>WBZL01000051.1_pt1 | contig 107896 bp, 110 predicted proteins | sample 5204291 | NCBI WGS metagenome assembly WBZL01 (sample SAMN12344345, study PRJNA552823) | activated sludge metagenome | biome: Activated sludge suspended growth; feature: Nitrification reactor; material: Wastewater; isolation source: activated sludge from nitrification reactor of wastewater...
CGGCAAGCCTTCGAACAACTCGCCGCTGGGTTCGCTCGGGTCGGATTCAGGTCGCATGGACCGTCAACGCACCATGCCCACGCTGGGCTGTCGGGGTTATCCCAAATATTCACAAGCTCTCAGTCGGCGAGGTACTCGGCCACGATGTCCACCGTGCCATGGCGGCCGAGGTGGGTGTAGTTCTCGCCCAGCCAGCGGTCGGCCGCGGCGTAGCCGGCGCGGTGCAGCTCGAGCAGACGCTGGCGCGGACTGGCCAGCGAACCCGGGCCGTCCAGCGCGTCGAGCTGCTCGCCGCCTTCGATGCGGTGCACGCGCAGCGCGGCGGCCTTGCGCAGCAGCGGCGCATGGGCATGGCGGGTCTCGATGCCCTCGTCGTGCACCAGCTTGCGCAGCACCGCCAGCGCGCGCAGCTCCTTGATCAGGCTGCCGTTGAAGCTGACCTCGTTGATGCGCTCGAGGATCTGGGTCGCGGTCTGCGGCACCGAGCGGCGCCGGCTCGGGTGCAGCTGCACCAGGATCAGGTCCAGGCTGGACGGGTCGGCCAGCAGCGGCAGCAGCGACGGATTGCCCATGTAGCCGCCGTCCCAATAGGCCTCGCCGTCGATCTCGATCGCGGCGAACAGCGTGGGCAGGCAGGCCGACGCGAGCACCGCTTCGAGCTCGATCTGCGCGCCGTGGAAGATGCGCAACTGCCCGGTGCGCACGTTGGTCGCGCCGAGGTAGAGCTGGATTTCGCTGCAGCGGCGCACGAGGTCGAAGTCGATGGTGTCGCGCAGCACCTCGCGCAGCGGGTTGCCGTTGACCGGCGCGAACCACGCCTGCGCGAGGTTCCAGGCGGTCTGCAGCGGCGACGCCGGCAGCGGCGCCATCAGCCCGGGTGCCGCGCCGAGCCAGGCTTCGGCCCACTGTGCCATGTGCAGGCTGTCGGCCACGCGCGCCCAGAAGCGGCGCAGCGTTTCGCGTGCGCCGCGGCGCCCGCCTTCGGTCCAGCCGGCGGCCAGCGCCACCGCGTTCATCGAACCGGCGCTCGAGCCGCTGATGCTGCCGATGCGGATGCGCTCGTCGCCCAGCAGCCGGTCGAGCACGCCCCAGGTGAACGCGCCGTGCGTGCCGCCGCCCTGCAGCGCGAGGTCGATGCAGCGCAGCTTCATGTGCGGTGTGTGGGGTGCCTCATCGCGCGCCAGTGTAGGTGGGGGCAGCCCGGCACGATCGCCCGAGATGCGGCACGCCATGCCCGATCGCCGCAAGCGGCTGCGTTGGATTGCGCAGCCGAATCGGCTTGGGTCGCTTTACTTGCATAGACAAGCCTATGCAAGTAGACTGCGCACGCAGATGAACACCTTGGCCCGCCCCGCCGCGCGGCCGCCGCAGCCGGCGGCGCCTTATGCGCGCATCAAGCAGTACCTGAAGGACGAGCTGGCGCGCGGGCGCTGGCCGCCCGGTGCGGCGATGCCGTCGGATGCCGAGCTGGTCGCGCAGTTCGGCGTCAGCCGCATGACGGTGACGCGCGCGCTCAACGAGCTGCGCGCCGAAGGCCTGGTCGAGCGCGTGCAGGGCGTGGGCACCTTCGCCGCGCACCTGGCGCGGGTCGCCTCGCAGCTGCACATCCGCGACCTGCACGAAGAAATCAGCGCGCGCGGCCACCAGCACCAGGCCCGGGTGCAGCTGGCGCGCGCAGAGCCGGCGGCCGGCGAGTTGGCGCCCAGGCTCGGGCTGGCGCCGGGCGCGCCGGTGTTCCATTCGCTGATCGTGCACTTCGAGGATGGCGTCGCGCTGCAGTGCGAGGACCGCTACGTCAACCCGCAGCGGGCGCCGGCCTACCTGGACAACGACTTCTCGCGCATCACGCCGACCCAGTACCTGCTGCAAGTGGCGCCGCTGTGGCAGGCGCAGTACTCGATCGAGGCCGCAGCGCCCACCGCGCAAGAGGCCAGGCTGCTGGGCATCGGCCGCAACGAGCCCTGCCTGATCGTCGTGCGGCGCACCGTCGGCGTGGACGGGCCGATCACGCTGGCCCGCCTGGTGCATCCCGGTTCACGCTACATGTTGCAAGGGGAGTTCAAACCATGACGCCCGAAATCGAAGCGCGTGCACGCCAGTGCGTGACGCCCGATCTGATCGAAGCGTTCCGCCGCGACGGCGCGGTGTGCATCCGCCAGCTGCTCGGCCCGGCCGAGGTGCAAAGGCTGCGCGAAGGCATCGACGCCAACCTGGCGCAGCCCAGCGAGCGTGCCAAGGTGGCGAGCCAGCCCGACGACCCGGGCCGCTTCGTCGAGGACTTCTGCAACTGGCAGCACAACGACGCTTACCGCGAGGTGATCTTCGGCTCGAGCCTGGCGGCGGCCGCGGGGCTGCTGACCGGCAGCCGCAGCATCTGGCTGTACCACGACCACATGCTGACCAAGGAGCCCGGCACGCGCCAGCGCACGCCGTGGCACCAGGACCAGCCCTACTACAACGTCGAAGGCCGGCTCAACTGCAGCTTCTGGATCCCGGTGGACCCGGTGGCGCGCGAATCCACGCTCGAGTTCATCGCCGGCTCGCACCTCGGGCCGTGGCTGATGCCGCGCAGCTTCATGGACGCGCAGGCCAAGTGGTTCCCCGAGGGCAGCCTGCAGGAGATGCCCGACTACGAGGCCGAGCGCGAGCGCCACCGCATCCTGGGCTGGGCGGTCGAGCCCGGCGACGTGATCGCCTTCCACATGCTGGCGGTGCACGCGTCCGCTGGCGTGGGCGGCGATCGGCGGCGGCGCGTGTTCTCGTTGCGCGTGCTGGGCGACGACATGGTGCACGAGCCGCGCGAGTGGGTGACCTCGCCGCCGTTTCCCGGTCTGGCCGAGCGGCTGCCCCCCGGCGCGGCGCTGGACGACGCGCTGTTCCCGCTGCTGTGGCAGGCCGGTGCATGACGCTGCGCGTGGTGCACTGCGACGAGGTCGCGCCGCAGCCGTGGAAGAACGGCGGCGGTCTGACGCGCGAATTGCTCGCCTGGCCCGCGGCCGGAACGCACGGCAACGACTGGGCGCTGCGCATCAGCGTCGCCGACATCCGCGCCGGCGGGCCGTTCTCGGCCTACGCTGGCATCGAGCGCTGGTTCGCGGTGCTCGAAGGTGCCGGCGTGAGGCTGGTCTTGCCCGATGGCAAACGCTGCGTCGAAGCCGGCGATGCGCCGCTGCAATTTGCCGGCGAAGCCGCGCCGCCGTGTGAGCTGCTGGACGGCCCGACGCGCGACCTGAACCTGATGCTCAAGCGCAGCGCCGGGCGCGGCGCCATGCAGCGCGCGCAAGCCGGCGAAGCCTTCGCGCCGCGGGGCCGCTTTCGCGCGCTGTTCGCCGCCGATGCGTTGACGCTGCAGCTCGACGGCGACGACGCCGGCGCGCTGCGCGTGCCGGCCTTCGCGCTGGCCTGGAGCGAGCGCGCCCAAGGCATCTGGCGCATCGCCGCCGACGCGCCGGTGCGCGCCTGGTGGCTTTACTTCGAGCCGAACGCATGAAGACCTTGTGGCGCAACGCCCGCCTGGCCACGCTGGCCGGGGCCGCAGGCTGGGGCCTGATCGAACACGGCGCGCTGCTGGCCGACGGCGACAGCATCGCCTGGGTCGGTGATGACAGCGCGCTGCCTGCAGGCCTTGGCATCGAGCGCGAGTTCGACCTGGGCGGCGCGCTGCTCACCCCGGGGCTGGTCGACTGCCACACCCACTTGGTCTACGGCGGCCAGCGTGCGGCCGAGTTCGAGCTGCGGCTGCAAGGCGCGAGCTACGAGCAGATCGCGCGCGCCGGCGGCGGCATCCGCTCGAGCGTGGCTGCCACGCGCGACGCCGACGACGCGACGCTGTTCGCCGCCAGTGCGGCGCGCGCGCGGGCGCTGATGCGCGAAGGCGTGACCACGCTCGAGATCAAGTCCGGCTACGGCTTGAGCCTGGAGCACGAAGCGCGCTGCCTGCGTGTCGCGAGGCGGATCGGCCGCGAGCTGCCGCTGACGGTGCGCAGCACCTGCTTGTCGGCGCATGCGCTGCCGCCGGAGTTCGACGGCCGCGCCGACGCCTACATCGACGCGGTCATCGACTGGCTGCCGGCGCTGCAGGCGCAAGGGCTGGTCGATGCGGTCGACGCCTTCTGCGAGGGCATCGGTTTCACGCCGGCACAGACCCGGCGCGTGTTCGACGCGGCCCGGGCGCTGGGCCTGCCGGTGAAGCTGCACGCCGAACAGCTCAGCGACTGCGGCGGCGCCGCGCTGGCGGCCAGCTACGGCGCGCTGTCGTGCGACCACCTCGAATGGCTGTGCGAAGACGGCGTGCGCGCGATGGCGGCAGCGGGCACGGTGGCCGTGTTGCTGCCCGGCGCCTACTACTTCCTGCGCGAAACCAAGCTGCCGCCGCTGCAGGCGCTGCGCGACGCCGGCGTGCCGATCGCGCTGGCCAGCGACCACAACCCGGGCACCTCGCCGGGGCTGTCGCTGCTGCTGATGCTGAGCATGGGCTGCACCTTCTTCCGCCTGACGCCCGAAGAGGCGCTGCGCGGCGTCACCGTGCACGCCGCGCGCGCGCTCGGCCTGCACGACCGCGGCCGGCTCGCGGCCGGGCAGCGCGCCGACTTCGCCGCTTGGGATTTGCAGCACCCGAACGAGCTGGCCTACTGGTTCGGCCACAACCCCTGCCGGCGGCGCGTCGTCGCCGGCGTGGAGGCCGCGCCATGAACGACACCGTATGAGCGCCATCCACACCCTGCACCGCGGCAGCACGCCGTTGCTGCTGAGCCTGCCGCACACCGGCACGCACATCCCCGAAGCGATCGCCGCGAAGCTGCTGCCGCGCGCGCTGCAATGCGAGGACACCGACTGGCATCTGGACCAGCTCTACGCCTTCGCTGCCGAGCTGGGCGCGAGCGTGATCACACCAAGCCACAGCCGCTACGTGGTCGATCTGAACCGGCCCAGCGACAACCAGCCGATGTACGCCGGCGCCAACAACACCGAGCTGTGCCCGACGCGCTTCTTCAGCGGCGAGGCGCTGTACCGCGACGGCCAGGCGCCGGCCGAGGCCGAAGTGCGCGAGCGCGTCGCCACCTACTGGCAGCCCTATCACGACGCGCTGCGCGACGAACTCGCGCGCCTGAAGGCGATGCACGGCCACGCGCTGCTGTGGGACGGGCACAGCATCAAGTCCGAGCTGCCGTGGCTGTTCGATGGCAAGCTGCCCGACCTGAACCTGGGCACCGCCAGCGGTGCGGCCTGCGACTCAACGCTGCGGCAGCAATTGGCGGCGGTGCTGCAATCGCAGAGCGAGTTCACCGTGGCGATCGACGGCCGCTTCAAGGGTGGCCACATCACGCGCCACTACGGCCGGCCAGGCGAACACATCCACGCGGTGCAACTGGAACAGTGCTGGAGCAGCTACATGCGCGAGGCGCCGCCCTACGCCTGGGACGCGGCGCACGCGGCGCGGGTGCAGCCGCTGCTGCGCCGGCTGCTGCAGACGATGCTCGACTGGAAACCCGCATGAATGCCGGCCTGTACTGGGCGCCGCGCGGCTGGGTCGACGGCCGCTGGGCCGATGGCGTACTGCTGCGTGCCGGCGGCGGCGGCCATTGGGCCGAGATTCAAGTCGACGTGGCCGCACCGCCGCAGGCTGAAGTGCTGGCCGGCCCGGTGCTGCCCGGCCTGGTCAACGCGCACAGCCACGCCTTCCAGCGCGCTTTCGCCGGGCTGGCCGAGACGCGCGACACCGAGGCCGACGACTTCTGGTCGTGGCGCGACCGGATGTACCGCGTCGCGCTGCGCATCACGCCCGAGCAACTGCGCGCGGTGGCCACGCAGCTTTACACCGAGCTGCTGGCCGGTGGCTACACCCAGGTGTGCGAGTTCCACTACCTGCAGCACGCCGCCGACGGCCGGGCGTACGCCGACCTGCTGACGCTGTCGTGGGCGCTGGCCGATGCGGCGGCTTCAGTCGGCATCGGCCTGACGCTGCTGCCGGTGCTGTACCAGCGCGCCGGCTTCGCGCAACCCGCGCTGCGCGACGACCAGCGGCGCTTCGCCACCGACGCCGCCGCGGTGCGCGCGCTGCAGCGCGGCATCGCCGCCGCACAAAGGCCGCTGGTGAATGCCGGGGTGGCGGTGCATTCGCTGCGCGCGGCCGAGCCGGCGGCGATCGCCGCGCTGACCGATGCGCTGGGCGAAGTGCCGATCCACATCCACGTCGCCGAGCAGACCGCCGAGGTCGACGACTGCCTGCATGCCACCGGCTTGCGGCCGATCGAATGGCTGGCTCGCCAGCTGCCGCTGGACGCACGCTGGCAGCTGGTGCACGCCACCCACAGCACGCCCAGCGAGATCGCCGCAGTGGCCAAGAGCGGCGCCGGCGTGGTGATCTGCCCGGCCACCGAAGCCAACCTCGGCGACGGCCTGGCCGACCTGCCGGGCTGGCTGGGCAGCGGCGTGCCGCTGTCGATCGGCTCGGACAGCCAGATCACCCGCGCCTGGCCCGAGGAGCTGCGCTGGCTGGAATACGGCCAACGGCTGCAGCAGCGCCGGCGCAACGTCGCCGCGGCGCCCGGCCAGGGCGAGCCATCGAGCGCGGCGCGCCTGTTCGAGCGCGCGCTGCGCGGTGGCGGCGCTGCCGCGGGCTTTCGCCGCTGGGGGCTGCAGCCCGGTGCGCGCGCCGACCTGCTGGTGCTGGACCGGCACGACAGCGCACTGCTGGGCATGCCCGACGCGCGCGTGCTCGACGCGCTTGTCTTCAGCAGCCCGGTGCGGCCGTTTCGCGACGTGATGGTCGCCGGGCGCTGGGCCCGGCGCGATCACGCCGCGGCGCACGCGCGCGACACCGCCACCGGCTTTGCCGACGCGATGCGCGAGCTTTGGGCGGCGGGCTGACTGGCGCCGCAAGCCGCCTTGCGGCCGCTATGCGCCGCGCGCCGATGCGGCTGGCTCGGCGTTGGGCGGCGAGGCCGCGTCGGCCGCCGCTTCGGGCTCGACTTCGGGCGGCGGCGGCAGCTTGACCACCAGCACCGGCACCGGTGCGGCGTGCAACAGCTCGTGCGACACCGAGCCGAGCATCGCGCTGCGCAGCGTGCCCATGCCGCGCGCGCCCATCACCACCATGTCGCAGCCGAAGTTCTCGGCGACGTCGATCAGGGTGTGCGCCGGGTCGCCGCGCGCGACTTCGATCTCGTGCTCGACGCCGGCCTGGCGCGCCAGCGCGCGCGCCGGCTCCAGCAGGTGCAGCCCGGCCTCGGCGCTGACCTGCTCGATCACCTCGGGGTCGTGCGCGAGCAGCATTTCGTACAGCGTGGCCGGCTCCTGCACGTTGGCCAGCACCAGGCTGGCGCGCAGGCCTTCGCCGATCATGCGCAGCGCCTCGCGCACCGCCTGCAACGCGGCTTCGGAGCCGTCCACCGCAACAAGGATCTTCATGCCAAGCCGTCTCCGTTGAAAGAACTGCAGCGAGTGTGACAGCTTGCGCGCGCGCTCTGGTCAAATCACCGCGGTGCCCGCACACTTCGCCGCCATCGCCACCCAACCACACGGGGTCACCACTTGAGCACTGTGCATCTGGACGCGCTGCTGGACCCGCAATCGGTGGTGGTGGTCGGCGCCACGCTGCGCGCCCAAAGCCTGGGCGCCACGGCCTGGCGCAACCTGCGTGCCGGCGCGTTCAAGGGGGCGGTGTACGGCGTCAACCCCAAGTACCGCCGGCTCGACGGCCAGACCGTCTATGCCAGCGTCGAAGCCTTGCCGGCGCCGGCCGAGCTGGCGCTGCTGTGCACGCCGGCGCCCACCGTGCCGGGGCTGGTCGAGCAGTTGGGCCGAAGCGGCACGCGCGTGGCCGTGGTGCTTGCCGGCGCGGTGGATGCGGCGCAGCGCCAGGCGATGCTGGACGCGGCGCATGCCCACCGCATGCGCCTGCTCGGCCCGGATGCCATCGGCGTGCTGTCGCCGCACAGCGGGCTCAACGCCAGCGTCGCCCACACCGACGCCGCGGCCGGCGAGCTGGCGCTGGTGTCGCGCTCGGGCTCGCTGATCGCCACGATGCTCGATTGGGCGCGCGCGCGCGACATCGGCTTTTCCCACGTGGTCTCGCTGGGCGAGCAGCTCGACATCGACAGCGGCGATCTGCTCGACCACCTCGGCAGCGACGTGCGTACCCGCGCGATCTTGCTGTGCATCGATGCGATCGATGCGCCGCGCGGCTTCATGTCGGCGGCGCGCGCCGCGGCGCGCAACAAGCCGGTGATCGTGCTGCGCTGGTCAGGGCAGTGCGAAAGTGCTGCTGCCGAGCGCACGTCGGACCGGGTCTACGACGCGGCCTTCGCGCGCGCCGGCATGCTGCGCGTGGCCACGCTGCAGGACATGCTGCTGGCGGCCGAGACGCTGGTGCGTTTTCGCACCAACCGCAGCGAGCGGCTGCTGATCGTCGGCAACGGCCGCGGCAGCGCCGCGCTGGCGGTGCAGGCGGCGGCGCGCGCCGACGTGCGACTGGCCGCCGTACCGCAGCCGGCGCTGGACGCGCTGCAGCCGCTGCTGGCACCGTGTCCGGCCAGCGGCGGCACACCGGCGCCGCTGCTGTTGCACGCCCGGACGGACGTGGCGCAGGCCGCGCAGGCGCTGAAGTCACTGGCCGACGATGCGAACACGGCGGCGCTGCTGCTGATCCACAGCCCGACGCCGGGGCTGCCCGGCGAGCCGCTGGCTCGCGAACTGCTGCCGCTGGCGCAACTGGCACCGCCACGGCTGGTTGGCTGCTGGCTGGGCCACGACGCGGGCGCCGAGCCGCGCCGCCTGTTCCGCCAGGCTGGCCTGCCGAGCTACGACACGCCGGAAGAAGCGGTGAAGGCCTTCGCGATGCTGGTGGCCTACCGGCGCAACCAGGCGCAGCTGATCGAGGCGCCACCGCTGCATGGCGGCGAGATCGAAGCCGACGCGGCGGCGGCGCGCGCACTGGTGCAGCGCGCGTTGGCCGCCGGGCGCAGCGAGCTCGACGCCGACGAGACGCGCAGCCTGCTCGGCAGCTACGGCATCGGGGTGCGCATCGGACAGCGCACCGAGGCCGAGCCCTATGCCGCGGCCAGCGCCGCCGAGCAGCTGGGCTATCCGGTGCTGCTGCAGCTGATCTCGCCCGACATCGCGCCGGGCTTCGACGGCGGTGGCATGACGCTGGATCTGCGCAGCGCGGTGCAGGTGCGCGATGCGGCGCGGCGCATGCTGACCGCGCTGCGGCGCGAGTGGTCGCTTGCGCGCGTCGAAGGCTTCAGCGTCGAGCGGATGCTGCGCCCGGTGGCGGCGCGCGCACTGCAGGTGGGGGTGCGCATCGACAAGCTGTTCGGCCCGGTGATCTGGTTGTGCCGCGACGCACAGGCCGATACGCCCGAGACGACCGAGGTGGCGCTGCCGCCGCTGAATGCGCCGCTGGCCCGAGCACTGATGCACCGCAGCGGCGTGGCGCCGCTGCTGCGCGCGCACGGCGACATCCCCGCCGCCGACGACGCGGCGCTGCAGCGCGTGCTGATCGGCCTGTCGCAACTGCTGGGCGACGTGTCGCAGCTGGCCGAGCTGAGTCTGGCCCCGCTGCTGGTGGGCAGCGACGGCGCGCTGGCGATGCAGGCCCGGGTGCGGCTGAGCGTGGCGGCGCCGGCCGGCGCGTTGAACTTCGCGATCCGGCCGTACCCGTCGCAACTGGTCGAAACGCTGCCGTGGCACGGACGCATGCTGACGCTGCGCCCGATCCGTCCCGAGGACGAGCCGCAGCACGGTACCTTCCTCAGCCAGCTGACGCCGGAAGACATCCGTATGCGCGTGTTCTACAGCCGCCGCGCCATGGCGCGCAGCGAGATGGCGCGACTGACGCAGATCGACTACGAGCGCGAGATGGCCTTCGTCGCCACCGACATCGGCCCCGACGGCGCCGAGCGCACGCTGGGCGTGGTGCGCGCGATCGCCGACGCCGACAACACCAGCGCCGAGTTCGGCATCGTGATCCGCTCCGACATGAAGGGCCAGCAGCTGGGCCCGCTGCTGATGCAGCGCATCATCGACTACCAGCGCAGCCGCGGCACGGCCAAGCTCGTCGCCACCGTGCTGGCCGAGAACGTGCGCATGCTCGCGCTGGCGACGCGGCTGGGCTTCGTCGACAAGCCGAGCGACGAAAGCGGCGTGCGTGCCCTCGAGCTGGCGCTGTGAGCGGCTGCTTGCGGCGCAAAGCGGCCTGCGGCCGCTTTGCGCCGGAGGACTAAACCGCTCGCGCGGTAGGCGCTCTGGCCACGCCGGTGGTGTTTCGTTGCGCCCCTGGGTCTGCGATGTTGGTGATCGAGGCAATCCGCCTCGTTCTTCAACGGAGCTGCAACCATGGACACGACCACTCGCGGGGGCACACCGCTGCGTCAACGCATGCTCGACGACATGCGCATGCGTAAGCTGGAGCCTAAGACCCAGGCAGCCTATATCCGCGCCGTGCGCAAGCTGGCGGCCCATCTCAAGCGATCGCCCGAGACGGCCACCGTGGAAGACCTGCGCAACTTCCAACTGCACCTGGTCGACACCGGCACCTCGCCCATCACGCTCAACGCAACCCTGACCGGGCTGAAGTTTTTCTTTGACGTCACGCTGGGCCACATCGAGCTGATGGCCAAGATGCAACCGGTGAAGGTACCGCGCACCTTGCCCGTCGTCTTGAGTCCCGAGGAGGTCTCCCGCCTCATCGCCGCAGCACGCAACGTCAAGCACCAGGTGGCCCTGTCGTTGGCCTACGGTACGGGCCTGCGTGTCAGCGAGGTCGTCGGGCTGAAGGTCACCGACGTCGACAGCCAGCGCATGACGCTGCGCGTGCAGCAGGGCAAGGGCCGCAAGGATCGCTACGCCATGCTCAGCCCGGTGCTGCTGCAGCGACTGCGTTCGTGGTGGCGCATCGCGCATGCCCAGGGCAAGATCCTCCCCGGCGGATGGCTGTTCCCCGGCTTGGATCCGATGGATCCGCTGAGCACCAGGCAGCTCAACCGCGCTGTTCACGCCGCGGCCGAGGCCGCCGGGATCGACAAGCGCGTGAGCCCCCACACGCTGCGTCACAGCTTTGCCACTCACCTGCTGGAGCGCAAGGTCGACATCCGCGTGATCCAGGTGCTGCTCGGCCACAAGAAGCTGGAGACGACGTCGATCTACACGCACGTAGCCACCGACCTGCTGCGCGAGGTGATCAGCCCATTGGATCTGCTGCCGCCTTCGTGAGCTCGGCCGGGATCGGCAGTGAAGGGGCGGCCCGCCCTGGAGGTCGCCGACATCTTCCGTGAGCACGGCCCGGCCTGGCGTGAGGCCCAGCGCGGCCATCTGAGCCTGGCGCAGCTCAAGGTCATGTCGGCCATCGAACAGTGCCGCAGCGCGGCGCTGGGGGGTCACGTCTTGCGCTGCGAGGCCTGCGGTGTCGATCAGGTCTCCTACAACTCCTGCCGCAACCGGCACTGCCCGAAGTGCCAGAGCAGCGCAGCCAAGCGCTGGCTCGATGCCCGGCACGCCGATCTGCTGCCGGTGGAGTATTACCACGTGGTCTTTACGCTGCCCGCGCCGATCGCCGACATCGCGTACCACAACAAGGCCGAGGTGTATGGGCTGCTGTTCGATGTGGCTGGCGAAGTCTTGCTCACCATTGCAGCCGACGCCAGGCATCTCGGAGCGCGCATCGGCGCCACGCTGGTGCTGCACACCTGGGGCTCGGCGCTGACGCACCACCCGCATGTGCACGCCGTCGTGCCCGGCGGCGGGCTCGCCCCCGATGGCAAGAGTTGGGTGGCGTGCCGACCCGGGTTCTTCCTGTCGGTGCGGGTGCTGTCGCGACTGTTCAGGCGGCGCTTCCTGGCAGAACTCCAACGCCGGCACCAAGCGGGTCGGCTGCAGTTCTTCGGCGAGCATGCCGCGCTGGCCGAGCCCGCGGCGTTCGAGCGCTGGCTCGCGCCGCTGCGCAAGATCGAGTGGGTGGTCTATGCCAAGAAGCCCTTCGCCGGGCCTTCGGCCGTGCTGGCCTACCTGTCGCGCTACACGCACCGCGTGGCCATCTCCAACAGCCGGCTGATCTCGATGGACGAGCGCGGCGTGACGTTTCGGTGGAAGGACTACCGCGCAAAGGGGCGAACGCGCTACAAGGCGATGACGCTGCAGCCCGAGGAGTTCATGCGCCGCTTCTTGCTGCACGTGCTGCCCGGCGGCTTCCATCGCATCCGCCACTACGGGCTGCTGGCCAATGGCAGCCGCAAGGCCAAGCTGGCTGTTGCGCGCGAGTTGCTGAACCAGGCACAAGCCGCCGCCGCGCCGCACGGCGACGGCGACGGCGATCGTCGCACCGATGCGAAGCCTGCAAGCTTCGTGTGCCTGCACTGTGGCCGCGCCATGACGATCGTGCTGACCTTCACGCGCGGCCAGACGATTCGCGCACCACCAGCGCAGCCGGCACGATGAACATCTCCAGGCTTGAACGCGGCATGTGCGCCCACACCCGCATGGGCGTCGGCTGCCCGGGCCTGCGCGCGCCGCCGCGACAGCCGTCAGCGCGACCCGGCAAACGGCAAACTCATGCCCATCATCGATGCAATGCCGGTACGTCCGTCGTGCCGCACGCCGCCTCGGCCAACCCGCCGCGCGACCTTCACCACCGGCGCGCATCCGCTATCGCCATAGCAGCGCGATGAACAAGCACCGTGGCGTTCGCCGCGGTTTCCTCCCTCGAGGCTTGTGCGACACCTGCCCTCAGGTTGCCCCAGTTCGTCGCTGCGTGGCGTGCGCCGGGCAGGTGTCCCACAACCCTTAACATGGGCCGCCGCTGAACCTCGGGTATCGATGGTGCCCTGACGCTTCGCTGCGTTGCGCTCAGCGCGGGTTCACTTCGGCAAGACCAGCCGCAAGCTGCCATGGCGTGCCCAGGCGTCGGCCTCTTCGTGCAGCAGATGCAAGGTGCGCGGATGGCGCTGCGCCCAGCTGGGGCTGTAGTGCAACTGCGCGCGCTGCGCCGCGCGGGTCAGCTGCAATGCGTGGCTGTCGATCGGACTGCGCGCGTTGCACTCGATCACCGCCAGGCGCAGGCACAACGCCTGCCACGGGAAGTCGGGCTGGGCCAGCGCCGCGTCCAGCTTGCGCAGCCCGCCGCGCTGCGCCAGCACCAGGTCGCTGATGCGGCGCTGCTGGCTTTGCGAGAAGCCGGCAGCGTCGACGTTGGCCAGCAGGTAGGCGCTGTGGCGGTGGTGGTCGTGGTGCGACACCATCTGGCCGATCTCGTGCAGCTCGCAGGCCCAGCCCAGCTCGCGCCGGCTTTCGGCCGCGGCGTCGCCGTTGCCGGCGACCGCCGCATACAACACCAGCGCCTTGTCGCGCACGCGCGCGGCCTGCTCGGTGGCGACGCGAAAGCGCGCTTGCAGCTCGCGCACCGACTCGTCGCGCACGTCGTGCGGGTGGGTGTGGCGCAGCGCTTCGAGGCGCTCGCGCAGGTCGATGATCACGCCCTGGCGCAGCGCACCGCGCGCCGGCAGCAGGCTGTCGATGCCGAAGTGGGTGGCCAGCGTGTACAGGATCGCCAGCCCGCCGGGCAGCACCGCGCGCCGCTCGGGGCGCAGCGCGTTCCAGCGCAGCTTGTCGACGTGGCCGGCACGCACGCACCCGGCGATGCACCAGCGCAAGCCTTCGGGCGTGATGCGCCCGTCGCTCACGCCGTTGGCGGCCAGCAGCTGCGATACCGCGCCGGCCGTGCCCGACGAGCCCAGCGCTTCGCGCCAGTGTTGCGGCGCGAACGACTGCAGCGCTTCTTCGAGTTCGGCGCCGGCAGCGATCTGCGCCTTGCGAAAGGCGCGCTCGGTGAGGCGGCCGTCGCCGAAGAAGCGCAGCGACAGGCTCACGCTGCCGATCTGGAACGACTCGGCACGCAGCGGCGTGCGCCCCCGGCCGAGGATCACCTCGGTCGAGCGCCCGCCGATGTCCACCACCAGCCGCGGGGCATCCGACGGCTGCAGGTGCGACACGCCGGCATAGATCAGCCGCGCCTCCTCGCGCCCGGAGATGACCTCGATCGGCCGGCCCAGCGCCTGGCGCGCACGCAGCAAGAACGCGTCGCGGTTGTGTGCCTCGCGCAGCGTCTGGGTGGCCACCGCGCGTACCTGGCGCGGGCCAAAGCCTTCCAGCCTTGCGGCAAAGCCCTGCAAGCAGGCCAGCCCGCGCTGCGCCGCTGCCTCGGTGAGCATGCCGTCGGCGTCCAGCCCGGCGCCCAGGCGCACGGTTTCCTTCAGGTAGTCGATGCGGCGGTAGCGCCCGTGCTGCAGCTGGCCGACCTCGAGGCGAAAGCTGTTGGACCCCATGTCCACCGCGGCCAACGGGCCTGCCAGGAGCGATGACGGCATGCGCATGCGCCGATTGTGCCGGCGCGCGTTCCTACAATGCCGCGCTTTGCGTTGCCCACATGCAGCCTTCCATGCGCTGGCGATCAACCGCCGTTCCATCGACAGCCCCGCGCGGCGTGCGGCGGCGGTGGGGCGGGCGGCCGATGGCGTTCGCCAGCGGTGAAGGTGGCGGCAGCGGCGGTGTGCACCGGTGCGCGGTCCGCGCCGGCGCGGCGGCAGCACGCCAGCGCCTGACACGCCGATGACGCTGGGCTACATCGTTGCGGCCACCTTCGCCGGCGGCGTGCTGTCGGTGCTGATCGCCGCCGCGCTGACCCAAAGCGTACTGAGCCGGCTGGTGCAGCATCTGGTCAGCCTGTCGGCCGGCGTGTTGCTGGCGACCGCGCTGCTGCACGTGCTGCCCGAAGCCTTCGAAAGCGAGGTGAACCCGCACACCTTGTTCTTGACGCTGCTGGCGGGCTTGCTGTTCTTCTTCCTGCTGGAAAAGGCCGAGCTGTACCGCCACACGCACCACCACGAGGGCGACGGCCATGCGCACCACCACCACTTCGATGCCGAGCAGGCCGGGCGCGGCGGCTGGAGCGTGCTGGTCGGCGACAGCATCCACAACTTCTGCGACGGCATCATCATCGCCGCGGCGTTTCTTACCGACCAGCGGCTGGGCCTGGTCACGGCGCTGGCGATCGTGGTGCACGAGATTCCGCAGGAGGTGGGCGACTATCTGGTGCTGCTCAACGCCGGTTTCTCGCGCGGCAAGGCGCTGCTGTTCAACGCGCTGTCGGGCCTGGCCTCGGTGCTGGGCGGCGTGCTCGGCTACTTCGTTGTCGGCCCGTGGGAGCAGCTGTTCCCGTACCTGCTGGTGGCGGCGTCCAGCAGCTTCATCTACGTTGCGGTAGCCGATCTGCTGCCGCAGTTGCAACGCCGGTTGCCGTGGCGCCAGACCGCCTCGCAGCTGCTGTGGCTGGCGGTCGGCCTGGGTCTGGTGGTGCTGGCGCGGCAGCTGCTGCACGTGCATTGAGCGCACGCGCGGCGGCCGCGCCGCGGCGTCACTTGATGACGAGCACCGGAATCGTCGAGTGCGTCAGCACCTTCTGGGTTTCGCTGCCCAGCAGCAGCGCGGACAGCCCGCGCCGGCCGTGCGAGGCCATCACGATGACGTCGCAGTTCTGCGTCTTGGCATGGTCGAGGATCGCCTCCCACGGATGCAGCGCCTCGACCGTGTGCGCCTGGCACTTGACGCCGGCGGCGCCGGCCAGCTCGGCCACTGACTTCACGCGCTGCGCGGCGATGCGCTCCTGTGCGTCGTAGAAGTCCTGCGGCGGCACCGGCTGCATCTCGGAGATCGCGCTGTACGGGAACGGCTCCTTCACGCTGATCGCGAACAGCTCGCCGCCGGTCTGGCTGGCCAATGCCACCGCGCTCTGCTCGGCCTTGTGGCTGATCTCGGAACCGTCGGTCGAGACGAGAATTCGTTTGAACATGGTGCACTCCTTGTCGGTGTTGTATCAGGGTCGGACCCGAGGCGGTCCGGGCAGTTCAGTATCGTTCACCCACGGGCGCTGCGCGTGCTTGACTCGCGTCAAGCGCCGCGCGCCACCGGGCGCTGCGGGTCGGCACACCATTCGCTCCACGAGCCCGGGTACAGCGCCGAGCCGCCCAGGCCCGCGTGTTCCATCGCCAGCAGGTTGTGGCATGCGGTGACGCCCGATCCGCACTGGTGCACCAGCAAGCTCGGGTCGAGCTGCAGTGCGCTGAACTCGGCGCGCAGCACGGCCGCCGGCTTGTAGCGTCCGTCGGGCTGCAGGTTGTCCTTGAAGAAGCGGTTGTGCGCGCCGGGGATGTGGCCGGCGACCGCATCGAGCGGCTCGGTCTCGCCGCGGAAGCGCTCGCCGGCACGCGCGTCCAGCACCGGCCGCCGGCCCAGGGTGGCGAGCAGTTCGGCGGCGCCGATGCTCGGCATCGCGTCGGCACGATACGGATAGGGCGGCTGCGCTTGCACCGTGCTGCGCTGCGCGCTGAGCACAGCGCCGGCGGCCAGCCAGGCGCTGACGCCGCCGTCGAGCACGGCCACCGCGGTGTGGCCCAGCCAGCGCAGCAGCCACCACGCGCGTGCGGCGTAGGGCATGCCTTGGTTGTCGTAGCACACGACCTGGACGTCGGGCGCGATGCCCCACGCGCCGGCGCGCTCGGCCAGCGCCTGCGGCGGCGGCAACGGATGGCGGCCGTTGCCGCCGGTCTTGGCGCCCGACAGGTCGCGGTCGAGGTGGACATAGACCGCGCCCGGCAGATGGCCTTGGTCGAAGGCGCGTTCGCCGGCCGCGGCATCGGCCAGGTCGAAACCGCAGTCGAGCAGCACCACCCTCGGCGCCTGCGCCGCCAGCAGCGAGCGCAGCTCGGCCGCGCTGATCAACGTGTCGTAGCGCGGGGCAACGGATGGGCAAACGGACGGGGAACCGGGCATCGGATTCATCGGCGGGGGTGGGGTTTTCAGCTTGCGGGGCGGGTCTTGATCGGCGCGCTCGTGCGGCTCAGCGCGGTGCAGGTCAGGCCGGCCGCAACGATCAGCAGCATGCCCACGATGGCCATCCACGGCAAGGGGTCGCCGAACAGCAGCACGCCGTAGAACACCGCGAACAGGATGCCGGTGTACTGCAAGCCGGCGTTGGCCAGCGTCGAGCCGATCGCATAGGCGCGCGTGATCATCAACTGGGCCGCGGTGGCCAGCAGGCCGACCGCCAGCAGCAAGGCCGCGCCGCCCAGCGTGTGGCGGCTCGGGCCGTACCAGACCATCGACAGCGCACCGGCCGCGACTCCGCCCAGCGCGAAGTAAAAGACGATGCGCGGTTCGGGTTCGCCGCGCCGGCCCAGCGCGGTCACCTGCAGGTAGGCCATCGCCGCCAGCATGCCCGACAGCAGCCCGGCCAGGCCGTACCACAGCTGGTGCGCAGCCACCGTCGGGCGCAGCACCAGCGCCACCCCGGCAAAGCCGGCGAGCACCGCAGCAATCAGCCGCGCGTCGACCTGGGCCGCGCCAAGCAGCACCGAGCCGCCCAGCAAGAACAGCGCCATCCACACCGACGACAGGTAGTTCAGCGTGACCGCGGTGGCCAGCGGCAAGCCGCCGATCGCATAGAACCACAGCCCCAGCGCGAGTACGCCGCACAGGCTGCGCCAGAAGTGCATCGCCGGCACGCGGGTGCGCAAGCTGCTGCGCTGCGCGCGGGTCACCGCATAGGCGACCAGCATGCCGACCAAGCCGCGGTAGAAGACGATCTCGCCGGCCGGGTACAGCGCCGAGGCCAGCTTGACGCACACGCCCATGGTGGCGAACAGCAGCGACGCACCGAGCATCAGCAGCGGCGCGTGCAGCCGCGATTCGGGCGCGAGCTTCACTTCGGGTGCGCTCGGCTCGGCAGGCGGGCGAGCGCGGCGGCCGGGGCCGCACCGGTTGCGCGCGCCGGCTCGGTCATGCCGGCCGCCCTAGCGCGGCGCCATTTCGCGCCGGTACCACTCGTGAAAGTGCTGCATGCCGTCTTCCATCGGGCTTTGGTACGGGCCGAACTCGTCGTCGCCGCGCGCGGCCAGCGCCTGGCGCCCGCCGTCCATGCGTTGCGCGATCTCGTCGTCCTCGATGCAGGTCTCCATGTAGGCCGCCTGCTGGCTTTCGACGAACTCGCGCTCGAAGGCGACGATTTCCTCGGGGTAGTAGAACTCGATCATGTTCAGCGTGCGCTGCGGCCCGCGCGGGTGCAGTGTGGACACCACCAGCACTTGCGGATACCACTCGACCATGATGTTCGGGTACAGCGTCAGCCAGATCGCGCCGTGTGGCGGCGTGTTGTCGCCGACGTAGGCGCGCAGCGCGTCCTGCCAGCGTCGGTACACCGGCGAGCCGGCGCGCGTCAGCGACGGCTGCAGGCCCACGGTCTGCACCGAATGGTGTTCGCCGAACTCCCAGCGCAGGTCATCGCAGGTGACCAGCCCGCCCAGCCCGGGGTGGAACGGGCCGACGTGGTAGTCCTCGAGGTAGACCTCGATGAAGGTCTTCCAGTTGTAGTCGCACTCGTGCAGTTCGATGCGGTCGAGCACGTAGCCGCTGAAGTCCAGATCGGCACTGGCGCTGCAGCCGGCCAGCGCGGTACGCACGTCGCGCCCGCGATCGTCGAACACCAGCCCCTGCCACTGGTGCACCGGGTAGGTGTTCAGGTGCAGGCACGGGTCCGACGCGAAGTGCGGCGCGCCGGCCAGCTTGCCGTCCAGCGTGTAGGTCCAGCGGTGGATCGGGCACACCACGTGCTCGCGCGTGTGGCCGCGCCCGCGCAGCATCAGCGCCTGGCGGTGGCGGCACACGTTGGACATCAGGCGCAGGCCCTGCGCGTCGCGCAGCAGCACGCGGCCTTCGCCTTCGTGCGCCAGGGTATGGAAGTCGCCGGGCTGGGTGGCCCACAACTCGTGGCCGGCGTAACGCGGGCCGGGGTCGAAGATGCGCGTGCGCTCGGCCGCGTACACGGCTTCGTCGAAATAACTTGTTGCGCAAAGTTGCGTGCGGCTGCGCTCGAGAGCTGTGAGACTGATGCTCAGGTCCGACATGATCCGAAGATCTCCATGAGTGGGTATGTCAGCCACCCATCCGGTGGCCCCGCGGATGGGTTAGATGCGGCTGCGTCGCGCTGGGCGGCGCAGGCGAACGCGGGATTTTAGCCGGTGTCAATCCCGCGCCGCGCCGGGTGCATGCCCGCCTGCCAGACGCCGCGGCCCGCGCCGACTAAAATCGCCGGCCGCCGCAGTGCGCTGCCCTTGAACGCTTTCTTGTCGCCCGTTGCCGTCCGCCATGTCACCGAGTCCCTGTCCTGTCGTGCCCGATGCGCTCAGCTACGAGCAGGCGCTGGCCGAGCTGGAAGCCCTGGTGCAGGCAATGGAAGCCGGCAAGATGCCGCTGGACCAGCTGCTCGACAGCTACCGCCGTGGCGCCGAGCTGCTGCAGCTGTGCCGCGGCCGGCTGCAGGTGGTCGAAGACCAGGTCCGGCTGCTCGAGGACGGTCAGCTCAAACCATGGATGCCGGCATGAGGCCGCCGTTGCGCTGCATGAGCGTGCTGTGGCCGGCGGCGGCCCGCCGGGCCGAGGGGGCGCGTTGAGCCTGCGCGAGCACGCGCTCGGCGAGCCGCACCTGGCCGTTGCGGGCTTCGATGCGTGGATGCGCGCCGAGCTCGACGCCGTCGAGCAGGCGCTGCAGGCCTGGGTGCCCGAAGACGCGCCCGCCGGCCTGGGCCAGGCGATGCGCTACGGCGTGCTCGACGGCGGCAAGCGGCTGCGCCCGCTGCTGGTGCTGGCGTCGTGCGTGGCGGTGCGCGGGGCGCGCGAGGCGGCGCTGCGCGCCGCGGTGGCGGTGGAGCTGATCCATGCCTATTCGCTGGTGCACGACGACATGCCGTGCATGGACAACGACGTGCTGCGCCGGGGCAAACCCACGGTGCATGTGCGCTACGGCCAGGCGCAGGCGATGCTGGCCGGCGACGCGATGCAGGCGCTGGCCTTCGAGGTGCTGACGCCGCAGCCCGGCGAAGCGCAGGCGGTCGGGGGCGCCGGCACGGTGGCCCCGGCGCTGCAGGCGCGGCTGTGCGCGCTGCTGGCGCGCTCGGCCGGTCACGCCGGCATGGCCGGCGGCCAGGCCATCGACCTGGCCAGCATCGGCAGGCCGCTGGACGAGCACGCGTTGCGCGACATGCACCGGCGCAAGACCGGCGCGCTGCTGCAAGCCAGCGTGCTGATGGGCGCGGCCTGCGGCGAGTGCAGTGCCAAGGCCTGGGCCGCGCTGTCCGACTACGGCGCGGCGCTGGGGCTGGCGTTCCAGGTGGTCGACGACATCCTCGACGTCACCCAGGAATCGCACACGCTGGGCAAGACCGCCGGCAAGGACCTGAACGACAACAAGCCGACCTATGTCTCGGTGCTGGGCCTGCCGGCCGCGCGGCACCAGGCGGCGCAACTGCGCGACGCGGCACAGCAGGCGCTGCGCCGCAGCGAACTGGCCGATACCTCGACGCTGGCGCAACTGGCCGACATGGTGGTCGAGCGCGACAACTGAACCGCCCGCAAGGCGAAGTCATCGATGAAGAACAACTTTCCCCTGCTCGAAAGCGTCGCCAGCCCGGCCGACCTGCGCCGCATGTCGCGCGCCGAGCTGAAGGTGCTGGCGGCCGAGCTGCGCGATTTCGTGCTCAAGAGCGTCAGCGAAACCGGCGGCCACCTCGGCAGCAACCTCGGCACGGTGGAGCTGACGGTGGCGCTGCACCACGTGTTCGACACGCCGCGCGACCGCATCGTGTGGGACGTGGGCCACCAGACCTACCCGCACAAGGTGCTGACCGGCCGGCGCGAGGCGATGGCCGGGCTGCGCCAGCTGGGCGGCATCGCCGGCTTTCCGCGCCGCGAGGAAAGCGAATACGACACCTTCGGCACCGGGCACTCGTCGACCTCGATCTCGGCCGCGCTGGGCATGGCGCTGGCAGCCAAGCTCAAGGGCGAGGAGCGGCGCTGCGTGGCCGTCATCGGCGACGGCGCGATGACCGCCGGCATGGCCTTCGAGGCGCTGAACAACGCCGGCGTCGCGCATGCCGGCGTGCTGGCCGACATGCTGGTGGTGCTCAACGACAACGACATGTCGATCAGCCCGCCGGTGGGCGCGCTGAACAAGCATCTGGCGCGGCTGCTCAGCGGGCGCTTCTATGCGTCGGCGCGCGAAGGCGCCAAGAGCGTGCTGAAGAACACGCCGCTGTACGAGCTGGCGCGCCGTTTCGAGGAGCACGCCAAGGGCATGGTGGTGCCGGGCACGATCTTCGAGGAGTTCGGCTTCAACTACGTCGGCCCGATCGACGGCCACGACCTGGACGCGCTGATCCCGACGCTGGAGAACCTGCGCTCGGCGCGCGGGCCGCAGTTCCTGCACATCGTCACCAAGAAGGGCCAGGGCTACAAGCTGGCCGAGGCCGACCCGGTGAAGTACCACGCCGCCAGCGGCAAGTTCAACCCGGCCGAAGGTTTCCCCAAGCCGACGGCGCCGGCCAAGCTCACCTTCACCCAGGTGTTCGGCCAGTGGCTGTGCGACATGGCCGACGTCGACCCGCGGCTGGTCGGCATCACGCCGGCGATGCGCGAGGGCTCGGGCATGGTCGAGTTCCACAAGCGCCACCCCAGGCGCTACTACGACGTCGGCATCGCCGAGCAGCACGCGGTGACCTTCGCCGCCGGGCTGGCCTGCGAGGGCTGCAAGCCGGTGGTGGCGATCTACTCCACCTTCTTGCAGCGCGGCTACGACCAGCTGGTGCACGACGTGGCGATCCAGAACCTGCCGGTGGTGTTCGCGCTGGACCGTGCCGGTGTCGTCGGCGCCGACGGCGCCACCCACATCGGCGCCTACGACATCGCTTACATCCGCTGCGTGCCCAACATGAGCCTGATCGCCCCGGCCGACGAGGCCGAGTGCCGCCAGGCGCTGAGCAGCGCCTTCGCGCAGTCGCACCCGGTGGCGGTGCGCTACCCGCGCGGCGCCGGCGTGGGTGCGGTGGTTGGCACCGACCTGTCGCCGCTGCCTTGGGGCCAGGCCGAACTGCGCCGCAGCACCAGCCGCAACCATGCCGTGGGCGGGCCGCGCATCGCGATCCTGGCTTTCGGCCCGATGCTGTATCCGGCGCTGCAAGCAGCCGAGACGCTGGATGCCACCGTGGTCAACATGCGCTTCGTCAAGCCGCTGGACGAGGCGATGGTGCGAGAGATCGCGCGCAACCACGAGGCGATCGTCACGATCGAGGAGGGCAGCGTGATGGGCGGCGCCGGCAGTGCGGTGGCCGAGTGTCTGGCCGCCTCGGGGCTGACGCCACAGCTGCTGCAGCTGGGGCTGCCCGACCAGGTGATCGAACACGGCGACCCGGCCAAACTGCTGGCGCTGTGCGGGCTGGATGCCGCCGGCATCGAGCAGTCGGTCACGCGCCGCTTCGGCAGCCGGCTGAGCGTGGTGCGCCCGGCCGCGAACCATTGAGAGCCTGTGAACCGGCCCCTGCGACGATGAACCAGCTGAGCGACGCCCTGCACATCCCCGACACGCAAAGCGAGCGCGACGAGCGCCATCTGGCGATCCAGCGCGTGGGCATCAAGGACGTGCGCTACCCGCTGCAGCTGAAGGTGGCCGGCGCGGTGCAGACCACCGCCGCGCTGTGGGACCTGGACGTGGCGCTGCCGGCCGAGAAGAAGGGCACGCACATGTCGCGCTTCGTCGCCTGGCTGGAAGCGCTCGACCAGCCGCTGGACGCCGCCGGCCTGCGCCAGCGCCACGCGCAGATGCTGCAGCGGCTGGACGCCAGCGAAGGCCGCATCGAGGCGCGCTTCAGCTTCTTCCTGCGCAAACGCGCGCCGGTGTCGGGGCTGGCCAGCCTGCTCGACTACCAGGGCCGCTGGATCGCCGAGACCCGCTCGGGGCTCACCTCGGTGCATGCCGAGGTCGGCGTGCCGGTGAAGTCGTTGTGCCCGTGCTCGAAGGAGATCTCCGACTACGGCGCGCACAACCAGCGCTCGCTGGTGACGATCCGCGTCGAGTTGCTGCAGCCCATCGAATGGCACGAGCTGGTGCGCTTCGCCGAGGACCAGGCCAGCAGCGAGCTGTGGCCGATGCTCAAGCGCGTCGACGAGAAGTGGGTGACCGAACGCGCCTACGAGAACCCCAAGTTCGTCGAGGACCTGGTGCGCGACGTCGCGCTGGCGCTGAACCGCGATTCGCGAATCGGCCGCTACCGGGTCGACGTCGAGAACTTCGAGTCGATCCACAACCACAGCGCCTACGCCCGCATCGAGCGCTGAAGGGCGCTAATGCCCGAAGCCGCCACCGCCATCCACGACGCGCAGCGCATGCGCGATGCGGGGCCCGAGCTGCTGTCGCTGGCGCTGATCGACGCGCGCAACCACACGCTGCGCTGGCTGGCCGCGTTCGAGCCGCAGCTGGCCGCGCTGCCGGTGCAAGCCGAGGTCGCGCCGCCGCTGTGGTTGGTCGGGCATGCCGCGTGGTTCCAGGAGCGCTGGATCGCGCGCAACGTGCAGCGCCAGCGTGGCGCAGCGGCCGATGCCACCGGCTCGCGGCTGGCGTCGATCGAGCCGCGGGCCGACGACTGCTTCGACCCGAGTTGCCATGACCGCGCCGAACGCTGGACGCTGGCGCTGCCCGATGCGGCGGCGCTGCGCGGCTACCTGGCCGAAACGCTCGAGGTCACGCTGGACCTGCTGAGCGCGGCCGGCGACAGCGACGATGCGCTGTACTTCTACCGGCTGGCGCTGGCGCACGAAGACCGCCAGTGCGAGGCGCTGGCCGAGTGCGCGCAGGCGCTGCAACTGAACAGCGCCGACGCCCCCTGGCCGCCGCGGCTGGCGCTGGCGCCGCGCGAGCCGATCGGCTTTGCCGCGCAGCGCTTCATGCTCGGCAGCGTGCCGGGCGGGCTGGTGCCGCCGGCCGAACGCTGGGCCCACGAAGTGCAGCTGCCCGAGTTCGAGATCGACGCCCAGGCCGTGAGCTGGGCGCGTTACGCCGAGTTCGCCGCCGACGGCGGCTACGACGATGCGCAGTGGTGGAGCGACGACGGCTGGGCCTGGGTGCGCGCGCACGGCCGGCGCGCGCCGCTTTACGTCGAGCAGCTGCGCCACGGCGTGCTGGTGCAGCGTCAGGGCCAGATGCAGCGTGTCGGCGCGGCGCAGGCCGCGGTGCACGTCAGCCGCCACGAAGCGCAGGCCTGGTGCCGCTGGGCCGGGCGCCGCCTGCCGACCGAGCCCGAATGGGAGCTGGCCGCCACCAGCGGCGCCTCGCGCGGCTTCGTCTGGGGCGAGGTCTTCGAGTGGGCCGCAGGCAGCGCGCGCCCCTGGCCCGGCGGCGGCGCTGCGCTGCCCGGCTACGCGCCGTGGCCGGCGCCGGCCCGCTGCGGCGTGCTGCGCGGCGCGTCGTCGCTGACGCGCGCGCGCTGCAAGCACCCGCGTGCGCGGCGCTTCGTGCCGCCGCAGCACGCGGTGGCCTTCTGCGGCTTTCGCAGCTGCGCGCTGTAGCGCGCGGCGCGCGGCGGCCACCGCATGGGCAGCTTCGGCGACGTGCTGGCCAGTGCGCTGCAGCTGCTGGCCGGCGCCGACGCGCGGCTGCTGGGCATCGTCGCGCTGTCGCTGGCGGTCAGCGGCGCGGCCTGCGCGGCGGCCGCGCTGATCGGCATTCCCGCCGGTGGGCTGCTGGCCACCGTGCGCTTTCGCGGCCGCCGCGGCGTGCTGCTGCTGCTGCACACGCTGCTCGCGCTGCCGTCGGTGGTGGTGGGGCTGAGCGTGTACCTGCTGCTGTCGCGCGCCGGGCCGCTGGGCGCCTGGGGCATCCTGTTCACGCCGGGCGCGATGGTCATCGCCCAGACGCTGCTGGTGTTGCCGCTGGTGGCCGCGCTGACGCGCCAGCTGGTGGCCGACGCGATGCACGGCAACGCCGAACAGCTGCGCTCGATGGGGGCGTCACCGCTGCAGCTGGCCGCGCTGCTGCTGCTGCATGAGCGTGCGGCGCTGGCCACGGTGCTGCTCACTGCCTTTGGCCGCGCGGTGTCGGAGGTCGGCGCGGTGATGATCGTCGGCGGCAACATCGACGGCGTGACTCGCGTCATGACCACCACCATCGCGCTGGAGACCAGCAAGGGCGATCTGCCACTGGCGCTCGGCTTGGGCCTGGTGCTGCTGGGCGTGGTGGCGTGCATCAACCTGGTGATCGCGCTGCTGCGCGGCGGCGCGCGGCGGCGGCTCGCATTCGGGCCGGCGGCATGAGTGCGCCGCTGATCGAGCTGCACGACTGCGCGGTGCACTTCGGCGCCACGCCCGCACTGGCGCCGCTGAGCCTGCGGCTGCAGCGCGGTGAATGCGTGGTGCTGGTCGGTGCCAACGGCAGCGGCAAGACCACGCTGCTGCGGCTGCTGCACGGCCAGCTGGCGTCGCGGCTGACGCAGGGCCGGCGCCGCGCTGCGCCGGGGCCGATGCGCGGCGAGGTGGCGCAGGCGATGGTCTACCAGCGGCCGTTCCTGCTGCGCGTGTCGGTGTGGCGCAACCTGATGCTGGCGCTGTGGCTGGCCGGCGTGCCGCGCGCGCAGCGCGACGCGCGCTCGCGCGAGGCGCTGCAGCGCGCCGGCTTGCTGGCGCAGCGCGGCCAGGACGCGCACGCGCTGTCGGTGGGCCAGCAGCAGCGGCTGGCGCTGGCGCGCGCCTGGGCGGTGCGCCCGCAGCTGCTGTTGCTCGACGAGCCCACCGCCAACCTGGACCCGGCGGCCACGCGCGAGGTCGAGGTGCTGCTGCGCGACTTTGCCGCCGATGGGGTGACGGTGGTGCTGAGCACGCACAATCTGGGACAGGCGCGCCGGCTGGCGCAGCGGGTGTTGTGCCTCGATGCGGGCCAGGTGGTGGCCGATCTGCTGGTGCAGCGTTTCTTCGACGGTCCGCTGCCTGCGGCCGCCGCCCGTTTTGTGCAGGGGGAGTTGCCGTGAAATGCAAGTTGCTGTGCCGACTGAGCGCGTCCTTGTTGGGGCTGATGCTGCTCGCGCCGCTGGCCATGGCGCAGCGGCCGCACATCATGATGGCCTCGACCACCTCGACCGAGCAGTCGGGGCTGTTCGCGCATCTGCTGCCGGCCTTCACCGAGGCCAGCGGCATCGAGGTGCGGGTGGTGGCGCTGGGCACCGGCCAGGCGCTGGACATGGCGCGGCGCGGCGACGCCGACGTGCTGTTCGTGCACGACCCGGCGGCCGAGGACAAGTTCGTCGCCGAAGGTTTCGGCCTCGAGCGCCGCGCGGTGATGACCAACGACTTCGTGCTGATCGGCCCGAAGGCCGACCCGGCGGGCCTGCGCGGCAACGACATCGCCGCGGCGCTGGCCAAGCTGGCCGCCACCGGCCAACCCTTCATCTCGCGCGGCGACAAGAGCGGCACGCACAGCGCCGAGTTGCGGCTGTGGCAGGCCGCCGGCATCGCCGACCCCGCCGCCAAGGCAGCCGGCTACAAGGCCTGCGGCTGCGGCATGGGCCCGGCGCTGAACATCGCCGCATCGGCCAACGCCTACGTGCTGAGCGACCGCGGCACCTGGCTCGCGTTCAAGAACCGCGGCGAGCTGGCGGTGCTGGTCGAGGGCGACCGGCGGCTGTTCAACCAATACGGCGTGATCGTGGTCAACCCGGCGCGCCACGCGCACGTCAAGCTGCGGCAGGCGCAGGCCTTCGCCGACTGGGTGGTCTCGCCAGCCGGACAGGCGCGCATCGCCAGCTTTCGCATCGACGGCGAGCAGTTGTTCTTTCCGAACGCTTCGCGCTGAAGCCAGTGGGGCCGCGCGGCCACAGGCCAAGCGCCCGCGGCAGCGCCGCACCTAGGGTTAGACCCGCGTTGTGCCCGCATGTGGGGCGCTCGGACAATGCCCCGTCCGGCCGCGCCCCGAGCGCTCGTGCGCGCGCCCGCCCGCCCATACCCCACAGGAGATCCACGACGTGAGCATCGCCATTTCCCTCACGGTCAACGGCCGCGCCGTAAAGGCCAGCGTCGACCCCAGAACGCTGCTGGTGCAGCTGATCCGCGAGCACTTGCAGCTCACCGGCACCCACGTCGGCTGCGACACCGCGCAGTGCGGCGCGTGCACCGTGCAGCTCAACGGCCGCGCGGTCAAGGCCTGCTCGATGCTGGCCGTGCAGGCCCAAGGGGCGGCCATCACCACCATCGAAGGCCTGGCGAGCGAAGGGTCGATGCACCCGATGCAGGCGGCGTTTCGCGAGTGTCACGCGCTGCAGTGCGGCTTTTGCACCCCTGGCATGGTGATGGCGGCGGTGCAACTGCTGGCCGACAACCCCACGGCCAGCGAGGCCCAGATCCGCGAGGGCCTGGACGGCAACATCTGCCGCTGCACCGGCTACCACAACATCGTCAAGGCGGTGCAGCACTGCCAGTCGGGCCAGCAGCCCGCCGCCGCCTGAAGGAGATGCCGTCATGACCGACATGTCTGATTCCCCTATCGGCCAGTCGCTGCGCCGACGCGAAGACCAGCGTTTCCTCACCGGCGCCGGCCAGTACGTCGACGACGTGGTGCTGCCGGGCCAGAGCTACGGCTTCTTCCTGCGCTCGCCCTATGCGCACGCGCGCATCAACCGCATCAACCTCGACGCGGCCAAGGCCGCGCCCGGCGTGCTGCACATCTTCACCGGCGCCGACCTGGCCGAAGCCAAGGTCGGCGGCCTGCCCTGCGGCTGGCTGATCACCAGCAAGGACGGCACGCCGATGAAGGAGCCGCCCCACCCGGCACTGGCGCAAGGCAAGGTGCGGCATGTGGGCGACCAGGTGGCGCTGGTGGTGGCCGAGACCTACCTGCAAGCGCGCGACGCCGCTGAAGCGATCGAGGTCGACTACGACGAGCTGACGCCGGTGATCGACATCACCACGGTCGAAAGCGCGGGCGCGGCGGTGCACGACGAAGCGCCGGACAACGTGTGCTACGACTGGGGCCACGGCAACAAGGACGCGGTCGACGCCGCTTTCGCCGCGGCCGCGCACGTGTCCAGGCTCGAGTTCCGCAACAACCGGCTGATCCCCAACGCGATGGAGCCGCGCGCCGCCAACGCGCACTACACGCGCCACGACGACGCCTACACGCTTTACGTCACCAGCCAGAACCCGCACGTCGCGCGGCTGCTGATGTGCGCGTTCGTGCTCGGCCTGCCCGAGAGCAAGGTGCGCGTGATCGCGCCCGACGTCGGCGGCGGCTTCGGCTCGAAGATCTTCCTGTACCCCGAAGAAGTGGCGCTGATCTGGGCCAGCAAGCGCGTGGGCCGGCCGATCAAGTGGACCGCCGAGCGCAGCGAGTCCTTCCTCACCGACGCGCACGGCCGCGACCACGCCACCACCGCCGAGCTGGCGCTCGATGCCAAGGGCAACTTCCTCGCGCTGCGCGTCGACACCATCGCCAACATGGGCGCGTACCTGTCGACCTTCGCCTCGAGCGTGCCGACCATCCTGTACGCCACGCTGCTGGCCGGGCAATACAAGACGCCTGCGATCTATGCCAACGTCAAGGCGGTGTTCACCAACACCGCGCCGGTGGACGCCTACCGCGGCGCCGGCCGACCCGAGGCCACCTACGTGGTCGAGCGCATGGTCGAGACCGCGGCGCGCGACCTGAAGATGGACCCGGCGCAGATCCGGCGCCAGAACTTCATCACCGAGTTCCCCTACGCCACCCCGGTGGGCCTGACCTACGACACCGGCAACTACGCCGCGCACCTGGACAAGGCGATGCAGATCGCCGACGTCGCCGGCTTCGCCGCGCGCAAGGCGGCCTCGGCCGCCAAGGGCAAGCTGCGCGGCCTGGGCTACAGCTGCTACATCGAGGCCTGCGGCTTGGCACCCAGCAACATCGCCGGGGCACTCGGTGCGCGCGCCGGGCTGTTCGAGGCCGGCGAGGTGCGCGTGCACCCCACCGGCACGGTGACGGTGTTCACCGGCAGCCACAGCCACGGCCAGGGCCACGAGACCACCTTCGCGCAGGTGGTGGCGGGCAAGCTCGGCATCCCGGTCGAAAGCGTCGAGATCGTGCACGGCGACACCGGGCGCGTCCCCTTCGGCATGGGCACCTACGGCAGCCGCTCGCTGGCGGTAGGCGGCACCGCCATCGTCAAGGCGGTGGACAAGATCATCGCCAAGGGCAAGAAGATCGCCGCGCACCTGATGGAGGCGGCCGACGCCGACATCGAGTTCGAGAACGGCGAGTTCAAGGTCAAGGGCACCGACAAGAAGCAGCCCTTCGGCGCGATCGCGCTGACCGCCTACGTGCCGCACAACTACCCGCTGGACAAGCTCGAGCCGGGGCTGAACGAGAACGCCTTCTACGACCCGACCAACTTCACCTACCCGTCGGGCAGCTACGTGTGCGAGGTCGAGGTCGACCCCGAGACCGGCCGCACCACGGTGGACAAGTTCGTCGCGGTCGACGACTTCGGCAACATCGTCAACCCGATGATCGTCGCCGGCCAGGTGCACGGCGGCATCGCGCAGGGGCTGGGCCAGGCGATGCTCGAAGGCGCGGTCTACGACGACGGCAGCGGCCAGCTGCTCAACGGCAGCTACATGGACTACACCATGCCGCGCGCCGACGACCTGCCCAGCTTCACCGTCGACCACACCGTCACGCCTTGCACCCACAACCCGCTGGGCGTGAAGGGCTGCGGCGAGGCCGGCGCGATCGGCTCGCCGCCGGCCTTCATCAACGCGCTGACCGACGCGCTGGGGGTCAAGGACATCGCGATGCCGGCCACGGCAGAGAAGGTCTGGCGCGTGGCCAACAAGATCGCCTGAGGAGACGCACACATGTACAACTTCGACTACCAGCGCCCGGCCGACCGCGCGGCGGCCACGGCGGCCGTGAAGAGCGGCGACGCGCGCTATCTGGCCGGCGGCCAGACCCTGATCCAGGCGATGAAGCTGCGGCTGTCGCAAAGCGAAAAGCTTGTCGACCTGGGCGCCATCGCCGACCTGAAGGGCATCAGGCTCGATGGCGCCAACCTGGTGATCGGCGCGATGACGCCGCACTCGGCGGTGGCGCGTTCGCCCGAGGTGCAAAAGGCCGTCCCGGCGCTGGCCGAGCTGGCCGCCGGCATCGGCGACGCGATGGTGCGCAACGTCGGCACCCTCGGCGGCTCGATCGCCAACGCCGACCCGGCCGCCGACTACCCGGCAGCGGTGCTGGGCCTGGGCGCGACGGTCCAGACCGACCAGCGCAGCATCCAGGCCGACGACTTCTTCACCGGCATGTACGAAACCGCGCTGCAGCCCGGCGAGCTGATCGTCGCGGTCAGCTTCCCGGCCACGGCCAAGGCGGCCTACGTCAAGTTCAAGCAGCCGGCGTCGCGCTTCGCGCTGGTCGGGGTGTTCGTCGCCCAGACCGCGCTCGGCGTGCGCGTGGCGGTCACCGGCGCCAAGAGCAGCGTGTACCGCTGCGCCGAGCTCGAAGCCGCGCTGGCCAAGAGCTTCACCGCCGCCGCCGCCAAGGCGGTCAAGCTGCCGGCCGACGACATGAACAGCGACCTGCACGGCTCGGCGCAATACCGCGCCGCGATGGTCAGCGTGATGGCCGCGCGCGCGGTGGACCAGGTGCTGGCGCGCTGAAGACCGTGTAGCGCGCCTCGGGCCTTGCCTCGCTTCGGGCCGGCTCCTTCGCGGGACCGGCCCGTTGCCTTTGTGGGCAGTGGGGCCGCGCGCGCTGCCGTCATGACAGCGGGGCATCGGGCGACAATGCCGAATCCCGATTCGCCGCGGCATCCGCGATCGCCATGAGCCTGCCCCTGCCCGAATCCGTCGATGCCGTCATCGAGCTGCTGGCGCAGCAACACTACGTGTGCGACCGCCAGCTCGCGACCGCGCTGTTCCTGAGCCTGAAGCTGCAGCGGCCGTTGTTCCTCGAGGGCGCGCCGGGCGTGGGCAAGACCGAGCTGGCCAAGTCGCTGGCGCGTGCGCTGGATACGCAACTGCTGCGCGTGCAGTGCTATGAGGGCCTGGACGTGGCGCAGACCGCCTACGAGTGGAACGTGGCGCGCCAGATGATCGAGATCCGGCTGGCCGAGGCGGTGCACGATACCGACCGCGAGCGCCTGACGCACAGCCTGTATTCGCGCCAGATGCTGATCGAGCGCCCGCTGCTGCAGGCGCTGACGCAGGCGCGCTCGCCGGTGCTGCTGATCGACGAGCTCGACCGCGCCGACGAGCCTTTCGACGCCTTCTTGCTCGAAGTGCTGGCCGAGAACCAGCTGACCATCCCCGAATACGGCACGGTGGTGGCGGCCGCGCCGCCGATCACGCTGATCACCAGCAACCGCACGCGCGAGATCCACGACGCGCTGCGCCGGCGCTGCCTGTACCACTGGGTCGGCTACCCCAGCGTCGAGCGCGAGCTCGACATCGTGCGCCTCAAGGCACCCGGTGCGTCCGAGCGGCTGTACCGCCAGGTGGTCGAGTTCGTGCAGCGCATGCGCACGCTGGACCTGTTCAAGTCGCCCGGCGTGGCCGAGACCATCGACTGGACCAACGCGCTGGTGGCGCTGAACACGCTGCAGCTCGACCCGGCCAGCGTGCAGGACACATTGGGCGTGCTGCTCAAGCACCAGGACGACCTGGTGAAGATGCAAAGCGGCGACACCGCCAAGTTGCTGGACGATCTGCGCGCCAAGGCGCTGCTCAACTGAGCCGATGCGCACCGATTTCATTCAACCCAGAGGCGCACAGGGCGCACAGGGCGCACAGGGCGCAGAGGGCGCAGAGGGCGCAGAGGGCGCAGAGGGCGCACAGGTCCGCAGCGTCACGACGTCGGGTATTCCTCTGCGGCGACTCTGCGCACTCTGCGTCTGCGCGGTGAAGGCTGTTGCTCTCAGCGCGCATTGCACCAACCCGCAGGTGCCGCGATGATCGCCGCCAACATCGTGCACTTCGCCCGCGTGCTGCGCGATGCCGGGATGGCGATCGGGCCGGACCGCGTGCTCGCGGCGCTGGCGGCGGTGGAGCTGGTCGGCTTGCGCCGGCGCGACGACGTGCACGCCGCGTTGAGCGCGGTGATGCTCGAGCGCCACGAGCAGCAGCCGCTGTTCGACGCCGCCTTCGATACCTTCTGGCGCGACCCCAAGCTGCTCGAGCAGATGATGTACCTGCTGCTGCCCAAGATCCGCGGCCGCGGCGACAAGCCGCAAGCGCCGCGCGCCAACCGGCTGGCCGAGGCGCTGTCGGTGCCGCGCGCGGCCGAGCCGCCCAAGCCGGCCGAGGCCGCCAAGGACGAAGCGCAGTTCGAAGCGCGCTTCACCTTCTCCGAGCGCGAGCGGCTGCAAAAGGCCGACTTCGAGAGCATGACCACCGCCGAGTACGAGTGGGCGAAGAAGCTGGCCGAGCAGCTGCCGCTGCCGATCGACCCGGTGCGCCGCCGCCGCCACCGCGCGGCCGACAGCGCGCGCGGCGACGCGCGCATCGACCTGCGCGCGACGCTGCAGCGCATGGCGCGCGAGCCGCATCTGCTGGTGCCGCTGTACACCCGGGCGCGCGAAGAGCTGCCGGCGCTGGTGGTGCTGCTGGACATCTCGGGCTCGATGGAGCGCTACTCGCGGCTGATGCTGCATTACGTGCACGGGCTGATGCGCCGGTCCTTGCGCGTGTACACGCTGACCTTCGGCACGCGGCTGACCCACATCACGCGCTGCCTGCGCGAGCGCGACCCCGACGTCGCGCTGCAGCTGGCCGACGCGGCGGTGGCCGACTGGAAGGGCGGCACCCGCATCGCCTCGTCGCTGCACGAGTTCAACCAGCGCTGGGCGCGCCGGCTGCTGGGCGCCAACGCGGCGGTGCTGCTGGTGACCGACGGCCTGGACCGCGACGAGCACGGCGACCTCGGCGCGGCGGCCGCGCGGCTGCGGCGGCTGGCGCACCAGGTGGTGTGGCTGAACCCGCTGCTGCGCTACGACGGGTTCGAGCCCCGAGCGGCAGGCGTGCGCGCGCTGCTGCCGCATGTCGACCGCTTCCTTCCCGTCCACAATCTGGCCAGCCTGGCCGACCTGGGCCGCGCGCTGCGCGTGCCGCAGCGCCCCGGCAGCCACTTACTGCACTGACACGCCATGGAACTGCAAGGTGAACGACTGATACCGGTGTCCCAGGACAAGACCTGGGCCGCACTCAACGACCCGCAGGTGCTCAAGGCCTGCATCACCGGCTGCGAATCGCTGGAGCGCAGCGGCGACGATGGCTTCGCCGCGGTGGTGGCGGTCAAGGTCGGCCCGGTGAGTGCGCGCTTCAAGGGCAACCTGAAGCTGGCCAACGTCCAGGCCCCCAACAGCTATACGCTGAACTTCGACGGCCAGGGCGGCGTCGCCGGCTTCGCCAAGGGCAGCGCCGACGTCACGCTCGCCGCCGAAGGCGAGGGCGACGCCGCCGCGACCCGGCTGAAGTACAGCGCCAAGGCGCAGGTCGGCGGCAAGATGGCGCAGGTCGGCTCGCGGCTGATCGATGCCGCCGCGGCCAAGGTCACCGACGAGTTCTTCCGCGCCTTCGAAGCGCAGCTGGCGCCGCCGCCGCCGCCGGGTGCCGACACCGGCCAGGTGCCGCTGCCGGCGGACGTGCCCAAGGGCAACCGCGCGCTGTGGTGGGGCATTGCCGCGGTGCTGGCGGCGCTGCTGTGGTATTGGTTGACCCGTTAGGAGGTGACGATGGTTTTTCGCAAGCTGTGCTGTGGCGTGCTTCTGGCCACCGGATGCTCTATGGTGGCGGCCGATGCCGCAGCGCCCTTTCTGGGCAAGTGGAACTTCGAGTGGCAGACCGGGCGCGGTAGCTACGTCGGGGAGATGGAGATCACCGCAGACGGCGGCAGCTGGCAGACCGCGACCACGCTGCGCCAGAACCCCTGCGCGGGCCGCAAAGTGCCGCTGCAGCACGACCTCGCCAGCGCGGACCGGTTGGAGCTGACGCTGAAGTTTGCCGACGTCATTCCGGGCTGCAAGAACGCCACCGTCAAGCTGTGGCTGAACGACAAGGGCGAGGTGGTCGGCAAGCGCAGCGGCCAAGATCTGACACTCAAGCGCGAGTAGCGCGCTGCCGCTGGAGGGCGCCATGGACAGTCTGGATCTGCAGGTTCTGAGCCAGGCGCGCGACTGGTTCGCGCAGGGCCACAAGGTGTGGCTGGTGACGGTGATCGAGACCTGGGGCTCGGCGCCGCGCCCGCCCGGCGCGCTGCTGTGCCTGCGCGGCGACGGCCTGGTGGTGGGGTCGGTCTCCGGCGGCTGCGTCGAGGACGATCTGATCGAGCGCGTGCGCCACGGCGAGCGCGTCGGCAAGCCGTCGTTGATCAGCTACGGCGTGAGCAAGGAAGAGGCCGCGCGCTTCGGCCTGCCCTGCGGCGGCAACCTGCGGCTGGTGCAGGAGCCGCTGCTCGCAACCGGCTGGATCGATCAGATCCTCGAGCGCACCGCGCGCCACGAACTGGTGGCGCGCACGCTGGATCTGGCCACCGGCGCGGTCGCGGTCGAGGCCGCGGCGCGCGGCCAGAAGTTCCAGTTCGACGGCCAGCGGCTGCGCGCGCTGTTCGGCCCGCGCTGGCGGCTGCTGATCGTCGGCGCCGGGCAGTTGTCGCGCGTGCTGGCGCACATGGCGCTGGCGCTGGACTTCGAGGTCATCTGCTGCGACCCGCGCGAGGAGTACCACCTGACCTGGGACGTGCCGGGCACCACCTTCAGCAAGGACATGCCCGACGACGTAGCGCTGCAGCTGCAACTGGACGCGCACAGCGCGGTCGTGGCGCTGACGCACGACCCCAAGCTCGACGACCTGGTGCTGCTGGAAGCGCTGAAGTCCGGCGCCTTCTACATCGGCGCGCTGGGTTCGCGCCGCAACACCGCGGCGCGCAAGGAGCGCTTGAAGCTGTTCGACCTGTCGCCGGCCGAGATCGACCGCCTGCACGGCCCGGTCGGGTTGAACCTGGGCAGCAAGACGCCGGCCGAGATCGCGGTGTCGATCGCCGCCGAGATCGTCGCGGTGAAGAACGGCGTGGCGCTGGTGCAGAAGAAGGAAGGTTCGGCGCAGCCGGCCCATGCCGGCAGCGGCGCCGGCCATTGAGACATGCCGCACCAAGTGCCGCGCTGAAGGGGCATGCGCATGCTCGATCTCGCCTGGGGTTTGTTCATCGCGGCGTCGCTGCTGGTGATCGTCACGCCCGGGCAGGACATGGTGCTGGTGATGTCGCGCTCGATCGCGCAGGGCGCGGCCGCCGGCGTGGCCACCGCCGCCGGGGTCAGCGTCGGACTGGTCGGCCACACGCTGCTGGCCACGCTCGGGCTGGGTGCGATCCTGCGCACCTCGGAGTGGTTGTTCGTGGCGCTGAAGTTCGCCGGCGCGGCCTACCTGGTGTGGATGGGCCTGGGGCTGCTGCGCACCCGAGACGCGACGCTGGCCTTGGCCACGCAGTCGCGCGCCTCGTTGCGCCGCCTGTTCACCGACGGCGCGTTGTCGAACCTGTCGAACCCCAAGATCGCGATCTTCTACTTCGCCTTCCTGCCGCAGTTCGTGCCGTCGGGCGCCGGCCAACCGGCGCTGGCGGTGTTCGTGCTGGGGCTGGTGTTTGCCGCGCTGACCTTCGTCATCAAGGGCCCGGTCGGCTGGGGTGCGGGCCGCCTGTCGGGCTGGCTGCGCGCGCGCCCGGCGGTGCTGCGCTGGATCTTCCGCGGCAGCGGCGCGATGCTGGCGGCGCTGGGCTTGCGGCTGGCCTTCGAGCGGCGCGGCTGAGCGACGCAGGGCTGCGCTTGCCTGGACGGTGACACATGCGCGCAGGCGCTGCGGCGGCGCCGAGCGCGTCGGCGTTCAGGCGCCGAGATAGGCCTTGCGCACCTCGGCGTTGGCCAGCAGGTTGGCGCCGGTGTCTTCGAGCACGACGCTGCCGTTTTCGAGCACGTAGCCGCGGTCGGCGATCTGCAGTGCGCGGTTGGCGTTTTGTTCGACCAGGAACACGGTCACACCTTCGGCGCGGATCATCTGGATGATGTCGAAGATCTGCGCGATGACCAGCGGCGCCAGACCCAGCGTGGGTTCGTCGAGCAGCAACAGGCGCGGCTTGCTCATCAGCGCACGGCCGATCGCCAGCATCTGCTGCTCGCCACCCGACATGGTGCCGGCGCGCTGTGCGGCGCGGTCGCGCAAGCGCGGAAACAGTTCGAACACGTGCGCGATGCCGGCGTCGATCGCGCTGTTGTCGAGGAAGAAGCCGCCCATCTTCAGGTTCTCGACCACCGTGAGGTTCGAGAAGATGCGGCGCCCCTCGGGCGAGACGGCGATGCCGCGGCGCATGATCAGGTGTGACGGCTGCTGGGTGATGTCGTCGCCCTCGAAGCGGATGCTGCCGCCGCTGGCGCGCGGCGCGCCGCACACCGTCATCAGCAGCGAGGTCTTGCCGGCCCCATTGGCGCCGATCAACGAGACGATCTCCCCCTGGTTCACATGCAGGCTCACGCGGTTGACCGCGCAGATGGCGCCGTAGTGGGTGGAGATCGAGTCGACTTGCAGCGTCGGCGTCGGCATCAGGCTTCTCCCAGGTAGGCCTTGATCACCCGCTCGTCGCTGCGGACGGCGTCCGGCGTTCCCAGCGCGATCGGCTTGCCGTACTCCATGACCAGAATGCGTTCGGACACTCCCATCACCAGGCCCATGTCGTGCTCGATCAGCAGCACGGTGACGCCGTACTGCTGGCGCAAATGATCGATCAGGCCCTGCAGATCCTTCTTCTCCTGCGGGTTCAGGCCCGCGGCCGGCTCGTCGAGCATCAGCAGGCGCGGCTTGGTGATCATGCAGCGGGCGATCTCCAGCCGGCGCTGGTGGCCGTAGGCGAGGTTGCCGGCCTCGCGGTTGACGAACTCGCGCAGCCCCATCACATCGAGCCAATGCAGCGCCTGCTCGATCTTTTGCGCCTCGCTGCGGCGGTAGCTCGCGGTGTTGAACAGGCCGGCGAGCATCGGCGCGCGCGACTGGCGGTGCTGGGCCACCAGCAGGTTTTCCAGCACCGTCATCGCCTTGAACAGGCGCACGTTCTGGAAGGTGCGCACCACGCCGTGATTGGCCACCTGATGGCTGCTCTGGCCGGTGATGCTGTGTCCTTGCAGCGCGATCTGGCCGCCGCTGGGCCGATAGAAGCCGCTGATGCAGTTGAACACCGTGGTCTTGCCCGCACCGTTCGGTCCGATGATCGCGAACACCTCCTTCGGCGTCACGTCGAAGCCGACGCCGTCGACGGCCAGCAGGCCGCCGAAGCGCATGCTCAGATCCTTGACTTCGAGCAGTGCCGTGCTCACGTGGGCACCTCGACGTGATGGCGCTTCATCGGCAGCAGGCCCTGCGGGCGCCACATCATCATCAGCACGAGGACCCCACCGAACACGGCCATGCGGTATTCGGAGAACTCGCGCGCCAGCTCCGGCAGCACGGTGAGCACCACGGCGGCGAAGATCACGCCGAGCTGCGATCCCATGCCGCCCAGCACCACGATCGCCAGGATCAGCGCGGACTCGATGAAGGTGAACGACTCCGGGTTGACGATGCCCTGGCGCGCCGCGAAGAACGCGCCGCCGAAGCCCGCGAACATGGCGCCGAGCGTGAACGCCGAGAGCTTGACCTTCATCGGGTTCAGACCCAGCGAGCGGCAGGCGATCTCGTCCTCGCGCAGCGCCTCCCAGGCGCGTCCGATGGGCATGCGGATCAGGCGGTTGCTGATGTAAAGCGTCACCATCGCCAGCGTCAGCGCCATCAGGTACACGAAGATCACCATGTGGATCGATTGGAACTCCAGCCCGAAGAACTGATGGAAGGTCGTGCCGCCCTCGACGCTCGGGTTGCGCGCCATCTCCAGTCCGAAGACGGTGGGCTTGGGAATGCTGGAGATGCCGTCCGGGCCGCCGGTCAGCCACGTCATGTTGACCAGCAGCAGCCGGATGATTTCGCCGAAACCCAGCGTGACGATGGCCAGGTAGTCGCCGCGCAGCCGCAGCACCGGCACGCCCAGCACGAAGCCGAACAGCGCCGAGGCTGCCCCGGCCAGAGGCAGCGCGTGCCAGAAGCTCCAGCCGGCCCAGTGGAACAGCAACGCGTAGGTGTAGGCGCCCACCGCGTAGAAGCCGACGAAACCCAGGTCGAGCAGGCCGGCGAAGCCGACGACCACGTTCAGGCCCAGGCTCAGCATCACGTAGATCAGCGTCAGCGTGGCGATGTCGACCGCATTGCGGCCGGCAAAGAAGGGCCAGACGGCGGCCAGCAGCAGTACGGCGATGAGCAGCACCTTGCGCTGCCCCGCGGAGGCCTGCGGCAGGCTGGGCAGCGCCATGCGCGGCCGCTTGGCCAGCAGCGGGCGCAGCATCTGCACGACGAACACCGCCAGGCAGCCCCACAGCAAGGTGCGCCATTCGGGCACGATCAAGGTGCGCGTGCCGGCGCGCTCGAGGTGCAGTGTGAACACCGGCAACAGCACGATCGCGGCGAGCGCGGTGGCGATCAGGGCGTCGCGCACTGGAGGCGAATAGCTGCGTGCGCCTTGCATCACACCTTCTCCACTTCGGGTTTGCCCAGCAGACCGCTGGGGCGGAACATCAGGATCGACACCAGCAGGGCAAAAGCGACGATGTCCTTGTACTCGGACCCGATGTAGGCGGCAGCGATGGTCTCGGCCACGCCCAGGATGACGCCGCCGAGCATCGCTCCCGGGATGCTGCCGATGCCGCCGAGCACGGCGGCGGTGAAGGCCTTGATGCCGGCAATGAAGCCGATGAACGGATTGAGCTTGCCCACCGCCAGCGCGATCAGCACACCCCCCACGGCGGCGAGCACCGCACCGAGCACGAAGGTGAAGGAGACCACCCGGTTGGTGTCGATGCCCAGCAGGTTGGCCATGTGCATGTCCTGCGAACACGCGCGCGACGCCCGGCCCATGCGCGAGTGCTTGATGTACAGCGTGAGCAGCGTCATCAGCACCACCGTCACCACGATGATCAGGATGCGCGCATAGGGCATGAAGATCTCGAAGCCGTCGGGATTGCCGAAGCGCAGCGCGCCCTGGATCAGCGAGGGCACTGCCATGTCGCGCGCGCCCTGCCCCAGCGCCACCCAGTTCTGCAGGAAGATGGACATGCCGATCGCCGAGATCAGCGCCACCAGCCGCGGGCTGCCGCGCAGCGGCTTGTAGGCGACCTGCTCGACGACGAAGCCATAGACGCCGGTGGCGAACATGGCGACCGCGATCATCAGCGCGACGACCAGCCAGACCGGCAGTCCGGCGTACACGCCGACGGCCGACAACGTGACCAGGCCGGTGTAGGCGCCGATCATGTAGAGCTCGCCGTGGGCGAAATTGATCATGCCGATGATGCCGTACACCATCGTGTAGCCGATCGCGATCAGCGCGTAGATGGCGCCCAGCGACAGACCGTTGAAGAGCTGCTGCACCAGCTGCAGCCAGAAATGCTCAGACATGCATGCCACCCCTCCATCGAATGCCGCCCCTGCGTGCCGGCGTCTCGCCGCCGGCCGCCGCTGCGCGCGCCGCTACCGGCGCTGCGGCCGCGGGCCGCGTGCGCCGTGTGCAGGACCTATCTCAGCACGCTACTTCGTCGCGAGCGTGCGGCTGCCGTCCTTGTGCCACTCGAACACCTGGAAGTCGAAGCTGTTCAGGTCGCCCTGCTTGTTCCACGAGATCGGGCCCAGCACGGTATCGATCTGGTTCTTGTGCATGTAGTCGGCCACCTTCGTCGGGTTGTCGCCGACGGCCTTGATGCTGTGAATCAGCGCCTGTGCCGCGGCGAACGAGGTGAGCTGGAACGCGCCCGACGGGTTGCGCTTCTTGTCCTTGAACGCAGCCACCACGGCCGCGTTCTTCGGGTTGGCGGAGAAGTCGGCCGGCAGCGTCACCAGCATGCCCTCGACCGCGGGCCCGGCGATGGCGTTGACTTCGGGGTTGCCGACGCCTTCGGGGCCCATCATCCTGACCTTCAAGCCCTGCTCGGCGGCCTGGCGCAGCAGCAGACCCATCTCCGGGTGATAGCCGCCGTAGTAGACGAAGTCGACCCCGGCGCTCTTGAGCTTGGTGATCACGGCCGAGTAGTCGCTGTCGCCGGCGTTGATGCCCTCGAACAGCACGACGTTGACGCCGGCCTTCTTCAACTCGTCGCGCACCGACGCGGCGATGCCCTGGCCATAGGACTGCTTGTCGTGCAGGATGGCGACCTTCTTGGGCTTGATGCGCTCGGCGATGAACTTGGCGGCCGCCGGGCCCTGCTGATCGTCGCGGCCGATGGTGCGGAAGATGAAGTGGAAGTTCTTGCCGTCGGTGAGCGCGGGCGCGGTTGCCGAGGGTGTCACGACGACCACGCCTTCGTTGTTGTAGATCGGTGCGGCGGCGATCGCGGCGCCCGAGCACACCGGCCCGATCACGTAGCCGATCTTCGAGTTCACCACGCGGTTGGCAGCCACCGGGCCTTGCTTGGGTTCGCAGGCGTCGTCGATCGCGACCAGCTCGAGCTGCTTGCCGTTGATGCCGCCGGCGGCATTGGCCATCTCGACCGCGGTGGCCGCGCCCTCCTTGATCATGTCGCCGTACTGCGTCACCGGGCCGGTGGTCGGGATCACCAGCGCGACCTTGATCTGCGCCTGCGCCGGAACGACGAACGCCGCTGCGAGCAGGCCGAGTGCGGCGGCCGCCGCTTGTTTGCGAACTGAACTAGCCATGAAGCCATCTCCTCCAGAATGATGACGGGGAGCCGGACGCATCGAACGATCCCCGATTGCCTTGTGATCCGAGACTGCGCGGGGCTGTAGCTTACTCTGCGCGGCCACATCGCTGGAAGAGGGGTAGCACGCTGTGATCGAGCTGGCTCGCCGATCAGGACGCGCTTTGCGCCACGGCCGCGCGGCCGTCAGCGGCCGCGCAGCGCCGCATCGCTGACGAAGGGGTTCGTGCGCCGCTCGGCGCCGAAGGTCGACATCGGCCCGTGGCCGGGCACGAACTGCATCTCGTCGCCCAGCGGCCACAACTGCGTGGTGATCGAGCGGATCAGCGTGTCGTGGTCGCCGCGCGGAAAGTCGGTGCGGCCGATCGAACCCTGGAACAGCACGTCGCCGACGAAGGCCACGCCGAACTGCGTGCTGGCGAAGATCACGTGCCCCGGCGTGTGGCCCGGGCAGTGGCGCACCTCGAAGCGCATGCCGCCGACCGTGACCTCGTCGCCGCCGTGCAGCCAGCGCCCGGGCGTGAAGCCGCGCGCGCCGGGCAGGCCGAACATCCGCCCTTGCTCGTCGAGCTGGTCGATCCAGTAGCTGTCGTCGGGGTGCGGGCCTTCGATCGGCACGCCGGTGCGCTCGGCGAGCTCGGCCACGCCGCCGCAGTGGTCGATGTGGCCGTGCGTGACCAGCACTTTCTCCAGCGTCGCGCCGCGCTGGGCCAGCACCTCGAGCAGCCGGTCGACCTCGCCGCCGGGGTCGACGAAGGCGGCGCGGTGGGTCGCCGGGCAGATGACCAGCGAGCAGTTCTGCTGGAACGGGGTGACCGGGATGATGGCGAGCTTCATGTCGTGCGTCGGTTTGTCCTTTGGCAACTCAGTGTCGCTTTTCGCCACTCTGTGTCGACTGAAACCATGCCCTTGCGGGCCTTGCTTCGCAATTTTGTGTCGGTTCCCGGCATTGCTGGCAGCTGCCTGCCCGTCCGCCCAACATGCGCTCGTCCCGAGTGCCGGTGGGAGTGATCAGTCGGGCGTCAAGCTCAGGTCGCCGGCGGTGCCGGCCGATGTGCGCCGAAACTCGCTGGGGCCGACCCCCATCGCCTTTCGAAACGCGCGCGCAAAATGAGCCGGTGCCGAATAGCCCAGCGTCGTCGAGATCTGGGTCACCGACAAGTCCGTCTCGCTCAGAAACTCCACGGCGCGCTTGCTGCGCAAGACGTTGACCATCGTGCGGAAATCGGCGCCTTCCCGGCCGAGTTCGCGCTGCAGCGTGCGCACGCTGGTATCCAGCGACCGCGCGGTGCTCTCCATCGACACGCTGCCGGTCAGGATCTGCGCCCAGACCTGATGCGCGACCACGCCCTTGAGTCCGCCGATGCGATGGATCTTGTCGCGCTCGCGCGCCATGTCCCCGACCGTGAGCAGCCTGCCGGTGGCGCGACGGGGGGCGGCGCGAAGATCGCCGACGTCCAGCCACACTGCAAGCCTTGGCGCATCGAAGATCACCGGACACTCGAATGTGTCCTCGGCGAGGGTGCACCGGCGGAGCGCCGGAAGATCAACTTCGATGCACTGCGGATGCCAGGAAGAGGGCAGGTACGACTTGCAAAGGCTGATGATCACGCCGATGGTGCCCCAGGCCACATGCGGGTAGCCGTCCAGCCCCCGGGCGGCACTGATGTAGCCGATGCGCGCACGGCCGCCGATCAGGTCCAGCGACATCGCGTCGCCCCGGGCGTGGAAATCCATCGTCGCCACCGACCGGTAAATCGCGGCGCCCAGCGTGCGTGCGCCAAGCAGGTATTCGCCCCAGGTGCCGTAGTCGGTGACCGAGAGGTGGGGCGCCAGCTTCAGGCCGAGGTGTTCTTCGCCGGCTGCACGCGCCACGACCTCGTCGAAGGTCGTCATCGTCCGTTGCGGAATGAAGCTGAAGCAGTCGCCGTCTTCGATCAGCGCGAAGTCCAGCATTGCCGCTCGACGCGCCTTGTCCAGCACCCGCTCGCCGAACGCGCCACGAACGAAGTCGGGCGCACCGGCCAGCGCCGCTACCGAGATCAGCGCAACGTCTGCCAGCGGCGTGGCGCCTGCGCGTGGCGCAAAGTGGTTTGTCGCGATCACGGCGGAAGCTTAACCTCCCGAGGCTTTGGGTTGTGTCGGCGCAAAGCGCGCCGATCCACGGCGCCAGCCGCGCGAAGCCACAAGCCGACATGGCCGCGAGGCCAACCACACATCATGTGCCATGAGGAGATCGATCGAATGCACCCCTTCACACGGGTTCGTGCACTGGCCGCCAGCGCGGCGCTGGCGCTGCTGGTCGGTGCCGCGCACGCCGAGATGTCGGCCGAGGAACTGGCCAAGCTGGCGCAGAACCCGGTCGGCAACCTGGTCAGCGTGCCGCTGCAGAACAACACCAACTTCAACACCGGGCCGCTGTCGGGCACGCAGAACATCCTGAACATCCAGCCGGTGATCCCGATCGAGATCAGCAAGGACTGGAACCTGATCACCCGCACGATCATGCCGCTGCTCTGGCAGCCGGAATTCGTGCCCGGCCAGGGCAGCACCTTCGGCCTGGGTGACATCCAGCTCTCGGCCTTCCTGTCGCCGTCCAGCCCTGGGCCGGGCGGGCTGATCTGGGGTGCGGGCACCGTGCTGCAGATGCCGACCAACACCGACGACGTGCTCGGCAACAAGAACTGGGGCCTGGGGCCGACCGCGGTGGTGTTGAAGCTCGAGAAGGGCAACCCCTGGGTCTACGGTGCGCTGTTCAACAACATCTGGTCGCTGAGCAGCAGCAAGCAGGGCGGGCGCTACAACAACTTCCTGATGCAGCCCTTCCTGAACTACAACTTTCCGGGCGGGCTGTACCTGACCACGTCGCCGATCCTCACCGCCAACTGGGAAGCCGAGAGCAGCCAGCGCTGGACCGTGCCCTTGGGCGGCGGCATCGGCAAGATCTTCCATCTCGGCAAGCTGCCGGTGAACACGCAGATCGGCGCCTACTACAACGTCGTGCACCCCGACGACGGCGCGAACTGGCAGTTGCGGCTGCAGGTGCAGTTCCTGTTTCCGAAGTAGCCGCTGGGCATCGCGCTCCTCTTCGACACGGCCCGGATCGCACGAGCGCACGGCGGTACCACAGCTCCGCTTGAACGCACATGCCGCGAACTGAAGCAGTCCATGGCTCATGATCAACAGGCTTGATGGGAAATGGGTGCTGGTCACCGGCGCTGCCGCGGACATCGGACACGCCACCGCGCTGGCCGAGCGGAGGCCGGCGCGCGCTTGGTGCAGTCGGACCTGCAGACCGAGCGCCTCGCGGTGCTGCGCGCGTCGCTGGCCGGCACCGCGTCGGCGCCGAACATGACCGCCTACGCGGCCTCGAAGCACGCGGTGATGGGCTTCAGCGAGGGGCTGGCGCTGGTGGGCCCGTTCGCCAAGCCGATGTACCACCTGCGCCGGTTGTCGCGCGGCCTGGCGCAACGGCTGATGCTGAACGACGCACGCAAGGCCGGCTATTCCTGACCCTGACGTCCGACAGCGAAGCGCCGGCGGCACTTTGTTCAATGAAAAGGAAATCACGATGAATCAATCGGTCAACGCGTCGCGCCGCAGACGGCACCTGGAAGCCGCCGGCGGTGCGCAGGGCCTGAAGACGAGCCCGTTCGACAACACTCGTCGCGGCATGCTGAAACTTCCGCTCGGCGCGGTCGCAGCCGCAGCGGTCGCGCAGTTCCCGTCGGTCGCGCAGGCGAGCCCCGCAGCGGCGACCCAATCCGCTGCTTCAGGCAAAGCGTCACCCGATGCCAGCAGTGTGACCCGCGACTTCACGCATGCGCGGGCGGTCGAAGCCGTCGTCTGGTCCATGCCGGCACTGAGCGACGTGTTCTTCCGCGAGGCAATGTTTCGTGACTTCGGCATGAGGCCCGGCGACATCGTGGTGATGAGCCGGCCGCTGGTGGCGCGCCACGAGTTGTTGACGGCGAACAACCAGGTCAACTACGCCATGCTGGCCTACGACCTGACGACGGGGCCGCTGGTGATCGAGATCCCGGCGAGCAGCGGCGACTACGCCATCCTCGGCGAGATCTGCGACAACTGGCAGGCGCCGATCACCATGGTCGGCATCGAAGGCCCCGATGCCGGCAAGGGCGGCAAGTACCTGCTGCTGCCGCCGGGCTACAGCGGGGCCGTGCCGGAGGGCCATTTCGTCCAGCGCATGCAGGGCTTTCGCGGCACGATGATCTACCGCCCGGTGATCACCGGCCAGGGCACGATGGCCGGCGCCGTGGCCCTGGGCCGCTCGACGCGCAGCTGGCCGCTGTCGGACCCCGCGGCCGCGGCGCGCACCCGCGTCGTCGACGGCTGGGACAAGGCCTTCCACCCGCTGCCGGTCTACGACGCGACCTGGTTCGACAAACTCGCGCAGTTCGTCAACGACGAGCCCGTGCGCGAGCGCGACAAGGTGATGTTCGGCATGCTGTCCTCGCTGGGCATCCGCAAGGGCCAGCCCTTCGCCCCGGACGCCGCGATGCGCGCGCTGCTGGCGCGTGCGGCGCAGGACGCCTACCGGGTCATGCAGCACGGTTTCGTCACGCCCGGCGAGGCGCTGGTGCCGTGGTGGGCGGGCAAGCACTGGATGGGGCCGAACCCCGCGGTGGCGAAAGACATGGGCGAGGCCTGGTCCTTCGAAACCGAGAACGCCCTGATGTTCTACGAGCGCGCCATCCTGCCTTTCTTCTGGGCGAACTATCTGCCGCAGAAGCTCAGCGGCGACCAGTTCTACCTGATGGGGCTGCGTGACAGCACGGGCCGGCTGCTGTCCGGCAAGGGCAGCTATCGGCTGCGCGTGCCCAAGGACGTGCCGGTGGACAAGTTCTGGTCGGCCATCGTCTACAGCCAGCTGACGAAGTCCTTCGTGCCCAACAAGCTGGATCGCGTCGGCCTCGACTCTTACCAGAAGCACGAGCTGAAGCAAAACAGCGACGGCTCGCTGGACATCTATCTGGGCAACGCCGCCCCCAAGGGTTTCGAGAGCAACTGGCTGCCCAGTGCCGGCCACGACTTCTTCGTCATCTTTCGCTTCTACGGGCCGCAGAAGGCCTTCCACGACAAGAGCTGGACGATGCCGGACATCGTTCACGTCTGAGGCAGGGCGCTTCGGCATTCGACATTCAGCAATAGGAACGACACCATGTTGCAAAGAACGCGATCCGCCGCCTCTGTCCAGCGCGCCGTCGCTGCACTTGTCTTCGTGGCCGCGGCGGTGCTGTGCGCTCCAGCCGTAGCGCAGACCGAGCCCGTCGGCGGCCAGCCAGCGCCCGGCGCCAAGGCCTCGGTGGCCGATCTGGAGGAACAGCGCATCTACCAGCGCGCCTTCGAGGCCGTGGTCTGGTCGCAGCCGGCGGTCAGCATCTACGGATCGAAGCGCGGATTTGACGAACTTGGCATCGGCGACAACGTCATCGACGCCATGTCCAAGCCGCTGATGCCCCGGCATGAGTTCATGACGGCGAACAACAACACGCCGTACATCACGGCGACCACGGACCTGCGCAAGGGGCCGGTGGTGCTCGTCGTGCCGCCGGCCTCGGACAAGGGCGTGCTCTACGGCCAGATCGTCGATGCCTGGCAGGAGACCATTGCCGGCGTCGGCCCTTCGGGCGCCGACAAGGGCAAGGGCGGCAGCTACCTGCTGCTGCCGCCGGGTTACGCGGGCGAAGTGCCCGCCGGCTACATCGCCGTGCGCTCGCCCAGCTACCGCATCTATCTGGCCTTCCGTTCGGTCAGGCTGCCGGGCATGAGCGACGCCGATGCGCACGCCTATGCGCAGACCTTGAAGATGCACCCGCTGTCCGAACCGCCGCCGCCGAAGTCCGCGCAGTTCGCCGACTCCTGGGACAAGCCCTTCCATACGCTGCCGTACTACGACTTCCGCTACTTCCAGGACCTGCATGCCGCCTTGGTGGACGAGCCGGTGCGGCCGCGCGACAAGGCGATGATGGGCGTGCTGCACAGCCTGGGCATCGAGCCGGGCAAGCCCTTCGATCCGCCGCTGAAGTACAAGGCGGCGATGGAGCGCGGTGTGGTCGACGCCTACTTCTACATGCAGGGACGGGTGTTCGAGAAGCAGTCGAAGAATCTCTTCTACCCGGACCGCCATTGGTCCTACTACTTCCTCACGGATGCGCAAGGCAGCGTGAACTTCGACATGCCCGACGCCCTCTGGTACACCCAACGCTCGGACATGTACCACGTGGGCATCTACTACGCGCCGAAGATTCCCGGCCTGGCGGACATCGCCGCGGCGTTCAAGGAAGGCCGCCCCATGCCGGCCACGGTCTACCTGTTCGCGGTGGCCGACAAGGATGGCAAGCCTCTGGAAGCCGGCGGGTCGTACAAGCTGCGCGTGCCGGCCGATATGCCGGTGAAGCAGTTCTGGTCGCTGATCGTCTACGACTACGCGACCTGGGCCTTCATCTACAGCCCGCAGCAGAGGGTCGGCTTGTCGTCCTACGACGTGGCGAACATGAAGAAGAACGCCGACGGCAGCGTGGACATCTACTTTGGCCCCAAGGCGCCGGCCGGTCTGGAGGCCAACTGGATTCCGACGCAAGGCAAGAAGCCGGCGCCGTTCCTGCGCATCTACGGCGGCGACGAACGCTTCTGGTCCCGCAGCTTCACGATGCCCGATGTCGAGCGCGTGCAGTAACACGGCGGCGGTGCCATGCGGCGCCCCTTTTGCCGGACAGTAGTGACCTCGAGGAGAAAATGATGGACAAGCACAAACGCGCAATCGTTTCGGGGTTTCTGTGCGGTGCGATCGCGATGCTGGCGCTTGCCGGCTGCAGCACGCCCGCCGGCCCCGCCACGCAAGCGGCGAAGGCGGGCGCGTCCGCCGGCACGTCGGCGCCCGATGCCGCGAAGCTCGAGACGATCGCCGAGGAAGGCTTCCTCTACGGCCTGCCCGTCGTGATGATCTACCAGATCATGTACGACTACGCGGTGGACCGGAACTCCGGCCAGTTCAAGGCGCCGTTCAACCAGATCAAGAACGAAACGCAGGTGTACACCTACAAGGACACCGCGATCGTCACGCCCAACAGCGACACGCCGTACTCGTGGCTGTGGATGGACCTGCGCACCGAGCCGATGGTGCTTTCGGTGCCGGCGGTGCCGAGGGACCGCTACTACGCGGTGCAACTCACCGACCTCAACTCGTTCAACTTCGGCTACATCGGCAGCCGCGCCACCGGCAGCGACGCCGGCGACTACATGGTCGTCGGTCCAGACTGGAAGGGCGAAAAGCCGGCCGGCATCAAGCAGGTGTTCCGGTCCAGCAGCCAGTTCGCGCTCGGGGTCTATCGCACCCAGCTCTTCAACCCGGACGACATGCCCAACGTGGTCAAGGTGCAGGCGGGCTACAAGGTGCAACCGCTGTCGGCGTACCTCAAGCAGCCTGCTCCGCCTGCGGCTTCGGCGATCAATTTCCCGAAGATCGACAAGGCGTCGATGCGGTCCGACTTCTTCGACTACCTGGGCTTTGCGCTGCAGTTCGCGCCGCCGGGGCCGGAAGAGCAGGCGATCCGCGCCAGGCTCGCCGGCGTCGGCATCGGGCCCGGCAAGAAGTTCGACCTCGGGCCCCTCCCCGCCGCGCAACGGGCCGCGGTCGTCGCCGGGATGAAGGAAGGCGACGCGAAGATCAAGCAGTACCTCGAGTCCGGGGTGAAGCGTGTCAACGGCTGGGGCGTGTTCTCGCCGTTCGGCGACCGCGCCTTCTACAACGGCGATTGGCTCAAGCGCGCGGCCGCTGGCGCCGCCGGCATCCTTGGCAACGACGGCGTCGAGGCGATGTATCCGTTCACCCGGAACCTGGCCAACGGCGAGGTGCTCGACGGCAGCAGGCACAAGTACACGCTGACCTTCGCGAAGGGCCAGTTGCCGCCGGTCAACGCGTTCTGGTCGATCACGATGTACGACGGCAAGACCCAGCTGCTGATCCAGAACCCGATCAACCGCTACCTCGTCAACTCGCCGATGCTGCCGACGATGAAGAAGAACGCGGACGGCTCGCTCACGCTGTACATCCAGAAGGATTCGCCCGGCAAGGACAAGGAGTCGAACTGGCTGCCGGCACCCGACGCGCCCATCTATCTGGTGATGCGCCTGTACTGGCCGAAGACCGAGGCGCCGTCGATCCTGCCCCCTGGCGAAGGATCCTGGAGCCCGCCCGCGCTGACGCAAGTGCAATGAAGGAGACCCTGATGGACAAGCACAAGCACGCACTCGTGTCGGGTTTGCTGTGCGCAGTGCTGGTCTGCCTGTGGCCCGCTGCCTGGGCGCAGTCGCCGAAGATGAAGATGACCACGCCGATTCCGCCGCAGATCACCACGCCGGACGTGGTCGAGACGCGCTTGGGCACGCTTCGCTTCTCGAACGGCATGCCCGACGCGGCGACGATCGACAAGGTCTACGACAACCTCGATTTCGCCCGCGCGGTGCAAACCTATCTGAACACGCTGCGCGGCGTCAGCATGTGGGCCGCCATGAAAGGGCCGCGGGACATCGGCGTGCCGGACAACACGCTGCTGACGATGGAGCAGATGATGGACTCCACCGGCATGTACCTGACGCCGAACACGGTCACGGCGACGACCTGGCTGAACCTCGACCTGAGCGGCGGCCCGTTGGTGTTCGAGGTGCCGCCGCGCGTTCTCGGCCTGGTGGATGACGCCTGGTTCCGCTATGTCACCGACCTCGGATTTGTCGGCCCTGACAAGGGCAAGGGCGGCAAATACCTGTTCCTGCCGCCTGGCTACAAGGGCGAGGTTCCAGACGGCTACTTTGTCGTGCGTTCGCCGACCTACAAGCTGTGGGCGCCGATGCGCAACTTCGCGGTCGACGGCGATGTGAAGCCCGCGCTCGAGAGTCTGCGCGAGCATGCGCGCATCTACCCCTTGAGCGAAGCTGGCAAGGCGCATGGCCCGGTCCCGAACAAGAACGGCTCGATGGTGCAGATCAACACCATCGCGCCGAACACCTATCAGTACTGGGAGTTCCTGAACGATCTCGTTCAGGCGGAGCCTGCCGGTGTGATCGGACCGGAGATCACCGGGCAGATGGCTGCCATCGGCATCGTCAAGGGCAAGCCCTTCCAGCCCGATGCGCGCATGAAGGCGATCCTCACCGAGGCGGTGGCCGTCGGCAATGCCACGGCCCGTGCGATCGCCTTTTCGCCGCGCGAAGAGGGCATCTACTACTACGGCAAGGCAGGCTCGGGGTGGCACACCGGTTTCCTCGGCGGCTACGACTTCCTCGTGGACGGGGCGCGCCAACTCGACAGCCGTGTTCTATTCTTCTATCAGGCGACGGGCATTACACCGGCGATGGCCGCGAAGATGATCGGCGCCGGTTCGCAGTACGCAGTGGCCGCCAAGGATTCGACCGGGCAGTGGCTCGATGGTGGCAAGACCTACAAACTCACGCTGCCGAAGGACATTCCGCAGAAGAACTTCTGGTCGGTCACCGTCTACGACTCACAGACCCGTTCCCTGTTGCAGACCGACCAGCGCTACCCGGCCACAGGCGCTGGCGCGGGCTATCCCGCCGTGGAAGGCCGGCAGAAGGTCGCTGACAACGCGGACGGCTCGGTCGATATTTTCTTCGGCCCGCAACCGCCGCCAGGCAAGGAAAGCAACTGGATTCAAACCGTCCCTGGCAAGGGCTGGTTCACCATGCTCAGGCTGTACAGCCCGCTCGAGCCATGGTTCGACAAGACCTGGCGTCCGGGCGATATCGAAGCGATCCAATAAACAACCCACGAAGGAAACCCCATGTCGAATCGCCCCTTCCACGCACCCCGTTCGCGTCTACGCGCAGGCGTCGCTGCTGCCGCGCTGTCGCTGCTGCTCGGCGCCTGTGCAGCACCGCCGCCGCAGCCGGTGGAAATCCGCCGCGGCGTGATCGAGCAGATCGTGCCGACGCAGATCACCAGCAACCACCACCAGGGTGTCGGCGCCGTGCTCGGCGGGCTGACGGGCGTGGGCATCGGCAGCCTGATCGGTGGCGGCACCGGCCGCGACGTGGCGATGATCGCCGGCGCCATCGGCGGCGCGCTGGCCGGCAACGAGATCCAGAAGAGAGAGCAGCAACCGATTCCGGCGCAGCAGATCATCGTGCGCACCACCTCCGGCGTGCTCGTCGTGGTGACGCAGCCCGACGGTCCGCGCCTGTATGTCGGGCAGAAGGTCTATCTGCAGGGCAGCGGCGAGCAGGCGCGCGTCACGCCGGAATGATCGGCCGCAGTGAGATCGCCGCCCGAACCGGATCCCCACTCCCCCCACACACCGGAGACCCTCGATGCTTCCCTACGACGTAAGAAGGACCAACGACGCCATCGACCGGCTGCTGGCGGTGACGACCAACCCGCGGCACCGCTTCTTGCTGCAGGCCTTCCACCGCCATCGCTTCCTCGAGATCGCCGGCCGCTACGAGGAGATCTTTGCGCCGGAGATGATGGCGCCCGAGCCGGTCTACCACTTCTTCTACGCGAAGATGACGGCGCGCGTGGTCGGCAACGACGTGAAGAACCTGTACGCGCATTGGGGGCAGACGAACCAGACGATCTTCTACGCGGTCACCGAGCAGATCGCGGTGGCCGACAACTACGTCGCCTCGGTGGCCACGCTGTACCAGCAGCGCCTGGGGGCCGAGCTGGCCCAGGCCGGCTTCGAGATCGACGATCCCAATGCCTACTACCTGTACTACGCCGAGGGTGCGCAGCAGATCTGGCCCTACGACGACCAGTGCCGGCTCCTCGGCGAGGACGTCTGGGAGCCGAAGGCGCAGCTGGCGAAGGTCATCAAGCTGGCGCCGCACGACGTGGTGACCACCGCGCAGGCCGCCGAGTTGCTAGCGCCGCACATCAAGCCGCTGCCGAAGTTCGACCCGGCGGCGATGGGCCCCGGCCCGCGCTGAGCGGCGGTGGCCGTCGACACGGAGCGCGACGACCGCCGGCGCCCGCTCTTTTCCGACCCACACTCAACCCAAGGAGGATGTCATGAAGAAGTTCGTTCCCGTTCTCGGCGCCGTCGCGTCGGCCGCCGGCCTCGCGCTCGCCCTGCCGGTGGCAGCGCAGACCACGTCGACGAGCCCGGCGCAGGTGATCGACGCCGAAGCCCGGACGCAGGCCACCGAGGTCAGCGCGGTGATCACCGCGCTCGACCTGAAGAACCGCATCGTCACCCTCAAGGGCCCGACGGGCAACGAGTTCTCGGTCGTCGTCGACCCGGCCGTCAAGGGCCTGGCCAACGCCAAGGTCGGCGACACGGTGGCGGTCAAGTACTACCGGGCACTGGCCTTCGATTTCAAGAAGGGCGACGGCATCCGCGCGATGACCGTGTCCACCGCCGCCGGCGCGGGCACGAAGAAGACCATGCCCGGCGTCAGCAGCGTCAACCAGGTGACGACGGTGTCGAACATCTGGGCCCTCGACCCGGCCGCCGGCACGGTGACGGTACGCGGGCCGCTCGGCCACTTCGTCGAAGTCGCGCTGAAGGACCCGAAGCTGCTCGACGGCGTCAAGGTCGGCGACCAGATGCAGCTGACCTACACCGAGGCCGTGGCGGTGGCGGTGCAGCCGGTCAAGCCCTGAACGGGAGGCGCGCTGATCGGGCTGATCTCCATGATGCCGCGTCTTGGCGCGGCGGTCGCCGCGCTCGGCCGGGCGTGACCCGCGGGCATCGATGAATCGACGCTACCTGCTGCTGTCCGCGCTGTCGCCGCTGCTGCTGAGCAGCGCGCTCGGTCGGACGCCCGAGCCGCGGCCGGCATGGGCGCGCTTCTTCCAGGACGCCGACGCGCAGGGCACGATCGTCGTGCTCGACGAACGGGGCGCCACCCCGTGGGCCGCCGTACATGCGCGCGAGCGTGCCGGCCAGCGGCTGTCGCCGGCCTCGACCTTCAAGATCCCGCACAGCCTGTTCGCGCTGGATGCCGGCGTGGTTCGCGACGAGTTCCAGACCTTTCACTGGGACGGCAAACATCGCAGTGTCCCCGCCTGGAATGCCGACCAGGACCTGCGCTCGGCCTTCCGCAATTCGGCGGTGTGGGTGTACGAAGGTTTTGCGCGCGAGATGGGGTTGGCGCGCGAGCAGGCCTATCTGCACAAGATCCGCTACGGCAACCAAAGCGTGGCTGGGCCGATGCCGTTCTGGGTGGACGGCGAACTGGCGATCTCGGCCGAGGAGCAGATCGCGCTGCTGCGTGCATTGCAGCGCAACGAGCTGCCCTTCAGCATCGCGCACCAGCGGCTGGTCAAGGACATCATGGTCGTCGAGGCGGGCCGCGACTGGATCCTGCGCGCCAAGAGCGGCTGGAGCGGCAGCGTCGGCTGGTGGATCGGCTGGATCGAGTGGCCTGCCGGTGCGGTGTTCTTCGCGTTGAACATCGACACGCCCGGGCGCCTCGCCGACCTGCCCAAGCGCATCGAGATCACGCGGCGCGTGCTGAACTCGATCGATGCGCTGCCGGCGCTTGATGCGGCGTCCATCGCGCGACCGCTGCGATAGGTGCAGCGTCACCGGGCTGGATGTGCCGCTGCATCAGCCAGCCAGGTTGACCGCCATCGTGGCCCGCCGGCAGAACCAGCAGCCGGCCAGCGAGATGCAGATCGCCTGGCCCGACGGGGTCGGCGACCAGATGCAGGTGATCTACACCCATGCCTTGGTGATCGAGATGGCGCCGGCCATAGAGCCGTCTGCGAGCTCGCGGTGACCGGCGAGCCGTTCGATCCCTCGCCGGCGGTGGCCCGGCAACGGCGGCTGGCGGAAAGTGGGTGGCGCCGCGCCGGCACGGCCGCCATGCTCGTGCGGCAGCGCAAGCAGCGCGAAGGGAGCCTCGCATGTCCGGCATCGACTACGACGTGATCGTCATCGGCTCGGGCTTCGGCGGCAGCGTCGCGGCGCTGCGCGCGGTGGAGAAGGGCTACTCGGTCGGTGTGCTTGAAGCTGGGCGACGCTATGCCGACGCCGACCTGCCGAAGTCGAGCTGGGAGTTCGGCAAGTACCAGTGGCAACCCGAGCTCGAGCTCTTCGGCATCCAGCGCATCCGCTACCTCGAAGACGTGATCGTGCTGTCCGGCGCCGGCGTCGGCGGCGGATCGCTGGTCTATGCCAACACGCTGTACGTGCCGGCGCAGAAGTTCTTCGACTACCCGACCTGGGCGCACATCACTGACTGGGCGAAGGAACTCGCGCCCTACTACGACCAGTGCAACCGCATGTTCGGCGTCCAGGTCTCGCCCTACATGGAGACCGACTCCGACCGGATCATGCGCGCGGTCGCGGCCGACATGAAGCGACCCTACCTGCGGGCGCCGCTCGGCATCCATTTCGGCACGCCGGGCGCCGAGGCCGAGGACCCTTATTTCGGCGGCGCCGGCCCCAGGCGCACCGGCTGCATCGGCTGCAACGACTGCTCCAACGGCTGCCGCTTCAACGCCAAGAACAAGACTACCGTCAACTATCTCTACCTTGCCGAAGCGGCCGGCGCCGTGGTCCACGAACTCAACGAAGTGCATACGCTCAGGCCGCTGGACGACGGCGGCTACGAGGTGATCGCGCGTCATCCCGGCCCGCTGGGGCTGGCCGGCGCCCGCCATCACTACAAGGCGCGGCAGGTCATCCTCTCGGCGCACGCCTTCGGCACGGCGCAGATCCTGCTGTCGATGAAGCACGACGGCACGCTGCACCGGCTCTCGGACGAGGCCGGCAAGCGGGCGCGCACGAATTCCGAAGCGCTGGTGTCGGTGATGCGCAGCGAAGAGGCCTACAAGCGCGACCCCGAAAAGGTGCACATCACGCCGGGATCCGCCAACGTGACCGCCTGCCTGCAGATCGACCCCGAGGCGACCATCGGCCCGGTGCGCTTCGGCGTGGGCAGCAATGCGCTGTCCTTGATCTACACGGCGCAGCCCGAAGGCGACGAGCAGCACCACTTCGTCGCCTGGCTGAAGCAGATGATCGAGCACCCGGTCGAATCACTTGGCATCGACTATCCCAAGGACTGGTCGCAGCGCGGCTTCAACCTGCTGTGCATGCGCGACCACGATGACTGGCTGGACCTGTCCTGGCGGCACGGCAGGCTGCACAGCAAGCCCGGCTCGGCGACCGCGCCGCCGGCCATCGTCGAGGCGGCGGTCGATGTCGGCCGCCGCGTGGCCGAGAAGATGGGCGGCGTCTCGGCGCAGACCTTCTTCACCGTGGCCGGCAAATCCACCTCGGCGCACTTCATCGGCGGCAACACCATCGGCGAGGACGCCGAACACGGCGTGGTCGACGCCTACCAGCGGGTCTTCGGCTGTCCCGGCCTGCACGTCATGGACGGCAGCGTCATCACCGCCAACCCCGGCGTGAACCCGTCGCTGACCATCGCCGCGCTGGCCGAGCGCGCGATGTCCTTCTGGCCGCACAAGGGCGAGGCCGACCCGCGGCCGCCGCTGGGCTCGGGCTACCAGCGGCTCGCACCGGTGATGCCGCGCAAGCCTGTCGTCCCCAAGGGCGCCCCGGGCGAGTACCGGCTCGACCACGGGCTGTCGATCACCGACGTGGTGATCGGCGACCAGCCGCAGGACCGATAGGGGATAGGGGACCACCATGAGCGAGACCGCATTCCGCATCCTCGGCAAGTCCAGCGATGTGCCCGAAGGCTATGCGATGCCGTACTACCTGGACGACTTGAAGCGCCGCGTCTCGGTCGCCCGTGTCGCCGGGCGCCTCTACGCCTTCGACGACCTGTCGCCCACCGACGGCGCGCCGCTGTCGTCGGGCAAGCTGATCGGCGCGACGATCATGTCGCCTTGCGATGGCGCGACGTTCGATCTCGCCAGCGGCGCCGCGCTGCGCGACCCCGCGAGCCGCGCGCTCGCCACCCACGCGGTGCGCGAGCGCGACGGCGGGATCGAAGTCGCGGTGTCTGGCGTGTGATGCGGCACGAGCGTGCCGCGGCGTTTCTGGCACTGGCGCTGGGGGTCGGTGGCCCTGCGCACGGTGACGAAGGCGGCGTGCCGTTCTGGTTTTCCGGGCAATACGCGAGCCTGGCCGCGGTGCCGGCGACCCCGGGCTGGTCGCTGCCCATGGTGGGCTACTACTACAGCGGAAGTGCGTCCGCCGGCGAAGTCTTGCCACGAGGTGACAGCGTGACGGTCGGCCTGAATTCGCGCCTGCCCCTGCTGCTGGTCCAGCCGACCTACGCTCCCGAGCGCAAGGTGCTGGGCGGCCAGGCCGCCATCGGGCTGGGCTTCGGCTACGGCAGGAACTCGACGGCGGCGGACCTGCGCATGTCCCCGCGCGGCACCGCGTTCGATGTCGAGGATTCGGCATCGGGCTTCACCGACCTGTACCCTGTCGCCAGCCTCGCATGGAACGATGGCGTCCACAACTGGATGACCTACCTGACCGGCGACATTCCGGTCGGCGCCTACGACAGCAAGCGTCTTGCCAACATCGGCATCGGACATGCCGCCATCGATGCCGGCGGCGGCTACACCTATCTCGATCAGAAGTCCGGGCGCGAGCTTTCGGCGGTGCTGGGCCTGACCTACAACTGGGAGAACAAGGACACCCAGTACCAGAACGGCATCGACTCGCACCTGGACTGGGCGGCGTCGCAGTTCCTGTCCGCGAACTGGCAACTGGGCGTCGCCGGCTACCTGTACTACCAGCTCACCGGCGACAGTGGGGCCGGTGCGAAGCTCGGGCCGTTCAAGTCGAGGGTCGCCGCCATCGGCCCGGAGATCGGCTACGTCTTCAGCATCGGTGGACTGCCGGCCTACGCCAACCTGCGCGGCTACTGGGAGTTCGAGGCCAGGAACCGGCTCGAAGGCTACGCCGTGTTCTTCAACCTGGTGCTGCCGCTGGGGCGTTGAAGGCCACTGAAGGGCGCTGAAGCATGGAACTCGACCCCGTCTTCCTGTCGCGCATCCAGTTTGCGTTCCTGATCAGCTTTCACATCATCTTCCCGGCGTTCACGATCGGCCTGGCGGCGTGGCTGGCGACGATCGAGGGCGCGCATCTGGCGACCGGCAAGGCAATCTACCGGCGCGTGTTCGACTTCTGGCTCAGGGTGTTCGCGGTGTCGTTCGCCATGGGCGTCGTCACCGGCATCGTGATGGCGTTCCAGTTCGGCACCAACTGGGGCGTGCTGGCCGAGCGCTCGGGCCCGATCCAGGGTCCGCTGCTCGGCTACGAGGCCTTCACCGCGTTCATGCTCGAAGCGACGTTCTTCGGCGTCATGCTGCTCGGGCGCGAACGCGTGTCGCCGCGCTTCTATTTCTTCGCCTGCTGCATGGTGTCGCTCGGCACGTTGTTCTCGTCGTTCTGGATCCTCGCCAACAACAGCTGGATGCAGGTGCCCCTGGGCCACACCATCGTCGACGGCCGGTTCGTGCCCGAGGACTGGAAGCAGATCGTGCTCGGCCCGGTGCAGATGGTGCGCTGGCCGCACATGCTGCTGGCCGCATTCCTGACGACCGCGATGTGCGTGGGCGCCACCGGCGCGTGGTATCTGCTGCGCGGCGTGCACCGCGACGAAGGCCGCGTGATGCTGCATTGGGGCCTGGGCCTGGTGGGGGTGCTGATCCCGCTGCAGATGTTCGTCGGCCACCTCACCGGGCTGTACGTGCTGCAGCACCAGCCCGCCAAGTTCGCCGCCATCGAGGCGCGCTGGCAGAACCAGCAGCCGGCCAGCGAAGTGCTGATCGCCTGGCCGGACGAGGCGGGCGAGCGCAACCTTTATGCGATCACCGTGCCCAAGCTCGGCAGCTTCATCGCCTCGGGCAACTGGACTTCGGCCGAGGCCGGGCTGGAATCGTTCCCGCGCGAGGACTGGCCGCCGGTGCTGATCCCGTTCTTCGGCTTTCGCATCATGGTCGGCATGGGGCTGCTCATGTCGGCGTTGGTGATCGTCGGCCACGTGCTGCGCTGGCGCCGCCGGCTGGAGAGTTCGCGCTGGTTCTTGTGGGGCATGTTCCTGAGCTTTCCCAGCGGCTTCGTCGCCGTGCTGGCCGGCTGGTTCACCGCCGAGGTCGGCCGCCAGCCCTGGGTCATCTACGGCCTGCTGCGCACCAAGGACGCGGTCACGCCGTCGCTGCGCACCGAGGACGTGCTGTTCTCGTTGAGTGTCTACGTGCTGGTGTATGCGGTGGTCTATTCCTTCGGTCTGTACTACATCTACCGGCTGCTGCGCGACGGGCCCGCCGCCATCAGCGGTGCCGGCGGCGCGGGGGGCTACCGATGAGCGCCGCGCCGGCCAGCGACCTGGCGCTGTTCTGGGCCGGCGTGATCGCGCTGGCGATCCTGGTCTACGTCATCCTCGACGGCTTCGACCTCGGCGTCGGCATCCTGTTCGGCACGACGCGCGACGAAGCCCGGCGCACCGCGCTGATGAACACCATCGCGCCGTTCTGGGATGGCAACGAGACCTGGCTCGTGGTCGTCGGTGCCGGGCTGTTCGCGGCCTTCCCTGCCGTCTATGCGGTCTTCCTCGGTGCGTTCTACATCCCGGTGCTGCTGCTGCTCGTCGGCCTGATCTTTCGCGGCGTCGCGTTCGAGTTCCGCGGCCGCAGCGTTCGCATGCGCCGGCTGTGGGATCGGGGCTTCTTCGTCGGCTCGGTCGTCGTGGCCTTCGTGCAGGGCGCGGCGGTGGGGGCGATGATGCGCGGCATCAAAGTGCACGACAGCCAGTTCGCCGGCGGCACGTTCGACTGGCTGCATCCGTTCGCGCTGTTGACCGGCGCCGGCCTCGTTTTCGGCTACGCGCTGCTCGGCGCGGGCTGGGTCGTCGTCAAGAGCGAGGGTGCGCTGCGCGACTGGGGGCGCGCGCGCATCGGCTGGCTCGCGGCGATCGTCTTCGTGCTCATCGGCGCGGCCTTCGCCGTCGTGCTCGGCGCCGACGCCGGCGCCGTGGCGCAGGGCCATCTACGCGACCGGCCTTGGGGCTGGGTGTTTCCGGCCGCCGGCGTCGCCGCGCTCGCCGCCACGGCGCTCGCCGCGCGCGGCCGCAACGACGTGCTGCCCTTCTTCTGCAGCGTGCTCTTCTTTCTTTGCGCCTACCTGAGCCTGGGCGTGATGTTCTGGCCGTACATGGTGCCGTACGCGCTCACCGTCGGCAGCGCGGCGTCGCCCGACGCGTCGCTGCGCTTCCTGTTCTACGGCGGCGTGGTCTTGCTGCCGGTGATCGCCGTCTACACCGCGGGTGTCTATTGGGTCTTCCGTGGCAAGACGCCCGGCTTCGGCGGCGAAGCGCACAAGCGTCGATCGTGATCCCGCCATTCCGCAGGCCTTGACTGGAACTTCGACACCTTTGCTGCTTCCCGGCCGCCGCCGACGAACTGCACTTCACCCGCGCGGGCGAGCCTGCGGATGCGGCCAAGCTTGCGGTGACCCGTGTTCGCCGGTTCGTCGACGAGCAGCGGGTCTAAAGCAGGAGGGCCGGGGTCAGCGGTCGATGAGGATCATCTGTGCTTCGGCCGGGCGATGCTGCCTCATGCCCCTGTCGTCGGTGGGACGTTCGTCCGCATGCCTTGCGGCGACAGCACGACAGCACGAGTTCGCAGCCGTGGACATCACCGGCAGCGACTTTCTCATCGCCGGCGGTGCGGCGGCCAGCTTCTTCTACGGGCCGGACGCGCAGAAGTCGTGAGCCGGCCGTGGTGGCGTCCCGTACGAAATCATTGCGCCAACTCCGCACGCGGCAGCTTGGTGGTGCCGGCATCAAAGGTCAGGAAGCGGTCGCGGCCGAGGTGCGTTGCGCGCGCCACGAGCAGGCAATCCGCGAAGTCGGCCGATGGGTACTGCCCAAAGAGGTACAGGGCCTCTTCGACCGTCGGCGCGTGTTCGAACTCGATGCCAGGCGTCTCGAGCATCGCGATGACGGCAGCCGTCATCGACACCCGGCCGACCTTGTAGCGGCTGCGAAGGATCCATTCGGTTTCCAACAGCGCGCGCAGCGTGACGAGCAGCGGCTCGCCGCTGGCGGAGGCCTCGGCGACCACACGCCTGGCCGCGGCGCACTGAGCCGCAGCCGTCGGGTCCTGCACGAGCACGCGCACCAGCACGTTGGCGTCGATGGCCGCGCTCATTCCGGCAGACGCATCTCGTCGACGGTGACGCCCGGCTGACCCGGCCGCGTCAGCATGCCGACAAGGTCGACCTGGCGCCGCGTCTTCGGCCGCACGACGACGGTGCCATTGCTCAGCAGCGACCAGGCAATCTTGTCGCCGGCCTGCAGGCCCAGGCGCTCGCGAACGTCACGCGGAATCGTGACCTGGCCCTTGCTGGACATGGTGGTCGGCTCGGACATATGGAACTCCAGCTTTACGATTGTGGCTGTCGCAAGTCCATCGGATCGCGAGGTCAATCCGAGGACGGTCAGAGGACGGCATGCTTCCGCCAACGCGTCACTGATCTCGGGGCATGGTTCTGACCGCAAAAATGCGGTCAGCCTATGCCTACCGGTCAGGTCACTCGCGCGTGCCTCGATCGACCACGATCGGCGTGAAATGCCGGCTACGTTCGTCTGAAGCGGCGGCTACGTTCCCGCTGAAACGCCGGCTACGTTCGCCTGAAATGGCCGGCTACGATGGCCTGAAACACGCATGTGGCCTTATTTCGCCGCGGCTTCGGGCAGCTCGATCTTCACCTCGAGCACGTCGAGGTGGTCCTGCCGCTCCAGGTTGACCTTGATGTCGTCGGCCTTGATGGCCACGTATTTGGAGATCACCGCCACCAGCTCGCGCTGCAGGTCGGGCAGGTAGTTGCGGCGCGGTCCGCCGCGGCCGGTGCGCTCGTGCGCCAGGATGATCTGCAGTCGCTCCTTGGCGACGTTCGCGGTGGGCTTCTTTTCGCCCAGCAATCGGGACAGGAAGGACATCGGTGCTTACCTCCCGCCGCCGAACACGCGCTTGAAGAAGCCCGGTTTGGCCGCATCGGTGAAGCGCATCGGCTTGTCCTCGCCGAGGAAGCGGCCGACCACGTCCTTGTAGGCCTCGGACACGTCGCTGCCCTTCATGTGGATCGTCGGGATGCCCTGGTTCGACGCATCGAGCACGGTCTCCGACTCGGGGATCACGCCGATCAGCGGGATGCGCAGGATGTCGCGGATGTCGGTCAGCGACAGCATCTGCCCGCCCTGCACGCGGTGCGGGTTGTAGCGGGTGATCAGCAGGTGTTCCTTGATCGGTTCCTTGCCTTCGATCGCCCGCTTGGTCTTGGACGCCAGCATGCCCAGGATGCGGTCGGAGTCGCGCACCGACGAGACCTCGGGGTTGGTGACCACCAGCGCCTCGTCGGCGTAGTGCATCGCCAGCACCGCGCCGGTCTCGATGCCGGCGGGCGAGTCGCACACGATGTAGTCGAAGCCCATCTCGGCCAGGTCCTTCAGCACGCGCTCGACGCCGGCCTGGGTCAGCGCTTCCTTGTCGCGCGTTTGCGAGGCCGCCAGCACGAACAGGTTGTCGCACTGCTTGTCCTTGATCAGCGCCTGGTTCAGGTTGGCCTCGTTGTGGATCACGTTGATCAGGTCGTACACCACGCGGCGTTCGCAGCCCATGATCAGGTCGAGATTGCGCAGGCCGACGTCGAAGTCGATCACCGCGGTCTTGTGGCCGGCCAGTGCCAGGCCGGCGGCGAAGCTCGCGCTGGTGGTGGTCTTGCCGACGCCTCCCTTGCCGGAGGTCACGACGACGATCTTGGTGGTCATCAGGGGTCAGTCCTTTGTTGCGGTCGGAAAAAACGGGTCAAACCTCGAGCGGCTCGACGATGAGCTTGTCGCCGTCCAGCCGCACCGACGCCGGCTTGCCCAGCACCTCGTCGGGCCAGGGCACTTCGGTGGTGCGGTAGGTGCCGGCGATGGCCACCAGCTGTGCCTGCAGGCAGGTGGCGAAGATGCGCGCCTGCTCGTCGCCCTTGGCACCGGCGATGGCGCGGCCGCGCAGCGGTGCGTAGACATGGATGTTGCCGTCGGCGATGAGCTCGGCGCCGGCGTTCACCGCGGCCAGCACCACCACGTCGCCGCCCTTGGCATAGACCTGCTGGCCCGAACGCAGCGGCTTGTCGATGACCAGCGTGCGCGCGGTTTGGCGCGCGGCGGGTAGGGCGGGTGCGGCCGGGGCGGGTGCGGCAGCCGAGGAAGGCGGGTCGGTGGCAGGCGCCGCGTCGGCGGGCGCTTGCGGTGTTGCAGGCGCGGCCGGCTCGGCGCGCGCCGGCGAGCTGCCTTCGGGCGCTTCGGCCAGGCCGGCGGCCAGGGCATCGGCCATCTGCTGCGCGCTGCCGCCCTTGGCGGCGATCGGCAGCATCCGGTGCTGCCGCAGCAGCGCGACCAGCGCCGCGAAGTCGATCGCCTCGGCGGTGTCGCGCACCGGCGTCAGATCGATCGCCACCGGATCGTTGTCGAACAACTCCGGCGTGGCGCCGATGCGCTCTTCGAGGTCTGCGCCCAGCCGCGCCAGGTCGGTCGTCTTGAGCACCACCGACACCAGGGTCAGCGCGGCGCTCCTGAGCGCGAAGGCGGCGGTGGTGCCGGAGCGGGGAACAACAGCCATGAACGCAGGGCGAAAAGGTCGCGAGTTTAACGGCCAGCGCTGGCCCACCGGCCCGGCGGGCTCGCGCCGGCGGCCGGGCGATACAAGCCGATTCGCACCGACACAAGCTGTCACCGCAAAAGCGGCTCGCGGCGGCAGCGCGAGCGCTTGCGCGGCCGACAATCGGGCATCGGCGTGCGGCAACGGGCACGCCACCCGATTGGAGAGCGATTGAAGATGGACAAGTCGATGATCAAGGGCATCGCCGTCGGCGGCGTGGCCGCGGTGGTGCTGGGCGCGGGTGCGGTGACGGGCTTCAACAGGCTGGGCAAGCCGCAGGTGGCCGAGGTAGTGGCGGTGACGGAGGTGACCGAGACGGTGGTCACGCCGCGCGAGCATTGCCAGGACGTGCAGGTGCAGCGCCAGGCGCCGGTCCAGGACCCGCACCGCATCGCCGGCACCGCGATCGGCGCGGTGGCCGGCGGCCTGCTGGGCAACACCATCGGCGGCGGCAAGGGCAAGACCGTGGCCACCGTCGGCGGCGCGGCGGCCGGCGGCTACGCCGGCAACCAGGTGCAGGCGAGCATGCAGCGCAACGACGTCACGACCAGCGTGGAGCGCCGCTGCAAGACGGTGAACGACAAGTCGCGCAAGCTGGTCGGCTACGACGTCAGCTACCGCCTGGACGGCAAGGACGGCACGGTGCGCACCAGCTTCAAGCCCGGCCCCACGCTGCCGGTGCGCGATGGCCAGGTGGTCACCACGCCGCCGTCCGAAGCCAAGTCGTAACCGTCGCACCGGCAGCCGGGCCGCCAGCCACGCCGCGCCGCGCCGCGCCGCGCCGGCCCGTTGCCCAGCCGCGTTGATCGCGGTGCCGCTCGATCGCTACAGGCGGCCGCGGGCGTCGGCTCAAGGCTGCACCGGCGCCCGGGGCGATGGCGCGAGAACCCCGAAGGCCGGCGGGGGTGCCGTGCCCCGGCGCGCCGGGCAGCGTGCGCGGCGGTGTCAGACTCGGCCCATGCACACCGTCGACGTCGTGTTGCTGGTGGTGCTGCTGGGTGCGCTGACCGGCATCGTCGCGCGCTACATGCGCGCCATTCCGCTGCCGCTGATCCAGATCGCGCTGGGCGCGCTGTTGTCGTGGCCGCGCCAGGGCCTGCACATCGCCTTCGATCCGGACCTGTTTCTCGCGCTGTTCATCCCGCCGCTGCTGTTCGCCGACGGCTGGCGCATCCCGAAGCGCGAGTTCTTCGCGTTGCGCTTGCCGATCCTGCGGCTCGCACTGGGCCTGGTGCTGTTCACCGTGCTCGGGCTGGGCGCGCTGATCCACTGGCTGATCCCCGACATTCCGCTCAGCGTGGCCTTCGCGCTGGCCGCGGTGGTGTCGCCCACCGATGCGGTGGCCGTGGCCGCGATCACGCGCAACCTGGGCATGCCGCCGCGCACGCTGCTGCTGCTGCAGGGCGAGTCGCTGCTCAACGACGCGTCGGGCCTGGTGGCGCTGAAGTTCGCGGTGGCCGCCACGCTGACCGGCGCGTTCTCGTGGCCGGCGGCGGTGCGCGAGTTCCTGTGGCTGGCCCTGGGCGGCCTGGCGCTGGGCGCGCTGCTCGGTTGGGGCTTCGCCGCCGCGCGCGACGCCGTCACGCGCCGGGTCGGCGATGTCGCGGCCACGCAGCTGGTGCTGCTGCTGGTGCTGCTGCCGTTTGCCGCCTACATGCTGGCCGACCGCGCCGGCGTGTCGGGCATCCTGGCCGCGGTGGCGGCCGGGGTCACCACCAACTTCGCCGACCTGCGCCGCAGCGCCTTCATCGCCGAGCGCATGCAAAGCGAAGGCGCCTGGACCATGATGGAAGCGGCCTTCAACGGCGCGGTGTTCCTGCTGCTGGGGCTGCAGCTGCCGTCGATCATCGGCGGTGCGCTCGACGCCGCGGGCCAGCGCTGGTGGCTGCCGCTGGGCCAGGCGGTGGCGATCAGCCTGGGCCTGCTCGGTCTGCGCTTCATCTGGCTGTGGCTGGCCGTTCGCGGCCGGCTGCAGCGCGACGGCCAACGCCCGCCGGCGATGTTGACGCTGTGCACCACGCTGGCCGGCATCCGCGGTGCGGTGACGCTGGCCGGCGCGCTGTCGGTGCCCTTGCTGATGAGCGATGGTTCGGCCTTTCCGGCGCGCGAGCAGCTGGTGTTCCTGGCCACCGGCACGATCCTGTGCACGCTGGTGATCGGCAGCATCGGCCTGCCCTTGGCGCTGAGCCGGCTGCCGCCGGCCGGCGAGCCGGTCGTGGCCCGCGAGGAGCGCCAAGCCCGGCTCGCCGCGTGCCGTGCCGCGATTGCCTTTCTCGTGCAGCCCGCGCGCGCACCGCGCGACGCCGCGGCCGAGCAGTTGAGCCAGGAGAAGGAAGCCGCCGGGCGGCTGACGCAGGACTACCGCAAGCGCATCGACCTGCTCGACGAGCCCGAGGCCGCGCAAACGCCCGAGGCGCAGGCCGAATCGCCCGAGGCGGTGCGCGAACGCCGCCAGCGCTACCTGGTGGAGATGGAGTTGCGCTTGCAGACCTTGCGCATCGAGCGCGAGACGCTGTACGCCGAGCGCCATGCGCAGCGCATCAACGACGAATCGCTGCGCACGCTGGTGGCCGAGCTCGACCTGAGCGAAGTGGCGCTGCGCAACCGCGTGGCGGCGGCGCGCCGCTCTTTGGGCCTGCCCAAAGGCCCGGCCTGAGCCCGGCCCGGGTCGGGCTCGAGCGGGCCGTGTGCGCCGCCGCGGCTCAGCGCGGCGCCGCCTTCAGCTCGTGCACCACGCGCAGTGTCTCGACGCTGACGCGCACCACGCGCGCCAGCAGGTCGATAACGCGCTGCTTGTGGTCGGCGAAGCGGTAGGTGTCGAACTTCTCGCGGATCGTCGGGTCGCGCGGCTTCTTCTCCTTGTGCTGGTCGAGCACCCAGTCGATCGCGCAGCGGTTGCCGAGCCGATAGCCCCAGGCCTCGTGCGGCACGCCGGCGAGCACCGTCTCGCTGTCGATCACGATGCGCCCGGCCTCGGGCTCGGACTTCAGGATGCAGCGCGGCGCCTGGCCGGCGGCGCGCGCCTTGTCGTCCGGTGTGTCGGTGCGCGCCAGCGGCCAGGGCTCGACCGCCTCGTAGCCGATGTGCAGCTCCATCAACTCGCGGCCCCAGTCGGCCCAGCGCCAGAAGTCGGCGCGCAGGCTGCCGTACAGCGGGACGCGCGGGAACTCGCGCTTCAGGTTCAGCGCGTACTTGTCGCGGTAGACCGGGTCGTGCAGCAGCGCGCCGTCGACGTAGCGGCGATCCTTCGTTGCGGTGTCGAGCTCGTACTCGGGCACGAAGACCAGGTCGTGCTGGCGCCCCCAGGCCTTGAGCAGGTCCTTGAAGGCTTCGCGCAGCACGCTCTCGCGCCGGCTGCCGCTGGCCTGGCGCAGCCGTGCCAGCTCGCTCAGGTAGTTGCCGATCAGGGTCTGGCTCAAGCTCTTCCTCTGCCGCCCGGTGGCGCCCGATGGGCGATCAAGGGCTCTCGATGCGTGGATCACCCGGCTGGGCCAGCGCCTGGAAATCGCGCTGGTCCAGCGTCAGCACGCGCACGGCGCCGGCCTTGCGTGCCGCCGCCAGATGCAGCAGATCGTAGACCGCGCCGCCGCGCACGCCCCGGGCATCGGCCGCCTGCAGCGCGGCCATCACTTCCTTGCCGTTCAGCGACACCAGTTGCACGAAGGGCAGCACGCTGTCCTCGAGCAGGCCGGCCGCCGCCGCCGGGCGCAGCCGCCGGCCGTGCCGGCCGCCGGTCAGGATCGAGAAGGTCTCGGCCAGCGCGTGCGCGCAGAGCCAATGGCCGCCCTGCGCGAGCAGCCGGTCGCAGGCCGCGTGGCGGGCTTCGTCGGGGTCGAGCGACGCCAGCACGACCGAGGTGTCGAGCAGCGCGCGCTCCGGTCGGGCTTGCGACCGCGCGGGAGCGGCACTCATCGCCGGCCGCGCGGCCGCGACTGGGCGCTGCGCTCGGCGCGCGTGGCCGCGGCGGCGTCCACAGGCTTGCCGGTGGGCAGCAGCACGCGGCGGCGGCTGGGCGCCAGCGCCGTGGGCGCGTCGTCCTCGGGCTCGGGTGTCAGCTCGATGCGTTCGGCCACCACCGCCAGCCGCAGCCGCGAGCCCGGGTGCAGATTGAGCAAGCGGCGCGTTTCGCTGGGCAGCACCACGCGCCCGGCGCGGTCGATGGTCAGGGCGGTCTTCATGGGCGGGTTTGTGGCAAATTGAATGGCAGCCAACGTGGCAAGATGTGCGGCAGGCAGTATGGCACGCTGCCCGCCCGCACTGAAGCCGCCGCCGCGGCCAGCGATCGCGGCATGACGTTGACGCCATATGGTGTCAAGGGCATAATCCGCCGCCCAGCCTGGGCCTGAAAGGATGCCGACATGGTGGTGAGGCGCGGTGGCCGGGCCGTGGCAGGCCCGGCGCGAAGTTGCTTGACCGGCGCGGCCAACGCCGTCAACGGCGGGGTCGACGCTGGCAGTGCGGCCGACGGCGCCAGTGCTGCTGACGGCGCCAACGCTGCCGATGCCGCCAACGGCGCCCGCGCCGCCGATGCCGCGCCGCACGCCACCTTGAAGGACCTGCGCAAGAGCACCCGGCACACGCAGGAAGACCTCGCGGCCGCGCTCGGCGTCGGCCAGGACACCATCTCCCGACTCGAGCACCGCAGCGACATGTTGCTTTCCACCTTGCGCCACTACATCGAAAGCGTCGGCGGCCAGCTCGACCTGGTGGCGACCTTCCCGGGGCAGCCGCCGGTGATCATCGACCCGCTCGGCGACGGCAAGCGCAAAGAGGCCAAGCGCCGCCGGCGCGCGCTGCGCGCGCTCGGCAGCCCCTAGCCCCAACCTGGTCTCCCAGACCTCGAACCGCGGCCCCGGCGCTCGATGATCCCCACGCCCTACTACCTGATCGACAAGGCGGCGCTGCTGCGCAACCTGCAGGTCATCCAGCAGCTGCGCCGCGACAGTGGCGCCAAGCTGCTGCTGGCGCTGAAGTGCTTCGCCACCTGGTCGGTGTTCGACCTGATGCGCGAGTACATGGACGGCACCACCTCGTCGTCGCTGTACGAGGTCAAGCTCGGCTGGCACAAGTTCGGCGGCGAGACCCACGCCTACAGCGTGGCCTTCGCCGACGACGAGATCGACGAGGTCGTCGCGCACTGCGACAAGATCATCTTCAACTCGGTCAACCAGCTCGTGCGCTTCGAGGGCAGGGCCGGCGGCAAGCCGCTGGGGCTGCGGCTGAACCCCGGGCTCAGCGTGTCGGGCCACGATCTGGCCGATCCGGCGCGGCCGTTCAGCCGGCTGGGCGAATCCGACCCGGCGCGCATCCTGTCGATGGTCGACCGGCTGGACGGCGTGATGATCCACAACAACTGCGAGAACGCCGAGTTCGAGCGCTTCGATGCGCTGCTGACCCAGACCGAACAACGCTACGCCGAGGTCTTCGAGCGGGTCGACTGGGTCAGCCTGGGCGGCGGCATCAGCTTCACCGCGCCCGGCTACGCGCTCGATGCCTTTTGCCAGCGGCTGCGCCGCTTCGCGCAGCGCCACCGCGTGCAGGTCTACCTCGAGCCCGGCGAGGCGGCGGTGCGCGGCACGACCACGCTCGAAGTCAGCGTGCTCGACACCGGCTTCAACGGCATGGAGCTGGCGGTGGTCGATGCCTCGACCGAAGCCCACATGCTGGACCTGCTGATCTACCGCGAGACCGCGCCGATCGGCGCCGGGGTGGGCGGGCACCAGGTGCAGATCTGCGGCAAGACCTGCCTGGCCGGCGACATCTTCGGCAGCGGCCGCTTCGAGCAGCCGCTGCGCGTCGGCGATCGGCTGTCGATCGGCGATGCCGCCGGCTACACCATGGTCAAGAAGAACTGGTTCAACGGCGTGCGCATGCCCGCCATTGCACTGCGCGAACTCGATGGCCGCGTGCATGTGGTGCGCAGCTTCTCGTACGACGACTACGTCGGCAGTCTGTCCTGACCCCCGCGGGATCGAACCCGAGTGAATAGGAGCGATCGGATGAAACGCAATGTCCTGATCATCGGCGCCGGCGGCGTCGCCCGAGTCGTGGCGCACAAGTGCGCGCAGAACAACGCGCTGCTGGGCGACATTCACATCGCCTCGCGCACGCTGAGCAAGTGCCACGCCATCATCGAGTCGGTCGAGCGCAAGGGCTCGCTGCAACGCCCGGCGCGGCTGCGCGCGCACGCGCTGGACGCGATGGACACCGCCGCCACCGCGCAGCTGATCCGCGCGACGCAATCCAGCATCGTGATCAACGTCGGCGCGCCCTTCGTCAACATGTCGGTGCTGGCGGCGTGCATCGACACCGGCGCGGCCTACCTCGATACCGCGATCCACGAGGACCCGGCCAAGGTCTGCGAGACGCCGCCGTGGTACGCCAACTACGAGTGGAAGCAGCGCCATGCCTGCCAGCGCGCCGGCGTGACCGCGGTGCTGGGCATCGGCTTCGATCCGGGCGTGGTCAACGCCTACGCGCGCTACGCGCTGGACACCGGCGTCGAGCGCGCCGAGTCGATCGACATCATCGACATCAACGCCGGCAGCCACGGCCGCTACTTCGCCACCAACTTCGACCCCGAGACCAACTTTCGCGAGTTCACCTCGACCGCGTGGTCGTGGGAGAACGGTGCCTGGAAGGCCAACGCGATGTTCGAGCACCGCAAGGAGTGGGACTTGCCGGTGGTGGGCAAGTCGGTCGCCTACCTGACCGGGCACGACGAGCTGCACTCGATGTCGCAGACGCTGGGGGTGCCCGACATCCGCTTCTGGATGGGCTTCAGCGACCACTACATCCAGGTCTTCACGGTGCTGAACAAGCTGGGCCTGCTGTCCGAGCAGCCGGTGCGCACCGCGCGCGGCCAGCAGGTGGTGCCGCTGGAAGTGATCAAGGCGGTGCTGCCCGACCCGGCCTCGCTCGCCCCCGGCTACACCGGCAAGACCTGCATCGGCGTGCTGGTCAAGGGCGTGCAGCGCGGCCGGCCCGAAGAGCTGCTGATCTACAACGTGTGCGATCACGAGGCCAGCTACCAGGAGGTGGAAAGCCAGGCCATCTCCTACACCGCCGGCGTGCCGGCGGCGGCCGCGGCGCTGCTGATCGCCGACGGCACCTGGGATTGCCGCGAGATGGTCAACGTCGAGCAGCTCGACCCGGTACCGCTGATCGCGCTGATGAACCGCATGGGGCTGGTGACGCGCATCCGCGATGCGCGCGGTGACCGCGTGCTCGACCCGCGGCGCGAGCCGGTCGGCCAAGCCGAGCCCAGGCTGCGCGCCAACGCGCGCTAGGCGCGCGCTGCGGCGCGCAGCGCGCGGGGAAGGGACCATGATTCGGCCCGGGCGGTCCGTGGCGCCTTGGTCGACCGCTGCGAGGACACGCCGATGAGCCTGAGCCACCTGCTGCTGCGCCGCGCGTTGCTCGAGCCGCAGCGCGATGCGATCTTCGACGGCATCCGGCCGTGGGCAAGCCACGGCCAATGGGCCGCGCGCAGCGCCGGGCTGGCGCGCCGGCTGCAGCAGGCCGGGCTGGGCAGCGGCGACCGGGTCGTGCTGTTCATGCACAACCAGCCGCGCTATCTTGAAGTGCTGTGGGGCATCTGGTGGGCCGGCCTGGTGGCGGTGCCGGTGAACGCCAAGCTGCACCCGGCCGAGCTGGAATGGATCGTCGGCGATGCCCAGGCGGCCTGGGCCTTCGTCAGCGGCGATCTGCTGACACAGCCGCTGGCCGGCTCGATCCATCAGGTCGACATCGACTCGGCCGAAGCCGACGCGCTGCTGGCGCCGCTGGATGACGTTCGGGCGCAGCCGATCGCGCAGCGCGCCAGCGACGACCTGGCGTGGCTGTTCTACACCAGCGGCACCACCGGGCGGCCCAAGGGCGTGATGCTGACGCAGCGCAACCTGATGACGATGGGGCTGGGCTACTTCGCCGACGTCGATGCGATCGCGCCGCACGACGCCATCGTCTATGCCGCGCCGATGTCGCACGGCTGCGGCATCTACGCGATCCCGCACCTGATGGCCGGCGCGCGCCACGTGGTGCCGGCCAGCCGCGGCGTCGACCCCGCCGAGATGTTCGCGCTGGGCCGCGCGCTCGGGCCGCTGTCGACCTTTGCCGCGCCGACCATCGTCAAGCGGCTGGCCGACCACGTCGAGGCCGCCGGACTGACGCCGGCCGACTGCGCCGCGGCCTTCAAGACCATCGTCTATGGCGGCGCGCCCATGTACCTGGCCGACATCGAGCGTGCGCTGCGGCTGATGGGGCCGCGCTTCGTGCAGATCTACGGCCAGGGCGAAACGCCGATGGTGGCGGCCGCGCTGTCGCGGCAACTCGTGGCCGACCGCAGCCATGCCCGCTGCCGCGAGCGGCGCGCGTCGGTCGGCGTCGCGCAAACGCCGGTGCAATTGCGCGTGGCCGACCCCGGCGGGCGCGAGCTGCCGGTGGGCCAGACCGGCGAGGTGCTGGTGCGCGGCGACACCGTGATGGCCGGCTACTGGCGCAACCCCGAGGCCAGCGCCGCGGCCTTGCGCGACGGCTGGCTGTGGACCGGCGACGTCGGCTGCCTCGACACCGACGGCTTCCTGACGCTGAAGGACCGCAGCAAGGACCTGATCATCAGCGGCGGCTCGAACATCTACCCGCGCGAGGTCGAAGAGGTGCTGCTCGCCGCGCCGGGGGTGGCCGAGGCGGCGGTGGTCGGTGCGCCGCATGCCGAGTGGGGCGAGATCGTGGTGGCCTTCGTCGTGCTGCAGCCCGGCGCGGCCACCGACGCCGCCGCGCTGGATGCGCATTGCCTGCGGCACATCGCGCGCTTCAAGCGGCCCAAGCGCTACCTGTTCGTCGACGCGCTGGCCAAGAACAACTACGGCAAGGTGCTCAAGACTGAGCTGCGCGAGCGGCTGCGCGGCTGAATACGCCCGCACGGCAGTGCGACATGACGGCCGCCGGTTTGCCTGCGGCGCGCCCAGGCCCTACAGTGCGGCCCATGTTCACCCTGACCACCCTCGGCAGCGCCTTCCGTGCTGCATGCGCCAAGGCGGCCTTCGCGCTCAGCCAATGGCTGGCGATGCCCGCGCTGCGGGTCGAGGCCGGGATGATCACCCGTACGCCGGCCGCACCCACCTAGGCCCGGCGATCACCCCTACCACGTTTGCGCACCACTTTGATCGCCGGGCCTGACAAGCCCGCGTGATGGCGTGCGGCCGCGTTCGGCCCAGACGCCTCGATCTGATGAAGGAGTGCCCGTGGAAGCCTTGGCCCTGGAGCGTACGCTCACCGAACTCGACCATGCCCGGCTGTCGAGCCTGATGCGCAGCGACCCGCGCCGTGCGGGCGCGGTGCCGCAGCGCGCGGCAATCGAAGCGGTGCTCGACGGCTGCGCGATCGTGCCGTCGCAGCAGGTGCCGCCCGACGTGGTGACGATGTACTCGCAGGTGGAACTGCGCGACCGCAGCGGCCGCAGCCAGTCGCTCACGCTGTGCTACCCGGCCGACGCGGCGCCGGCGGCGGGCCTGGTGTCGGTGCTATCGCCGGTGGGGGCCAGCCTGCTGGGGCTGAGCCCGGGCAGCGTCGCGCGCTGGTCCACGCCGGGCGGGCAGCAGCGTGATGCCGAGATCGCGGCCATCACCTTCCAGCCCGAGGCCGCGGGCGACTACCTGCGCTAGGCCGTCCCGCGCGCGGCGCCCGGCGCTGACCGAGCGCCACGCGATGCCATCGTGGCGCGCCCGGCAGCGGCCGAGCGCGCCCTTGCGTCAACCATGGGTCAGGAGGGTCAGCTGATGAACGCGTTCAACTCGATCCTGGCGGTGGCCGACTCGCGCACCGACGGCCATGCGGCGCTGCACCGCGCGGCGGCGCTGGCACGCCAGCACGGCGCGCGGCTGCACATCGTCGATCTGGCGCCAGCGCCGCGGCCGGGCGCCGGCAAAGAGCGGCGCGGCGGGTGGCGCGGCTGGTGGCGGGCGGCCGCCGCCCTCATGCGCGGTGGCCCGCGCCTGCCGGCCGACGCGCCGCCGCGCGGCCTGGAGCTCGAGATCGCCGAGCGCTACGGGCTTTGCGTCAGCACCGAGGCGGCGCGCGGCGATGCCGCCACGCATCTGCTGGCTGCGTCACGGGCGGCCGATCTGGTGGTCATCGGCCAGCACCGCCGCGGCTCGGCCCGCGGCTGGCTGCGCGCAGCGCTGCTGCGGCGCGTGCTGCGTCACTGCGAGCGCGCGGTGCTGGTCGTGCGGACCGCGCCCGACGCCGCGTACCAGCGCGTGTTGGTGCCGCTGGACTGCGCGTATGCGGTGGACTGCAGCCACGGCGCGCAGCGCGCCCAGGACGCGGTCGCCATCGCCGCACGTGTGGCCGGCGACGGCGGGCTGCACCTGTTCCACGCCATCGATCCGGCCGGCCTGGGCGCCACGCAGGGCGCCAAGCGCAGTGAAGCGGCGACGCGCCAAGCCCGCGCCCGGGCGCGCGCCGAGGTCCACGCCCGGATGCGGCGCACGGTCTGGCGCCTGGGGCTGCAGCGCGCAGCGGTCGACTACACGGTGACCCATGGCACTCCGGCCCGCGCCACGCCGCGGCAAGTGCGGCGCATCGGCGCCGATCTGCTGGTGCATCAGCGCGACAGCGCGTACCGGGCCGGCGGGCTTGGGTCCGGCAGCGGCTGCGACCTGCTGGTCGTGCCGTCGGCGCGCCGGCAAAACCCGAGCGGCGCGCTGTGTGGGGGTTGCGAAAACAGGCCGGTGGCTGCATAAAGCAGCCCCTCTAACACAGCGGAGGACCGTGTGAACTTGCCTTTCATCCCCTGGTTCGATATTGCAGCGATGCAGATGCAGCGTGCCGCCGAGGTCGCGTGGTTCGTCTACGGCTGCGCCGAGCGTGAGCAGCGGCTCAACGCCGATGCCTGGTTCGCGTGGTGGACCGGTGGCTCCGCCAACCCGCCTTGGCTGGCGTCGTGGCCGGGCAGCGGCGGCAGGCTGGCATTGCCGGGCGCCGACGCTTGAGCCGGTCCCCGGCGGCGCCGCGCCCGGGGACGCACGGCCGCATGCTCAGGCGGTGCTGGCTGGCGCGGCCCACCAGGGGCCGTCGAAGTGCTGCTGCAGGAACTCGACGAAGCCCTTGACCTTGGTCGGCAGCAGCCTGGGCGAGGTGAACACCGCGTGGATTTCCTGCTCCGGCAGCGCCCAGTGGGCCAGCAACGGGCGCACCGCGCCGTCGCGCACCGCGTCGTGGGCCACGTACCACGGTAGCGCGGCCAGGCCGAGCCCGGCGCAGGCGGCGGCCAGCAGCGCCGACAGGTTGTTGCTGCGCAGCGGCCCTTTCACCGGCACCGTCAGGCGCGCGCCGTCGCCGCCGAGGAAGTGCCAGCGTTCATCGCCTTGCACGCTGCTGTAGATCAGCGCGTCATGCTCGCGCAGCGCCTGCGGTGAATCCGGCGTGCCGCGGCGGCGCAGATAGTCGTCGGCCGCGACCAGCACCCAGGGGTTGGTGCCCAGGTAGCGCGCGCCCAGCGACGAGTCGGCCAGCCGCCCCATGCGCACGGCCAGGTCCACACCCTGCTCGACCAGGTTGACGTAGCGGTCGTCGAAGCTCAGGTCGATCTGCAGCCCCGGGTGCTGCTGCATGAAGCGCAGCACCAGCGGCGTCATCACGCGCCGGCCGAATGCCACCGAGGTGCTGATGCGCAGCGTGCCCTGCACGCGCGACTGCATCAGCGCGGCCAGGCTGTCGGCCGCCTCGAGCTCGTGCGCGATCACCTTGCACTTGTCGTAGTAGGCGGCGCCGACCTCGGTCGGCGTGACGCCGCGCGTGCTGCGGTGCAGCAGCCGCGCGCCCAGGCGGGCTTCGAGCGCGGCCACATGCTTGGTGGCGGTGGGCTGGGTGATGCCCAGGTCGGCCGAGGCCTTGCTGAAGCTGCCGGTCTCCACCACCCGGATGAACAGCTGCAGCCCGACCACGGTATCCATGCGGCGACTGTAGCGGCTGATGCATCAAGCTCGGCGCGGCCAGCACGTGTCGTGCGCATCGCGGGCCTGCGGTTGGCAGTGACGAACGGGCGGAGTGCAACTGCGTGGCGCCAGCGCCAACCCGAAGTGCCGCTGCCGCATTCGGGCCTGGAATAGCTGTTATCTGCACGCTGCGCTTCCGCCGCGAGCCGGCATCGCCGAACATCACGCCCATCGCAAGCAGGAGACTCTCAGTCATGGCGAAGATGAAGGCCATCATGGCCGCGGTGTTGGTGATGGAAAAAGAAGGCGTCACGCAAGCCTTCGGCGTGCCCGGCGCGGCGATCAACCCGCTGTACGCCGCGCTGCGCGAGCGCGGCAGCATCGGCCACGTGCTGGCACGGCACGTCGAGGGTGCCTCGCACATGGCCGAGGGCTACACCCGCGCGGTGGCCGGCAACATCGGCGTGTGCATCGGCACCAGCGGGCCGGCGGGCACCGACATGATCACGGGGCTGTATTCGGCGCAGGCGGACAGCATTCCGATCCTGTGCATCACCGGCCAGGCGCCGCGCGCGCGGCTGCACAAGGAAGACTTCCAGGCGGTGGACATCGCCGCGATCGCCAAGCCGGTCACCAAGTGGGCCACCACGGTGCTCGAGCCGGCGCAGGTGCCGCGCGCCTTCCAGCAGGCCTTCCACCTGATGCGCTCGGGCCGCCCGGGCCCGGTGCTGATCGACCTGCCCTTCGACGTGCAGATGGCCGAGATCGAGTTCGACATCGACACCTACGAGCCGCTGCCGGTGTACAAGCCCGCGGCTACGCGCAAGCAGGTCGAGAAGGCACTCGAGATGCTCAACGCCGCCGACAAGCCGCTCATCGTCGCCGGCGGCGGCATCATCAACGCTGATGCGTCGGATCTGCTGCAGCAGTTTGCTGAAGTCGCCGGCGTGCCGGTGATCCCGACGCTGATGGGCTGGGGCACGATCCCCGACGACCACCCGCTGATGGCCGGCATGTGCGGGCTGCAGACCTCGCACCGCTACGGCAACGCCAACATGCTGGCGTCGGACTTCGTGCTGGGCATCGGCAACCGCTGGGCAAATCGCCACACCGGGTCGCCCGAGGTCTACTGCAAGGGCCGCAAGTTCGTGCACGTGGACATCGAGCCGACGCAGATCGGCCGCGTCTTCGCGCCCGATCTGGGCATCGTCAGCGATGCCAAGGCCGCGCTCGAGCTGTTCGTCGAAGTGGCGCGCGAGTGGCGGGCCGCCGGCAAGCTGCGCGACTTCTCCGCCTGGGTCAAGGAATGCCAGGGCCGCAAGGCTTCGGTCGAGTACTTGCGCAAGACCAATTTCGACGACGTGCCGATGAAGCCGCAGCGCGTCTATCAGTGCATGAACAACGCCTTCGGCAAGGACGCGACCTATGTCTCGACCATCGGCTTGAGCCAGATCGCCGCCGCGCAGTTCCTGCACGTCTACGGCCCGCGCCGCTGGATCAACTGCGGCCAGGCCGGTCCGCTGGGCTGGACGGTGCCGGCGGCACTCGGCGTGCGCGTCGCCAACCCCAAGGCCAAGCTGGTGGCGCTGTCGGGCGACTACGACTTCCAGTTCATGCTGGAAGAGCTCGCGGTCGGCGCGCAGTTCAAGCTGCCCTACATCCACATCGTCGTCAACAACAGCTACCTCGGCCTGATCCGCCAGAGCCAGCGCGGCTTCAGCATGGACTACTGCGTGCAGCTGGCCTTCGACAACATCAACACGCCCAGCGCCGAGCCCTCTGCCGGTTATGGCGTCGACCACGTCAAGGTGGTCGAGGGCCTGGGCTGCAAGGCGATCCGCGTGCACAAGCAGGAGGAGATCGCGCCGGCAGTGAAGCAGGCCGAGGCGTGGATGGAGGAATACAAGGTGCCGGTGGTGATCGAGGTCATCCTGGAGCGCGTGACGAACATCGCGATGGGCACCGAGATCGACAACGTGGTCGAGTTCGAGGAGCTCGCCGCCGGGGCGGCCGACGTGCCCACCGCAATCGCGATGCTGGACTAGCCCGAAGCGCTGGCGTCGCAGGCTGACTTGGCGCAGCCAAGTCAAGGCGCGAAGCGCCGGCCGCAGACACTGATTACGAAGGAAAACGACGATGCCCAAGTTCGCTGCCAACCTGACGATGCTCTTCAACGAGCACGACTTCCTCGACCGCTTCGCTGCCGCCGCGAAGGCCGGCTTCAAGGCTGTCGAGTTCCTCTTCCCCTACGCCTACCCTGCCGCCGAAATCAAGTCGCGGCTCGACGCCAACGGCCTGCAGCTGGTGCTGCACAACCTGCCGGCCGGCAACTGGGACGCGGGTGATCGCGGCATCGCTGTCGACCCGGCGCGGGTCGATGAATTCCGTGCCGGCGTGGCGCAGGCGATCGACTACGCCAAGGCGCTGGGTGTGACGCAACTGAACTGCCTGGCCGGCAAGGCGCCGGCCGGCGTGGCCGAAGCCGAGCTGCGCCGCACCTTCGTCGCCAACTTGAAGTTTGCCGCCGCCGAGCTGGACAAAGCCGGGCTGAAGCTGCTGATCGAGCCGATCAACACCTTCGACATCCCCGGCTTCTACCTGAGCCGCAGCACGCAGGCGATCGGCCTGCTCGACGAGGTCGGCGCCGACAACGCCTACCTGCAGTACGACATCTACCACGCGCAACGCATGGAAGGCGAACTGGCCGCGACGCTGCAAAAGCTGCTGCCGCGCATCGCCCATGTGCAGCTGGCCGACAATCCGGGGCGCAACGAACCGGGCAGCGGCGAGATCAACTACCCCTTCCTGTTCGCGCACCTCGAGCGCATCGGCTACAAGGGCTGGATCGGCTGCGAGTACAAGCCCGCGGCGCGCACCGAGGACGGCTTGGGCTGGATCACCGCATTGGCGCGCTGAGTCGACCACGAACACAAGGAGACTGCACAGATGAGCACCTCACCGCAGAAGCTGGGCTTCATTGGCCTGGGCATCATGGGCGCGCCGATGGCCGGCCACCTGCTGGCCGCCGGCCACCAGTTGTTCGTGCACACGCGCAGCAAGGTGCCCGAAGCGCTGGCCGGCGCCACCGTGTGCGCGAGCAACCGCGAGGTGGCGAGCAAGGCCGACGTGATCTTCACCATGGTGCCCGACACGCCCGACGTCGAAGCCGTGCTGTTCGGCAAGGACGGCGTGGCCGACGGCCTCGCCAAGGGCAAGACCGTGGTCGACATGAGCTCGATCTCGCCGATCGAGACCAAGGCCTTCGCCAAGCGCATCAACGAGCTGGGCTGCGACTACCTGGACGCGCCGGTGTCCGGCGGTGAAGTCGGCGCCAAGGCGGCGTCGTTGACGATCATGGTTGGCGGCCCCGAAGCCGCGTTCGAGCGCGTCAAGCCGCTGTTCGAGCTGATGGGCAAGAACCTCACGCTGGTCGGCGGCAACGGCGACGGCCAGACCACCAAGGTGGCCAACCAGATCATCGTCGCGCTGAACATCGCCGCGGTGGGCGAGGCGCTGGTGTTCGCCAGCAAGGCCGGCGCCGACCCGGCCAAGGTGCGCGCCGCGCTGATGGGCGGCTTTGCTTCGAGCCGCATCCTCGAAGTGCACGGCGAGCGCATGATCAAGCGCAGCTTTGCCCCGGGCTTTCGCATCAAGCTGCACCAGAAGGACCTGAGCCTGGCGCTGGCCGGCGCGCGCGCGATCGGCGTGGCGCTGCCGCAGACCGCCAACGCCGCGCAACTGATGCAGGCCTGCGCCGCCAACGGCATGGACGAGCTGGACCACTCGGCGCTGGTGCGTGCGCTCGAGCTGATGGCGCAGCACGAAGTCGCCAAGGGCTGACAAGACGGCGGTGCGCATGACCACACCCGACCCCGCCCGCCAGCCGCGCGAGTTCCTGCGCGCGCTGTACGACGCCGCGGTGCAGCGTGCGCTGCCGGCGCACAACACCGCGCGCTACCTGCCGCCGCCGCCCGACCCGAACAAGGGCCGCACGCTGGTGCTGGGCGCGGGCAAGGCCGGCGGCGCGATGGCGCAGGCGGTGGATGCGCTGTGGCCGCAGGACGCGCCGCTGTCGGGGCTGGTGGTCACGCGCTACGACCACGTGCCGCCGGCCTACAAGGCCCACCCTGGGCGCATCGAGGTGGTCGAGGCCTCGCACCCGGTGCCCGACGCCGCCGGTGCGCGCGCGGCGCAGCGCATCTTCGAGCTGGCGCATGGGCTCAGCGCGGACGACCTGGTGCTGTTCCTGATCAGCGGCGGCGCATCGGCGCTGCTGTCGCTGCCAGCGCCGGGCCTGAGCCTGGAGCACAAGCGCGCGATCAACAAGGCGCTGCTGAACAGCGGCGCGGCGATCGACGAGATGAACTGCGTGCGCAAGCACCTGTCGGCGATCAAGGGCGGCCGCCTGGCCGCGGCCTGCGCGCCGGCCCGGGTGGTGACGCTGCTGATCAGCGACGTGCCGGGCGATGCGCCCGAGGTCATCGGCAGCGGCCCGACCGTGCCCGACCCCAGCACCTGCGCCGATGCGCTGCGCATCCTGCAGCGCTATGGCATCGAGATCCCGGACGCCGCGCGCAGCGGGCTCGAAAGCGGCGCTTTCGAAACCGCCAAACCCGGCGATGCGCGCTTCGCCGGCCACGAGGTGCACATGATCGCCACGCCGCAGCAAAGCCTGGAGGCGGCGGCTCAGCTGGCACGCGGCGCCGGGCTGGCCGCGCACATCCTCAGCGACGAGATCGAGGGCGAATCGCGCGAGGTCGGCAAGGTGCACGCTGCGCTGGCACGCGCGGTGGCGCGGCGCGGCGTGCCGTTCGCGCGGCCGTGCGTTGTCCTCAGCGGCGGCGAGACCACGGTCACGGTCAAGAGCAAGGGCGGGCGCGGCGGCCGTGCCGGCGAGTTCACGCTGGGCTGCGCGATGGCGCTGCAGGGTGAGGCCGACGTGCACGTGCTGGCGGCCGACACCGACGGCATCGACGGCATCGAGGACAACGCCGGCGCCATCGCCACGCCCGACACGCTGGCGCGCGCCGCGGCCGCCGGCCTCAAGCCGGCCGAGTTCCTCGACCGCAACGACGCCTACCGCTTCTTCGACGCGCTGGGCGACCTGGTGATCACCGGGCCGACCTTCACCAACGTCAACGACTTTCGCGCGCTGCTGGTGCTTTGAACCCGCTTTGAACGCTTCGCAGCACATCGTCTTCGTCTGCACCGGCAACATCTGCCGCAGCCCGAGCGCGCACGCGGTGCTGCGCCAGCGCATTGCCGCACACGCGTTGGGCGATCGGCTGAGCGTCGATTCCGCGGGGCTCGAGGCCTGGCACACCGGCAAGCCGCCCGATGCGCGCAGCATCCGCCACGCGCGCCGCCGCGGCTACGACCTGTCCGACCTGCGCGCGCGGCAGTTGCGCGCCGCTGATTTCGATGCGGCCGACTGGGTGCTGGTGATGGACCAGGGCCACCTGCAGCGCGCCATGCGCCTGTGTGCGCCGGCCCAGATGCCGAAGCTGCGGCTGCTTGGCGAGTTCAGCCGCGTGCACCCCGGTGTCGAGGTGCCCGACCCCTACTACGGCGACGCGCAGGGCTTCGAGCATGTGCTCGACCTGATCGAAGACGCCTGCGACGGCTTGCTCGACTTCCTCGGCCACGCTGCGGCGGGCGGTGGCCGCCGCTGAGCGGGCCGGCGCGCGGCGGCGATCGGGCCCGTACAAACCCGCGGCCGCTCGCCACTGCGCGCCTGCCGCTCGCTGCGGCGGTGGGCCAGGGCGGCTGAATCCTGCCAGCGTGCGACCGCTGAGTTGGTGCGCAGGCGCGGGCCAGGCCCCGAACTTTGTTTGCCTTGCCGGCGAACCTTTGCGCACTTCGCGTGTCTGCGCTGGGGGGTGTTCGCGAACGCCGGCGGGGCGTCGCAAGCGGGCAGCGACCGCTTGCCGGCTGATCGTGAACGCGCGACCCGGCATCTTCGCCTTGCGCAGCGCCGGCTTGCGCCAACAATACGCCCGCGTGTTCAGTTGAAGTTGGGGACTGCATGGATCGCGAACATGAATCACCGGTCGATTTCGCTGCACTGCCGCGGCGCGACTTCCTGAAGGTCGGGGTGGGCTTTTCGCTGGCGTTGACGCTGGCCGGCAGCCTGGGTGGCTGCAGCGGCGGTGCCAAGGTGCCGGCGCCGGAGCTGGCCTTCTTGCAGCCCGACGACGTGGCGCTGTTCAGCGCGATCATCCCGGTGGTGTTGCTTGACCTGGGCACGCGCAGCGCGGCCGAGCAGCAGCAGCTGACGCGCCAGACGATCGCCAACATCGACGGCACCTGCGCCGGGCTCGATGTCTTCAGCCGCGGCGAGCTGCGCAAGCTGTTCGACCTGCTCGCCATCGGCCCGCTGCGCTACGTGCTTACCGGCGTGGGCGACTGGAGCCAGGCCGGCGCCGACAAGCTCGATGCCTTCATCGCGCGCTGGCGCGCCAGCCGCTTCGCCACGCTGAATGCCGGCATCAACGTGCTGGTCAGGCTGGTGGCCGGCAGCTACTACGTGATCCCGGCCACCTTCGCCTCGGTCGGCTATCCCGGTCCGCTCGAGCGCTTGTACAAGGCCGTCAACGCCTGACAGGCTGTGCAGCACTGCGCCACACCCGCTCGTGCGCTCCAATCGGCGCCGCCGGCCGTTGCCAATGCCCGCCGCAGCCTGAGCTGCGTCTGCGCATTGCGCCTGCACCGACACCGTCTGGGGCGCCCGCTCGGGCGCGCCCGAATGCTTCACAGACTCTGAGGATCCCGCGATGAGTTTTCCCGACATCTACAGCGACGGCATTGCCTCGGGCTGGAAGGTGGTCGACGCCGCCAAGCTGGATGCCGCGCAGACGATGCAGGCCGACGTGGCGATCATCGGCAGCGGTGCCGGCGGCGGCGTCGCGGCCGAGATCCTGAGCCAGGCCGGCCTGGCGGTGCTGCTGATCGAGGAAGGGCCGCTGAAGACCTCGGCCGACTTCAAGGACATGCAGGAGGCGCGCGCCTACCGCGATCTGTACCAGGGCGGCGGGCCGGGCAAGGCCACCTCGGACGGCGCGATCACGATCCTGCAGGGGCGCGCGGTCGGCGGCTCGACCACGGTCAACTGGACCTCGAGCTTTCGCACGCCCGAGCCGACGCTGCAGTTCTGGGCCGCCGAGCGCGAGGTCCGAGGCCATTCGGTCGAAGACATGAAGCCCTGGTTCGAGGCGATGGAGCAGCGGCTGAACGTTGCACCCTGGGCCATGACGCCGAACGCCAACAACCACGTGCTGCAGCGCGGCTGCGAACGGCTGGGCTGGGAATCGCACGTGATCCCGCGCAACGTCAAGGGCTGCTGGGATTCGGGCTACTGCGGCTTTGGCTGCCCGGTCAACGCCAAGCAGTCGATGCTGGTGACCTGCATCCCCGACGCGCTGGCCAAGGGCGCGACCCTGGTGCACCGGCTGCGCGTGCGCCAGCTGCAGCACGCCAACGGGCAGATCACGGCCGCGATCGGCGAGGCCTTGAGCCCCAAGGACGGCACCACCCCCACCGGCGTGACGGTGACGATCCGCGCGCGCCACTTCATCGCCGCCGGCGGCGCGCTCAACACGCCGGCGCTGCTGCTGCGGTCGCAGTTGCCCGACCCGCACGAGCTCGTCGGCAAGCACACGCTGATCCACCCGGTGGTGCTGACCACCGCGGTGATGCCCGAGCGCATCGAGGCCTTCTACGGTGCGCCGCAGTCGATCGCGTCGGACCACTTCCAGTGGAAGGACGGCGCCACCGGGCCGATGGGCTACAAGCTCGAGGTGCCGCCGATCTTTCCGGGCATCGGCTCGGCGGTGTTCAACCTGTACGGCGCCCCGTTGCAGCAGGGCATGGCCGATTTCCCGCACGGCAACGCCGCGCTGGCGCTGCTGCGCGACGGCTTCGTGCCGCAAAGCGAGGGCGGGCGCGTGCGCTTGGCCAGCGACGGCAGCCCGATCCTCGACTACGACATCTCGGATTACGTGTGGGACGGCGTGCGCCGCGCCTGGCTCAGCATGGCCGAGCTGCAGTTCGCGGCCGGTGCCAAGACGGTGCGGGTGGCGCATCTCGATTCGGCCGCGTACACGAGCTGGGCCGACGCCAAGAAGGCCATCGCCGAGCTGGCGCTGAAGAAGTTCCGCACCACCTTCTTCACCGCGCACCTGATGGGCGGCTGCGCGATGAGCCAGAACCCCAAGCGCGGCGTGGTCGACAGCCAGGGCACGCACCACCAGGTGGCCAACCTGTCGGTGCTGGACGGCTCGGTGTTCCCGACCAGCATCGGCGCCAACCCGCAGTTGTCGGTCTACGCGCTGACCGCGCAGAACGCGACCGCGCTGGCGGCACGGCTGCGCGGTTGAAGCGGCGATCGGGGTTGTGTGCGGTCGCACAGCTTCGATCCGCTGCGATCGACGCAAAGCGGCCGCAGGCCGCTTCGCGCCGCAAGCCATCGCTGAAGCCCGTCCTTCGGCAGCGGCCCCGCGTCAATACTGCAGCCGCGCGTACAGCGTCTTCTGCGCCGCCTCGCGCGCCTGGCCCAGGGTGTGGATGCCCTCGGCCTGCAGCAGCGGGATCAGCTTGAGGAACACCTCGGCGGTGACGATGGCGTCGCCCAGCGCGGTGTGGCGGCCCATCACCGGCACGCCCAGCCGCGCCGCGATGTCCTCCAGCCCGTGCGACTCCTGGTTGGGCTGCGCCAGCGCCGACAGCAGCAGGGTGTCGAGCACCGGCTGGTCGAAGCGCACGCCGGTGCTTGCTTCCTTCAGCTGCAGGAAGCGCATGTCGAAGGCCGCGTTGTGGCCGACCAGCACGGTGTCCTGCGCGAAGGCATGGAACGCCGGCAGCACCGCATCGATGGTCGGCTGGCCGCGCACCATCGCCGGCTCGATGCCGTGGATCGCGACGCCGGCGGCCGGGATGTCGCGCTGCGGGTCGACCAGCTGCTCGAAGGTTTCCTGCCGGCGCAGCTTGGCCGCGACGATGCGCGTCGCGCCGATCTGGATGATCTCGTCGCCCTGCGACGGGTTCAGCCCCGTGGTCTCGGTGTCGAATACGGTGTAGCTCAGCTCGGCCAGCGCCCGCTCGTCCAGCGCGCGGCTCGATTCGGTGTGCGCGAACAGGTCGAAGTCGTAGTACTCGGGGCGGCTTTCGCCGCGCACGAAGGTGTCGTCGTCCAGCGGCGTCTGAGCGCCGGCCAGCGGCAGCAGGAAGCGAAAGAACGCGGCGTGGCGCACGCGCTCGCGCTCGAACCAGAACTCGCCGCCGTGGCGCTGCACCACCTCGCGCACCGACAGCGCGCTGCTGTCGGCGCCGATGCGCATCGGCTCGGTCTCCCAGCCGATCACGGTCTCGGTGCTCATCGCCTGGCCGATCCACAGCAGGTCCAGGTGCGCGCGCGTGGCGCGCGGCGGCTCGTGGCCGGCGCTGGCGTCGGCCGCCGCGCGCTCGCCCGCCACCGCGCCGAGCCGCAGCTCGACGCGCTCGATGTCGTGTTCGCCCTTCAAACGAGAGCCCAGGCTGGCCAGCGCCAGCAGCAGCGAGAAGCTGTCGACCTTGAGCCACAGCGCGGCGTCGACCTCGTGCGCCGACACGCGCAGCCCCAGCGCCTGCAGCCGGCGTTGCGCCGCGGCGATGAAGTCGGCGCCGTGCATGTCTTCCAGCGGCCAGCGCGTGCTCAGGTCCTGCGTGCCGCGTGCGGCCAGCTCGCGCACGCGCTGCGTCATGGCCTGTGCCTCGTCGCGCACGACGGCCTGGAAGCGCTCGCGCATTGCGCTGTCCAGGTCGGGCATCTCGAGCATCTCCACCGCCGCCTGCAGGTTGCCCAGCGACGCGCGGGTGCCTTCGGTGAAGCCGTGCAGCAGCGCGTCGCGCGCGGTGTCGGCCTCGAACTCGCGCGTGATGTTGTCCAGCATCAGCACGAAGCCGTGGATCTCGTCATCACCTTCGGCGCCGCGCACCGGCGTCATCATCGCGCGCAGCAGCTGGCCGGCGCGGGTGGTGGTGACGAACTGCGCGGTGGGGTGCGCCGCGCCGCGCTGCAGCCGCTGCTGGATGTTCTCCAGCGCGTGCGCCACCAGCCGGCGCTCGAACACGCTGTAGATCGAGCGGCCCAGGCCGATCAGTTCGGCACCGCCGGCCAGCTCGGGCGCGCTGGACAGCGCGCGAAACTGCGTGCGCGCGCGCTGGTTGTACAGCAGGATGCGCCCGTCCAGGTTGCACACCACCACGGCCTGGGTCAGCTCGGCCATCAGCGCGGCCAGCCGGGCGCGCTCCTGGTCGATGTGGCGCGCGGCCTCGGCCACCTTGGCCGCCATCTGCTGGTGCAGCTCCTGGCGCTGTTGCAGCAGCCGATTCAGCGCTTCGCTCAAGCCGCGCAACGTGGCCGAGCCCGCGGGCTCGATGGCGTGCGCCGCATCGGCGCTGCCGCTGCGCGCACGCGCCTGCTCCAGCAGCCGCGCCGCGGCGGCGACGTGGTCGCGGTACAGCCGGTTCGCCAGCCACGCCGCCAGCGCCCACAGTGCCAGGCCCACCAGCACCAGCAGCATGCCGCGCGTTTGCAGTACCGCGGCAAGGGTGTCGCGCTCGTTCGGCTCGAGCGTGGCCCACAGCCACGCGCCGCCGCCCAGGCCGAACAGCGCCAGCAGCAGCCCCGGCGCGAGCAGCGCGGCCAGCAGCGCCTTGTCGAGCCGCTTCAAGATGCGGCGCCCAGCATCTCGGCGACCTTGGCCGCCAGCTCCTTGGTGGAAAAGGGCTTGGTCATGTAGGCGTCGGCGCCCACGCCCAGGCCCTTGTCGACATCGGTGGCGCGCCCCTTGGCGCTGAGCATCAGCACGCGCGTGGCGCGCAGGTTGTCGTCGGCGCGCAGCTCGGCGCAGACCTCGTGGCCGCTCTTGTTCGGCATCATCACGTCCAGCAGCACCAGCGCCGGGCGCTCGCTGCGGATCATGTCGATCGCCTGCTGGCCGTCGCGCGCCACCAGCACGGTGTAGCCGGCGCGCTTGAGCAGGTATTCGAGCGAGATGACGATGTTGGGTTCGTCATCGGCGATCAGCACCTTGTGCGTCATGTGGGGTCTCCGTTCGGCGTGGTCAACGGTATCGTGAACCAGAAGCACGCGCCTTGTGCCGTGTCATCGCGCAGCCCCATGCGCCCGCCGAAGTGCTCGACGATCTGGCGGCTGATCGGCAGCCCCAGGCCCGTGCCCTGCGGCCGGTTCAGCGCATCGCCGCCCTGGCGGAACTTCTCGAACACCAGCGCGCGCTGCTCGCGCGGCACGCCGGGGCCGTTGTCGTGCACCTTGACGGTCAGGCCGCCGGCGTCGTGGCTCAGCGTCAGGCGCACCAGGCCGGCGCTGGGCGGCATGAACTTCGCCGCGTTGGACAACAGGTTCAGCAGCACCTGCGTCAGCCGGTCGGCGTCGGCGCGCAGCAAGGGCACGCGCTCGGCCAGGTCCAGCTCGACGCGCGCGCCGCGCTCGCGGAACAGCTCGGCCGTGGTCTGCACCGCTTGCAGCAGCAGCGCGCGCAGGTCGATGTCGCTGTTGTGCCATTCGGCGTGGCCGGACTCGATCTTGGCCATGTCCAGCACCTGGTTGACCAGCCGGCTCAGGCGCTCGGTCTCGGCCACGACGATGCCGAGGAACTCCTGGCGCTGCTCGCCCGGCATGTCGGGGTCGTCGCGCATCAGCTCGGCCAGCGCGCGGATCGAGGTCAGCGGCGTGCGCAGCTCGTGCGTCACCGACGACATGAAGTCGTCCTTCAGCCGGTCCAGGCTCTTGAGCTGCTCGTTGGCCAGCTTCAGCTCGTGCGTGACCTGCTCGAGCTCTTGCGAATAGGCGCGCAGCTGCGAGGCTTCGTCGAGGATGCGCATCACGTCGTCGAGGTCGAGCGCTTCTTCCTGCACCACCGAGGCCACCACCGCGTGCGCCGACGCGCTGCCGATCGCGCCGGCCAGCTGCGTCTCGACGAACTGCACCAGCGCGGCGTCGGGCTGCAGCTGGTCGACCTGGGCTGCGCCGCGGCGGCGCGCGTAGTCCTCGAACAGCTCGCGCGCGCGCGCCGCGCCGAGAAACCGCCCGAGCAGCGGCAGCAGATCGGCCACCCGGGCGCGGCCGCGCCAGAACACCGGCACCGTGCTCGCGGTGCGCTCGAACACATCGACGAACAGCAGCGCCTGGCTGGCCTCGCGTGCCGACGGCGCGCGCCACAGCGACACCCCGATGTACGCGCCGATGTTGGCCAGCAGGCTCCAAAACAGCGAATGCGTCAGGTTGTCCAGCCCGCGCAGGCCGAACAGCTGCTCGGGCTTGAGCAGGTCGATGCCGAAGATGCCGTGGGCGAGGAACTGCTCGGGCAGCCAGCCCGACTTCGCCAGCGACGGCAGCATCAGCGTGTACACCCACAGGCCGAAGCCGGCGAGCAGCCCGGCCAGCGCGCCGGCGCGGGTGCCGCCCTTCCAGTACATGCCGCCCAGCAGCGCCGGCGCGAACTGCGCCACCGCGGCAAAGCTGATCAGGCCGATGCTGACCAGCGCATAGGCCTCGCCGGCGAGCTGGAAGTACAGGTAGCCCAGCAGCAGGATCAGCACGATCGCGCCGCGGCGGATCGTCAGCAGCAACTGCGTCAGGTCGCCGCCGCGGCCCAGCGCGCTGAAGCGCCGGGTGCGCAGCAGCATCGGCATCAGCAGGTCGTTGCACACCATGGTCGACACCGCGATCGCCTCGACGATCACCATGCCGGTGGCCGCCGACAGCCCGCCGACGAAGCCCAGCAGCGCCAGCACGGTGTGGCCGCTTTGCAGCGGCAGCGTCAGCACGAAGCCCTCGGCGTTGGCCAGCGGGCCGAAGCGCAGCAGCCCGCCCAGCGCGATCGGCAGCACGAACAGGTTGATCAGCAGCAGGTACAGCGGAAACACCCAGGCCGCGCGCCGCAGGTGCTGCTCGTCGACGTTCTCCACCACCATCACCTGGAACTGGCGCGGCAGGAAGATCACCGACAGCATCGACAGCAGCGTCATCGCGAACCACTGCACGTGGGCGTAGGGCTGGCCCTGTTCGAAGCCCAGCAGCCGGCGCAGGTCGGGGCGCGCCAGCGCGCGCGAGAACAGGTCGCCCAGGCCGTCGAACAGGCCCCACACCACGAACACGCCCACCGCCAGAAAAGCCAGCAGCTTGACCACCGACTCGAACGCGATCGCCGCGACCATGCCCTCGTGGCGCTCGGTGCTGTCGAGGTGGCGCGCGCCGAACACGATGGTGAAGCCGGCCAGCACCAGCGCGATGTACAGCGTGCTGTCGCTGTACCAGTTGGCGCTGCGCACCGCCTCCTCGCCGGGGGCGGTGGTCATCAGCGTGTAGGCCACCGACACGCCCTTGAGCTGCAGCGCGATGTACGGCACGATGCCCACCACGGTGATCAGCGTCACCAGCCCGGCCAGGACCGGGCTCTTGCCGTAGCGGCTGGCGACGAAGTCGGCGATCGAGGTGATGCGGTACTCGCGCGCAATGCGGATCATCTTGCGCACCACCAGCCACGCCAGGATCATCGCCAGCATCGGCCCGAGGTAGATCGGCAGGAACCACACGCCGGCGCCGGCCGCGCGGCCGACGCTGCCGAAGTAGGTCCAGGCGCTGCAGTACACGGCCATCGACAGCGCGTACACGGTCGGGTTGCCGATCACCGAGCGCCCCTGCGCCGCGCGCCGATCGCCGTGGCTGGCCACCGCGAACAGCAGCAGCAGGTAGGCGAAGGACACGCCGATGACCAGCGCCGGGCTGGGGTTCGCGGCCATCGGGATCACGCCGCGGGCATCAGGGCTCGCGCTCGTGCGCGCCGCCTTCGACGATCAGCGCCAGCAGCACGATCAGCAGCGCCCAGATCAGGAACAGCGCGGCCGGGAACAGCGGTACGCCGAAGATCTGCTCGTCGCGGTCCCACAGCGCCAGCAGCGGGAAGTTGAACGCCAACGATCCGGCGCCGAACAGCGCCAGCAGGCGCTGCGAGCGCTGACCCCTCAACATGCGCGTCTCCTCGTCGTGTGGCGGTGTCGGCCTGGCGTCGGCCGGCTGCCGACCCCGGGCCCGCCTCGTGTCAAGCTCGTGCCGGCCATTCTGGCCTTGCGCCTGACCGGCGTCTGACGTTGCCGGCCGCGTGTCTTCGGTCACGGCGCGGTGCCGCGGTGGCGACGCAGAATCGGCGCGATGAGGCCAGGGACGAAGTCGGTGATGCAGCCTGCGATGAAGCCGGCGATGAAGCCGGCGATGAAGCCGGCAATGAAGGGCCGCAGCGTCGCGTCAAGGGGGTTGCGCGCCGTGGTGGCCGGCATCGCCGCCGCGTTGGCGCTGCCGGCCGTGATCGCGGCGCCGGCCGCGCCGAGCGCAGCGTCGATGCTGGACGGCCGCGTCGTGCGCGTCACCGACGGCGACAGCCTGTGGCTCGAGCCGCTGGGCGGTGCGGCCCCGGTGCAGCTGCGCCTGGTGGGCATCGACGCGCCCGAGATCTGCCAGGCCTGGGGCGCCCAGGCGCGCGCCGCGCTGGCCGAATGGGTGCTGGGCCAGCAAGTGCGGGTGCACACCGTCGGCCGCGACACGCACGGGCGCACGCTGGGCACCGTCTACCTCGATGCGCGCAACATCAACCTGCTGATGGTGCAGGAAGGCCACGCCTGGAGTTCGCGCTTCAAGTACGACCGCGGCCCCTATGTCGCCGCCGAGCGCATGGCGCGCGCGCTGGGCCGCGGCCTGAACCAGGGCGGCGGCGCGATCGAGCCGCGCGAGTTCCGCCGGCAGCACGGTCCGTGCTCGAGCGCGGCGGCCGTGCCCGATGCCGCGGCAACGGCCACCGCGCCAGCGCCAGCCCGCGCGTCGGTGCCTGCGCCGGCCGTAGCCCGGCCATCGCCGGTGGTGCGCAACTGCGACGGGCGCACGCGCTGCGCGCAGATGACCTCGTGCGAGGAGGCCACCTGGTTCCTGCGCCATTGCCCCGGCGTGCAGATGGACGGCGACCGCGACGGCGTGCCCTGCGAGCGCCAGTGGTGCAGCCCGTAGCGGCCCGCGGGCCGATGGCCGGTGGATTGCCGCAGCCGCCTGCGCAGGCCTCGGCGCACGCGGCTGGCGCCGCCAGGCTTGCCGGGCTGGGCTGCCTCAGCTGATGCTCAGGATCTTCATCGCCTTGGCCAGCGTGTCGATCGACTCCTGGTGTTTGCCGGCCTTGTGCAGCGTCTCGCCTTCGGCGCGCAGCTTCTTCACCTCGGCCATCTGCTCGGCGCTGAGCGCCGGGTTCTTGGCCAGCGCGTCGTCGATCTTCTTCATGTCGGCCGGGCAGTGAAAGGCCGATGCGGCGCCGCTGGCCAGCAAGGCGGCGATGGCGAGCACCGAGCGCAACTTGTTCATGCAGGTCTCCTTGGCGTTGCCGGGCCCGGCGGGTCCGAGGTCCGCGCCGAAGTCTGCGCTCGTGCCGGTGGCCGCCGCGGCGCGGCGCGCTTGCCCCTACAGCCAGCGTACGTACTGCGCGAGCGCGGCGCGCCGACAATGGGGCCCACGCCATGTGGATCCTGCATGCCAGCGCGCACCGCGCGCACGCGCCGGCCGATGAGTTTCATCGCGGCCAGCGCGTGCCGTGCTTCGAGTCGCCGCGGCGCGCCGAGATCGTGGTGCAAGCGCTGCGTACCGCCGGCCACCCGGTGCGAGAGCCGACGCACGACAGCCGTGCACTGCTGCCGCGGGTGCATGCCGCGCGCTACCTTGCGTTCCTGGAGTCGGCCTGGGCGCAGTGGCTCGCGCGGGATGCCGCCAACGCGCAGCGCCAGCCTTTTCCGTCAGTGTGGCCGGTGCGCAGCCTGCGCAGCGACATCGAGCCGCACGACTTCATCGCCCGGCTCGGGCTGTACTCGATGGACAACGGCACGCCGTTGGTGGCCGGCACCTGGGCCGCGGCCAAGGCCGGCGCCGATGCCGCGCTCAGCGCGGCGGCAATGCTCGATGCCGGCGATCGCGCGGTGCTGTGCGCGACCCGGCCGCCCGGCCACCACGCGGGGGCGGACTTCATGGGCGGCTACTGCTTCATCAACAACGCGGCGCTCGCCGCGGTGGCGCTGCGCGAACACGGCTGCGCGCGCGTGGCGGTGCTCGATGTCGACTACCACCACGGCAACGGCACGCAAAGCATCTTCTACGACCGTGCCGACGTGCTGTTCGCCAGCCTGCACGGCGACCCGCGCACCGAGTACCCGTTCTACCTGGGCCATGCCGACGAGACCGGCGCGGGGCCGGGGCTGGGCTTCAACCTGAATCTGCCGCTGCCGGCCGGCACGACCGCCGACGCCTGGTTCGACGCGCTGCACGCCGCCTGCGAGCGCGTGCGCCGGCACCGGCCGGACGCGCTGGTGGTGTCGCTGGGGCTGGACACCTTCGCCGGCGATCCGATCTGCAGCTTCCGGTTGCAGGGCGACGACTTCGCGCGGCTGGGCGAAGCCCTGCGCCGCATCGGCTGCCCGACGGTGTTCATCCTCGAGGGCGGCTACGCGGCGCTCGAGCTGGGCGACAACGTGGTGCGCGTGGTCGACGGCTTCGAGCAGGCCGCGTGAGCCCTGCCGCGCTTGAAGCCGCGGCAGCGCAGCGATGCCGGTCCGCGGCCAGAAAGAGTCATCGCTGCCCGTTTGCGCCGCGAGCGGCTATGCACTCCCATGCGTTTGATCGCGAATCCGCAGCGGGCCGCGCGACCTGCGGCCGCAGGCACACCCGCGCCTGCGGGCGCGCTGGCCATTCAGGCCGCGCTCAGCACGGCGCCAACCTGCTGGTACACCGCGACCTCGAAGCCGGCCAGGGTCTGCACCAGGCGCCGATCGAAGAACGGCAGCAACTGCGTCATCAGCACGCCGCCGATGCCCTTGGTGCGGTCGATCCAGTAGTACGAGTTGTACAGGCCGGCCCAGTCGGCGCTGCCGCGGCTGCGCATGCCGGGCAGGTCGGCCAGCGTCAGGTGAAAGCCCAAGCCCCAGCCCTGCGCCACCGGCAGGCTGGGCACGTCGTTGGACAGCGCCGGCTCGAATGACTTCATCACCGCCGGCAGCCGGATCGCGCCGAGCTGGTCTTGCAGCGCGAGCTGCACGGTGGCCGGCTGCAGCACGCCGGCGCCGTCGTTCAGCCAGGCCTGCACGAACTTGGCGTAGTCCTGCACCGTGCCGTACGAGCCATGCCCGGCGGCGTCCCACTCGGGCGGCGCGGCCGCGGCCAGTTCGGCCGGCGCCAGGCTGCCGTCGCCCTGGCGTTGCATCACGCGCAGCAGCCGTTCGGCCTGGGCGTCGCTGGGCATGAACGACGAGTCGTGCATGCCCAGCGGGTCGTAGATGCGTTCGCGCAGCACGCGGCCCAGGTTGTCGCCGCTGATCTGCTCGACCACCAGCCCCAGCCAGTCGGTATTGACGCCGTACTCCCAGGCGGTGCCGGGGTCGTTGACCAGCGGCGCGTACAGGCTGCGCTTCAGCCCCGACAGCACGTTCGGCTCGCCGCTGAGCTGGTGCCAGCGCTGCAGCTTGGCGTTGGTGAAGAAGTAGCCCAGCCCGGCGGTGTGCGTCATCAGCTGGCGCACCGTGGCCGCGCTGGCCGGCGCGCGCAGGCGTGGCGTGTCGCCGTCGAAGCCTTCGAGCAGTGGCAGCCGGCCGAACTCGGGCAGGATCGACGCGACGCTGGCGTCCAGCGCCAGCCGGCCTTGCTCGACCAGCTGCAGCGCCGCGGTGGTGGCCACCGCCTTGGTCATCGAGGCGTTGCGAAACAGCGTGTGCTCGCCGGCCTCGCCCGCGGCGTGGTGAAACAGCGCGCCGCGGCGGTCCACCACCATCGCCGCGATGCCGTGTGCGCAGCCCTGGGCCACCGCGTCGTCGAGCAGCGCCTTGATCGCCGAGCCATCGAAAGCCATCGTCCGCCCTCGTTCGTTGTGTGCCTGGGCCCGGCGCTCAGCGCCGGGCGGCGTCGGGCTGGCTGCACTGCTCGACCCAATCCGCGTAAGGGCCGTAGGCGGCGGTGGCGGCCCAGGCGTGGATCGCCGGCAGCTCGTACGGGTGCTGCGCGCGGATCGCCGCCTCGAGCGCGGCATAAGCGGCCGCCCGGGTCTTGAACACGATGCGGTATTCGTCGTCGTGCTCGACCGCGTCGTGCCAACGGTAATAGCTTTCGATGCGCGAGATCTGCGCGCAGGCCGCCAGCCGCTGCCCGACCATCGTGCGCGCCAGCGCGGTGGCCTGTTCGTGGCTGGCCACGGTGGTCGCGACCAGCCACGGCAGGGTGGGTTGAGGCGTTGGCGGCGTGGGCATGGCGGTGGCTCGGTGCGGTGCCTGATGTGGTGCTTGGGGCATCGTAGCGTCGACGCGCAGGCGCGGGCCGACGCCCGGCGCAGCGCGGCGCTCGCTCGCCGCGGCGGCGATCAGCGCGGGTCGCGCCGCAGCAGCGCAGCACACACCAGGCCGGCAAAGCCCAGCAGGCAAAGCCACTTGGCCGCGGCGACCGACGCCGACAGCGCGTACAGCCAGCCCAGGCCGAAGCGCGGTGCCGCGGTCAGCCAGCCGTGCAGCAGGTTCTCGGTCGCATCGAACAGCGCGGCCAACGGCAGTGCGGCTGCGGCCAGCGTCTGCCAGCGCGCGCCAAGCGGGCGCAACAGCGCGGTGTGGCGCGCCAGCAGCCAGCCGAAGACTGCGTAGGCGCCGAGCAGCGCAAAGTCCCACGGCAGGTGCGCGCGGTACAGCGCCAGCCCTTCGGGCCCCCAGGCGTGCACCACCGCGCCGAACGCGCGCGGCGTCGCCGCGAACTGCAGCGCCAGCACCCCCGGGCGCAGCGGCCACAGCATCAGCGCCAGCGCGATCAGCAACGCGAGCGCAACCAGGCCGGCGGCAGCAACGGCGGCGCGCGGCATCGCCATCAGCGCCACCGCTGCGCGTTGGCTGCCCGTGTCTTGGGGCCAGGGTGAAGGCCGTGCTGCCGCGGGTGGATCGCCGTCAGGTGCGCGGCGCGCATCGTTCATCGACGCTCAGCGCTCGCGCGCGAGCCGCGCCGCGCTGAGGAAGTCGTGCAGCATCGCGCTGTCGTCGAAGCTGCCGTGCTCGGCGCTGTGGAACTCGGGGTGCCACTGCACCGCGGCCACGTAGCCCGGGCCGCTGCGGCGGATCGCCTCGATCAGGCCGTCGTCGCTGGAGCGCGCCTCGACCTCGAAGCCGTCGGCCAGTTCCTTGATGCCCTGGTGGTGGATGCTGTTGACGCGGGCGCGGCCCACCTGCGGATACAGCCGGGCCAGCCGCGTGCCGGGCATCACGTCGATGTCGTGGAAGTGGCGCTCGAAGCGCGGCACGTCGCGGTGCGACGCCGCATCGGGCCGCTGCATCGAGATGTCCTGCAGCAGCGTGCCGCCGTGCATCACGTTGAGCAGCTGAAAGCCGCGGCAGATGCCGAACACCGGTTTGCCCTGCGCGATGAAGGCGCGCGCCAGCGCCATCTCGTAGCGGTCGCGCACCCGGTCGCCGCCCCAGTCGGGGTGCAGCGGGGTTTCGCCGTAGCTCTCGGGCGAGATGTCGTTGCCGCCTTGCAGCACCAGCGCGTCCAGCGCCTCGGCGAAGTGCGCGAGCTTGATCTCGCTCTTGTGCACCAGGCTGTCGGCATCGGCCGCCGGCACCATCACCGGCAACGCGCCGCCGCCGATGATCCAGTGCGCGACCGATTGCTCCAGGAAGTGCAGCGTGCGCGTCCACACCCCGCCCAGGTCGAGCACCGGGCCTTCGGGGTAGTAGATGCGCGCGGACACGCCGATCAGCAGCCAGGGTCTTCGGTGCGGCATGGTGTCGCGCCCGTCAGCTTGCCTGGCGCTGCAGGCGTTCGCCGTCGGCCGCACTGGCTGGCCGCGACGGGGTGTGCTGGATGAAGCCGGCCGCTGCCGCTTGTGACCGCAGCGGCAGCGGCCCGGCCTGGACGCCTTGGCGGGCCAGGCCCCCTTGAATGCCGATGAGGGATGCGATCTTCACCGGCCCGTCAACGAAGCTGCGTGCGCCGCCGTTGACGCTGGCCGCCGGCGCCAGTGCGTCGAGCCCGCGCGGTACGGCCTGGTGGCTGGGTGCCGGCGCCGCACGGGATCGGCGCGGGCAAGGCGAGGGGCGTGATCGCCGTGCTTCACAGGTGCTCAGCTGCAAGGCCTGAACTTGCCCGCCAATGCCGGCGTGCCGAATTGCTCGAGCAGCGCGACCTCGAAGCCCTCGGGTGGCAACTGCCGGCCGAAGTGGCTGAACGTGGTGATCGGTGCGCCAACGCGCCGCTCGTGGCCGGCGGCTTCGAGCGTCAGCGCGTCCACGCTGACCGTCAGCCGCGTGCCGGGCTTGGCGCAATCCGCGGCCCAGGTGCCGGCATGCTTGTTCGGCATCTCGACATCCTTCGGGCTTTGCTGCGCCAGTGCCGGCAGTGCCGGCGCCAGCAGCAGGGTCGAGGCGGCGCTGCGCGACATCGGGTTCTACGTGCCGGCGTGGCCGGGTTGCCGTTCGCATGAGTTCGAAGTATCGCTTCAGCTTCCAATCCGTGACGCCGTCCGGCCATTGGGGCGACGGTGCTTCGCGTGCTGCCGTGAAGTGCTCGACGAAGCCGTCGCCGAGACCGCTGCGCGCGGCATGACTTCGGTCCCTTGCCTGGTGTCGGCGATACGCGGCGGTCCACCTGTACTCGAGCACGCCGTTCTGCACGCGCGGCGCGAGCGGGGCGAGCGTCGATGCGGCCGCGGCGTGGGCTATGCTCGCCGCCGCCCACGCACAACCCCCAGGCCCTTCCATGACGCTGCGCGCCGCGATTGCCGCTTCGATGGCCTACGACACCATCATGGTGTTCGAAGGCCAGTTCACCGACCACATCCTTCCCGACCAGATCCACAAGATCAACCTGTCGTTCCTGTCGCCGCGCATGCGCCGCGAGTTCGGTGGCTGCGCCGGCAACATCGCCTACAACTACCAGCTGGTCGGCGGCGAGCCGGTACCCATCGGCATGGTCGGCGACGACTTCGGCCCCTACCTCGAGCATTTCCAGCGCCAGGGCATCGACACACGCTGCCTGGTGCAGGCCAAGGACAGCTACACCGCGCAGTGTTTCATCGTCACCGACCTGCACAACAACCAGCTCGCCGGCTTCCACCCCGGAGCGATGGAGCGCTCGGCGCAGATCGCGGTGGCGCAGGCCGGCAGCGTCGCCTGCGGTCTGGTCGGCCCCGATGCCAAGGATGCGATGCAGCTGCACACGCGGCAGATGGCCGCGGCCGGCGTGCCCTTCGTGCTCGACCCGGGGCAGAACATCTTGCTGTTCAGCGGGCCCGAGCTGCTCGAGCTGATCGACGCGGCGCCGGTGCTGGTGTGCAACGACTACGAGGCCGAGCTGGTGGCCGACAAGACCGGGTTGGCGCTGGACCAGCTGGCCCGGCGGGTGGACACGCTGATCGTCACGCGCGGCGCCGAGGGCTCGTGGGTGCACCAGCGCGGCGAGCGCCATGAGGTGGCGCCGGTGCGCGCGCGCGAAGTGAAAGACCCCACTGGCTGCGGCGACGCTTATCGCGCCGGGCTGCTGCTGGCGCTGGCCAGGGGCGTGCCGCTGATCCAGGGCGCGCAGCTGGGCAGCGTGCTGGGTGCGATCAAGATCGCGGTGCAGGGTTGCCAGAACCATCGACCGACGCTGGCCGAGATTCGCGCCGACTTCGAGGCCCACTACGGCGCCTGGCCGTTCTAGCCGCTGCCGATTCCCGCTTTCACGGACAGGTTTCAGGGACAGGTTTCAGGGATAGAACAGCTCGACCGTGTAGCCGGCGACGCGCCGATCGCCCAGGTCGAGCGTGGCCTGCAGCGCCAGCTCGCTGCGCGGCGCGAGCCGATCGGCGCTGTGGCCCAGCTCGCCCGCGCTCAGCACCCGCCGCACCACGGTGTGGCCTTGGGTGTCGGTCAGCGCCAGCTCGACCGCGGGCATGAGCACCGCCGTTGGCGCCTTGTTCTGCAGCACCAGCGTCAGCCGGTAGTGCGCGCTGTCGGGCAGGCGCACCAGGCCGCTGCTGTCGACGTTGAGCGCGGCGATGTGCCTGGGCGCTTGCACGCGGCAGCCCAGCGCTGCGCAGGCCGCTTGCAGCGGCGCGGTGGCGGCGGGCCAGCGTGCCGCCAGCTCGTCGCGGTAGTGCAGCGTCAGCTGGCCGGCCAGCAGTGTCGCCAGCAGCACAGCGATGCCCGCCAGCAGGCCGCGCCGGCGCGGCCGCTGCCAACGCGCGGCGTGCTCAGCACGCCGCATGAATTGCGGCATGTCGTCGTTGCCTGCGCTGTCCGCGCGGCCGGTGGGCAGCGTTGGCTCGGCCGGCGCGGTGGCCTCGCGCAGCGCCGGCGCCGCCACTGCGTCGTCGGGCGCGGGCTCGGCTGTGGCCCCGATCTCGCGTTCAACCTCGAGCGCCGTGACCGCCAGCGCGACATGCCCGGCGTCGGCGCTATCGGTCAGGCCGGCGTCGTCGGCCGCAGCCACCGCCAGCGCGTTGGCGGTGGCGCCGGGCTGCGGCTGCGGCGTTGCGCCCGGCGCGCTGGCATCGAGTTCGAACAGCCGTTGTGCGCCGTTGAAGACCTCGGCGCAGCGGCCGCATCGCACCCAGCCCTCGGACACCTTCAGCTGATCCGGCACCACGCGGAACACGGTGCCGCAGGCGGGGCAGCGCGTGGCCAGGTTCATCGCGTCAGCTGGCGTCGACCGGGCGGCTTGCCGTCATCAGGATCCAGCCGTCCTGGGTGTCGCTGACCTGCAGCGCCAGCCACGGGCGGTACGCGGCCTGCAGTTGCTCGGTCTGGCGCTCGAGGATGCCGGCCAGCACCAGCGTCGCGCCCGGGCGCAGCCGCGCGCACAACAGCGGCGCCAGCACCTGCAGCGGGGTGGCGAGGATGTTGGCCAGTACCAGCGAATAGCTGCCGCTGGCCGCCTGCGGCGCGCCGGCGCGCAGCACGACGTGGTTGGCCTGCGCGTTGAGTGCGGTGGCCTGCACCGCGGCGGGGTCGATGTCGACCGCGTCGATGTCGCGTGCACCGTGCAGTGCCGCAGCGATGGCCAGGATGCCCGAGCCGCAGCCGTAGTCGAGCACGCGCGCGTCCGGCGCGCCCAGCACGGTCGCGTGCGTGGCCAGCCAGCGCAGGCACATGCGCGTGGTCGGGTGGGTGCCGGTGCCGAAGGCCAGCCCTGGGTCGAGCCGGATGGCGCGCTTGGCCGCGGGCGGGACGTCATGCCAGCTGGGCACGATCCAGAAGTCGTCGGTGATCGCCACCGGCGCGAACTGCGACTGCGTCAGCCGCACCCAATCCTGCTCGGGCAGCGGTTGCAGCGATTGCAGCACCAGCTCTGCCGCCCAGTCCTGCGCCAGCAAGGCGGCGCTGGCCGTGCAGGCCAGCGCCTCGCCGGCGAACAGCGCGCGCAGCGTCGATCGCTGCCAGCCGGGCTGCGGCGCCGGCATGTCGGGCTCGCCGAACAGCGCCTGCTCGACGTCGCTGCCGGCGTCGGCATCCTCGACCGACACCGACAGCGCGCCGAGTTCGTCGATCAGCGCGTCGGACACCGGCTCGACCAGCGCCTGCGGCGCGCGCAGCACGAGTTCGTACATCGGGTCAGTGCTGCTGCTGGCTGCTGCGGCCGGCGGCGCGAAGCAAGCCGGCCACGGGTGAGCGGTGCACCGCCGGCAGCGGCAGCCGCCGATGCGCGCCGCCGCGCAGGACGCTCACCGCTTGTGCTGGCCCAGCCAACCTTCGAGGTAGTGGATGCCCGTGCCGCCCTCGACGAACTTGGCGTCGACCATCAGCTCGCGGTGCAGCGGGATGTTGGTCTGGATGCCCTCGATCACGGTCTCGGACAGCGCGGTGCGCATGCGTGCCAGCGCCTGCGTGCGCGTGTCGCCGTGGCAGATCAGCTTGCCGATCATCGAGTCGTAGTTGGGCGGCACGAAGTAGTTGGTGTAGGCGTGCGAATCGACGCGCACGCCGGGGCCGCCCGGGGTGTGCCACTTGGTGATGCGCCCGGGCGAGGGCACGAACTTGTACGGATCCTCGGCGTTGATGCGGCATTCGATCGCGTGACCGCGCATCTGCACCTGGCGCTGCGTGAACGGCAGCTTCTCGCCGGCGGCGATGCGGATCTGCATCTGCACGATGTCGATGCCGGTGACCATCTCGGTCACCGGGTGCTCGACCTGCACCCGCGTGTTCATCTCGATGAAGTAGAACTCGCCGTTTTCGTACAGGAACTCGAAGGTACCCGCGCCACGGTAGCCGATGCGCTTGCACGCCGCGGCACAGCGCGCGCCGATGCGCTCGATCAGCCGGCGCGCGATGCCCGGCGCCGGCGCTTCCTCGATGATCTTCTGGTGGCGCCGCTGCATCGAGCAATCGCGCTCGCCCAGCCACACCGCGTTGCGGTGTTCGTCGGCCAGCACCTGGATCTCGACGTGGCGCGGGTGCTCGAGGAACTTCTCCATGTACACGGCCGGGTTGCTGAAGGCCGCGCCGGCCTCGGCCCGCGTGGTCTGCACCGCGTGCAGCAGCGCGGCTTCGGTGTGCACCACGCGCATGCCGCGCCCGCCGCCGCCGCCGGCCGCCTTGATGATCACCGGGTAGCCGATCGCGCGGGCGATGCGGATGATCTCCTTGGGGTCTTCGGACAGCACGCCGTCCGAGCCCGGCACGCAGGGCACGCCCGACTTGATCATCGCCTGCTTGGCCGCGACCTTGTCGCCCATGATGCGGATCGACGCTGGCGTCGGCCCGATGAAGGTGAAGCCGCTGCGCTCGACGCGCTCGGCGAAGTCGGCGTTCTCCGACAGGAAGCCGTAGCCGGGGTGGATCGCCTCGGCGTCGGTGACTTCGGCGGTCGAGATGATCGCCGGCATGTTCAGGTAGCTCAGCGGGCTGGCAGCCGGGCCGATGCACACCGCCTCGTCGGCCAGCTTGACGTACTTGGCCTCGCGGTCGGCCTCGGAATACACCATCACCGCGCCGACGCCCATTTCGCGGCAGGCGCGCTGGATGCGCAGGGCGATCTCGCCTCGGTTTGCGATCAGAATTTTCTTGAACATGGTGTTCGGCTCGATCGCCCTAGCGGGCTGCGTCCGCTGGGCAATATGGCTGCGCCGCCACGCCTGCGGCGTGGCCGCCTCGATTCGCGATCAGCGTCTTCATGATCGTGGCGTCCGGCGCTGCGGCTATTCGATGACGAACAGCGGCTGGCCGAGTTGGCTGCGGCCGGCCGCTGGCGCGGCCTTCACATTCGCTTCGCTCATATGAGCCTCCACCGATTCGGCCAACATCACTCGATGACAAACAACGGTTGGCCGAATTCGACCGGCTGACCGTTCTCGACCAGCACCTTGGTGATCGTGCCGGCATGGCCGGCCTCGATCTCGTTCATGATCTTCATCGCCTCGATGATGCACACCGGGTCGCTGGCCTGAACCACGCTGCCGATGTCGGCCAGCGGCTTGGCGCCGGGGCTGGACGCGCGGTACAGCGTGCCGACCATCGGCGAGGTCACCACGTAGCCGGTTTCGGCTGGCGGTTCAGCCACTTCGGGCGCGGCGGCCGGCGCTGCCGCACGCGGTGCCTCGACCGGCGGGGCCACGCCGACCGGCAGCGCATAAGCGCCCATCGGCGCGGCCACGGCCACCGCGCTGGCCTTGACGATGCGTACTTTGCCTTCGGCTTCGGTGATCTCGAGTTCCGAGATGTTCGATTCCGACACGAGGTCGACCAGCGTCTTCAGCTTGCGCAGATCCATGTAGTTACTCCAAGCGGCCGTCGCTTCGATTGATGCGCAAGTTGCGGCCAAAAAGTGCAAACGTCGTCGAACTGGCTATGCAACTTGCGACGTGCGGCTTTCAGCGATGAGATGGCGGCAATTCTGCACGATTCGGCAGCCGGCGCCAACGTCTGCTCAGACGATGTTTTTTCGGCTCGGTTGCAGCCGCGGCGGCGTTACAGGCCGCGCGCCCAGGCGACCAGCTCGTCGTAGTGGGTCTCGCCGAGCTTGCGTTGCACGACGTTGCCCGACGCATCGAGCAGTACCGTGAACGGCAGCGCGGCGGCGCGGTTGCCCAGCGCGCGCACGAGCTCGGTGCCCGAACTGCCGGCCAGGCCCACCGCAAACCCCAGCGGCAGCTTCTTCAGGAACTCCTGTACCGGGGCCAAGCTGTCGATCGCCAGGCCGATCACCTGCAGTTGCTGCGCGTGGTTGCGCGCGAAGCGGTCGAGCTCGGGCAGCTCCTTCACGCACGGCGGGCACCAGGTGGCCCAGAAGTTGATCAGCAGCGGCTTGCCGCGCAGGTCGGCGAGCACCAGTTCGCCGCCTTCGGGGCGCGCGAAGCGCAGGCTGAACAGGTCGAGCCGTGTGCCGTCGCTGGCGGTGATCGATGCCGCGCGGCGCTGGTACCAGGCGGCGCCGCCGAGGGCCGCCAGCACGCCGGCACCGGCCAGCAGCGTGCGCCGCGTGGTCAGGCCCATCGCACGCTGCGCTGCGCGGCGCAGCGCGCCGCACCGACATGACGGCGAGGTGGCAGCGTCATCGGTCGTCGGCCTGGAGCAGCCGGCGCAACGCTGCGCTGTCGCCGCGCCAGGTGCGCCCGCGCGCGTCGGGCTTGAGCGCGCCACGCAGGTCGTCCAGGTCGCGCACCGCCAGATGCAGCATGACGCGCTCGCCCAGCGGCGGGCAGTCGACCGCCAGGCTCAGGCATGGCGCCGCATCGTCGCCGCTGCTGTCGTAAGCCACGCCCTGGTTGATCAGCGCGATCTCGGCCGCCTTCGGGTCGTCGCAGTACAGGTCGATGTGCAGGTCCGACAGCCGCGTGGCCGTGCCGCGCCAGACCGCGCCGCCCAGGTGGGGCCGGAACTCGGCCAGCCGCTGCATCCAATGCAGCGCCAGCTCGCGCAGTGCGCGCAGCTCGGCAGGCTGGGTCGACGCGCAGAACAGCGCGATGTGGCTGCGCACCTCGTCTTCGACCCGCTCGTTGCTGGGCAGCGCGACGCCGCGCGGCGTGCGCCCGAGCTGGCGCAGCGCCTTGCGCTTGGCCTGCGCGTACTCCATGCCCTCGTCGACCACCAGCCGAGCGGCGGTGGTGGCAATCTGGGCGGCGGTCGAAGCACTCATACCGGCCGATTCTAGGAGTTGGCCGCGGCGGCCCAGCAGCGTGGGCGGCGCCCGGCTGTGGCGCAGGCCCCGGCGCGGCTTCGGCGCCGGCTACGGCGGCTGCACCGCCGCCATGCGCGCGGCGATGGTCGCGGCGCGTGAGCTCACGTAGGCCGAGCCCGGGCGCTTTTCGAAGCGCTTGGGCGCCGGCAGCATCACCGCCAGCCGCGCCGCTTCCAGCGGCCCCAACTGCGCGGCCTCCTTGCCGAAGTAGTGCCTTGCCGCGGCCTGCGCGCCGAACAGGCCCTCGCCCCACTCGACGTGGTTCAGGTAGATCTCGAGGATGCGCCGCTTGCTCAGCAGCGTCTCGAGCATCAGCGTCAGCGCGAACTCCTGCGCCTTGCGCAGCACCGTGCGCTCGCCCGACAGGAACAGGTTCTTCGCCAGCTGCTGGGTGATGGTCGAGCCGCCCACCACCTTGACCGCCACCGGCCGGTCGGGGTTGCGCGCCTGGGCCTTTTCGGCACGCGCTTCGGCGCGCTGGTTCTTCTCCAGCGCCTTTTCGATCGCGTCCCATTCGACGCCGCTGTGCTCGGTGAAGCCGGCGTCCTCGCTGGCGATGACCGCGCGCTTCAGGTGCGGGCTGATCTGCGCGTAGGACACCCACTGCTGGGCCCATTCGATGCGGCCGTGTTCGCGCAGCAGCCGCGCCGCTTCGCTGCGCTGGAAGCTGGTGGACTGCGGCGGCACCCAGGCCATCGCCGCGATGCGCAGCGCGAAGCTCGCCTGCAGCGCCAGCGCGCACAGCAGCAGCAACGCCAGCAGCCGGCCCAGCGACCTCATCGCTTGGCGTCGAGCTGCCGGCGCAGCCGCTGCAGCACCGGCGCGGTGTCGGGCATCACGCCGCGCCACAGATAAAAGGCCTCGGCCGCCTGCTCCACCAGCATGCCCAGGCCGTCGCGCGGTAGCGCGCCGTGGGCCGCGGCCCAGGCCATGAAGGGCTGGGCGGCGGCGCCGTACATCAGGTCCAGCGCCAGGCTGCCGGCGCCCAGCACGCGCTCGGACACCGGCGCGGCGACGCCGCCCAGACTGCTGGCGCTGGCGTTGAGCACGATGTCGTAAGCCACGCCCGCCTCATCAAGGCCGCCGCTGCGCAGCGCCACGCCGCAGCGGGTGGCCAGCGCCGCGTGCCGCCCGGCCAGCGCCGCGGCCTTGTCGGCGCTGCGATTGACCAGATCCAGTTGCGCCGGCCGGGCCTCGAGCAGCGGTCCCAGCACGCCGGCCGCGGCGCCGCCGGCGCCGATCAGCAGCACGCGGCGGCCGGCCAAGGCGACACCGGCATGACGGCTCAGATCGCGCACCAGGCCGATGCCGTCGCTGTTGTCGGCCCACCAGCCGTCGCGATCGAAGCACAGCACGTTGGCCGCCTGCGCCAGCGCAGCGCGGGGGCTGACCTCGCGTGCCAGCTGCAGCGCCTGGAACTTGAACGGCACCGTGACGTTGCAGCCGCGTGCGCCCGAATCGGCGAAATCGCGCACCGCCTGGGCAAAGCCGTCGATCGCGCACAGCACGCGGGTGTAATCGAGCTGCTGGCCGGTCTGGCGCGCGAACTCGGCATGGATGAACGGCGACTGGCTGTGCGCGACGGGGTTGCCGAGCACGGCGTAACGGTCGGGGGCAGGGCTCATCCGGCGATTCTCACGCGGCGCCCGGCATGCGGCCGCAGGCGGCTCATTGCGGCGCGTGGCTCAGCGCGGTCTCCAGCCCGTCGTCGCGGGTGAAGCGAAAGCGCGAGGTGATCACGATCTGATCGGCCTGCTTGCGCATCGCTGCCGTGAACGGGCCGAACGGCGCCGCGGCGCGCACGATGGCCAGCGCGCGCTGATCGAGCACGCGTTGGCCCGACGGCGTCACCACCTCGGCATCGACCACGCGGCCGCGGTCGTCGACGGTGATGTTCATCGTCAGCTCGCCATACAGCTTGCGCCCGCGGTGCTCCGGAAAGTCGCGCGTGCCGCGGGCTTCGACCTTGCGGCGCAACGCGTCGTAGTAGATCGCGTACACCGCCTCGCGCGTGGCCGGGCTGATGTAGCGCTTCTTCGGCCGCCCGCTGTCCTGGTTGATGCGCCGTTCGATCTCGGCGAGCTGGCGCAACAGCTGGCGTGCGCGCTCGTCGTGATCGGCGTGCTCGGGGTCGCCGTCGTCGCGCGCCGGGTCGGGTGGCGGCAGTGCGGCCATTTCGCGGCGGATCTGCGCCAGCAGCTGCTGCTGCTCGTGGCGCAGCCGCTCGATGCGCCGCCGCGCATCGGCCGGCGCGTCACCGAGCTCCATCTGCGCGGTGGGCGGCAGCGGCGAGGTGGCGCGGCCCTTGGGCGCCTCGCCACCGCCGGCCAGCGCGGCCTGCGCGATCGCCTGCGCGCGCTCGGGCTTGTCGTTGCTGCGCGCGTTGACCAGCACCACTTCGAGCGGCGTGTCCTCGAACACGCGGTTGAAGGCTTGCGGGTCGGCCACGCGCAGGCCCAGCGCCGCGGCGTGCACGCCCAGCGACACCAGCAGCGCCCATTGCAGCGTGCTCAGGCCCGACGTGGTCATGGCAGTGCGCTCGGGGGGCGGCGTGCAGTGTTCGCGTTGGGGCCGTCGGCTCGCTCGGACCGACTCAGGCCGACGTCGCCGACGTCGCCGGTGCTGCGGCGCCGGCCGCCGGCGCGTCCAGCTCGATCGCCAGGCGCAGCGCGCCGGCGTCGGGGCTTTCGTCCTCGGCCTCGGGCTCGTCGGACGCATCCGGCGGCGGGCTGGCCGCATCGATGCGTGCCAGCAACTGTGCGTGCAGCTCCAGCTTGAGCAGGTCGACGCCGGCGACACGCGCGCGCAGGCGCGCACCGCGCGGCAGTGCTTCGGTGCCGGGCAGGTGGAACACCAGCGGCAGCGTGTCGGCGCGCACCAGGCCGTCCTTGAGCACCGCTGCGTCGAGCTCGCTCACCTGGTTTTGCTGCAGCCAGCGCAGCGTCCAGTAGCGCTCGATCGTGTTCTGGAAGTCGTTGTAGCTGGCGTAGGCGGCGTCGAAGCCGGAGATGATCGACAGCAGCGCCGCGTCCTTGGGCTTGAACGGGGCGGCCAGCGCGGCGGTGCGGCCATGGCGCGCGCAGGCGATGATCTGCCACTGGTTGACCAGGTCGACGTAGCGGCGAAGCGGCGAGCTGGCCCAGGTGTACTGCGCCACGCCCATGCCGGCGTGCACCGCGGGGCGCGTGCCCATGCGCACCTTCACGCCCGGCGCCAGCGCGGCCTGGCTGCGGTAGATGCCGGGCACGCCGCATTCGGCCAGCCAGGCACCCCAGCGGCTGTTGGCCAGGATCATCGCCTCGGACACGATCAGGTCCAGCGGCGCGCCGCGCTTGCGCGTGCCGATCAGCACGCGCTCGTCGCCGCTGGGCTCGCTGCCGTCGCTGTCGAGCTTGAAGTCGAAGTCGGGCCGCGTGAACAGCTCGGGCTTGCCGCGCACCAGCTCGCGCCGCGCCTTCAGCTCGAGCGCCAGACGATAGGCAAACGCCAACTCGGCGGCGTGCGGGTAGCCGGCCGGCTCGGCGCCGCGCAGCGAGTCCGCGGTGATCACGTCATCGAGCCGGTCGTGGCGCAGGTTGGTCTGCACGCGCACGCGCTCGAGCCGGGTTTCGCTGCCCTGCACCTCGAGCGTGGCTTCGTCGATGCGGAAGTACTGGCTGACCGCCGGGCAGTCGCGCCCGGCATCCAGCGTGTAGGCCTGCACCACCTCGTCGGGCAGCATGGTCAGCTTCCAGCCGGGCATGTACACGGTGGACAGCCGATCGCGCGCCACCTTGTCCAGCGCCGAGTCGGGCGCGATCGCCAGCCCCGGCGCGGCGATGTGCACGCCGAACACCACGGTGCCGCTGCCCAGACCCTGCACCGACAGCGCGTCGTCGATCTCGGTGGTGGCCGAGTCGTCCACCGAGAACGCCTGCGCGCTCGACAGCGGCAGAGCCTCCTTGATCGCGGGCACTTCCAGCGGCGCGAAGGCCGTGCCCTTGGGGAAGGCCTCGAACAGAAAGCGCCGCCAGTGGAACTGGTACGGGTTGCTGATCGCGCCGGCCGCCGTCAGCAGATCCAGCGGCGCGCGCTGCGAGCGTCTGGCAGCCTCGACCACCGCCTTGTACTCGGGCCCGTTCTTGTCGGGCTTGAACAGGATGCGGTACAGCTGCTCGCGGATCGGCGCCGGGCAGTCGCCGGCGACCAGCGCCTGCGCCCACTGCTCGATCTGCGCGGCGATCTGCTTCTTGCGCTCGATGCCCAGCAGCGCCGCCTTGACCGTCTCTTCGGGCGCCTTCTTGAACTGCCCCTTGCCGACGCGGCGGAAGTAGTGTGGCGCCTCGAACAGGCGCCACAGCGCCGCGGCCTGCTGCTCGGCGCCGGCGCTGGCGTCGAAGTACTCGCGCGCCAGGTCGGCAAAGCCGAACTCGGCCTCGGGCGCGAATTCCCAGGCCAGGTCCAGGTCGATGTCCTGCGCCAGCGCCTGCGCGCGCGCGATCAGCTCGGCCGGCGCCGGCGCGGCGAAGCGCAGCAGCACGTGCGCGCTCTTGACCTTGACGCGCTTGCCCGAATCCAGCTCGACCTGCACCGAGCTTTCGGCCTCGGACATCAGGCGGCCGGCCAGGAACTTGCCGCCGTCCTCGAACAATGCATACATGGGGCGCGATTGTCGCCGCTTGGTGGCTACGATCGGCGCCACCGAAGGAGCCGCCGATGGGTGCATTGACCTATTACACGAACCCGCAGTCGCGCGGGCGCATCGCCCACTGGATGCTCGAGGAACTGGGCCAGCCCTACCAGACGGTGTGGCTGGAGTACGGCGCGGCGATGAAGGCGCCCGAGTACCTGGCGCTCAACCCAATGGGCAAGGTGCCCACCCTGCGCGACGGCACCGGTGACGGCGAGGTGGTGGTCACCGAGTCGGCGGCGATCTGCGCCTACCTGGCCGACCGCTTCCCCGACCAGGGGCTGGCGCCGCCACCGGGCAGCACGGCGCGCGCCGCGTACCTGCGCTGGATGTTCTTCACCGCCGGGCCGCTGGAGATGGCCACCACCGCCAAGGCGCTGGGCTGGCAGGTGCCCGAGGGGCGCGGCGCGATGGTCGGCTTCGGCTCCTACGCCCAGACGCTGGACGCGCTGGAGCTGGCGCTGCGGCCCGGGCCGCACGTCTGCGGCGAGGCCTTCAGCGCCGCCGACGTCGTGGTGGGCAGCGCGCTGGGCTGGGGGCTGTTGTTCGGCACGATCGAGAAGCGCCCGGCCTTCGAGGCCTACGTCGCGCGGCTGCAGCAGCGGCCGGCGTTCCAGCGGGCGGCGGCGTTGAACGAGGCGCGGCTGCGTGGGGCGGCGGCCGGCGGGGCGTGATGCCCGTCCTCATCAGACGCAAGGGGGACAGCGGGCGTCGTCCTCGCGACGCAGCCACGAGTTCGGTTGGTCCAATTCTCGGAGCCTGTCAGGCGTATCCGGTTGCGGCGTCGGGATTGCAGGTGTATCCGGATACGCTGGCAGGATTGCCGGGTAGAACAAATTAGGCCGCAGAGTATGCATTTGCGCGCCCGCCCTTGAATTCTTGGACCTACCTTGCTTCTGCTCATACATCCGTGGCAGGAAGACGCGGAACGACTTCAATATGCGCCATCATCCGTGTATAGTCGCAAACTGCATACTCACTGAAAGTATCAACATGATTGCGGTTTGCGACAACGAGGAAAGAGAAATTGGTCAGTTCGACGGCAGGTTTGTTTATGACCTCACCGGTGAGCGACTCTATTGGATTGATGATGGAGAGGTGTTCTCACTGCCCTCTATTCATCGAGCGGCAGAACCGGGAGATCGCTCGACTATCAGGATTGCGGTGCTGACCAATAAGGCAGCCATCGACGACAATGGCGCAATCATCTTCAAACTCCAGCAACTAAGTGTCTATAGTTTGGCTATGACTGCTCCCGAAAGTGAGATTCGATGAAAAATCACAAATCTCTCACTCTGTTTGCCGTACTGGTGTACAGCACTATCACGTCTGCGCAAGGAGCCGAAGGTAGCACCAGTATTGGAAGGCCAGACTGCGGCACATACATCTTATCTCCGTCAGTCGAGCACAAAGCTTGGGTACTTGGCTATCTAAGCGGCGTAAACCAAATGCTCGAAGGCAAGACGCCGTCTGGCAAACCATCCAATCCGCTGGGTCAGTTGAAATCTGCGGGGCAGATCTATCTCTGGATGGACAATTACTGCAAGAAGTATCCATTGGAGAACGTGACAGCTGGCGCCCTCGCGCTTCTGATAGAACTGCGGAAAGAAGAACGTTAAGTCATACGTCGGCGCATCTGCGGCCTAACCCTTCGCTCAACCGGACATTTTGCGGCACCTGATTAGTAAGGTGCCTCAGCATGCGCCCTGACGAGCGTTTGCGTTACCGGTTTGCTGCGCGCGACGTCGACGATCAGGCGTGCGACGAGATCGCGCAGGTCGAAGCGGCGGTTGAACCGGT
>WBZL01000052.1_pt1 | contig 107655 bp, 113 predicted proteins | sample 5204291 | NCBI WGS metagenome assembly WBZL01 (sample SAMN12344345, study PRJNA552823) | activated sludge metagenome | biome: Activated sludge suspended growth; feature: Nitrification reactor; material: Wastewater; isolation source: activated sludge from nitrification reactor of wastewater...
CGCTGGGAGCCCCTGCCCGCCTCAGCGGCCGATCTGAAGCAAACCGCTGAAATCGTTACGACCCTACTGGCCACCTACCTCGAGCCATAACTGCAAAGCTATTTCAGGGATGTTGTACTAGTTGAAGCCACGGTGGCCGTACCTCGCAGAAGCCGCCATCCAGCTCGATCGCGCGCCAAATCAACAGCGCCCTGACCTTGGAGCTGAAGTCGGTGGGCTGCAGCATGGCAGCTGGCACGTAGACGGTGTTCGACGCGCTGGAGTACAGCGCCCGAGCACGTTGGCAGCATGCCCCCTGCCGGGTGGGGAAACTCGTCGCGCTTTTCCAGGTCGTGCCCCTTGTGCGGCGCCAGGTGCGCCAAGCTGTAGCCGGCCGGGCCGTGCTTGGGAAATTTCTTGCCGGGGAAGAGGAAGGCCCAGAGCTGCTTGGGGTCGTCGTTGTCGTCGAGCGCCGGCGCGTCCCGGGGTGGATCGCCATGTCGGATAAGCGAGCTAGAAAACTGGCCATGTCGCGCAGCGTCAGTGGCGCTTCGTGGCGTCGCGAACGTGGCAGCATCGACGCCCCCAGCGGGCACCTTGGTCAGCATCATGACAACACCCGAGCGACAGCAACTGCTGCACGCGCTGCAAACGCGCTTCGACGCGCACCGGCAGCGCCACCCCGGCGTCGCCTGGGCCGAGGTCCAGGCCCGGCTGGACGCCCAGCCCGAGGCCTTGCGCGCGCTGCTGGAGATGGAATGCACCGGCGGCGAGCCCGACGTGGTGCTGCTCGATGATGCCGAGGGCCGCTTCACCTTTTGCGACTGCGCGGCGCAAAGCCCGGCCGGGCGGCGCAGCCTGTGCTACGACGGCGCGGCGCTGGCGGCGCGCAAGGCGAACAAGCCGCAGGGCAGCGCGCTGGAGATGGCCGCTGCGATGGGCATCGAGCTGCTCAGCGAAGCGCAGTACCGCCAGCTGCAGCGCCTGGGCGAGTTCGACACCAAGACCTCGAGCTGGGTGCGCACGCCGGCCGACGTGCGCGCGATGGACGGCGCGCTGTTCTGCGACCGGCGCTACGGCCAAGTCTTCGTCTATCACAACGGCGCACAGGCGTACTACGCGTCGCGCGGCTTTCGCGGGGTGTTGCGGGTGTGAGCTGCGGCGCGCCGCAAAGGGCCGGCGCGGACAGTGGCCAGGCTGCGGTGCTTGGGCTGATCGACCCGCGTCGGGTGCGCCAGTGCCGTCAGCGGCGGTGCCGCGCCGGGTGCACTGCCGTGCGTCGGCCACCACGACTTCGCAATAGCTGCCTGGACCCGCCTCAGCGAGGGCCTGGCGGATGGCAGGCACCGCGCGCCGGATTCGCGGCCAACTGGCCGACAGGGGGGTGTCAGGATTTCTGTGTGTGAGGCGCTCGGAGACTTGTCCACGGCGGCGGGCGTCGCTTGCGACGAACGACCGACGCGGTGGGCAAGTCGGTGCCGCATGTTACGCGGCAGCCTTGGTGAAGCGATCTTCGTAGAGGATCGCGAATTGGTTCATGGCGAGCTTCCAGTCCTGCGCGGCTCGGCCCCAGTCGGCGGTGATGTTGCGCAGCGCCAGCCAGATCAGCTTGGTGGCTGCGTCGTCGCTGGGGAAGTGGCCCCGGGTCTTGATGATCTTGCGCAACCGCGCGTTGATGCTCTCGATGGCGTTGGTGGTGTAGACCACCTTGCGCACGGCCGGCGGGAAGACGAAGAACGGGATGACTTTGTCCCAGGCGCGGCGCCAGGCGGCGACCACGGTGGGGAACTTTCGCCCCCACGGCCCGTGCTCGAAGGCCAGCAGCTCGGCCTCGGCCACCTCGGCGCTGGCGGCGGTGTAGATCGGCCGGATCGCCTGGGCCAGCGCCCGGCGGTCCTTCCAACTCGCGAAATCCAGGCTGTTGCGGATCAGGTGGACGATGCAGGTCTGCAGCGTGGTGGCCGGGAAGACCGCGGCCAGTGCCTCGGCCATACCCTTCAAGCCGTCGGTGACGGCGATCAGGATGTCGGCCACGCCGCGGGTCTTCAGGTCGTTGAACACCTTCAGCCAGAACTTGGCCCCCTCGGTGCCCTCGATCCACAGGCCCAGGATGTCCTTGCTGCCGTCGCTCAGGATGCCCAGCGCGAGGTAGATCGCCTTGTTGCGCACGAGCGCGTCCTCGCGGATCTTCACCCGCAGCGCGTCGAAGAACACCACCGGGTACATCGGCTCCAGCGGCCTGGCCTGCCAGGCGGTGACCTCGGCCATGACGGCGTCGGTGACGCCGCTGATGAACTCGGGCGACACCTCGGTGCCGTAGCTGTCGCGCAGGAACGCCTGGATCTCGCGCACGGTCATGCCGCGCGCGTACATGGCCACGACCTTGTCATCGAAGCCGGTGAAGCGCCGCTCGTGCTTGGGCACCAGCAGCGGCTCGAAGCTGCCGTGCCGATCGCGCGGTACCTCGATGCGCAGCGCGCCGGTGTCGGTCAGCACCGTCTTGGCGCTGGCGCCGTTGCGGTGGTTGGTGCTGTCATCGGGCTTGTCGGCGCCAGGCCGGTAGCCCAGATGGTGGCTGAGCTCGGCGCCCAGCGCGCGTTCGATCAGCGCGCGCTTGAACGCCATCGAGATGTCGTTGACCGTCTCGGCCGTCATCGGCCCGGTCACGAAATGATCGATCAGTTCGTTGGGAATCGGCGGCAGCGCCGCCGTCTTCGCGGCAATCGCCGCGTTCTTCGTCTTCGTCTTGCTCGGCATACATGCTCCTTGTGGTCATGCTATGCCTCGCACACAAAATTCCGGACAGGCTCGCCGACAGCAAGACCACGATGGCGATGCGCCGCCGGGACAGGTCCTGCTGCTACTCGAGGTTTCGATCCGTGGTGAGCAGCACCTCGAAACCGGCCTGCTCGGCAACGGCGATCAACTCGCCGCTGCCCAGCCTGGGCCAGCCGCGCTCGAAGGCCGATTCGATCGCGTGCTCGGGCAGCGCCTGAGGCAGCGGCGTGCGCTGGTCGGACAGCAGCTTCGCCTACGCGGTGGCGAGCGAACTGCGGGCCGCGTGCTCGAGCACCGCCTTGGCCTGCTCGGCCGTCACGCCCGGGAACCCGGCGACGAACTCATGCAGCGACACATCGTCCTCGAGGTTCTCGAACAGCGCCGAGATCGCCACCCGGGTGCCGCTGAACACCCAGGCACCCCCGAGGCGGCCCGGGTCGCGCTCCACCGCGGTGGATGTCGACCCGTCGATCATCGGGTCATCGTCGCACCGGGGGAGTCAAGCGCTTGCACTTGGCTCTCGGCCCTTGCGCTCGAAGCCAGAAAGACCGCGCGCCGCCGCTCAGTGCCTGCCCTTGACCGCCAGGTACAAGGTCAGCGCGGCGATGATCACCGCCAGCGCGGCACCGAAGGCGAGCAGGTTGCGCTCGCCGTCCCAGGCCACCGCCTCGCGCAAGAACAGCACCGCCAGCACCGCGATCACGCTGCTGACCAGATGGCTCTTCAGGTCGCCGAGATCGTTGATCTTCAGCCAGCTCGGCAGCGGCAGCGTGCGGTCGATGAACAGCACGTACAGGCCGACGCTGATGATGTACGCCACGATGGCGATCAGGAAGATGTCCAGCCCCTCGACCAGCCCCACCGCCAGCACCTTGGCCGCCTTGGGGCCGATGACGCCTGCCTGCACGGCCTGCACGGTCTGGACCACTGCGCCCACGATGACGGCCGCCTCGTACAGCAGCAGCGAGATCGCGCCCAACATCGACATGACGATCGCGATCAGGACCACGTAGCGGCTGCTCAGCAGCGCGCGCCTCAACAGCATGACGGTCTCCCGGACGGGCTCGCGGGCCCTGGCGCGGCAACAGCGCAGCGCAGCGCAGCGCGGCCGAGGATAGAGCAACGCCGGTGCGCCGCCGGGTCAACGCGCCAGTGCAGGCAACCAGCCGCTGCCGCTGCCCTCGGCCGGCGCCGCTTCGGCCGGCGCCTCGGCGCCGCTGCGCAACAGCCGGTCCTCGGCCTCGCGGTTCATCACGATGATGCTGATGCGCCGGTTGGTCGCCGCCAGCGGGTCCTTCGGCTCGAAGGGCAGGCTCGCCGCCAAACCCTGCACGCGCAGCATGCGGTCTTCGGGCAGGCCGCCTTGCATCAGCTCGCGGCGCGAGGCGTTGGCGCGGTCGGCCGACAGCTCCCAGTTGCCGTAGCCCAGCGCGCCGCCCACGAAGGGCGCGGCGTCGGTGTGGCCTTCCAGCGTCAGCCGGTTCGGCACCTCGGCCAGCACCGCGCCGATCTCGTGCAGCAGCTCGCGCATGTAGGGCTGCACCGCCGCGCTGCCGCTGGCGAACATCGGCCGCTGGCTCTCGTCGACGATCTGGATGCGCAGCCCGTCGGCCGTCATGTCCAGCCGCAGCTGCGACTTCAGCGCCGCCAGCTTGGGGTTGGCGCCGACCTTTTGCTCGACCCGCACCTTCAACTGCTCGAGCCGCTGCGCTTCGGCGCGCTGCGCTTCAGCCTTCAGCGCCTGCAGGTTGACGGTCTTGCGCTTGACGTCGATGTCGCCGCGCTTGACCTGGCCGCCGCTGCGGGTCAGGTCCTCGCCGCCGCCCTTGACCACGTGCGACGCGTCGCCCGCACCCGAACCGCTGGCCAGCAGCGATATCTTCAGCGGGCTGGCGAAGTAGTCGGCGATGCCCTTCTTGTCGCCTTCGCTGGTGCTGCCCAGCAGCCACATCAGCAGGAAGAAGGCCATCATCGCGGTGACGAAGTCGGCGTAGGCGATCTTCCACGCACCGCCATGGTGGCCATGCCCGCCCTTCTTGACGCGCTTGATGATGATCGGCTGCAGCTTCTTGGCATCGCCCGCCATGTCAAGCAGCCCCCCGCAGACGTCCCTGGTGACGGCAAGGCACCGCTGCATCGAGCGGCCGCCGCGGAACCGGCTTTGCCGGGCCGCTGGCGGCGCCCCCCTGGGGGGGAGCGCCGCAAGCGCTTCGGGGGGGGGTCACTTCTTGCCCTTCACGTGCGATTCGAGCTCGGCGAAGCTCGGCCGCTCGGTCGAATACAGCACCTTGCGGCCGAACTCCACCGCCACCTGCGGCGCATAGCCCTGCATCGACGCCAGCAGCGTGGTCTTGATGCACTGCAGCTCCTTGCCGGCCTCGTCGACCTTTTGCTCCAGCAATCCGGCCAGCGGCTCGGCGAAGGCATAGGCCAGCAAGATGCCGAGAAAGGTGCCAACCAGCGCCGAGCCGATCATGCCGCCCAGCACCGCCGGCGGCTGGCCCACCGAGCCCATGGTGTTGACCACGCCCAGCACCGCGGCGACGATGCCGAAGGCCGGCAGCGCGCCGGCCAGCCGCTGCAGCGCCGCCACCGCCGAATGCGCCTCGTGGTGGTGGGTGTCGATCTCGCTGTCCATCAGGCTTTCGATCTCGTGCGCGTTCAGGTTGCCCGACACCATCATGCGCAGGTAGTCGGTGACGAACTCGACCACGTGGTGGTCGTTGCCCACCGCCGGGTACTTCTGGAACAGCGGCGACTTGTGCGGGTCCTCGACGTCCTGCTCGATCGCCATCAGGCCTTCCTTGCGCGCCTTTTGCAGGATGTCGTACAGCAGCGCCATCAGCTCCATGTAGCGCGCCTTGGTGTACTTGCTGCCCTTGAAGCACTGGCCCAGGCCGCGGCCGGTGGCCTTCAGCACCTTGGGCTGGTTGTTGGCGATGAAGGCGCCGATCGCCGCGCCGCCGATCGCCGCCATCTCGAACGGCAGCGCCTTCAGCACCACGCCGATGTTGCCGCCGTGCGCGATGAACACGCCGAACACGGCGGCCAGCGCGACGATCCAGCCGATGATGACCAACATGGGTTTGCGAGCGCTAGACGGTCAGGTGATTGCGAAGCTGCCTGGGCGGGTGCCGGTGCCGCACGTTGCGCGCGACGAGCGCGCGGGCGGCAGCGGCTGTGGCCCGTCTTATCGGCCCACCCCCGTGCCACTTGAGACGTGCGAGACGCGCGGCCGCGCCGCCTGGGCCGGCGCCGGGGCGGGCAGCCGGTACAGCCACAGCGCGCGGCCATCGGGGCAGCGCAACACCTGCTGCGCGCGCACGCCCTCGATCTCGAACTCCAGGCTGGCCAGCCAGGCGCCGGGCTTCATCTCGGCACGCGCCTTGGCCCAGGCGCGCGCCATGCTCTGCGGGCGCTGGAACAGGTAGACCAGATCGAAGCCGCCCCAGCCGAAGCGCCACATATCGCCGCGCCGCACCCGGGCACCGGGCAGCCGCAGCCGCGCCAGCCAGGCCAGCGGCCAGCTCCATTCCACACCCTCGAGCCGCGCCTGCGGATAGGCGCGGCGCAGCGCGCGCAAGCCGTGGCCCAGGCCGCAGCCGGCGTCGAGCACGCGCGCCAGCGGCGGCAGCGGCAGCGCTTCAGCCAGCGCGTCGAGCGCGCCGCGCGGCGTCGGAAACAACGGCGCATCGCGCCACGCGCGCTGCGGGTACAGCAGCCACAACAGCGCCAGCGGCAGCAACCAGGCCCACGCCGGCAGCAGCGGCGCCGCCCCACTGGCCAGCAGCGACAGCGGAAAGCCCGCCGCGATCACCGCCGCACGCAGCCGGCTGCGCGCGCGCCAGGCGCACGCGCAGCCGGCCACGCTGCCGGCCAGCGCCGCCAGCCACAGCGGCGCGCCGGCCAACGCCAGCGCGCGATACAGCGCCCAGCCCAGCGCCCACGTCAGCAACGCCGGCAGCGGCCAGCGCCACCGCAAGCGCGAGTTCGCATCGTCGAAGGCAGCCGTCGTCATGGCTCGCAGTGTGGCCGCGCCGCGCGCCGCGCAAGCGCGCGAAAAGCCAGGCTCTTGCCGCAGCGGCGCGCGGATCGGGCTGCGCGCCGGCCGGCCGCCGCCGCCCACGCGCTGCGCGCAGCTCAAAGGCCAGCGGCCCGCCCGGCCGTACGGGCCCGGCGCCGAAGGCGGCCCGCGTCAGCGCGGAGCGCCCAGCGTGCCGGCAAAAAAAGCGGGTCCCGAGGGACCCGCGCAAAGCACAACGCTGTGTGCCAGGAGGAGACTGAAACGAACAGTGCTCCTGGCTTATCGGCAACGCACCGCCGCCGCTGTAGGCCGCGGCGCGTGACTCAATTGGCATGCGCGGCGGCTTCGAGCGCGGCCCGGCTCGGCGCGATCTGCAGCGCCCCGGCCACCTTGCCCTTGCCGGCGCGCGCCGGCGGGTTGCACATGCCGCACACGTAGTGCTTGGCGATCTCGTGCGGGTGGGTGACGAAGTGGCCGCCGCAGCTGCTGCACTTGGTCAGCGTCAGCATGCCGTTGTCGACGAACTTCACCAGCCGCCAGGCGCGCGTCACGCTCAGCAGCGGCTCCAGCGCCTGCGACTTCGTTTGCTCAAGGTACAGCTGGTAGGCCTTGATCACGACGTCGATCTCGTCCAGCTCGGACACCTTGTTCAGGTACTCGTGGATGTTGAGGAACAGGCTGGCGTGGATGTTGGGCTGCCAGGTCATGAACCAGTCGGTGGAAAACGGCAGCTGGCCCTTGCTCGGGCTCTTGCCGGCGACTTCCTTGTACAGCCGCAGCAGCCGCTCGTAGCTCAGGTCGGTTTCCGATTCCAGCACCTGCAGCCGCGCGCCGAGCTGGATCAGCGTGACCGCGCGCTCGATCTGCCGCGCTTCGGTGAGGATGCTCTTGTTGCGTGCCATCGTGGGTTCCGGGTGGGCTTCGGCGGGTGCGGTGCGGGCTCAGGCTGCCGAGCGGCGCGAAGCTGCGCGCCCGGCGGCGTTGTCGGTGCTCAGGCCGCTTCCTGGTGGCGCCCGGCCATCAGGATCGACGCGTGCAGCCGGTTCACCGAATCGTTGGCCGCGGCCTTGCCGTGGCTGGTGATCAGGCCCCACACCAGGTCGTCGTCCATGCGGAAGCGGCACAGCAGCGTGTTGGTCGCGGCGATCTTCATCATCTGCGCCGGCGTGAGCGCGCCGATCAGCTTGGCGGTGTCCTCGCTGACGCCCAGGCGGAACAGCGCCTGCTCGCGGTCGACGCGGATCAGGCTTTGCGCCAGCATCAGGTACGACAGGTTGGCTTCGCGGATTTCGGCAAGGATCTGGTCGGCGGTCATGCGGGGGCTCCGTGGTGGCTGGGTTGCGATGTCGCTCAGGACATGCAACGCACTGTAAGCAGCCGAAATGCGCCGGCCCATCGGGCCAGTTCCGTGGCTTGAGTCCCGGTTTTTCCGTGGGGCTTGTCAGGCAAATTCCTACACGCCGCGCTCGCGCAGCGCGATAACGACCGCCCCGCCAGTGCGAGTGCGGGCAGCGCAAGCCGGGATGTGCTGCCGGAAGGACGTCGATGACCCCATGCGCCAGTCGGCGCCATCGAATCGGGCGCTGGCAAAGATCTCGGCCGCGCTCGGCCAGTGCCCAAGCGTCAAGGAGACCTGTGCAGTGCTCGTTGAGCCGTCGATGCTGGGTTGCCTACCGGTGCAAGAGCAGCCTGGCCACGGCACGAGCAGAGTCGCCGGATCGCCAGTGCGCGAGCACCGCACCTTCGACCGTCTCTGCGTCGACTTCGCCGCCGTCAATCAACGATTCGTAGATCCATGCGGCTTCGCCGGGGTCGCCGCCGTGCAATTGCAGTCCGGCGAGATAGCGCCGCGCCTTCGAGTGTCTGATATTCAGCTCGAAGACCTGTCCCATCGCCGACTCGAAGCCCCGAGCATCGTTTGCCGCCTGGCAAGCCTGGGCCCGTGCAAGCCACTCGTCGGCAGCGTTGCCGGCCGGTGGCTCGACCTGCGCGACCGCCGCGCCGTCGGTTCCAGCGTCCGCGCGGCGTGAGGCCGTAATCGCCGGATGCGCCACGTTGACGAGGACGGCGAGGATTGTCGCTAGATCGGGCCTCGCATCGTTGCTTCGCGTGTGGCTCACGAGCGCGACGTCGAAGCCGGCGTGCGTCAGCAACCGTTGCAACTCGTCGGCGTTCCACTCGCGCGTGTGGCTGGTGTTGTGCGACGGACCTCGGTGTTCCGAGCCGTTCGTCCGCGCTCGATCAGGTGTCGACAGCACGACAGCCGCACAGTCGCGCAACAGGCGCTTCAGGATCGCCAGCAACGGCATGGGGTCGATCAGGTGCTCGATCACATCCGAGCAAACGACCACTGAGCGGGTCAGCAGTGCGGCCGGAAGCGGCAGTGGCAACGCACGCTCGAGATCGGCCTCTAGCCAGGTACCGACGCGGTGGGTGCGGCGGCAGTGTTCGATGTTGGCCCCGTAGTCGACGCCGACGATCTGGAACTCCGGCGCCTGGGCGACGAGCTTGCGAGCTTGTCCACAGCCGATATCGACTAGCACGTCGCAGCCGAACGATCGGGCGAGACGCGCCGCGGCGGGGTAGACATCGGGCTGCCACTCCACCCCGGAGCAGCTGTCGACAGAATCGACGAAGTACTCCGGCACATCGCGGCAGCGGTAGTCATCGGGCAGGCCGAGCGCGGGTAGACGCGGCGGCAGCTCCAGCTCGATCGCATTCGGCGCCTGCTCGACGGCACCGAACTGCCGCGACTGACCCTCCAGGACGACTTGACCGACTTCGATACCAGGTACCACGCCGCTCACCACGAAGTACCGTTGGATCAGCTCGACCCACCAGCCGACCGGGCGCACGGTCAAGTGCAGGTTTTCACCGTGCGGCCCCAGCAGCCCGCTGGGCCTCGTCGACACCGTCACCAGCAGGCCGCGGCACAGCCGCGCCGCCTCGCGGATGGCGATTCGGGCGTCGTTCTCGGTCAGATGTTCCAGCACGTCGATGGCGACAAAGCGGTCGAAGGACGTGCCTGTTTCGACGTTCAGCCGCGCCAGGTCCAAACAGTCGCCGCGCACCTTGTCCACGACCGGGATGCGCCGCAACGCCACCTCCGACGCTTCCATGGCGATGACGCGATTGCCGCTGGCTTGCAGGTGATGCGCCAAGCCGCCATTACCGGCTCCAAACTCAAGGATAGCCTCGCCGCGCAACTCGATGCCTAACGCGCGCACGAGGCGCAGGCCTTCGTTGCTGTCATAGCCTGCATGCTCGGTGTGGCAGACGTCGTAGACGCCGGCGTAGTCGTACGACGCGCCCATCAAGGTCACTCCGGGCAGGCTCAGCAGCACATCAAGCTCGTTCTCGCGGTGTACGTCGCGATCGGCTCGGCCGTCCCAGTAGTGCCCGCTGCGGAAGCCGTCGAAGCCGTAGGCGTCGACCTCGATGCCCAGATGACTGCACAGCGCGAGCAGGGCAATGCCGGTCGACGGCTTCGGCAGCGCGGGCAGCAGCGGGCCGATGTCGATGTCGGGCGTGGCCAGCGCCTGACCGCCGCGCTGCCGGTAACCCGGCAAGGCCGTGGACTCGGGACGCTGGGCATGGAACGGACTCAACTCCGGGACGTCCGAACGCGGCTCGCTGTCGTGCCGCCCCGACGTGACACGTAGGTCGGTCTTGCGACCGACGAGGGTCTCGAAGCCTTCGAGCACGTAGTTGTTGAGGCGGATCACGCTCGCGTAGCGATCGATGCGGGCGCCGAACTCACGGGCGCACCGGCCGTTGCCGACGACGGCGATGGGGCGAGGCAGCGCCGACAGCATGGCCTCGGCGCTGACCTGGCGGTGGTCTGCCGGACCCGACTCAGCCGGCACCGGTACCGTCAGCACGGGCGTCGCGGCGATGGCTTCGACCAGTCGTTCCTGGTGGCTGACCGCAACACCCATGACCCCATAGGCGGCAAGTTGGTGGAGAGTGATGCCGCGCCGGCGAAGGAAATCGCCGATCGCCTTGTCCTCATAGTGCTCGCCGCTGAACTCGCCGGGAAAGAACATCGCCTCTTTGGCGATCAACCGCGTCGCGCGCGCGCTGAGCACGTAACACCCCCCGGTTGCCCACGATCCGTGGTGGCGCCGGCCGTAAACGCCGATGCGCCGCGACGTCTTGCCGTGGTGCCAGAGCCGGTCGTGATGGGCAGTCATGCCGCCGACCCCGATGTAGTCGTGCTTCAGGCACAGACTCTTGAAGATCTCGATGTCGAACGCCGCGTCGGGTTGGCAGTCGTCGTCGATCTTGACCACCGTGCACGGGCCGTAGCGCTCGACCATTGCTTCGACCCCGCGGAGGACCTTCGATGGCAACGCCTCGTAGGTGTCGGGCACTGGCAGCACGCAGCCTTCGTCGTTCCAGCGAACGTGCGCAAGGGTTTGGTCGCCGCTGATGATCCAGGCAAGCGCGCCGCGCTCGGCCAAGCTGGCCCGCAGTTGGCGCGCCTTGTCCAGATACTTGCGGCAGCTCGTGATCATGAACACCGGCGTGCCGGCGGGCGCGAGATCCTCGACGCCTGCGGTGAGGGTGTCGAAAAGCGACTCGGAGACTTCCGCGTACGGCGCCAGCAGGATCACCTCCTTGACCAGCCGGCGCAGCGTCTCCACGTCGCCTTGCTGCGGCAAGTTGGACAACCATTGCAACCACACGGCCGCGGCCTGTGCGCTTTCCAGCCGACGGCCCGCGGCCCGATTGACGAGGTCGATCCGATCGTCGAGCGACGCTGCGGCCAGGAACGCCGTGTGGTCCAGGCGCGCGACGATGGCATCGGCGTCGTTGCGGGGAATGGCGGTCATCGTGGGTTCCTTGTCGATTGTTCGAATGACTCAGGCCGCGCGCGTGAGGCGGAGAGCCTTGTCGAGGCTGCAGCCCGCGAGGCGCTGCACCACCGCGAGGTCGCCTGGCCGCAACCGCTCGCGCCAGGCCTTCAGCCGTTCGACCGGCACACCATCCTTCGCGAAAGCGGGCGGCGCCTCGCCGATCGAGCGGTACACGCCGCTCCAGGTGCACAGGTAATAGACGCTGCGCGTGTGGGTGCGCGCCTCGCGCAGCCCTTCCTCGCGCAGCGACTGCAGGTAGAAGCGGTCGCACCACATCGACATCGGCTTGGGCATCAGCACCCAGCGCGGGATCGTGTGGAAGGCGCCGAAGAGCAGGAAGAAGCAGTTGGTGTCGACGTGGGTGCCGCTCGTGTCCTCGGCAATGTTGACGTTCATCACCGTCATGTCGGCCCGCGCCCAGTGGCGGCTGGCGGCGACGTAGTCGGCGCCGGTCGCCTCGGCGACCTCGGCACAACGCTGCACATGTTCGAGCGCGTACCAGTTGTCGGCGTCGAGGAAGGCGATCGCGTCGTAGCCTTCGCTAACCGCCAGCAGCGCGCCGAGTGCACGCGGCGTGTTGCCGTAGTCGGCGTGGCCTCGATCGAGCTTCAGGTGGCGCACGCCCGCGCCGTCGATCCAGTCCTGCGCGTGGCCATCGGCAACCAGGATGTGATCGCAGGCGTGCGTCTGCGCGGCGACGCTGGCAATGCAGCGTTCGAGCCACTCGCGCGGCTCCTTGTGGTACGGAGTGACGACGGCGACTCGCATCAATCGGCTCCCGTCCTGGCCACAGCAGCCGGCAGGTGTTCGGTTGGCAGACAGGCGGCGCAGCGCTCGGCCATGCGTTGATAGAGGTTCTCGAGGTCGCGTGCAAAGCGCGCGCTGTCGAACAGCGGCGAAGCGCTGCGCCGGTCTTCGAGGTGACGGCGCAGGGCAGCGCGGCGCGGCCGATCGTGACCGAGTGCAATCGCTCCCGCCTCGAACGCCGCCACATCGTCGTGCACCAGGTCGGTCAGTCCCATCGCATGGTCAAGGCTGCAGGCGACCCGGCTTGCGAAGCTACGCCCACGCAAGGTCAGCACCGGAACGCCGGCCCAGAGCGCATCGCTGGCGGTGGTGTGGGCGTTGTAGGGCCAAGTATCGAGGAACATGTCGGCCTGGCGCAGGCGTGCAAGGTGCGCTTCGTACTGCAGCAGCGGGGCCCAGACGATGCGCGCCGGATCGATACCTCGCGCAGCGGCCTCGGGTTCTAGGTTCTTGCGCACCTGCGCGTTCCACTCGAGCAGCCACAACACGCTGCCGGGTGTTGCGTGCACGATGCGGCACCAACTGTCGAACACGTCGGGCGAGATCTTGTAGGGCTGGTTGAAACCGCACAGGACGACCGCGTCTTCCGGCAGGCCGCACTCGGCACGCGTCGTCGGCGCGGGCAGCGGGCGGCGGCTGTCGTTGGGCTGGTAACACACCGGCATCTGCGCGATCTTCTCGCTGAAGTCGGCGGCGTGCGCGAGCGGCGTGACCTGCGGATCGCCGATCACGTAGTCGATCCAGTCCGCCCCCACGGTTCCGGGGTAGCCGAGGAACGACACCTGCAGCGGCGCCGGTCGCAGCGCGAAGATCTCGACGCGCGACTCCCGGGTGTAGCCCTTCAGGTCGACGAGGATGTCGATGGCGTCGGCGCGGATGCGTTCGGCCGCCGCGCGCGCGTCGAGGGCGGCGATGTCGACCACGTGTTCGGCGGCGGCGTGCACGCGGGTACGCATCGTCGAGGCATCGTCCGGGCCGTGAGAGTAGAGCGTCACTTCGAAGCGCTGGCGATCGTGGCTCTCGAGCATGCCGGCCATCAGGATCGTGGTCGCGTGCTGGCAGAAGTCGCTCGATACGTAGCCGATGCGCAGGCGCCGGCCGGCCGGCGCGGGCATGGCCACGGCGGGCAGCTGCGTCAGACCACGAGCCAGGTACCGAGATGAGGACGACGCAGCGTGCCGATGCAGCGCGGGATCGTCCCACATCGCCAGCATGGCGAAGACCGTCGCTGGTGTGTCAGCGCCTTCGGGCAACGCGGCAACGCCACTACGGATCCGCTGCGCGTCGGCCGCCTCGTCGATCCACCGGCACACCTCGCGTTCGCGGTACGCGAGTTGCCCCAGGATGTTCAAGCTCTGCTCGCCGACGCCTAGAGCATGGGCCGTGCGGAAGCACTGCGCCGCTTCCTCGCGCATCTCGAGGCGGAGAAAGCAGAAGCCCAGGCGCGCATGCGCGGTTGCGAGGTCGATCTGCAGTGCGAGCGCGTCCATGTACGCAGTGATGGCCTCGCGCGGGCGATGCAGCGCCTCGAGCGCCTGGCCAAGCACGAAGTGAAGCCCGGCGTCGCGTATGCCTTGTGCTGGATACGCGCGCAACAGCGCGACGACCTCGGCGGGGCGATTCAGTTCGAGCAGGCAGTGGGCGACCAGTGCGCACGCCGTCTCGTCGGTAGGCCGCAGCGCGAGGGCCCGCTGGGCCGCGTCGGCGGCGGCGGACCGGTCACCGCGGCGCAGTTGCGCGCGCGCGAGGTTCAACCAGTAGACCGGCTCGCGCGGCTGCAGGCGCACGGCGAGCGAGAAGCGCGCCTCGGCGCCCGGCCAGTCGTTGCGGCTGGCCAGCCGGCAGCCTTGCTGCCACTGCACATGGGCTCGGGCACCGGGGGGTGAAGGTTGTTGCATGAGCATGACGGACGAAGTCCCACGGGTTGCCGGCCCGAGTCTAGAAAGGCGCGCATCGGGCTCATCGACCGATCTGCGCCGTGAATCTGCGGCACCTCGCCGCACCGGAGCAAATCGAGTTTGAGTTGAGCCGCGGGCCGAAGGCTAAAGTTTTCGCCGGGCGCGCTCGATAACCCCCCAACGGATCGCGGCAACGGGATCCGCGGTCCGGTTAGACGGTCATCGGGTCGGCACCTCGATATCAATAGGGCCGTCTCCGGGGAAGCCGGCTAGCGTCGGGCGGTGATCGGCCGCGGCGCGCCGCGGCGGACATATCACCGGCGCGACAGCCGGGTTCATTTCAGCCCACAGGAGCACATATGCCCGCAACCATCAACACCAACATCGCGTCGCTGAACGCGCAACGCAGCCTCTCGGCGTCGAGTTCGTCGCTGGCTACCTCGATGGCCCGGCTGTCGTCAGGCCTGCGCGTCAATTCCGCCAAGGACGACGCCGCCGGCCTGGCGATCGCCGAGCGCATGAATGCGCAGATCCGCGGCATGAACGTCGCAATCCGCAACGCCAACGACGGCATTTCCTATGCGCAGACCGCCGAAGGTGCGTTGTCCAAGGTCGGCGACTCGCTGCAGCGCATGCGCGAACTCGCAGTACAGGCGCGCAACGCGTCCAACACCGAAAAGGACCAGGACTCGCTGCAGAACGAGTTCAAGGAACTGCAAAGCGAGATCGACCGCGTGCTCAAAGGCACGACCTTCAACGGCTCGACGATCTTCACCGCCACCGGCTCGCTGGACTTCCAGGTCGGCGCCGGCACGACCGGCAACGACCGCGTCTCGATCACCCTGGGCAACACCGCTTTGACGGCGGACACGTCGCTGACGAACGTGACGACGACGACCGCCATCATCGGCGACCTCGGCAGCACGACGGCGGTGGCAGGCAGCGCAATCGACACGGTGATCGGGAATCTCGATGCCGCGATCGACAAGATCAACTCACAGCGTTCGGTGTGGGGTGCGACGCAGAACCGCTTCGACGCGGTCATCTCCAACCTGCAGGTCAGCGTCGAGAACCAGGCCGCCGCGCGCAGCCGCATCATGGACGCCGACTTCGCGGCCGAAACCGCGAACCTGTCGCGAGCGCAAATCCTGCAGCAGGCCGGCAACGCGATGATCGCGCAGGCCAACCAGCTGCCCTCGCAGGTGCTCAGTCTGCTGCGCTGACCCAGCGCCTGCGCTCACCCTCGAAGGGACCGTCGTGGACGGTCCCTTTTGCATATCCGCCCCTGCCGTTCGATCTGGGCTGCAAAGCGCGCGCTTTTCGCAGGCTCATTGTCTGCGGCGCACCTGAAGAATTCGCTGCAGCAGGTTTCGCCGTCGGGATCTGCACACGGCACAGACCCGCAACGCGAGGCCGCGCCGCCCGAAGTCGAACTCATCCGCGTGAACGGACAGGAGTGTGAGCCATGCCCCAGACCATCAACACGAACCTGGCGTCGCTGAACGCCCAGCGCGCCCTCGACGGATCGCAGGGTTCGTTGAAGACGTCCATGGCGCGCCTGGCCTCTGGCCTGCGCGTCAACTCCGCCAAGGACGACGCCGCAGGCCTGGCGATCGCCGAACGGATGAATGCCCAGATTCGCGGCATGAACGTCGCGATCCGCAACGCCAACGACGGCATCTCCTACGCGCAGGTCGCCGAAGGTGCGTTGTCCAAGATGGGCGACTCGCTGCAGCGCATGCGCGAGCTGGCGATCCAGGCGCGCAACGCGTCCAACACCGAAAGAGACCAGGACTCGCTGCAGAACGAGTTCAAGGAACTGCAGACTGAGATCGACCGCGTGCTCAACGGCACGACCTTCAACGGCTCGACGATCTTCAATGCCACCGGTTCGCTGGAGTTCCAGGTTGGTGCCGGTACGACCGGCAACGACCGCGTCTCGATTGTCCTGGGCAATACCGCCCTGACGGCGGACGCGTCGCTGACGAGCGTGACGACGACAACCGCCATCATCGGCGACCTCGGCACCACGACGGCGGTAGCAGGCTCCGCGATCGACGCGGTGATCGGCAGCATCGATGCCGCGCTCGACAAGATCAACTCGCAGCGTTCGGTCTGGGGCGCGACGCAGAACCGCTTCGACGCGGTCATCTCCAACCTGCAGGTCAGCGTCGAGAACCAGGCCGCCGCTCGCAGCCGCATCATGGACGCCGACTTCGCGGCCGAAACCGCCAACTTGAGCCGCGCGCAGATCCTGCAGCAGGCCGGCAACGCGATGGTCGCGCAAGCCAACGCGCTGCCGCAGCAGGTCCTGCAGCTGTTGCGCGGCTGAACCCGCGGCGGTGCCGCCTACCCGCCCCGGCCGCGCGCCCGGGCGGGTGCGCTCGTTCCTAAAGTTCTCGGCGCCGCTGCCGAAAGAGCGCAAGCGATCAAGGAAAAACCATGGCAAGCATCACTTCCATCGGCATCGGCAGCGGCCTGGACATCGAAAGCATGATCACGCAACTGGTGGCGGCCGAGCGCGCGCCAGTTGTCAAGCTGCAGACCGAAGCCAGTTCGCTGCAGACCAAGCTGTCGACCTACGGCAAGCTGCAGTCCGGCATGGCCGCGCTGCGCGACGCCGCCTCGGCGCTGACGCGCGCCAGCACCTGGAACGCGACCACCGGCACGAGCAGCGACGCCGCGTCGGTGGCGGTGACGACCAGCGCCAGCACCCTGCCCGGCAGCTATTCGATCGAGGTGCAGCGCCTGGCCTCGGTGCAGTCCAACGCCAGCGGCGTGTACGCCTCGGCCGACGCGCTGGTCGGCGAAGGCACGCTGCGCATCGAGCTCGGCACCTGGGGCGCGGGCGGCAGCTTCACGCTCAAGGACGGCGCCAGCGCCGTGAACATCAGCGTCGGGCCGCCGGCGGAGTCGCTCGCGCAGCTGCGCGACAAGATAAATGCGCTGAGTTCCGGCGTCGTCGCCTCGGTCTTGAGCGACGCGTCGGGCGCGCGCCTGGTGCTGCGCTCGGCCGCCACCGGCGAGGCCAACGGCTTTCGCGTCGGCGTCACCGACAGCGACGGCAACAACGCCGACGGCCTGGGCTTGTCGGCGCTGGCCTTCGACCCGTCGGCCGGCGTCCTGACCATGGCGCAGGCACTGGCCGCGGCCAACGCGGCGGCCAGCCTCAACGGGCTGTCGATCGGCTCGGACAGCAACACCTTGTCCAACGTGCTCGACGGCATGACGTTGAGCCTGGGCAAGGTGACGAGCGCGCCGGTGCTGGTCGAGGCCAAGCCCGACACGGCCTCGATCCGCAAGGCGCTCGACACCTTCGTCACCGCCTACAACGACCTGAACAAGCTGCTCGCCGAGCAGACCAAGTACGACGCCGCCAGCAAGACCGCCGGTGCGCTGCAGGGCGACAGCGCGGCGGTGGCCATGCGCGCGCAGATGCGCGGCCTGCTCGGCAGCAGCAGCGGTGCGTCGGCGATGTTCTCGCGCCTGGCCGAGGTCGGCTTCGACGTGCAGACCGACGGCTCGATCAAGCTCGACGAGACCAAGCTGGCCAACGGCTTGGCCAACCTGGGCGAGATGAAGAAGCTGTTCTCCCACAGCGACCTGCTGACGCCGTCGAACAACGGCATGGCCGTGCAGCTGCGCGCCATGGCCGACCGCGTGCTGGCCATGGACGGCAGCATCAGCACGCGCACCGAGGGTCTGCGCAAGCGCATCGAGCTCAACGAGGACCGCCAGGAACGGCTCGAAGACCGCATCACGCTGGTGGAAAAGCGCCTGCGCGCGCAGTACACGGCGCTGGACCGGCAGATGGCCTCGCTGAACAGCCTGTCCAGCTACGTGGCGCAGCAGATGGCCGCGCTCAACATGAGCAGCGACTAGCCCCCCACGGCCGGTTTCCGGCCGCGTTTCGCGCACATCGGTGCGGCCGCGGGCCGCTCAAGTCACCAGGGAGCGGGCCGATATTCAAGGCAGCCCGCAACCCTTCCAGACACGATGTTCGCGTCCACCCTGCTCCACTTCCCGCACGCCGGCGCCGGCGCCTACCGACAGGTCGGCGTGAGCACCGGCGTCGCCGCCGCGTCGCCGCACCAGTTGGTGCAGATGCTGTTCGACGGCTTCGACGAGGCGCTGACGCAGGCGCTGGGTTCGATGCGCAGCGGCGCCGTCGAATCCAAGTGCCGGGCCATTGGCCGCGCCACGCGCATCGTCGATGAAGGCCTGAAGGCGAGCCTCAACCTCGACGAAGGCGGCGCACTGGCCGCCGACCTGCGCGCGCTGTATGCCTACGTGGGCAAGCGGCTGCTGCAGGCGCAACTGAACAACGACACCGCGGCATTGGATGAATGCCGCCGCCTGATGCAGCCCCTACGCGAGGCCTGGGCCGCCATCGCGCCGGTGCGCTGACGCCAGCCCCACCGCCACATGAGCCACCGCGACATGAACACATCCGTGCTGAGCTACTACGAAGCCATCGAACAAGCCAGCGCCGCCATGCTGCACGCCGCGCGCAGCGGCGACTGGGACCAGGTGGTCAAGCTCGAGGGTGCCTGCGTGCTGCTGATCAGCCAGCTCAAGCAGGCCTCGCGCGATGCGCCGCTGCCGCGCGAGGAGCAAAGCGCCAAGTCGCGCATCATGCAGCGCATCTTGCTCAACGACGCCGAGGTGCGGCAGCTGGCCGAACCCTGGCTGCCCGACCTGCACCGGCTGATGCAGGGCAAGAGCAGCACGACGCTGCATTGAGGCAGCGCTCATGTACCACGACACCCAACCGGCCGCGCTGGGCGGCGACGGCAGCCGCGACGCCTGGGCCGAGTTCCGCGTCGACGACCCGCACGAGCTGCTGCGGCTGCTGCAGCAGTTGCGCGACACCAGCGCGCCGCTGATGTTGAGTTCGCCGCAAGGCGCGCTGCTGAGCACCCAGCTGTGGACGGTGGATGCAGCGCAGCGCCAGATCAGCCTGTGCGCCGATGCCGACGCGCGCGGCGTGCAGCTGCAGCGGCTGCTGCAGGACGACGAGGCGGTGGCGGTGGCCTACCTCGACCGCATCAAGCTGCAGTTCGACCTGGACGAGCTGGTGCTGGTGCGCGCCGCGGCCTCCAGCGCGCTGCGCGCGCGGCTGCCGGCGGTGCTGTACCGCTTCCAGCGCCGCGACAGCTACCGCGTGCGCAGCATCGAGCCGCGCGTGCCCAAGGCGCTGCTGCGCCACCCGTCGCTGCCCGACATGCGCATCGCGCTGCGCATCGTCGACTTGAGCGCCGGCGGCTGCGCGCTGCGGCTGCCCGACGACGTGCCGGCGCTGCAGCCGGGCACGCACATCGCCGGCACGCGCATCGAGCTCGACGGCGCCACCGCGTTCGAGGTCACGCTGTGCCTGCAGCATGTCGGCGCGATGCCGCAGGGCAGCGGCGGCGGCCAGCGCCTGGGCTGCAGCTTCGTCGAGCTCGACGGCCAGGCGCAGCGCACGCTGCAGCGCTACATCGACCAGACGCAGCAGCGCCGCCGGCTGCTGTCGTTGCGCTGAAGGGCCGCTCATGCTGCGCGGCGCGCACCGGGGCGGCTTCACGCTGGTCGAGCTGGTCATCGCGATGACCGTGGCCGGCCTGCTGCTGAGCGTGGCCTGGCCGTCGTATCGGGCACAGCTGCTGCGCGGCCAGCGCGCCGATGCGGTGGCCGCGCTGCAGCGCGTGCAGCTGGCGCAGGAAAGCCACCGCGCGCACCACGGCATCTATGCATCGCAGCTCGATGCGCTGCGCGGCGCGGCGGCCGCACACAGCAGCGAAGGCCGCTACGACATCGCGTTGCACGGCGGCGGCACACGCTTCGAGGCGGTGGCCACCGCGCGCGCCGACACCCTGGCCGCCGCCGATGCGGCCTGCGCCGAACTGCGGCTGCAGGTGCACGACGGCGTGGCCGAGTACGCGCCGTCGGCGCGCTGCTGGAACCGTTGATGCGCGGCGCGGCGGCGCGCGGCCGGCCACACCGCTTGCGGCACCCGCCAGGCCGAGGCCTGACGCTGATCGAGCTGATGGTGGCGCTGGCGATCGTGGCGCTGCTGATGACGCTGGCGGTGCCGTCGTTTGGCGAGGTGCTGGCGCGCCACCGGCTGCAGGCCGCGGCCGAGCAGCTGGCGGCCGATCTGGCCGACGCGCGGCTGCTGGCGGCGCAGCGCGGCCAGACGCTGCACCTGACGCTGCAAGGCGGCACGCAGTGGTGCTGGGCGCTGAGCACCGTCAGCGGCTGCGATTGCCGCATCGCGCAGGCCTGCCGGCTCAAGGCGGTGCACGCCAGCGATCACCCGGGGGTGACGCTGGCCGACGGCGGCGAGATGCACATCGGCGCGGGCGGCCCGCTCGGGTTGCCCGCCGTCAGCGGCCACGCGGTGCTGCAAGGCCGCCAGGGTGCGGCGCTGCGCGTGGCGCTGACGCCGCTGGGCCGGGCCAAGGTCTGCGCGCCGGGCGCGGCGCTGGCCGGCTACCCGCGCTGCTGAGCGGCGCTGCACGCCCTTGTGGCGCCGGCGCGCTACACCTGCATGTTCATGATCTCGCTGTAGGCGGCCACCAGCCGGTTACGCACCTGCAGCGTGGCCTGAAAGCCCAGCTGCGCCTTTTGCATCGCGACCATCGTCTGCTCGAGGCTGACCGCCGGGTTGTCCAGCTGCAGCTCGCGCTGCAGCGTTTGCGCCTCGGCCTGGGTCGCGCTCACCGCCTGCAGCGCGTCGGCCATCGCGGTGCGAAAGCTCGCGCCGCCGCCGGGTTGCGCCGCGCGCGCCAGCGGCACGCCGTCGGCGCCAAGGCCGGCGCGCGCCACCGCCTGGGCAAAGTCGAAGGGCTTGAGCTTCAGATCCATCGGCCGCCTTTGTGGTCGGCGAAGTCTAGGCACGCAGCAAAGCGGCGATCGTGTGTAACTGCCGGCGCTTTGCTCGGCTTCTTGTGCCATGGCCGGCAGGTGGCTGCCGAACAATCCACGTTCAAGCTGCTTGCAGGCCACCGCCTGCCCCACGCATCTCCCACGCCCACATGGACAACGCCGTCGTGCCGTCCGCGCCGCAGACCCTGGTGCCGCTGAACGCCGCAGCGCCCGGGTTCATCGCCCGCGTCGGCGCGCTGCCGGCGAAGTCGCTGCTCGGTCTGGGCATCGGCGTGGCGCTGCTGCTGGCGATCGCGGTGGCGCTGACGCTGCGCCAGGCGCAGGGCGACTACCGGGTGCTGTTCGCCGGCCTGTCCGACAAGGACGGCGGCGCGGTGCTGGCGCAGCTGTCGCAGATGAACGTGCCGTACAAGCACGCCGACGGCGGCAACGCGATCCTGGTGCCGGCCGACCAGGTGCACGACGTACGGCTCAAGCTGGCCTCGGCCGGGCTGCCCAAGGGTGCGGTCGGCGGCTTCGAGCTGATGGACAAGTCGCCGTTCGGCCAGACCCAGTTCCAGGAGCGGCTGAACTTCCAGCGCGCGCTGCAAGGCGAGCTCGAGCGCTCGATCGGCTCGCTGGCGGCGGTGCAGGCGGCGCGCGTGCACCTGGCGCTGCCCAACCAGAACGGCTTCTTTCGCGAACAGCAAAAGCCCAGCGCGTCGGTGCTGCTGACGCTGCACCCGGGGCGCACGCTGGAACGCGCGCAGATCGCCGGCATCGTGCACCTGGTGTCCAGCAGCGTGCCCGAGCTGAACCCGAAGGCGGTGAGCGTGCTCGACGGCAGCGGCGCGCTGCTGTCGGGCGCCGATGGCGACGGCCGCGGCCTGGACGCGCAGCAGCTGCAGTACGTGCAGCAGCTCGAAGCCGGCTACCTGAAGCGGGTGATCGACATCCTCGAGCCGGTGGTCGGGCGCGACAACCTGCGCGCCAACGTCACCGCCGACGTCGACTTCACCCAAAGCGAGGCCACGTCCGAGGAGTTCAAGCCCAACCAGGGCGATGCGCCCGCCGCGGTCAAGCTGGTGCAGCGCAATGAATCCGGCAGCCCCGGCGCCAACGTGCCCAGCGGCGTGCCCGGCGCGGCCAGCAACCAGCCGCCGGTGCCGGCCACCGCACCGGTCAGCGGCGGTGCGGCGCCGCTGCAGGCGGCGCAGGGCGGCTACGGCGGCGCCAGCATGAAACGCGACGCGGTCACGCAGTACGAGGTCGACAAGACGGTGCGCGTGACGCGCCACGCCAGCGGCACGCTCAAGCGGCTGAACGCGGCGGTGGTGGTCAACCACCGCGTCGCCACCGACGCCAAGGGCAAGACCACCAGCACGCCGCTGACGGCCGAGGAGCTGGACAAGATCACCGCGCTGGTGCAGCAAAGCGTGGGCTTCGATGCGGCGCGCGGCGATTCGGTGCGGGTGATCAACGCGCCGTTCCGGGTCGAGGCGGCGCCGAACGTCGAGCCGCTGCCGATCTACCAGCAGCCGTGGCTGACGGAGCTGCTGCGCGCAGCGGCCGCGCCGCTGGCGCTGGCGCTGGTCGCGCTGGTGGTGGTGTTCAAGCTGATTCGCCCGGCGCTCGAAGCCGCCAAGCCGGCACCCGCGCCGGTGGGCGGCCAGCTCGACGTGGTCGCGGACGACGGCCCCGGCGCGGCGCCGGGCGCGGCATCGGCCGCGATGGCGCTGCCGGCGCCGTCGGGCGCGCAGGTGAACCACAAGCTGGACAGCGCGCGCACCTTCGCCCAGCACAACCCGGCGGTGGTCGCGCAGATCGTCAAGGACTGGGTCGGCGGCCCGGCCGCCTGAGCGCCAATAAGCCATGGCGATGGACGAGCAAGGCCTGGAGAACGCCGCGATCTTGCTGATGTCGCTGGGCGAGGAGCACGCCAGCGAGGTCTTCAAGCACCTGGCGCCCAAGGAGGTGCAGCGCATGGGCGAGACCATCGCGCGCATGAAGAGCATCACCCACGAGCGGCTGAACCAGGTGCTCGACAAGTTCGCCGCGGTGGCCGGCGACAAGAGCATGCTGGTGGAAGACACCGACGAGTACGTGCGCTCGGTGCTCAAGCGCGCGCTCGGCGAGGACAAGGCCAACCTGCTGCTCGACCGCATCTTGCAAGGCGCAGACGTCAGCGGCATCGAGAGCCTGAAGTACATGGACCCGTCGGCGGTGGCCGAGCTGATGCGCCACGAGCACCCGCAGATCGTCGCCGCGATCCTGGTGCATCTGGAGTTCGAGCACGCGGCCGCGGTGCTCAAGCTGTTCAGCGAGCGCCAGCGCAACGAAGTGCTGGTGCGCGTGGCCACGCTCGACGGCATCCAGCCGTCGGCGATGCGCGACCTGAACGAGGTGCTCAACCAGGTGCTGGCCGGCAGCGACCGCATGATGAAGTCCAACCTGGGCGGCGTGAAGCCGGCCGCCGAGATGCTGAACCTGCTCGGCTCGTCGATCGAGACTTCGGTGCTCGACTTCATCCGCGCCAACGACGGCGACCTGGCGCAAAAGATCCTGGACAACATGTTCACCTTCGACGACGTCGAGCGGCTCGACGACAAGGCGGTGCAGGCGCTGCTGAAGGAAGTGCAGACCAGCGCGCTGGTGGTGGCGCTGAAGGGCGCCACGCCGGAGCTGCGCGACAAGATCTTGAAGAACATGTCCACCCGCGCCGCCGAGACGCTGCGCGAGGACATCGAATCGCGCGGCCCGGTGCGCGTGTCCGAGGTCGAGGCCGAACAGAAGGAACTGCTGAAGGTGGTGCGCCGGCTGGCCGACGAAGGCGTGATCGCGATGGGAGGCGGCGGTGATGACGAGTTCGTCTAAGACTTCGCGCCCGGCGCCACCCGCCGCGGCCGGCGCGGCGCGCGCGGCCACGCCCTATTCGCGCTTCATCCCGCGCGAGGAGCTCGGCAGCTTCGCCGCGTGGAGCCCGGACACGCTGAACCCCGAGCTCGACGCCGCACCGGGGCCGGGTGCACCCGGCGCCGCCGCTGCCGCGGCGCCGGGCGCACCGGCCGATGCGCCCGCGCTGCAGGCGCAGCTCGCGGCCGCGCGCCAGGCCGGCTACCAGGACGGCTACCGCGACGGTCTGGTCGGGCTGGACAGCTTCAAGCGCTCGTTCGCCGCGCAGCTGAGCACGCAGTTCGCCGAACTGCTGCAAGACTTCGACCAGCAGTTCGCCGCGCTCGAGCAGCAGATGGCGCAGGCGGTGGCCGAGGCCGCGGTGCTGCTGGCGCGGCGCGTGGTGCGCGCCGAGCTGCGCACCCAGCCCGAGCAGGTGGCCGAGGTGGCGGCGCAGGCGGTCAACGCGGTGCTGCAAAGCGCACGCCAGATCCGGGTGCTGGTGCACCCCGACGACCATGCGCTGGTGGCCGCCGGCGCGGCCGAGGCACTGCAGGCGCGCGGCGCGCGGCTGATCGCGCAGCCGGGCATCGAACGCGGCGGCTGCCTGGTGGAATCGGACCTGGGCCAGATCGACGCGCGCATCGCCGCGCGCTGGGACGAGGCCGCCGCCACCTTGGGCAGCAGCCAGCGCTGGCCCGGCGCCGGCGCGGCGGACGCGCCGTGAGCACCGCGCTGGCCGGCGCTGCCGCCGAACGCGCCGCGCGCTGGCAGCGCTACCTGGCCGACTTGCGCGCCTACGCCGCGCTGGCGCAGCCGCTGGCCGCCAGCGGCACGCTGGTGCGCGTCACCGGCCTGGTGCTCGAAGCGGCCGGCGTGCGCGTGCCGGTGGGCTCGATGTGCGAGGTGCGCGCCGAAGGCCAGGCCGCGGTGCTGGCCGAGGTGGTGGGCTTCAGCGGCGACCGCGCGTTCTTGATGCCCACCGGCGAGCTGCAGGGCCTGACCAGCGGCGCGCTGGTGCAGCCGCTACCGGCGCCGCACGCGCCGCCGGCCTTCGGCCAGGACCGGCACCCGTGGCGGCGCAGCGAGGACCGCGGCCTGCACCTGCCGGTGGGCGCCGGCCTGCTCGGCCGCGTCGTCGACGCCCACGGCCGCCCGCTGGACCGGCTGGGCCCGCTGCAGCGGGTGCACACCGAGCCGATGGTGCGCCGCGCGATCAACGCGATGGACCGCGACCCGGTGCGCACGCCGCTGGACACCGGCGTGCGCGCGATCAACGCCATGCTGACGGTCGGCCGCGGCCAGCGGCTGGGCCTGTTCGCCGGCACCGGCGTGGGCAAGAGCGTGCTGCTGGGCATGATGGCGCGCTACACCGCGGCCGACGTCATCGTCGTCGGCCTGATCGGCGAGCGCGGCCGCGAGGTCAAGGAGTTCATCGAGGACATCCTCGAAGACGAGGGCCGCGCGCGCAGCGTGGTGGTGGCCGCGCCGGCCGACGCCGCGCCGCTGGTGCGCATGCAAGGCGCGAACTACGCCACCGCGATCGCCGAGCACTTTCGCGACCGCGGCCAGCACGTGCTGCTGCTGATGGACAGCCTGACGCGCTACGCGATGGCGCAGCGCGAGATCGCGCTGGCGATCGGCGAGCCGCCGGCCACCAAGGGCTACCCGCCGAGCGTGTTCGCCAAGCTGCCGCAACTGGTCGAGCGCAGCGGCAACGGGCTGAACGGGCGCGGCTCGATCACCGCCTTCTACACCGTGCTGACCGAGGGCGACGACCCGCAGGACCCGATCGCCGACGCCGCGCGCGGCATCCTCGACGGCCACGTCGTGCTGTCGCGCGAGCTGGCCGAGGCCGGGCACTTTCCGGCGATCGACGTCGAGCGCTCGATCTCGCGCGTGATGGGCGCCGTGGCCGCGCGCGAGCAGGTGGCCGCGGCGCGGCGCGCGCGCCAGCTGCTGGCGCGCTACAACAAGGCACGCGACCTGATCCAGCTGGGCGCGTACCAGCCGGGGCACGACGCCGAGCTCGACCAGGCGGTGCGGCTGCAGCCGGCGCTGAGCGCGCTGCTGCAGCAAGACATGCACGAGCCGGCCGCGCTGCACGCCAGTTTCGAGCGGCTGGCCGGGCTGGTGCAGGCTTGAGCCCGATGGCGGCACAACGGCTTCAAGCGCTGCAGCTGCTGCTGCAGCACGAACAGCAGCAGTCCGACCAGGCCACGCTGGCGCTGCGCCGCGCCGACGAGGCCAGCCAGCGCGCACGGCAACAGCACGACCAGCTGCTGGCCTACCGCGACGAGTACCACGCGCGCTGGTCGGCGCAGTTGCGCAGCGGCAGCGCGATCGCGATCGTGCTGCACTACCGCAGCTTCATGCAGCGGCTGGACCAGGCGGTGACGCTGCAGGCGCGCCAGACCGAGCTGGCCGAGCGGCAGCGCGCGCAGGCACGCCAGCAGCTGCTGGAATGCGAGCGGCGCGCCGCCTCGGTGCGCAAGCTGCTCGAGCGGCGCGGCGCCGAGCTGGCGCAGCTGGCCCGCCAGCGCGAGCAGAAGTTCAGCGACGAGCAGGCGCAGCGCCGCCGCTGGCGCCCGACCCAGCACGACGAGCTGCTGCCGCAGTGAGCTGTGCAACTGCCGCATTGAAGGCGCATTCACCAAGCTGACGCCCCAGGCTGGTCCACCCATGCTGACCCCCGTTCACCCCACCGCCAGCAACGAACCCGCGCTGGCGCCGGCCGGCCCCGGCGCTGGCAGTGCACAAGCCCGAAGCGAGCCGGGCTTCGCCCAGGCCTTGCAGCAGCAGACCGCGCAGGCGGGCAATGGCGGCGCCGAGCCCGCGGTGCCGGGCCCGCAAGAGCCGCGCGGTGCCGCGCCGCAAGAGCCTGCGGCGGCACCGCCTGAGCCCGCGCAGGCCGCAGCCACGCGCAGCGGCGCGCGCGCAGCGCAGCACGAACGCCAGGCGCGTGACCCGGCGCCGGCGTCGACCAAGGCGCTGCCGCACGCCACCACGAGGATCCGCGCCGCCGCAGCGGCCGATGCCGGCGGCGCGCGCTGCCTTGGCAGCGATGATCCACCACGCACGCACGACGCCGACACCGCTGCGGCCGACGCGGCGCCTGCGCCGCCGTCCACCCTGCCCGACCCGGCGCCAGCCGAAGCACCGGCCGCAGCGCCACAAGACCTTCTCGCGTGGGCTGCAGGCTTGGCGCAGGCGGCAGCGGCGCCCGCCGAGCCGGCGCCGGCGCATGCGCCTCGCAGCGACGGCGGGCTGCTGGCTGCAGCGCTGCGCGGCGAGTGCGCCGCGGCGGGCGCGCCCGGCGCCATCGGACCCGGCTCGAGCCGGTTGACTGCGGCGCAAGGCGATGCGGCAGGATGGTCCGAGGTCGCGGCAGCCGCGGCGCCAACGGCATCCGACAGCGGCACAGGCGTGGCCGGCGCGCGCGCCGCGGCGGCAGCGGCGGCCACCGGTGATGCGCCCACGACGCCGCGCGCTGGCGGCCCGGCCGCGGCGCTGCCGGTCGAGGCCGCGCCACACAGCGCCAGTGCCCGCAGCGACGCTGCCACGCTGGCCGCGCTGGCCGGGTTGCCGCAGCCGGCTTCGGCCGTGGCGCCCGCACCGGGCGAGGCTGCCGCCGCGCCGGTGCAAGCCGACATCGCCGAAGCGGTCGGCACCGAGCCGTTCGCCCCGGCGCTGGCATCGCGCCTGAGCGTGCTGGTGCGCGAGGGCGTCGAGCACGCGCAACTGCGGCTCAACCCGGTGGAGATGGGGCCGATCGAGGTGCGCATCCGTATCGACGGTGTGCACACCCAGGTGGACTTCAGTGCAGCGCAGGCCCACACCCGTCAGGCGCTGCAAGAGGCGGTGCCGGCGCTGGCCGGCGCGCTGCGCGAGGCCGGGCTGACACTGACCGGCGGCGGCGTGTTCGATCAACCGCGTGAGCCGCGCGGCGAAACGGCGCCGCGCGACGCGCGCCACAGCCAGACGTCGCGCGACTGCACGGCCGGCGAGGCGGCGACTGCCGCCACCGCGCCACGGCCGTCGCGCGCGCGCGGCGTGCTCGACCTCTATGCCTGATTCGTATCGGCTGCGCCATAGCGCGCTGCCGCCACCCGCGGCCGGCGAAACGGGCGTGCAATGGGGCTGCGGCGGCGTTCGACACCGAGATCGGGTTCGCAGGCGGTGCTTCGAACCCGTGTCTCAGGTGAACCCGCGGCGCCACGAGCACCCCGCACTGTCGCCGGGGGGCCTGGTGCCGTCGAGCACGCACTTCAGACTTCGATGACGCGGGCCGCACGCCGGTGTCGCCGCGCCACGGAGGTGACCATGGCAGTCATCCATCCGCGCTGAGCGGGCCTGGACCTACACAAGCAGCCTGTCGCGGCCTGCATGCGCATCGCAAGCGGCGCTGCGCTGGTACAGGAGGCTCGAACCTTTGCGGCGACGACCTCGGGGCCGCTGGCACTGTGCGCCTGGCTGAGGTTCCTCGCCCATCGGGTGCCGCCTTGTGCGGCGCTCGGACACTTGACACCCACCCGCCCGGGCCGCGCCGGAGCCTGGCGGCGCAGGACCTACACTCGGCCGCATGGCTGTCAGCCGATCGCTCATCGCTCCGACGTCGAATCCGCTGCTCGAGCGCGCGCTGCTGGAAAAGCTGACGCGCCGCGCCGAGGCCGCCGGCAGCCTGGGCAAGCTCGAACCGCTGGCGCTGCGCCTGGGGTTGATGCAAGACACCTTGAAACCGCGGCTGCGCGATCCGCAGCTGCTGGTGTTCGCGGCCGACCACGGCATCGCGGTCGACGGCATCGACAGCGCCGCGCGGCGTTCCACCGCCGAGCAAGTGCAGCGGCTGCTGGCCGGTCAACTGCCGCTGGCGGTGTTCGCGCGCATCCAGCAGATCGCGCTGACCGTGGTCGATTGCGGTGTGGCCGACAACCTTGCCGCGCACGATGGCCTGCTGATGCGCAAGATCGCCTACGGCACGCGCAACGCGCGCCTCGGCGCGGCGATGACGCTGGACCAGGCGCACGCCGCGATGCGCGCGGGCATGGAGATCGGCGACTCGCTCAGCGGCAACGCACTGCTTTGCGCCGGCCTGGGCGTGGGCGCGCACCTGTCGTCGGCGCTGGTGCTGTCGCGGCTGACCGACACGCCGGTGCGCGAACTGCTGGTGTCGGGCCAGGACGGCGCCGGCGAAGGCCTCGACCACCTGTTGGCAGTGGCACACGCCGCGCACGCGCGCCACCGCGACCTGCGCGAGCCGATCGAGGTGCTGGCCGCGTTCGGCGGCTTCGAGATCGCGCTGATGGTCGGCGCGATCCTGGTGGCGGCCAGCAAGCGCCATCTGGTGCTGATCGACGGCATCGCCGCCTGCGCCGCGCTGATGCTGGCGGCACGCATCGCGCCCCCGGTCACCGACTACTGCGTGTTCTGCCGCAGCCACGCGCACCACGGGCTGGACAAGGCACTGCACCTGTTTCGCGCGTCGGCGCTGCTCGAGCTGGACCTGGAAAGCAACGACGGCACCGGCGCCACGCTGGCCTGGCCGCTGGTGCGCAGCGCCGCGGCCTTGCTCACCGAAGTGGCCGACGGCGAAGACCCAGGCCCGTCGCGGCCGACGCCGATCGCCCCGGTCGGCCCGGCGGTGGCCGGCTGACACGGGTTCGCCCGGAAAACCCGTGCGCTGCCGACGCTTGGCGGCCGGTGGCATGCAGCGCTCGCGCGCTGCAAGACAGCGCTGATCGCACGACCGTCTCAGAGTCCGTGAAGTATTCCGGCGCGTCCGAGCGGGCGTCCGAAACGGCGTCGATCCAGGCGCAAAGCACAGCCGCAGCCCGGGCTACGGCGAGCATTTGCAACGACGAGCGGCGCCGTTTCGGCGCGTTCGAGCGGGCGTGGCGGCATGCTTCACCGACTCTCAGCCGAGCAAGCGCAGCGTCCGCGGATCCGGCTGCCCCGCGTAGAAGCGCCGCAGCGCCTGCGCGAAGCACGGCTCGTGCGGCGCGACCTCGGCGAACAGCGTCAGGCACGAGCGGAACTTCAGCGCGTCGACCTCGCCGAGGATCTGCGCGGCGCTGCGGTCCTCGTGCTGCAGCACGGCCTGCACGCACTGCACCAGCCGGGGCGCCAACAGCGGGTGCGCGGCGTAGGCAAGCGCCTCTTCGCGGCCGTCCAGGCCGTACTGCCACGCCATGCTGCTGTGGCCCAGCCCGCGCAGCTGCGGCAGCACGTACCACATCCAATGCGTGCCCTTGCACCCGGCGCGCAGCTCGGCCAGCGCGCGCTCGAAGTCGGGTTGCTGCGCCCGCACGAAGCGCTCCAGCGCAGCAGCGGCATCACCTGTGGCCATCGCGGATCGGGATGAAGGGTCAGCAAAGCCTAGCATCGCAGCGACAGCGCCGCACAGGAGAAGCGTCGATGAAGGTCTACACCACCGCCCCGCTCGAAGACCCGCGGCGGGCACGCACGCTGTACCCGCAGCTCGAGCAGATCGGCTACGACGGCGTGTTCTCGTTCGAGGCCAAGCACGACCCCTTCGTCGCGCTGGCCGTCGCCGCCGAGCACACGCAGCGGCTGCGCCTGGGCACCGGCATCGCGATCGCGTTCGCGCGCAACCCGATGAACCTGGCCAACCTGGGCTACGACCTGCAGTCGATCAGCGGCGGGCGCTTCGTGCTGGGGCTGGGTTCGCAGGTCAAGCCGCACATCGAGAAGCGCTTCAGCGCGGTGTGGTCGCACCCGGCCGAGCGCATGCGCGAGATCGTGCAGGCGATCAAGGCGATCTGGGACTGCTGGGAAGGCCGCGGCAAGCTCGACTTTCGCGGCCGCTTCTACACCCACACGATCATGATTCCGGCCTTCAACCCGGGGCCGAACCCCTACGGCCCGCCGCCGATCCTGACCGGCGGCTTCGGCCCGTTGATGACCGCGGTGGCGGGCGAGGTGGCCGACGGCTTCATCGCGCACCCGTTCAACAGCCGCCGCTCGCTGCTGCAAAACACGCTGCCGGCGCTGCAGCGCGGGCTGGCCGCAAGTGCCCGCCAGCGCAGCGGCTTCGAGGTGATCTGCGCCACGCTGGTGGTGACCGCGGCCACCGAGGAAGCCTTCGCCGCGGCCAAGCTCGCGGCGCGCAAGCAGCTGGCGTTCTACGGCTCGACGCCGGCCTACAAGCCGACGCTGAGCTGCCACGGCTGGGACGGCATGCACGACGAGCTGAACCGGCTGTCCAAGGCCGGACGCTGGGACGACATGACCGGCCTGATCGGCGACGACGTGCTCGAAGAGATCGCGGTGGTCGGCGAGCCGCAGCACATCGCCGCCAAGCTGCGCGCGCGGCTGGACGGCATCGCCGATGGCGTGAGCCTGACGCACAACCGTTTCCCCGACCCGGATCACTGGGCCGGCGTGGTGCACCAACTGCAGCGCGCACGCGCCGGCAGCGACCACGGCAGCGGCGCAGCCCGGCAGCCAGGCTGAGACGCACTTTGCTGGTGGCCCGCCGCTGATGCCACGGCGTGCGCTCAGCAGCAAGCAAGCGGCACCCGCTCGCGAACGCACACGATGCGTCGGAAGCGCCAGGACGTTTCATGCCGCTCGGTCGCGAAACCGCACAAGCCATGCTGCCGGCGCCGCCGCCGGGGCCGCGTGGCGACACGCCTATGATGGCGGCCCAGTCCCCGTTCGCGGGATACGCGGGCACGACAGCCGCAAGCGCGGCCGCTGCCCACACCGTGCGATGTTTCGATCGCCCCACCTCACAGGAGAGTACGACATGGGTTTGATGAGTTTTTTCAAGGAGGCCGGCGAGAAGCTGTTCGGCAAGGGCGATGCCAAGGCGGCGCAAGAAGCCGCGGCGAAGGCGCCGTCGCCCGAGAACATCGCCGCACTGAACGCGACCGCCGCCAAGGCGATCGAGGGCTACCTGGCGACGCAGTCGCTGGCGGTCGACGATCTCAAAGTGGACTTCGACGGCGCCAGCACCACGGTCACGGTGTCGGGCGTGGCCGCCGACCAGGCCACCAAGGAGAAGGTGCTGCTGTGCTGCGGCAACGTGCACGGCGTGTCGGCCGTCAATGACAAGCTGACGGTGAAGGCCGCGGCGCCCGAAGCGCAGTGGCACACCGTGGTCAGCGGCGACAACCTGTCGAAGATCGCCAAGAAGTTCTACGGCGACGCCAACAAGTACCCGCTGATCTTCGAGGCCAACAAGCCGATGCTGTCGCACCCGGACAAGATCTATCCGGGGCAGATGCTGCGCATTCCGCCGGCCTGACACGCGGCAGCCACGCGGCCGGCCCAAGGCCCCGCGTGTGCGCCGCCGCCGGCGTTGGCATGCCAGTTCAGGGCCAACACGCACCGAAGAGGCAACCCCATGAACAAGAAGAAGCAGGACAAGGCACCGCACGCCGGCAGCGGCAAGTCCGGCACGGGCAATTACCGGGAAGAGTTGGAGCGGCTGCAAGTCGAGCTGGCCCACCTGCAGGCCTGGGTGGTGAAAACCGGCGCACGCATCGTCGTGCTGTTCGAGGGCCGCGACGCCGCCGGCAAGGGCGGCATGATCAAGCGCATCACCGAGCGTGTCAGCCCGCGCGTGTTCCGCGTGGTGGCGCTGCCGGCGCCCACCGACCGCGAGAAGACGCAGGTCTACCTGCAGCGCTACATCAAGCATCTGCCGGCCGCCGGCGAGGTGGTGATCTTCGACCGCAGTTGGTACAACCGCCCGGGCGTCGAGCGCGTGATGGGCTTTTGCAGCGAACAAGACGCCAGCCGCTACCTGAAGCTGATGCCCAACTTCGAGACCTACCTGGTCGACTCGGGCATTTTGCTGGTCAAGTACTTCCTCACCGTCGGCATGCAAGAGCAGCAAAAGCGCTTCGAGCAGCGCATCCACGACCCGTTGCGGCAGTGGAAGTTGAGCCCGATGGACATCGCCTCCTACCGGCGCTGGTGGGCCTACTCGGCGGCCTACGACGACATGATCCGCTTGACCGACACGCCGCACGCGCCCTGGTGGATCGTGCCTTCGGACGACAAGAAGCGCGCGCGCATCAACTGCATCTCGCACCTGCTCAGCCTGATTCCCTACGAACGGGTGCCGTTCAAGAAGCCGGACCTGGGCCAGCGCGACAAGCAGCCCAAGGGCTACGAGCCGGACCCCAGCGAACGCCATGTGGTGCCCGATGTCTTCTGATTGACGCTTCTGGTTGACGCGACCGTCCACACGGGCGATGGAGCACGAAGCGCTGCCGCTGGCCGGCATGCTGATCGGCCTGGTCGGCGGGCTGGCGCTGTTCCTGCACGGCATGACGCTGATGTCGGACGCGATGCGGGCCATGGCCGGCTCGCGGCTGAAGACGATCATGGCCAGCCTGGCGCGCAACCGCTTCAGCGCGCTGCTGACCGGCATGGCGATCACCTCGGTGGTGCAGTCGTCGTCGGTGACCACGCTGATCGCGATCGGCTTCGTCTCGGCCGAGGTGCTGACGCTGACGCAGGCGCTGGCGGTCATCATGGGCGCGGCGGTCGGCTCGGCGGTGACGACGCAGATCATCGCCTTCGACATCAGCAACCTGTCGTACCTGCTGAGCGCCGCCGGCTTCGGGCTGTCGATGTGGAAGTCCCGGCGCATCGCGAGCCTCGCCGGCACGGTGGTCCTGGGCCTGGGCCTGCTGTTCATCGGCCTGGGCCTGATGTCCAGCTTCATGGCGCCGCTGCGCAGCTACCCGCCGTTCCTGGAGCTGATGGCGTCGATGACCAACCCGCTGCTCGGCATCGCGATGGGCGCGGTCTTCACCGCCGTCGTCAACTCGTCCACCGCCACGCTCGGCGTGGTCATCGCGCTGGCCTCGCAGGGCCTGATTCCGCTGCACGCCGGCATCGCGCTGGTGTTCGGCGCCAATCTCGGCACCACGCTCACCGCGCTGCTGGCCGCCCTCGGCCAGCCGCGATCGGCGCTGCATGCCGCCGTCGGGCTGGTGGTGTTCAAGCTGGTGCTGGTGCTGGTGTGGCTGCCGCTGATGGGCCCGCTCGAAGCCATCACCCGCGCCGTGTCGCCCAGCGCGCCCGGCCTGGCGCTGACCGAACAGTTGGCCTACGAGGTGCCGCGGCAGGTGGCCAACGTGCACCTGATCGTCAACCTGGCCACGGTGCTGCTGCTGCTGCCGTTCACCAACCTGTTGGCGGCGTTGATCGTGCGCGTCTTCGGCGAGGAGCCCAAGGCCCGGGACGCGGACGTGCTGGCCCCCGCGCTGAACGCGGTGCTGCTCGAAGTGCCGCCGCTGGCGGTGGATGCGGTGCGGCGCGAGGTCTGCCAGCTGGGCGAGCGCGTCGCCGCGCAGGTCGACACCGTGATTCCCGCCATCCTGGACGGCCAGCATGCCGCGCTTGCTGCCGCGCACGCGCAGGAGCGGTTGATCGATGCGCACCACGCCGAGATCGCGGCTTTCGTCGAACGGCTGCTGCAGCCCGAGATGCCGCGCGATGTCTGCCGCGCGGCCATCGGTCTGGCCGAAGCGGCCGACTACCTGGAAGCCATCGGCGATCTGATCGACAAGGAGATGATCCCGCTGTGCCGGCGTCAGGTCGAGCGCGGCACCCCGATCGGCGCGCAGGCGCGCGAAGCGCTGCGCGCGCTGGCCGAAGCGGTCGGCGGCGAGCTGCGGCGGGCGTTGCGCGCGGTGGCCGAGGCGGACCCGGCGCTGGCCGACGCGGTGCTGGACACGAAACCCCAGCTGCGCCAGCTGGAGCGGGCGGCGATCGACTTCCAGATCGAAGCGCCGCCGACCGACGACCCGCAGCGCCCGCTGCCAAACGCCTTCGAACGCGAGTTGACCGAATCGCTGCGGCGCATCTACAGCCTGGTGCGCCGCTTCGTGCGCGCCGGCAGCGCAATGGGTCAACGCAACCACGAACGCACCAACCACGCACGCACTTAGGCCGGCGCCGCCGCTCAGCTTGCCCCCGCGCGCTGGCGAACCAGCAGCAGCGCCAGCCCCAGGTGCAGCAGCACCGCCGGCCACAGCAGCAGCCCACCGGCCGCCCCTGTCCAGCCGAGCCAGCCCAGATAGACGGCGACGGCCAATCCATAGGCCAGCATGCCCAGCCGTGGGGTGCCTGGCCAGCAGGCCAGTGCCAACGCCAGCAAGGCGATGCCGAGCACGCGCGCAACCGCCACCGTCGCGATCGGCAGCGCCACAGCCCCGCAGCCTCGCCGCGCTGGCGGCGGCGCCGCCTAACGCAGCCAGCCGCCCGAGTGCAGCGCCTTGATCGCGCCGGAGCCGATCGACGCGCCGAAGCGGCGCACCAGGCGCTCGGCGACGTTCTCCTTGGGCGTGTAGTCGATCACCTCGGGCGCCTTGATGACCTCGCGCGCGACGTAGTCCAGGCTGCCGAAATGGTCGGCCAGCCCGGACCTGACCGCCTCCTCGCCGTTCCAGAACAACCCCGAGAAGGTCTCGGGTGTTTCCTTCAGGCGCTTGCCGCGGCCGTCGCGCACCACCTTGATGAACTGCTGGTGCACCTGGTCGATCATCAGCTTGGCGTAGGCGCGCTGCTTGTCGTCCTGCGGCGAGAACGGATCGAGCATGCCCTTGTTCGCGCCCGCGGTCAGCAACCGCCGCTCGATGCCCAGCTTGTTCATCAGGCCGACGAAGCCGAAGCCTTCCATCAGCACGCCGATCGAGCCGACCAGGCTGGCCTTGTCGACATAGATCTCGTCGGCGGCCACCGCCACGTAGTAGGCGCCCGACGCGCAGACCTCCTCGACCACCGCGTAGATCTTCTTGTCGTGCAGCGCCTTCAGGCGCCGGATCTCGTCGTTGACGATGCCGGCCTGCACCGGGCTGCCGCCGGGCGAGTTGATGCGCAGCACCACCGCCTGCGCGCCGGCGTCCTCGAAGGCGCTGGTCAGCGCCGCAACCAGCGATTCGGCGTTGGCTTCGGCTTCGCTGTCGATCTCGCCGCGCAGATCGACCAGCGCGGTGTGCGGGCCGGCCGGCGCGTTCATGGCCATGCGCTGCGACAGCAGCGCCCAGGCGATGGCCAGCACCAGGCCGAGCCAGATCAGGCGAAAGAAGATGCGCCAGCGGCGCTCGGCGCGGCGCTCGCGCAGCAACTCGCGCGCCGCCATCTCGAGCGTGCCTTCCAGCCGCGCCGCCAGCGGCGCGCCCTGCGCGGGAGCCGGCGCGGCGCCGTGGTCGTCGGTGTTCATGGGTTGTCCCCTGGGGCTGCCGGTACCTCGCGGGGCACCGGTCGGATGTCGGCGGAAGGATACCAATACACCTGGGCGCCGATCTCCGCCACCGCCAGCGGCGTGAGCCGGCCGCGACCGCAGGGCCCGCCGACGCAGCGCCCGCCGATCGGCTCGTAGGCGGCGCCGTGGGTGGCGCACACGATGTAGCGCCGATCGGCGTCGAGAAACACGCCGGGCTGCCAGTCCATCTCGATCGGCACGTGCAGGCAGCGGTTGATGTAGGCCACCACCTTGCCGTCAAAACGCAGCGCGAAAGCGCGCACCGGCTGGCCGTACTGCAGCACGTCGAACACCAGCGCACGGCCGCGTTCGGCCAGCGCGGCCGATGCGCACAGGTGCTGGGCATCGCGGTGCGCGGCGGGCGTGGCGCAATGGTTCATGCGTGGCGCTGCAGCCAGTCGTGCAGCTCGCGGGTGGAGCGCGCCACGAACAGCGGTGCATGGCGCGCGAAGTCTTCGACCGGGTGCGCGCCGTAGCTCACCGCCACGCTGGCCACGCCGGCGTTGGCCGCGAGCTGCAGGTCGTGCGTGGTGTCGCCGATCATCAGCGTGCGCCCGGGGTCGACGCCGAGCTCGGCCATCAGCTCGAGCAGCATCAGCGGGTCGGGCTTGGAGGCGGTCTCGTCGGCGGTGCGGGTGCTGTCGAAGATTGCGCGCAGCCGGGCGCTGTCCAGCGCCTCGTTCAAGCCCAGGCGGCTCTTGCCGGTGGCCACCGCCAGCCAGTGGTGGCGCGCCTTCAGTTCCTGCAGCATCTCGCGCGTGCCGTCGAACAGCATCACCTCGTGCTGGCGCGCCACGTAGTGGTGGCGGTAGCGCTGGCCCAGTTCGCGATAGCGCTGCACCGGCAGCTCGGGCGCGGCGTGGCGCAGCGCATCCATCAGCCCCAGGCCGATCACGTAAGACGCCTGCGCGTCGCTCGGCTGCGTCAGGCCCAGGTCGCGGCAGGCGGCCTGGATGCAGCGCACGATCAGCGCGGTCGAATCGAACAGCGTGCCGTCCCAGTCGAAGGCAATCAGGTCGAAGCGCGGCGCGCGGTTCATGGCATCACACGCGGCTCGAGGCGGCGCAGCAGCGCCTGGCAGGCCGGCGGCAACGGCGCTTCGAGCTCGATGCGCTGGCCGCCTTGCGGGTGGTCGAAGCACAGCCGGCGCGCATGCAGGAACATGCCGTCGTAGCGCGACCCGGCCACCGCCTGGCCGCGCGCCAGCGCCTTGTTGAACTCGAAGTCGCCGTACTTCGCGTCGCCGGCGATCGGATGTCCGGCATCGGCCAGGTGCACGCGGATCTGGTGGGTGCGCCCGGTCAGGATGGCCACGTCCAGCAGCGTGAAGCCGGCGTAGCGCGCGACCACCGCCACCTGCGAGATCGCGCGCTTGGCCAGCGGATCGTCGGGCGTGCTGGCGCGCACCCGGCGCTGGCCGTCGGCCTGCACGAACTTGTGCAGGCTCACGTCGATGCGCCGCAGCGCCGCCGGCCATTCGCCCAGCACCAGCGCCGCATAGTTCTTGGCCGTGCCGCGCGCGCGGAACTGGCCTTGCAGCGCGGTCAGCGCGCTGCGTTTCTTGGCCAGCAGCAGCACCCCCGAGGTATCGCGGTCGAGGCGGTGCACCAGCTCCAGAAAGTCCAGCCGCGGCCGCGCGCGGCGCAGCTGCTCGATCACGCCGAAGCTGACGCCGCTGCCGCCGTGCACCGCGACGCCAGGCGGCTTGGCGATGGCCAGCACGCGATCGTCCTCGAACAGCACCTCGAACTCGCGCGCCGGCACCGCCGCGGCCGGCGCCTTTTCCGGCAGCCGCACCGGCGGCACGCGCACCCGGTCGCCAGCGCGCATCCGCGTGTCGGCGCTGGCGCGGCCCTTGTTGACGCGCACCTCGCCGCAGCGGATGACGCGATAGACGTGGGTCTTCGGCACGCCCTTGAGGTGGCGCATCAGGTAGTTGTCCAGCCGCTGGCCGGCGCCGGCTTCGTCCACCGTCAAATGCAGCACTTGCGCAGCGCCGGGCGCAGGCGCCGCCGCAGGCTGCGTGCGAACTTTGCCCCCTATAATGCGCCGGTCCACGAGCGGTCTCTAAGTGCTTGATTTGCCGGAGTTTAGCCGGTGCAGACGAAGACCGAAGCGGGACCGCGGCGGGCGCGCAGCGCCGCCGTGAAGCCGATGCAATGCCGGCCGTTGTCCGAAGGCAGGCCTGGGCGCCACAGCGACCCGGCGGCCAACGGCGGCCGGCATGAGAGACGAGCGATTGCCGAACCGAGCCTGCAAAGGCCACCCGAACACTTCTCGATGCCAGACGGCCCTGTGCCGGCCTTGCATCGCGCGTCCAGCGACGCCCCTGCGCATGTTGTCCCCGTCCCCCGCCGCCATCCCCGACCGACGCCACCGGCAGCATGCCGGGCGCGCCCGGCCGCCGGCATGGCCGCTGCGCACGATGCAGCGAACCGGGCCGACGCCGTGCAGCACGCAGGCACGGCGCTGACACGCACGCGCCAACGCCGCGCGGTCGACGGCCCTGCAGGGTCACGACGCGCGGTCCAGGGCGATTCGAGCCAACGGTTGCGGCACGCACGACTCGCGCATCCATCAAGGTGAAACGGCGCCGCGCCGCGGTGCCGTCCCAGGAGACGCAATGAAACGCATGCTGATCAACGCCACGCAGCCCGAGGAGCGGCGGCTGGCAATCGTCGACGGCCAGAAGCTGGTCGACTTCGAAACCGAAATCGAGGGGCGCGAGCAGCGCAAGGGCAACATCTACAAGGCGGTGGTGACGCGCGTCGAGCCGTCGCTCGAAGCCTGCTTCGTCGACTACGGCGAAGACCGCCACGGCTTCCTGCCGTTCAAGGAGATTTCCAAGAACTACTTCCGCGACGGCGTCGACAGCAAAAACGCGCGCATCCAGGACGCGATCAAGGACGGCGACACGCTGCTGGTGCAGGTGGAAAAGGAAGAGCGCGGCAACAAGGGCGCGGCGCTGACCACCTACGTCAGCCTGGCCGGACGATATCTGGTGCTGATGCCGAACAACCCGCGCGGCGGCGGCGTGAGCCGGCGCATCGAGGGCGAGGATCGCGAAGAGCTGAAGGACGCGATGGATCAGCTCGAATACCCGAAGGGCATGAGCCTGATCGCGCGCACCGCGGGCATCGGCCGCAGCGCGGCCGAGCTGCAGTGGGACCTGAACTACATGCTCAAGCTGTGGAGCGCGATCGACGGCGCATCCAAGGCCGGCAAGGGCGCGTTCCTGATCTACCAGGAAAGCTCGTTGGTGATTCGCGCGATCCGCGACTACTTCACCGCCGACATCGGCGAGATCCTGATCGACACCGACGACATCTACGACCAGGCCAAGCAGTTCATGAACCACGTGATGCCGGAGTCGGCACCACGGGTCAAGCGCTACCGCGACGATGCGCCGCTGTTCAGCCGCTTCCAGATCGAGCACCAGATCGAGACCGCGTTCAGCCGCACCGTCAACCTGCCGTCCGGTGGCGCGATCGTCATCGACCACACCGAGGCGCTGGTGTCGGTGGACGTGAACTCGGCGCGCGCCACGCGCGGCACCGACATCGAAGAGACCGCCACGCGCACCAACCTGGAAGCCGCCGACGAGATCGCGCGCCAGATGCGGCTGCGCGACCTGGGCGGCTTGATCGTCGTCGACTTCATCGACATGGACGAGAGCAAGAACCGGCGCGAAGTGGAAACGCGGCTGCGCGACGCATTGCGCAGCGACCGCGCGCGCGTGCAGTTCAGCAGCATCAGCAAGTTCGGCCTGCTGGAACTGAGCCGCCAGCGGCTGCGCCCGGCCTTGAGCGAGGGCTCGCACATCACCTGCCCGCGCTGCAACGGCACCGGCCACATCCGCGACACCGAGAGCTCGGCGCTGCAGATCCTGCGCATGGTCCAAGAAGAGTCGATGAAGGACAACACCGCCGCGGTGCACGTGCAGGTGCCGGTGGAGGTGACCAGCTTCCTGCTCAACGAGAAGCGCACCGAGATCACCAAGATCGAACTCAAGCAGCGCGTGACCGTGCTGCTGGTGCCGAACAAGCACCTGGAAACGCCGAACTACAAGCTCGAGCGGCTGCGCCAGGACGACCCGCGGCTGGACAACTACCGCGCCAGCTACACCATGGTCGACGAGCAGGAAGACGAGGTCGGCATCACCCGCCGCCGCGACGCCAGCGACAAGGCCAAGAACCGGCAGGAGCCGGTGATCAAGGGCGTGCTGCCCGACCAGCCGGCACCGCCGCCGAGCGTGGTCGCGCCGGCCCCGGCAGCGCTGCCAACGCCGCTGCCGGCGCCACCGGCGCCGACGCCGGTGGCCGAGCCGGCAGCGGGTGGCGGCTTCTTCGCCTGGGTGAAGAAGCTGTTCGGTGCGGCCAGCCCGGCCGCGCCAGCGCCGGCGCTGCCGCGGCCGGTGGCGCCCATCGCCGCCGTGGCCGAGCCCGCGCGCGGCGATGGCCGGCGCGGTGAACGCGGTGAACGCGGTGAACGCGGGGATCGCGGCGGCCGTGGCGGCAGGAACAGCCGTGACGGACGCGACGGACGCGACGGTCGTGAAGGCCGTGAGGGCCGTGAGGGCCGAGAAGGCCGCAATGGCCGCGACACCCGCCAAGGCGACGGCCGCGGCAGCCGCGGCGAAGCGCGCGATGGCCGCGACCGCGACGCACCGCGCGATGCCACCACCGCAAGCGGCGAGCCCACGCCACGCGGCCCGCGCCAGGAGCGCAACGAGCAGCGCCGCCCCGCGCGCACCGACGCCGACACCGTGGCCAGCGAGAGCAACGGCCCGATCGACGCGACGCTGGCCGAAACGGCCGCTGCAGACGGTGAGCGCAGCTCCGGACGCCGCCGCCGCCGCGGTGGTCGCGGCGGCCGCGATCGCGACGACGCCCGCAGCGACGCCGCGCAAGACCGAGACGCCCTCGCAGGCGCGGCCGACATGACCGACGAAACCGCACTGGCAGGCGACGACAACCCGCAGGCCGCACCGCCGGTTGCGCCCGGCGAGGACGGCGCGAGCAGCGGCAGCGAGCGTGAGCGTGGCCGCCGCCGCGGCGGCCGTGGCGGTCGTCCGCGGCGCGAAGACCAAGCCGGCGACGATGCGTCGGCCGCGCTCGGCGATGCCGGCCCCGAACTGCAGCCCGCCGCCGCGGCTGAAGCGGCAGCCGCCGCCACGCCGCAGCCCGAGCCGGTTGCCGGTACGCTCAGCGATGGCGACTCCGGCACCGCGCTGGAGCCGATCGCGGCGGCTGCCGCCGAGGCCACGGCGCTCGCCGCGACCGGCGAGCCCGCGGCAGCGCTGGTTCCAGCCTCGGTGCCGACCTCAGCGCCGAGCCCAGCGCCGGCGCCAGTGGCACCCTCGCTGGAAACGCCACCACCGGCACCCGTGGTGGCCGTCGCAGGCGACGCCGAGGCAGCGCTTGCCGCACCGCAGCCTGCACCCGAGGCGCCTGCAGCGGCGCGCACCGGCGAGCCCTTCGCGCTGCCGCTGGACGCGCTGCACGCGCTGGCCGCATCGGCCGGGCTGGAGTGGGTGAACTCGGATGCCGAACGCATCCTGGTGGTGCAGCTGGCGATGGCCAACGAGCCCAGGCCGGTGCACGTGCCGCGCCTGCCGCGGCCGCGCGTGGTCATCGACGACGGCCCGCTGGTGCTGGTCGAGACACGCAAGGACCTGTCGCAGATGAAGCTGCCGTTCGAGCAACACCAGCCGCCGGCAGCCTGACACGCGACGCTGGCGCACAACCGCGGGCGCAAGCCCCCGGTTGCGGGGCTGCTCAGGGCAGGCGGTGCAGCGCGTGCTGGTACGCCGGCTGGTGCATCAGCTCGTCCCAGCTCAGCGGCGGGGCCTGCGGCAGCAGCGCCAGGCGCCGCCGCTCGCTGTCGGGGTCGGCCCGCCAATGGCCGGCTGCGGCTTGCTGCTGCAGCCCGGCGAGCAGTTCGTCGACGGCCTCGCCCGCGCCCAGGCTCTGGTTGCACAGCAGCACCAGGTCGCAGCCGGCATCCAGCGCCAGCGCGGCGGCCTCGGCGTAGCTCAGCGCGCTGGACACGCTGGGCGCGCCGCCCGGCGCCGCGCCGAGGTGGCGCGCGCCTTCCATGCTCAGGTCGTCGCTGAAGATCGCGCCGTTGAAGCCGAGCTGGCCGCGCAGGATCTGCTGCAGCCAGCGCGGCGAGAAGCCGGCCGGCCGGTGGTCCACCTTCGGGTAGATCACGTGCGCCGGCATCACCGAGCTCAGGCTGGTGCTCAGCGCACCGTAGGGCAGCGCGTCGTCGCCCAGGATGGCGCGCAGCGAGCGCCGGTCCACCGGCACCGCCACATGGCTGTCGGCCTTGACGAAGCCGTGGCCGGGAAAGTGCTTGCCGCAGTTGGCCATGCCGGCCAGCAGCAGGCCGTGCATCAGGCTCTTGGCCAGCAGCGTGGCCACGCGCGCATCGCGGTGGAAGGCGCGGTCGCCGATGACGCCGCTGGAGCCGTAGTCCAGGTCGAGCACCGGGGTGAAGCTGAAGTCGACGCCGCAAGCGCGAAGCTCGCTGGCCAGCACGTAGCCGCAAGCGGTGGCGGCGTCGGTGGCGGCCAGCGGGTCGCGCATCCACAGCTCGCCCAGCGCGCGCATCGGCGGCAGCTGGGTAAAGCCGTCGCTGCGAAAGCGCTGCACGCGCCCGCCTTCGTGGTCGACGCAGATCAGGATGTCGGGGCGCACGCGCTTGATCGCGCGCGTCAGCTCGAGCAGCGCGCGCCGGTCGACCCAGTGCCGCGCGAACAGGATCAGCCCGCCGGTCAGCGGGTGCTTCAGCCGGCGCCGGTCGGCCGCGCTCAGGGTCGGGCCGGCGATGTCGAGCACCACCGGTGCATGGTCGGTCATGGGGTTGCTTCCTCGCGTTCGACGGCGACGAAGGCCACCGCGTAGTCGTTCTCGTCGCTGACGCTGACCTGCGCACGCAGCGAGCGCGCGGCGAACCATTCGGCCAGCGCGCCGTGCAGCCGGATCTCGGGCTTGCCGCTGGGGGCGTTGACGATCTCGCAGGCGCGCCAGGTCATCGGCATGCGCAGGCCCAGCCCGATCGCCTTGGAGAAAGCCTCCTTGGCCGAAAAGCGCGTGGCCAGGAAGCTCAGGCCGCGCTGCGCCGAGCGTGCGCTGCGCGCACGGTACACCGCCAGTTCGTGCTCGCCCAGCACCTTCAGCGCAAAGCGCTCGCCGCGGCGCTCGACCGTGGCGCGGATGCGCCGGATGTCGGTGATGTCGGTGCCGATGCCGTAGATCATGCGCCGGGCTGCGCTGCGCGCGGGTCGAAGGCTTCGCGGATGCAGCGCTGGTAGCGCCGCACCGTCTCGGGGATGCCGAACTCGATCGCGTCGCCGATCAGCGCATGGCCGATCGACACCTCCTGCACGCCAGGCACGCCGCGCAGGAAGTCGCCCAGGTTGGCGCGGTTCAGGTCGTGGCCGGCATTGAGCTCCAGGCCCGCGGCCAGCGCGGCCTCGGCGGCACGCGCATAAGCGGCCAGCCGCTCGGCCTGCGCCGGCGTGCCGTGGGCGCGCGCATAGCTCTCGGTGTAGAGCTCGACACGCTCGGCGCCCAGTTCGCGCGCCAGCGCCATCGCCTCGGGCGCCGGGTCCATGAACAGGCTGACGCGCACGCCCAGCGCGCGCAGCTCGCCGATCAGCGGGCGCAGCCGCGCGCCGTCGGCCTGCAGGTTCCAGCCGTGGTCCGACGTGGCCTGGTCGCTGCTGTCGGGCACCAGCGTGCACTGCGCGGGTCTGAACTCGCGCACCAGCGGCATCAGGTTGTGAAAGGGGTTGCCCTCGATGTTGAACTCGGCCTGCCGCCAGCGCTGCAGCAGTGTGTGCAGCTCGCGCACGTCGGCGGCGCGGATGTGGCGCTGGTCGGGGCGCGGGTGCACGGTGATGCCGTCGGCGCCGGCCTGCAGCGCCAGCGTGGCGATGTGCAGCAGGTTCGGGATGTCCAGCGGCCGCGAGTTGCGCAGCAGCGCAACGCGGTTGACGTTGACCGACAGCGCGGTGCAGCCGCGGCCACGGCGCGAGCCGGCTTCGGGGGCGACGAGCGGATTCATCGAAAGCGTTCAAGAAGGGGTGGCCACGAAGTCGCGCAACTCGCTCAGCAGCTGGCGCGTGCGCAGCGTGTATGTGCCGAGATGATATTGAAGCAGCGCGCGCAGGCTGCGCCGCAGCGGCGCCAGCGCGTTCGCGCACTCGGCTTGCAGTGCGGCGATGCTGCCGTGCTGCAGCGCCGCCTGCAGCGCCAGCCAGCGCTCGCCGGTCAGCGCGCCGCCGCCGGGCACGGTCGGGACCAGGCCGTCTTGCGCGCGCAGCTCGTAGCCGGCCTCGGGCTGCACCGCCTGCTGGGTCTGGGTGACGCGGTGCAGTTCGGGCAGCACGCCGATCTCGCGCAGCAGGCTCAGCTCGAAGGCGCGCAGCGCCGCTTGCGACCCGGCGTCGTTGGCGGCATCGGCGGCACCGGCCAGCAGCGGCAGGGTCTGCGCATAGGCATCGAACAGCGCGGCATGCGCGTCCTGCCGCGCCAGCAGCCGCAGCAGCAGCTCGTTCAGGTACAAGCCGGCGAACAGCGCGCTGCCGCCGAGCATCGGCGCGCCGCCGGCCCATTCGGCGCCGCGCAAGGTGTGCACCTCGGCATCGCGGTCGCCGCGCGCCAGCACCACCTGCAGCCGCTGGAACGGCAGCAGCACGCCGCGCAGCTGCGAGTAAGGCCGCTTCGCTCCCTTGGCAGCCACCGCCAGCCGGCCGCGCTCGCGCGTGAACAGGTCGACGATCAGGCTGGTTTCGCTCCAGTCGTAGCGGTGCAGCACATAGGCCGACAGCGGCTTGCTCATCGCCGCCGCCCAGCCCGGCTGCCGGCCGCCAGCGCGCCCGCAGCGCGCCTCATTCGTAGCCGAAGCTGCGCAGGTGCGCTTCGTCGTCGGCCCAGCCCGAGCGCACCTTGACCCACAACTGCAGGAAGACCTTGGCGTCGAGCAGCCGCTCGAGCTCCTGGCGCGCCTCGCTGCCGATGCGCTTGAGCCGCTCGCCGCCGGCGCCGACCACCATGCCCTTGTGGGCGTCGCGCTCGACGATGATGGTCGCGGCGATGCGGCGCAGCCGGCCTTCTTCGGCGAACTGGTCGATCTGCACCGTGCAGCTGTACGGCAGCTCGTCGCCGGTCAGGCGAAACAGCTTCTCGCGCACGATCTCGCCGGCAAGGAAGCGCTCGTTGCGGTCGGTGAGCGCGTCTTCGTCATGCAGCCACGGCCCTTCGGGCAGGTACGGCGCGACGATGCCCAGCAGCCGCTGCACGTCGGCGTCCTTGCGCGCCGTCATCGGCACGAACTCGGCGAAGGCGTGGCGCTGCTGCATGGACTGCAGCCACGGCAGCAGTTCGTTGCGCCGCTTGACCGCATCGAGCTTGTTGGCCACCAGCAGCACCGGTTTGTTCGGCGGCAGCAGCGCCAGCACCTTGGCGTCGTCCAGACCGAAGCGGCCGGCCTCGGTGACGAACAGCACCGCGTCGACATCGGCCAGCGACGCCACCACGGTGCGGTTCATCGTGCGGTGCAGCGCGCTGCCGTGCCTGGTCTGGAAGCCCGGCGTGTCGACGAACACGAACTGCGCCGGGCCCGCGGTGCGGATGCCGGTGATGCGGTGGCGCGTGGTCTGCGCCTTGCGCGAGGTGATGCTGACCTTTTGCCCGACCAGCGCGTTCAGCAGCGTCGACTTGCCGACGTTGGGCCGCCCGACGATGGCCACCAGGCCGCAACGCCGCGGCCCGCCGGGTGCACTGGCGCCGCTGTCGCTGCTGGCGGCGCCGGATGCCGTGCCGGCGGGTGCGGCGGGTGCGGCGGGCGTGGCACGTGCCGCGCGCCCGCCCGGAGCCGGCGCGCCGCCGCTGCTTCGCGCCGGGGTCACGATCGCAACGGCCCACCGGGCCGGTCGTTGGCCTTCAGCGCGTCGAGCATGCGCCGCGCGGCCTGCTGCTCGGCGGCGCGGCGCGAGCGGCCTTCGCCGCGCTCGACCAGCGCCAGCGCCGCAACCCCGCACTCGACCTCGAAGGTCTGGGCGTGCGCCTGGCCGCGCGTGGCCGCGATGCGATACGAAGGCACCGCCAGCCGCCGCGCCTGCAGCCACTCTTGCAGTTCGGTCTTGGCGTCCTTGCTCCAGCTGTCGATCTCGGTGCCGTCGATCAGCTCGCCGAACAGCCGCCGCACCGCCTGGTGCGCGGCATCGAAGCCGCCGTCGAGAAAGGTCGCGCCGAGCAGCGCCTCGAGCGCATCGGCCAGGATCGACGCGCGCTGCGCGCCGCCGCCGCGCGCCTCGCCGTCGGACAGCCGCACCAGTTGTGGCAGGTTCAGGCCCAGCGCGGCGCGGTGCAGGCTGTCCTCGCGCACCAGGTGCGCGCGCACCCGCGTCAGGTCGCCTTCGTCGGAGCCGGCGAAGCGCTGGAACAGCAGTTCCGACACCGCCAGGTTCAGCACCGCGTCGCCGAGAAACTCCAGCCGCTCGTTGTGCTCGGCACCAAAGCTGCGGTGGGTGAGCGCGCGCGTCAGCAGCGCGGCCTGGGTGAAGTTGTGCCCCAGGCGTTGCTGCAAGGCATCGAGCGCGGATTCGGCCATAGGGCCGAAGCTTACTTCGATTGCCCTTGGTACTTCAGCAGCAGGTACACCGGCTCGACCAGCGGGATCTCCTTGTCGTAGGCAAAGCGGATCACCAGCTTGTCGTTTTCCTTGGTCACTTCGAGATCCTTGCCGGAGACCGAGGTGATCGAGTACTCGATGTCCTTTTGCCTGTCGAAGGCGCGGCGCACCTCGCCCACCGTGGCGGGTGCCTCGGCGGCGACGCGGTCGACCGCGCGCTGCACGGTCAGGTACTCGTTGACGGTGGGCAGCACCCGCACCGCCAGATAGCCGATGAAACCCACGATGATGGCCCAGGCCATCAGCCCGATCAGACTCATGCCGCGCTGCGCGCGCAGCCGCACGGGGGTCGCTCTTGACGACATCTGCACCTTTCGCCGGCGCGCCCGGCGCCGCATCAGTTGAAAGCCCCGATGCGGCCCAGGTTGCCGAAGTTCATCCACACGAAAAAGGCCTTGCCGACGATGTTCTCGTCGGGCACGAAGCCCCAGAAGCGTGAGTCCTGCGAGTTGTCGCGGTTGTCGCCCATCATGAAGTAATGCCCCGGCGGCACCTTGCAGACCACGCCTTCGGGGCTATATCGGCAGTTCTGGTGGAAGGCAAAGGTCTTTGGCTCGACGCCGAAGAAGGCCGGACGCTTGGGATCGACCAAGATGCGATGTTCTACCGCCCCGAGCCGTTCGCTGAACATCGGCACGTAGCGCAGGCTGTCGTCGTCGTAGAACTCGCCCAGCGCTTTGGTCGGCACTTCCTGGCCGTTGACGTGCAGCCGCTGATTCAGCCAGGCCACCTCGTCGCCGGGCACGCCGACCACGCGCTTGATGTAGTCGACTCTGGGGTCCACCGGATAGCGAAACACCATCACGTCGCCGCGCTGCGGATCGTTGTTGGCGACGAGCTTCTTGTTCAGCACCGGCAGCCGGATGCCATAGTGGAACTTGTTCACCAGGATCAGGTCGCCGACCATCAGCGTCGGCACCATCGAGCCCGACGGGATCTTGAACGGCTCGAACAGGAACGAGCGCAGCAAGAACACGATCAGGATCACCGGGAACAGCCCCGCGGTCCAATCGAGCCACCACGGCTGCGCCAGCAGCTTGCGCTGCGCCTGCGCGATGTCGCCGTCGACCTTGTCGATGCCCATCTTGGCCAGGCCGGCGCGGCGCGCATGGTCTTGCTGCTGCAGCGCGACCGCGGCGGCTTCGCGCGCCGGCTTGAAGCGAAAGCGCTCGCCCAGCCAGTACACGAAGGTGATGACGGTCAGCGCGAACAGCAGCAGCGCGAAGTTTCCGCTCCAGTAGCCGAAGAACCAGCCGCCCAGGTAGACCACCAGGACGCCGTACAACGCAGCGGTAAGGGTACTCATCAATCGTCCACTCGAAGGATGGCCAGGAAGGCCTCCTGCGGCACCTCGACGGTGCCGATCTGCTTCATGCGCTTCTTGCCGGCCTTCTGCTTTTCCAGCAGCTTGCGCTTGCGCGTGATGTCGCCGCCATAGCACTTGGCCAGCACGTTCTTGCGCAGCGCCTTGATGTTCTCGCGCGCGATGATGTTGGCGCCGACCGCCGCCTGCAGCGCCACGTCGTACATCTGGCGCGGGATGATCTCGCGCATCTTGGACACCACCGCGCGCGCACGGTACTGGCTTTGCGAGCGGTGCACGATGATCGACAGCGCATCGACCTTGTCGCCGTTGATCAGCATGTCGACCTTGACGACGTCGGCGGCGCGGTACTCCTTGAACTCGTAGTCCATCGACGCGTAGCCGCGCGACACGCTCTTGAGCTTGTCGAAGAAGTCGAGCACGATCTCGGCCAGCGGCATCTCGTAGGTCAGCAGCACCTGGCGGCCGTGGTAGGCCATGTTGAGCTGCACGCCGCGCTTCAAGTTGGCCAGCGTCATCACCGGGCCGACGTAGTCCTGCGGCATGTACAGGTGCACGGTGACGATCGGCTCGCGGATCTCCTTGATGCGACCCTGGTCGGGCATCTTCGACGGGTTCTCGATCTCGATGACCTCGCCGTCGCCCATCTCCACTTGGTAGATGACGCTGGGCGCGGTGGTGATCAGGTCCTGGTCGAACTGGCGCTCGAGGCGCTCCTGCACGATCTCCATGTGCAGCAAGCCGAGAAAGCCGCAGCGAAAGCCGAAACCCAGCGCCTGGCTGACCTCAGGCTCGTAGCGCAGCGACGAGTCGTTGAGCACCAGCTTTTCCAGCGCGTCGCGCAATGCCTCGTACTCGCTGGCCTCGGTCGGGTACAGCCCGGCGAAGACCTGCGGCTTGATCTCCTTGAAGCCGGGCAGCGCCTCGCTGGCCGGCCCGGCGTTGTTGGGCAGCTTCTTTTCCAGCGTCAGCGTGTCGCCGACCTTGGCCGACTGCAGTTCGCGGATGCCGGCGATGATGAAACCGACCTCGCCGGCCTCGAGCACGCCGCGTTGCTCGGATCGCGGCGTGAACACGCCGAGCTGCTCGATGCCGTAGACCGCATGGGTGGCCATCAGCCTGAAGCGCTCGCCCTTGGCCAGACGGCCGTCGACCACGCGCACCAGCATCACCACGCCGACGTAGTTATCGAACCAGCTGTCGATGATCATCGCGCGCGGCGGCCCGTCGGGGTTGCCGCGCGGCGGCGGCATGCGCGCGATGACGGCTTCGAGGATGTCGTCCAGCCCCAGCCCGGTCTTGGCCGAACACGGGATCGCGTCGCTGGCGTCGATGCCGATCACGTCCTCGATCTCGGCCTTGGCGCGCTCGGGATCGGACTGCGGCAGGTCCATCTTGTTCAGCACCGGCACCACCTCGACGCCGAGTTCGAGCGCGGTGTAGCAGTTGGCCACCGTCTGCGCCTCGACGCCCTGGCTGGCGTCGACCACGAGCAGCGCGCCTTCGCAGGCCGACAGCGAGCGGCTGACTTCGTACGAGAAGTCGACGTGCCCCGGCGTGTCGATCAGGTTGAGGTTGTAGACCTTGCCGTCGCGCGCGGTGTAGTGCAGCGCCGCGGTCTGCGCCTTGATGGTGATGCCGCGCTCGCGCTCGATGTCCATCGAGTCGAGCACCTGCGCTTCCATCTCGCGATCACTCAGGCCGCCGCAGCGCTGGATGATGCGATCGGCCAGCGTGCTCTTGCCGTGGTCGATGTGGGCAATGATCGAGAAGTTGCGGATGTGATCCATGAAGGCGGAATGCGGCTGCCAGGGCCGAGGACAAAACGGCGAAGCCGTTTCAGCGCAAGCTCACATCGCGCAACGATGTGAAGGCGCGAAGCGCCGGGCTGAAGCTAAAAAAAAGGCACGTCGAAGAGGTGACGCGCCTTCCAACAGAACGTTTGGCAACTGCTTGTTGGGCCTTCATTGTAGTCAAAAGGTACCGGCTGGAAGCCGCGCCAGTGCTTGTTTTGCGGCCGTTGCAGCATGCCAACACGCAAAGTTTTCAACATCTTGTCCACAGGCTTGAGTGCGCGGCGCCGGTTTGCACAAATGCGACACCGGCGGGGACGAACTCGCGGCTAAACACAGCCGAAGCGCAGCGATTCTAGCTGCGTCATGACCCAATCCGTCCGATGTTCGCATTGAAGTGAAAGGTCACTAACATACGGCCGGATCGAATCCCGCACACCTGCCGTCGGCACGAAATTTGCCGATCTCGTCATACGGAAACACCCCGGAGCGCAGTCGGTCAATCGCTTGGGCGCCGAAGATCGCGATCCCCTGCGCTGACCGACGTCTACGCCGCCACTGGGCAAAGGATGATCCCGCTTGCGTCGTGCCAGCCGCCACCGCTGCTTGCGGCCGTGACGGCGGCAACGAGCGCGCAGCGCTGCAGCCTCAACGCGCTGGCTTGATCACCAGAAAGTTCGCGGCGTCGCCGCGGCGCACCAGCACGCTCACCGCCTTGGCCTTGTCCAGTTTCTGCGCGAGCTGGTTGAACTGCTTGGCATCGACGATGTCGGTGTTCTCCATCGACAGGATCACGTCGCCTTCGCGCAGCCCGGCGCGGGCCGCCGCACCGTCGACCGCCTCGACGCGCACCCCGCCGCGCAGCCGCAACTCGCGCTTTTGCGCGTCGGTCAGATCGGCGACAACCAGACCGAGCACGCTCTTTTGCGCCGGGGCCGACGCCGGCTCGCTGCTGCGGCGTGCCGGCCGCTCGGGCTCGAACTCGGCGACGGTGACCGCGAGATCCTTGGTCGCACCGCGGCGAAACACCTGCAGCGCGATCTTCGTGCCGGGCTTGGTGCTGCCGATCATGCGCGGCAGGTCGCCGGCCTTCTCCACGGCCTTGCCGTCGACCTTGGTGATGATGTCGCCGGCCTCGACCCCGCCCTTGTCGGCCGGGCCGCCGGCCTCGGCGCTTTGCACCAGTGCGCCACTGGCCTTGCCCAGGCCGATGGCTTCGGCCACGTCCTTGCTCACCGGTGCGATCTGCACGCCGATGCGCCCGCGAATGACCCGTCCGCTGGTGCGCAGCTGGTCCGACACGCGCATCGCGTCGGCGATCGGGATCGCGAACGCGATGCCCATGTAGCCGCCCGAGCGGCTGAAGATCTGCGAGTTGATGCCCACCACCTCGCCGCGCAGGTTGAGCAGCGGCCCGCCCGAGTTGCCGGGGTTGATGGCGACGTCGGTCTGGATGAACGGCAGGTAGTCGCCGGTGTCGCGCCCCTTGGCGCTGACGATGCCGGCAGTGACGGTGTTGTCCAGGCCGAAGGGCGAACCGATCGCCACCACCCACTCGCCGACACGCAGCTTGTCGCTGTCACCGATCTTGACGAACGGCAGGCCCGAAGCCTCGACCTTGACCACCGCGATGTCGGTGCGCCGGTCCGACCCGACGATGCGCGCCTTGAACTCGCGCTTGTCCGACAGCGTCACCAGCACCTCGTCGGCGCCCTCGACGACGTGGGCGTTGGTCATGACGAAGCCATCGGCGCTGAGAATGAAGCCGGAGCCCACGCCGCGCTGCTGCGGCTCGTCGTCGCCGCCGCGCGGTCCGCGACGCGGGTCGGGCCGCCCGGGCAGCGGAATGCCGAAGCGGCGGAAGAACTCCTCGACGTTGGGATCGATCTCGATGCCGGGTGCGCCGCCCTGACGCACCCGCTCCAGCGTGCGGATGTTGACCACCGCCGGGCCGACCCGTTCGACCAGCTCGGTGAAATCCGGCAATGCCGGCGCAGGCGCCGCCTGCGCACGCGACAGCGTCGGCCAACTGCCCAGCACCAGCAACAGCCACACGGCGATCCACAAGGCACGCTGCGGCACTTCGACAAAGGCTGGACGAACTCGGAACTGCATGCAAACTCCTGCAAAGATTCGGCTGATGGCTTCAACGGCGCCGCTCGAGCGCCTGGTGGAATCGCTTCAGGGTCTCAGGCGGCACGTCGCCCATGACCGTCACCCACCAGTCGGCGTCGTGCGCCTGCATCAAGGTGTGGGTCGCGCCCAGCTGGCTCGACAGCGGCTGGCGTTGCGTCATGTGGCCGATCGGCTCGATGAACAGCGAGACGTAGGTCAGCCCGTCGGAATACACCACCTGCACCACAGGCGCGGTGTCGGCACCGTCGGCCGGGTCGAGCACGCGGCGGATGCAGCTGCTGAGCTGGAACCCGGCCGGCGGCGCGTTCAGCGTCCAGCCCTCGGTCTGCAGCTGGGTTGCCTCGTGCAGCGGGCGCACCTTGCGGTAGCCGTCGAGCCGCTTCATCGGCTGCAGCACGCTCGCCGGCCGCGGCTTGATGTCGACGTCGACCTGCGAAAACGCGCTGGACTCGAGCACCTGCTGCCGCGGCCCGAGCACGTCGGCACGCAACACCAGCCCGCTGCGCAGGTCGACCCACAAGCGCTGGCCGTAACGATAGGCATCGCGCGGCTCGAGCAGCAGGACCTGCGCCTCGCGCCCGGCGACATGGTCGGTGCCCTGATCGCGAAGTTGGTAGCTGTGCTCGGCGCGCGGTTCGATCACCGGGCGCAACGACGCCTGCCGCGGGTCGCGCTCTTCGAGCACCGCCACACGGGTGCGTGGCCACAGCGTGTGGACACGGTCGTTGTGGCGGTAGATCTGCTGCATGCGCCCGTCGAGCAGTTCCACGCGCTCGAACGATTGGGTGCCTTCGCAGAAGTGGGCGACGCGCGCGCTGGACAAGGCCCCGTCGGTGTTGAACACCAGCGTGCCCTGGTAGTTGCGCTCGTGCGCCGCGACGTGGATGCGCGCGAGCCAACCGCGCGCCTCGCTGGCCGACATCGGCTCGCCGGGCGCTTCCTGCGCGGCGGCGCGCAGCGGCGCGCACAGCGCCGCCAGCACCAGCAACGACAGCAGCGCAGCGAGCCGCCGCAGGCGAAGGTCCGCCGCGCGCGGGCTCATCTCAGCGCTCGAAGGAGACCGTGGCAATGCCGCGGGCGGAGCCCCCGGGCAACGACCCCGGCAGCGCCGCGGCGTACTCGCGGTGCGCGCGCAGGTAGCGGTCGAGTCGCGCATCGCGCAGCACGCGGCCACCGGTGGCCACCGGTTCCGCCGCGGCCGGGGCCCGCTGCGCGAGCAGGCCTTGCGGCGCAACGGCTGGCACCGCTGCCACCGTCGGCGCGGCTGAGGCAGGCGCCGCCGCCAGCGACGGCGCGGGGGCCGTGCGATCCAATTGCGGCCACAACCCGGCCGCGGCGACCAGTGCGGTCACGCTGGCCGCCACGGCCGCTGGCACTGCCCAGCGCCTGCGCGCCGGCGCCGCGCCCCGGTCTGCAAGCACCGGCGCAAGCACCGCAGGCTCACGGTCCAGCCGCGCGCTCAGGCGGCGAAGGAAGTCCTGGTCGTGCGATAGCCCGCTGGCCAAGTCCTGGCTGCGAAGCACGTCGCCGATCAGGTGGTAGTCATGCCAGCACTCGCGCGCCGACGCCTCGGCAGCAAACAGCTGGCAGCCTCGCGCCAGTTCGGCGGCATCGGCTTCGCCGTCGGCCAGCGCCGACATCAGCCAGCCGGGTTGCGGTGCATCGGCAGGATCGTGTTGTTTCATGTTCGACTCCAATGGCACCTGGGCCGGCGGTCACCAGCGCCTGCCCTCGTTGACCTCGATGTGCGGGCGCAGTTTCTCGGCAATCGCCTCGCGAGCGCGAAAAATGCGCGAACGCACGGTTCCGATCGGGCAGTTCATCGCTTCGGCGATCTCTTCGTAGCTCAGGCCCTCGATCTCGCGCAGCGTGATGGCCTGGCGCAGATCCTCGGACAAGGCCTCGATCGCGGCATTCACCGTGGCCGCGATCTCCTTGCTCGCCAGCACGGATTCGGGGGTTTCGCCGTCGGTTAGTTCGGCTGCACCCCGGGAAGTTTCGTCATCGGCGTCGCGCGCGCCGAGCGCCGCCTCGGTGACGACCGGATCGCGCTTGATCTCGCCGAGCGCCTTCTTCGCCGAGTTGACCGCGATGCGGTACAGCCAGGTGTAGAACGCGCTGTCGCCGCGGAACTGCGGCAGCGCCCGGTACGCGCGAATGAAAGTCTCCTGCGCGATGTCTTCCACCAGGTCGGCGTCGCGCACCATGCGCGCGATCAGCCGTTCGATGCGCCGCTGGTACTTCACCACCAACATCTCGAACGCCCGGCGATCGCCGCGTCGGAAGCGCTCGATCAGCTGCGCGTCGGCATCGGCGGCGTTCATGCCTCGGGCCGCACGGCGTGCAGCGCCACACGCATGGCCTGCCAGTCAGCAGCACCGGCGCGTGCAAGCGGCAGCCAGCGCGCGCCCGGTGAGAAGCGCACCAGCATCCAGCCCCCCAGATCGATCATCAAGCGGACCTGGCCGCTGATTGCTTCGCCGCGCGCCGGCTGCAGCCGCCAGGTGCTGCCGTCCCAGCCGAGCCGGCAGGGTTCGGCCACAGGCCAGCGCCACGCCAGCGCCGCAGCACCCAGCCCGGCAGCGGCGGCTGCCGCCGCTGCGGCGCCGTTGCCCCACAGATGGCTCGCCGCCCAGGCCGCGACCACCGCGGCCGCCAGCGCATGCAGCCCCACTTGGAACGCACGCCATGGCCCGGTAGTGCAGGTCCAGGCCTGGGTTGCAGGGGCGGCGCGCATGCGCGTCGAAGCGCCCCGCCGGTCACGCGCGGCGGAAGACCAGCGTGCCGTTGGTGCCGCCGAAGCCGAAGTTGTTCTTCACCGCCACGTCGATCTTCATGTCGCGCGCGGTGTTCGCGCAGTAGTCCAGGTCGCACTGCGGATCCTGGTTGAAGATGTTGGTGGTCGGAGGCGACACCTGGTGGTGCAGCGCCAGCACGGTGAACAGCGATTCGATACCGCCGGCACCGCCGAGCAGATGCCCGGTCATCGACTTGGTCGAGTTCACGACCAGCTGCTTCGCGTGGTCGCCGAAGGCCAGCTTGATCGCGTTGGTCTCGTTCAAGTCGCCCAGCGGCGTGGAAGTGCCGTGCGCGTTCAGGTAGTGCACCTGATCGGCGTTGATGCCGGCGTTGCGCAGCGCCGCCTTCATCGACCGCTTCGGGCCGTCGACGTTGGGTGCTGTCATGTGGAAGGCGTCGGCTCCCATGCCGAAGCCGGCCAGCTCCGCATAGATCTTGGCGCCGCGCCGCTTCGCGTGCTCGTACTCCTCGAGCACCAGCACGCCCGCGCCCTCGCCCAGCACGAAGCCGTCGCGGTCCACATCCCACGGCCGAGATGCGGTCTCGGGCGAGTCGTTGCGCGTGGACAGCGCGCGCGCCGAGGCGAAGCCGCCCACGCCCAGCGGCGACACCGTGGATTCGGCGCCGCCGGCGACCATCACGTCGGCGTCGCCGTACTCGATCAGCCGCCCGGCCTCGCCGATGCAGTGCAGCCCGGTGGTGCAGGCGGTGACGATCGCCAGGTTCGGGCCGGTGAAGCCGAACTTGATCGACAGGTGGCCGGAGATCATGTTGATGATCGACGCCGGCACGAAGAACGGCGAGATACGCCGCGGGCCGCGCTCGCGGTACTCGCCGTCGGTGACCTCGATCATCGGCAGCCCGCCGATGCCCGAGCCGACCAGGCAGCCGATGCGCTCGGCCTGCTCCTCGGTCAGCGCATCGCCATGGGGCAGCCCCGCATCCCGCACCGCCTGGATCGAAGCCGCCAGCCCGTAGTGGATGAAGGTGTCCATGTGCCGCGCTTCCTTGGCCGGCAGATAGTCCTCGACGTTGAAGCCCTTGACCTCGCCGGCGATGCGGCAGGAAAACGCCGTGGCATCGAAGCGCGTGATCGCGCCGATGCCGCTGCGGCCGGCAACCAGGTTGGCCCAGCCTTCGGCCACGCTGTTGCCCACCGGGCTGATCAGCCCGAGTCCGGTGACGACGACACGACGGCGACTCATTGCGCGCGCCGCCGGGTTCAGGCCTTCTGGTGGCTGGTGGCGTAGTCGATCGCCAACTGCACCGTGGTGATCTTCTCGGCCTCTTCGTCCGGGATCTCGATGCCGAACTCGTCTTCCAGCGCCATCACCAGCTCCACGGTGTCGAGCGAGTCGGCGCCCAGGTCGGCCACGAAGGCCTTGGCGTTGGTGACGTCGGACTCGGGCACGCCGAGTTGTTCGGCAATGATCTTCTTGACACGCGCTTCGATATCGCTCATGGCTCCTCCGGGATTGTGGAATCAGAAAAAACCGGGCGATTCTACCGGCGCGCCCCATGCGCAGCCGCCAGCCGCCCGCACGGTGCGCTCAGTTCATGAACATGCCGCCGTTGACGTGCAATTCGGTTCCGGTGATGTAGCCGGCCAGCGGCGAGGCCAGAAACGCCACCGCGTGCGCGATTTCCTCGGGCCTGCCCAGCCGCGCCAACGGCACCTGCTGCAGCAGCGCGGCCTTCTGTGCCTCGGGCAACGCCTCGGTCATGTCGGTGGCGATGAAACCGGGCGCCACGCAGTTGACGGTGATGTTGCGGCTGCCCAGTTCGCGCGCCAGCGCGCGCGTCATGCCGGCCACGCCGGCCTTGGCCGCCGCGTAGTTGGCCTGACCGGGGTTGCCGCTGGCGCCGACCACCGAGGTGATGCTGATGATGCGGCCGTAGCGCTGCTTCATCATGCCGCGCATCACCGCGCGGCTGAGGCGAAACACCGCACCGAGGTTGGTGTCCAGCACCGCCGCCCAGTCCTCGTCCTTCATGCGCATGGCCAGCTGGTCGCGCGTGATGCCGGCGTTGTTGACCAGCACGTGCAGCGCGCCGTGGTCCTTGACGATGGCATCGACCAGCGCCTCGGCAGCCGCCGCATCGTTGACGTCCAGGCACGCGCCGCGGCAGCCGGCGTAGTCGGCCAGCGCCTGGCCGATGCCTTGCGCGCCGGCCTCGGTGGTGGCCGTGCCAATCACCTTGAACCCCTGCGCCGCCAGCGTCAACGCGATGGCGCGGCCGATGCCGCGCGAGGCGCCGGTGACCAGTGCAACCTGCGCCTCGGTGCTCATGACAGCAACTCCTTGCATTCGGCCAGACTGGCCGGGTCGTACAGGCTGGCGACTTGCAGCTCGCCATCGATGCGCTTGACCATGCCAGCCAGCACCTTGCCGGGGCCGCATTCGATGAAGTGGCCCAGGCCGCGCGCGCGCAGTGCCTGCACGACCTCGACCCAGCGCACCGGGCCGAAGGCCTGCCGGTACAGCGCATCGCGGATCGCCGCGGGCTCGGTCTGCACCGCGACGTCGACGTTGTTGACAAGCGCGATGCGCGGCGCGGCGAAAGCCACATCGGCCAGCCGCTCGCGCAGCGCCTCGGCCGCCGGCTTCATCAGCGGACAGTGAAACGGCGCCGACACCGGCAACTGCACGACGCGCTTGGCGCCCATGGCCTTGAGCACCTCGCGCGCTTTCTCCACTCCGGCCGCCGAGCCGGAGATCACCGTCTGGCGCGGGTCGTTGAAGTTGGCGGCGGCCACGACCTCGCCGCTTTCGGCGGCGGCCTTGGCGCAGCCCTCGGCCACCTGGGCCGGCTCGAGCGCGAGCACTGCCGCCATCGCGCCGGCGCCGACCGGCACCGCCTGCTGCATGGCTTCGGCGCGAAACCGCACCAGTCGCAGCGCATCACCCAACTCGAGCGCGCCCGCGGCAACCAGCGCGCTGTATTCGCCCAGCGAGTGTCCGGCCACCGCCGCCGGTTCGGCACCGCCTTCGGCGCGCCAGGCGCGATAGCACGCGATGCCGGCGCACAGCATCACCGGCTGCGTGTTGGCGGTCAGATCGAGTTGCTCTTGCGGCCCATCGCGCATCAGCGCGCCCAGGTCCTGGCCGAGCGCAGCCGAGGCTTCGGCCAGCGTATCGCGCACCGCCGGGTGATCACCCCAGCCGTTGAGCATGCCCACCGACTGCGAGCCCTGGCCCGGAAAGACGAATGCAAACGCTGCCATGCGCGGTCCTCGCAGTGTCAGAAGTCGAACAGCACCGAACCCCAGGTGAAGCCGCCGCCCACGCCTTCGAGCAGCACCGTTTGGCCGCGCCGGATGCGCCCGTCGCGCACCGCCACGTCCAGCGCCAGCGGAATCGACGCGGCCGAGGTGTTGCCGTGGGCATCGACGGTGACGATGAGCTTGTCCATCGGCAGCTTCAGCCGGCGCGCGGCGGCCTGCATGATCCGGATGTTGGCCTGGTGCGGGATCAGCCAGTCGATCTGCTCGGCGCTGCGCTCGGCCTTTTCCAGCACGGTGCGCGCGGTGCTCTCGAGCACGCCGACCGCGAGCTTGAATACCGCCTGGCCGTCCATGCGCAGCAGCGGGTCGCCCAGGATCTCGCCGCCGGCCACCGTGCCCGGCACGCACAGGATGTCGACATGGCGGCCGTCGGCATGCAGGTCGGCGGCCAGGATGCCCGGCGCGTCATCGGCGCGCAGCACCACCGCGCCGGCGCCGTCGCCGAACAGCACGCAGGTGCCGCGGTCGTTGAAGTCGAGAATGCGCGAGAACACCTCGGTGCCGACCACCAGCGCGGTGCGCGCCGTGCCGGTGCGCATCATCGCGTCGGCCACGGTCAGCGCGTAGATGAAGCCGGAACACACGGCCTGGACATCGAATGCCGCGCAGCCATGCACCCCGAGCTTTCGCTGCACGATCGCCGCGGTCGACGGAAACACCATGTCCGGTGTCGAGGTCGCGACGATGATCAGGTCCAGATCCTCGGCGCTGCAAGCGGCCGCCTGCAGGGCATGGCGCGCGGCCTGCTCGGCCAGGTCGCTGGCATTGACGCCGTCGTCGACGAAGTGGCGCGCGCGAATGCCGGTGCGCTCGACGATCCATTCGTCGCTGGTCTCGATGCCGCGCTGCGCCAGCTGCTGCACCAGGTCGGCGTTGGTCAGCCGGCGCGGCGGCAGGTGGCTGCCGGTGCCAACGATGCGGGTAAAGCGGGGCTTGCTCATGCAGCTTGGGCGTTGCCGGTGGCGGATGGCGCGGGCGCCTCCCGGCTCAGCGCGATGCGCTCGCGCACGCGGTCGGTCAGGCGGTTGCGCGCGGCATCATAGGCCCGGCCGAGCGCGTGCTCGAAAGCAAATGCGTCGGCCGAGCCGTGGCTCTTGAACACCAGCCCGCGCAAACCCAGCAGCGCGGCGCCGTTGTAGCGGCGCGGATCCACCCGCTTCTTGAAGTGCTTGAGCACCGGCAGCGCCACCAGCGCCGCAAGCTTGGCGTAGGCCGTGCGCGTGAACTCCTGACGGATGAACTCGGTCAGCATCGTCGCCAAGCCTTCGGACGCCTTCAGCAGCACGTTGCCGACGAAGCCGTCGCAAACGACGATGTCGGTGCTGCCGTTGAAGATGTCGTTGCCCTCGACGTTGCCGTGAAAGTTGATGTGGCCTTCGGCCGCCGCCGCGCGCAGCAGCTCGGCCGCACGCTTGATGGTCTCGCTGCCCTTGATCGCCTCCTCGCCGATGTTGAGCAAGCCGACGCTGGGTTCTTCCTTGCCCTCGACCGCCGCCACCAGCGCACTGCCCAGCACCGCGAACTGCAGCAGGTGCTCGGCCGTGCAATCGACGTTGGCGCCGAGATCGAGCACCGTGGTGTAGCCGTCCACGCGGTTGGGCATCACGGTGGCGATCGCCGGGCGGTCGATGCCGTCCAGCGTCTTCAGGATGTAGCGCGCCAGCGCCATCAGCGCGCCGGTGTTGCCGGCCGACACGCAGGCCTGCGCTGGTGCCGCGGCGGCGTCGCCGGCGAGCAGCTGCGTGATCGCTACGCGCATCGACGAATCCTTCTTGCGGCGCAGCGCGACTTCGACCGGATCGTCCATCGCCACCACCTCGGTGGCTTCGATCAGACGGCAGCGCGGCCACTCCCGCGCGGTGGCCAATGCCGCCGCGGCGCCGACCAGCAGCAGCTCGGCGTCCGCATGGCGTTGCAGGAAACTGTGGCACGCCGGCAGCGTGACGCTCGGGCCGTGGTCCCCGCCCATGCAATCGACCGCGATGCTGACAGCGCCGAGCGGTTCGAGAGCGGAGGGATGTGTCACGGTGGGGAGGTGACGTGGCGCGGATTCGGTGTCGTGCGGCGCGGCCCGAACGAGCAGGACCGTGCGGCTACGTTAGAGCAACGCGCAACAGCGCGCAAGGCGGGCCGCTGCGGATGACGCAACCGCGGTGGCGCGGCGCCTGGCTCAGGCGTCGGCCTTGGTCTTGAGCACCTTGCGGCCGCGATAGAAACCGGTCGGGCTGATGTGGTGGCGCAGGTGCACCTCGCCGGTGGTGGGCTCGATGGCCATGCCAGGCTGCGCCAGCGCGTTGTGCGAGCGGTGCATACCGCGCTTGGACGGCGACTTCTTGTTCTGCTGGACTGCCATGGTGTTGAACTCCTGCGGGCGCACCCGCGTTCAGCGCTCGGCCAGTGATTCATGGGGCAGGCGCCCGGCCGCGCAAAAGCCTTTAAGTATATCAGCGACTGCCCTCAGCCAGGCTCGCCCTGGTCTGTGCCGCCGCCGCGCCGCAAAGCGGCCAAGCCGGCGAACGCATGCTCCGGTGCGCTCGACGCGGCGACCTCGTCCTCGCCCGCCGACATCGGCAACGGCTGCGGGCAGCGCTCGTGCCGCGGTACCAGCGGCAACGCGAGGATCAGTTCGTCCTCGATCAGGCGCTGCAGGTCCAGCGTCGGGCTCAGCGCCAGCACGTCCTCGTCGCTGTGCTCGTCCAGCGCCTCGGCCTGCTGCTCGCCGCGCACGAAGCGCAACGCGGTCTGCACGTCCAGCGGCACCGCCACCGGCTGCAGGCAGCGCTGGCAGCACAGCCCCAACTGCGTGTGCGCCTGCAGGTGCAGGCGCAGTTCAGGCTCGGCACCGGCTACCGGCTTGCTGGCGCCGCGCACCGCCCAGGTCACGCACGCCGCCGGCTCGCTGGCCGACGTTGCAACCGCGTCTTGCTGCAGCCGCGGCATGTCGGCCTGCGGCCACTGGCCGTCCAGGCGCGCCGCCGCCTTCGCGAACGCGGCGACATCGAGCCGCCGCGGGTCGAACTCGGGCGTGCGGGCCATGGCTTCAGCGCGGATCAAGCGGACTCATCGGACCAGTGTAACGACGGTGGGACAATCGATCGATGACCCCGGCTGCAACGCTGATCCTGGCTTCGACCTCGCGCTACCGGCGCGACTTGCTGTCGCGGCTGCGCCTGCCATTCGACGTGCTGGCGCCTGCGGTCGACGAGTCGGCACGGCCGGGCGAGGCGCCGCGCGCACTGGCCATGCGGCTCGCGCTGGCCAAGGCCCGCGCGGTGTCGCTGCAGCACCCGGGCGCAGTGGTCATCGGCTCGGACCAGGTTGCCGACTTCGATGGCCAGGCGCTGGGCAAGCCCGGCACGCACGAACGTGCGGTGCAGCAGTTGCGCGCGATGCGCGGCCGCACGGTGCTGTTCCACACCGCGGTGTCGGTCGTGCGCGGCGAGCCTGCGTTCGAGCACAGCGCGCTGTGCAGCGTCACGGTCCGCTTTCGCGACCTGAGCGACCCCCAGATCGAGCACTACCTGCAAGCCGAGCAGCCCTACGACTGCGCCGGCAGCGCCAAGTCCGAAGGCCTGGGCATCACGCTGCTCAGCGCGATCGAGTCCGACGACCCGACCGCGCTGATCGGGCTGCCGCTGATCCGCACCGCCGAGTTGCTGCGCCGCGCCGGCATCGACCCGCTGCTCGCCGCCGCCAAGGCGCCGTCGCCGCAATGAGCCGCGGCCGGCTGCTGCTGGTGCCCAACACGCTCGATCTGGGCACCGCGCCGGTCGACATCCGCGAGCAGATCCCGCTCGGCGTGCTGCAGATCGCCGCCGGCATCGCGCACTGGCTGGCCGAGGACGCGCGCAGTACACGCGCTTTTCTCAAGCGGGTGCACGCGGTGCAAGCGCTGGCGCAGCCGCTGCAAAGCATCGACATCCGCGAGCTGCCGCGTCCGCCCAAGGGCCGCGCCACCGCAGGCACGGTGCCGTGGCGCGAACTGCTGGGCCCGGCACTGGCCGGCAACAGCGTCGGGCTAATCAGCGAGGCCGGCCTGCCGGCGGTGGCCGACCCGGGCGCCGCAGCCGTGGCGGCGGCGCACGCACTGGGCATCCCGGTGCAGCCGCTGCCCGGCGCCAGCTCGCTGCTGCTGGCGCTGGCGGCCAGCGGGCTGAACGGGCAGAGCTTCGCCTTTGTCGGCTACCTGCCGCAGGACGCGGCGCAGCGCGCGTCGCGGCTCAAGGAACTGCAGTCGCTGTCACGGCGCAGCGGCCAGACCCAGCTGCTGATCGAAACGCCGTACCGCAACGCGGCGTTGCTGCGTTCGCTGCTCGACACGCTGGACGCCGACACGCGCGTGGCGGTGAGCTGCGGCCTGGGCCAGCCCGATGGCTGGACGCGCAGCGAGCCCGTTGCCGGCTGGCGCCGCCAGCCGCAGGCCATGCCCGAGCGCGTACCCGCGGTTTTCGCCTTCCTCGCGGCTTGAGGCTGCGCGCTGCGGCGCACGCCGAAGGCCAGCACCGGCGCTTCAGCCGCCAAGCAGCGCGGCGGTCTTTCGTTTGCTGCGGATGTTGGCCGACAGCGGGCGCAGCGCCGGCTCGGCCGCGCTCTTGGCCGACTCCCAGGCGGGCGTGCCGCTGCCGCTGGGCTCGTAGGGCCGGTCGAAGAACGGATCGCTGCTGCGCGCCATCGGCGCAGCCGCCGCGCGCCACGGCGTGCGCGGCCCGGTGCTGCGCGGCTCGTCGTCGTCGCGGCGCCGCGGCCGGCGCGGCCGCTCGTCGTCCAGATCGAAGGCCTCGATCTCGATCTTCTTCTTGATCAGCTTTTCGATCTCGCCGACCTGGCGCATGTCGTCGCGCGCCACCAGCGTCACCGCCAGCCCCGATGCCCCGGCGCGGCCGGTGCGGCCGATGCGGTGCACGTAGTCCTCGGCGTTGAAGGGCACGTCGAAGTTGAACACCGCCGGCAGGTCGGCGATGTCCAGGCCGCGCGCGGCCACGTCGGTGGCCACCAGCACGTCGACCTCGCCGCGCTTGAAGGCGTCCAGCGCCTTCAGCCGTTCATCTTGCGACTTGTCGCCGTGCAGCGCGTTGGTCTTCAGCCCGTCGCGCTCGAAGGCCCGCGCCAGCCGCGCGCAGCCCAGCTTGCTGTTGACGAACACCAGCGCCTGGCTCAGCTCGCGCTCGCGCAACACCTGGCGCACCGCGCGGCGCTTGTCGTCGTCGGCGACGCTGTAGAAATGCTGCTCGACGGTGGACGCGGTGGCGTTGGGCCGCGCCACCTCCACCGTCACCGGGTCTTGCAGGTAGCTTTGCGACAGGCGGCGGATTTCGGGCGAGAAGGTGGCCGAGAACAACAGCGTCTGGCGCTGCTTGGGCAGATACGAAAGGATGCGCTGCAGGTCAGGCAGGAAGCCGATGTCGAGCATGCGGTCGGCTTCGTCGAGCACCACGTACTCGACCTGGTTGAGCACGCAGTTCTTGGCCTCGATGTGGTCGAGCAGCCGCCCGGGCGTGGCCACCAGGATCTCGACCCCGCCCTTGAGCTGCAGCGTCTGCGGCTTCATGTCGATGCCGCCGAACACCACCGCCGTGCGCAGCTGCGTGTGCTTGGCATAGGCCAGCACGTTGGCCGCGACCTGGTCGGCCAGCTCGCGCGTGGGCGCCAGCACCAGCGCGCGCACCGGGTGGCGTGCCGGCGACATGCTGGCGTTCTCGTGCTTGAGCATCTTCTGCAACAGCGGGATCGAGAACGCGGCCGTCTTGCCGGTGCCGGTCTGGGCCGCGCCCATCACGTCGCGGCCCGAAAGCACGATCGGGATCGCCTTGGCCTGGATCGGGGTCATCGACGCGTAGCCTTGGTCTGCGACCGCGCGCAGCAGCTTGGCGTCGAGTGGAAGGGTGCTGAACAGCGTCGGGGCGGTGTCTACGGGGGTGGTTTCGCTCATGTGCTAGGGATTATCCCCGATGCGCACCCCGCGCTGTCAGCGTCTGAACACCATCCAGCGCGGAGAACGAAAGCGCACGATGCGCCAATACAACACCACGTAAGTGAAGCCGAACAGCACGATCAGCAGCGACAGCACCGCGGTGTTGTCCCAGAACAGGGTCGCCGGGATCGCCGCGCACATGCACAGCAGCCACAGGTAAGGCGAGGTCATCGAGTTGCGCCGCGTCAGCGCCTTGGCGCTGCGGTTGCCCACCGCCCAGCGCATCACGCGGCGGTAGATCAGCGAATGCAGGTGGATGCCGTCGGGCATGCTCGGCGGCACCGCGCGCAGGAAGCGGCGGCGGTAGATCGAGAACACGGTCTCGAACACCGGGTAGATGCACAGCAGCAGCGGGAACATCGGCGACACCGTCGGGTTGCGCACCAGCAGCAGGATCGCGACCTCGGCCAGATAGAAGCCCATGAAATAGGCGCCGCCGTCGCCCAGGAAGATCAGCCCGGCCGGGAAGTTCCAGACGAAGAACCCGAGCAGCGCACCGGCGCCGGCCAGCGCCAGCCAGGTCACCATCAGGTCATCAACCTGAAAACCCACATAGGCCAGGCACAGCAAGATCAGCACGCAGCACATCGACGCCAGGCCGTTGAAGCCGTCGATGATGTTGATCGAGTTGGCCACGCCAGCCACGGCGAAGGTGGTGACCAGCGCGGCGCCGACGGGAAAGCTCACGACCCAGTCCAGCCCCGGGATCGCGGTACGGCGGATGGCCGCATCGAGCAGCCACACCGCCAGCAGCGCCGACAACGAGGTGGCCAGCAGGCGGCGCGACGGGCTGACCTTCTTGGTCAGGTCCTCGGCCAGGCCGGCGAGCAGCGCCGGCAAACCGCAAGCCAGCAGCAGCAGTGCCTGCTGGCCCGACGGGGCGTCCTGCACCCACACCGCGGCGGTGCCGGCGACGCTGCCGGCCAGGATCCCGAAGCCGCCGATGCGCGGCACCGGCGTCGCATGAAACTTCTGCGGGCCCGACAGATCGTGGTCGTGCGACAGGTGCGCGTGGGCCTTGGCCGAGCGCACCGTGATCAACGTGACCACGAGCGACACGGCAAACGCCACGACCAGGATCAACATCGGCGAATTCTAGGCCCCGGGTGCGGCGGCGCCGCGCCGCTAGAATGCGCGCCTTCGGCTGGCCGGCCGGGCAACCCGGTAGCGCCGCCGCCACTTGCTTCGCGCCGTGTTCTTGCCGGCGCGCACCCCACCCGGGCTCGAGGCCTGAGGCCCTTTCGCATGCATTCCATCCGCGAACACTTGCCTTCTTTTGGTTCGTCACTGCCGGCCTGGCTGCGCGCCGGCCTGCTGGCCTTGCTGATGCTTGGCGCCGGCGCGGTGCAGGCGCAAAGCGACATCGACCGCTCGCGCCTGGCCACGCCGGCCGACCCCGGCGCGACCGCGGTCGACCCGGGCACTTCGGCACTCGACCCGATGGCACCGCGCACGCTGCGCTCGGCGCAGGACGAGCGGGCTGCCGCCGAGCGCCGTGCGCGCACGACCGTGCGCGACGACCAGGCCCTGCGCCGCATGGAACGCCGGCCGGCGCTGCCCAGCGAGTTCGAGATCTACGTCAACCGCCTGGCGAACCCCGCACTCGATCTGCGCCGCGACAGCCTGCGCCCCGGCGAGGTGCTGCCGATCCGCCGCCTGGGCGCCGAGCTGATGGACGAGGTGCTGCAAGACGGCGACCGCGGCGCGGTCGACTTCAGCCCGGTGGTGCCGCCCGACTACGTGATCGCCCCCGGCGACGAGCTGGTGCTGTCGGTGTGGGGGTCGGTCGACGCCGAGCTGCGGCTGATCGTCGACCGCTCGGGGCGCATCACCGTGCCGCGCGTGGGCTCGATGATGGTGTCGGGCATCCGCTATGCCGACTTGCCCGACGCGATCCGCAAGCGCGTGGCGCAGACCTTCCGCAACTTCGAGCTCAGCGTGGCGCTGGGCCAGCTGCGCGGCGTGCGCGTGTTCGTCACCGGCTTCGTCAACCGGCCGGGGGTGTACACCGTGAGCGCGCTGTCGACCATGGCCAACGCGCTGGTGCAGGCCGGCGGGCCGTCGGCGTCGGGCAGCTTTCGCGACATCCAGCTGCGCCGCGCCAACAAGACCGTGTCGCAGCTGGACCTGTACCAGCTGCTGCTTGCCGGCAACCGCAGTGCCGACCTGATGGTGCAGGCCGGCGACGTGGTGCACGTCGGGCCGATCGGCACGCAGGTGGCGGTGATCGGCAGCGTCAACCGCGCGGCGATCTTCGAGCTCAAGCCCGGCGAGACCATGGCCGACGCGCTGCGCATGGCCGGCGGCTTCTCGGCGGTGGCCGACACCACGCGGCTGGTGCTGGAACGCGTCGACGACCGCGCCAGCGTGCGCGCGGTGCAGATCGAGATGGCGCAGGCCGACGCCACCAAGCTGCAAAGCGGCGACGTGCTGCGCGCCTTCAACGCCGTGACGCTGGCCACCTCGCAGCAGCGGCAGAACAAGCGCGTGCGCGTCGAAGGCGAGGTGCTGCGCCCGGGCGACTACATCCTGCCCGCGAGCAGCACGCTGGACGACGCGCTGCGCGCGGCCGGCGGCCTGGCGCCGATGGCCTTCGTCTTCGGCACCGAATTCACGCGCGAGAGCGTGCGCGTATCGCAGCAGGAGAACTACGAGCGCGCGCTGCGCAACCTGGAAACCGAAATCTCGCTGGCCAGTTCCACGCAGCGCATCACCACCGCCGACGAGGCCGCCGCGGTGGCCGGGCGCAGCGCGGCGACGACGCGGCTGATCGAAAAACTTCGCCTGATCAAGCCCACCGGGCGCATCGTGCTGCAGATGCCGCCCGACAGCCGCGAGCTGCCCAAGCTGGTGCTGGAAGACGGCGACCGCCTGTTCGTGCCCGCGGTGCCGAGCAGCGTGGGCGTGTTCGGCAGCGTCTTCAACGCCGGCAGCTACCTGCGCGAGGACGGCCGCACGCTGTCCGACTACCTGAATCTGGCCGGCGGGCCGACGCGCGGTGCCGACGAGCGCAGCACCTTCGTCTTGCGCGCCAACGGCACGGTGGTCAGCAACCTGCAGAAGTCCGGCTGGGGCGGCGGGCTGCGCAGCAGTTTCGAAACGCAAGCCGCGCTGCCCGGCGACACGCTGTTCGTGCCCGAGGAGCTGGACAAGACCACCTTCGTGCAGCACGCCAAGGACTGGACGCAGATCCTGGCGCAGTTCGCCCTGGGCGTGGCCGCGTTCGTGACCTTGACCGAATGAGCGCCGGCGACCATGCGCCCGTGAGCGGGCCAGGCTACGAGGACGACGACGCGGTCAGCCTGCTCGACCTGATGCTGCCGCTGGTCGAGCACTGGAAGCTGTGGCTGCTGGGCTCGCTGGCCGTGGGCCTGGCGGCGCTGGGTATCGCCTTCGTGATGACGCCGGTGTACACCGCGCGCACCACCTTCCTGCCGCCGCAGCAGCAGCAAAGCGGGCTGGCCTCGGCGCTGGCTTCGCTGGGCGGGCTGGCTGGGCTGGCGGGGGCGGCCGGCGCCATCAAGAGCCCGGCCGACCAGTACGTCGCGCTGATGCAAAGCGTGTCGGCCACCGACCGGCTGATCGACCAGTTCGATCTGTTGAAGGCCTACGAGTCGAAGTACCGCTTCGAGGCGCGCAAGGCGCTGGCCGAGAACACGCGCATCGCCATCGGCAAGAAGGACGGGCTGATCAGCATCGAGGTCGACGACAAGAACCCGCAGCGCGCTGCCGACATGGCCAACGCCTATGTCGAGGAACTGCGCCGGCTGACTTCGGAGCTGGCGGTGAGCGAGGCGCAGCAGCGCCGCATGTTCTTCGAGAAGGAGCTGAAGGACGCGCGCGACCAGCTGGCCAAGGCGCAGCAGGCGCTGGAAGCCAGCGGCTTCAACGTCGGCGCGTTGCGCGCCGAGCCGAAGGCCGCGGCCGAGAGCTACGCGCGGCTTCGCGCCGAGATCACCGCGGCCGAAGTGCGACTGCAGGTGCTGCGCGGCACCCTGGCCGACAGCGCGCCCGAGGTGCAGCGCCAAGCTGCGGAACTGAGTGCCTTGCGCAGCCAGTTGGCGCGGCTCGAGCGCAGCGCCGACAGCAACGCCGGCCCCGACTACCTGAGCAAGTACCGCGAGTTCAAGTACCGCGAGACGCTGTTCGAGCTGTTCGCGCGGCAGTACGAGCTGGCGCGCGTCGACGAAAGCCGCGAGGGTGCGCTGATCCAGGTGGTCGACGTCGCGTTGCCGCCCGAATACAAGAGCAAGCCGAAGCGCGCCCTCATTGCGGTGGGCGCGACGCTGGTGAGCCTGCTGCTGCTGGGCATGTTCATCCTTGTGCGCCACGCGTGGCGCCAGACCGCCGCCGACCCGGAGTCGGCGGACAAGGTTGCGCGGCTGCGCGCCGCCTTCGGGCGGCGTTGAGCCGACCACTGCAAGGGTTGCGCCGATGAAGATCCTGCTGTTGGGCAAGGGTGGCCAGGTCGGCTGGGAACTTCAGCGCGCGCTGGCGCCGCTGGGCACACTGGTGGCGCTGGACTTCGACAGCCCGGCGCCACTGGCGGCCGATTTCACCCAACCCGAAGCGCTGGCCGCCACCGTGCGCAGCGTCGCGCCGGACCTCATCGTCAATGCCGCAGCCCACACCGCGGTCGACAGGTGCGAAAGCGAGCCCGATCTCGCGCGCACGATCAACGCCACCGCCCCAGCCGTGCTGGCGCGCGAGGCTCGGGCGCTGGGTGCCTGGCTGCTGCACTACAGCACCGACTACGTCTTCGACGGCAGCGGCAGCACGCCGTGGACCGAAAGCTCGCCCACCGGCCCGCTCAACGTTTACGGCCGCAGCAAGCTCGATGGCGAAGAAGCGATCCGCGCCAGCGGCTGCAAGCACCTGATCCTGCGCACCAGCTGGGTCTACGCGGCGCGCGGCGGCAATTTCGCGCGCACCATGCTGCGGCTGGCGGCCGAGCGCGACCAACTGCAGGTCATCGACGACCAGATCGGCGCGCCCACCGGCGCCGAGTTGCTGGCCGACATCAGCGCGCACGCCTTGCGCACGGTGCTCGCCCGGCCCGAACTGGCCGGCACCTACCACGCGGTGGCCGGCGGCGCGACCAGCTGGCACGGCTATGCGCGCCACGTCATCGACTTCGCCCGCGCCGCGGGGCAGACACTGCGCGTTCAAGAAGTCGCCGCCGTGCCCAGCAGCGCCTACGCAACGGCAGCGCGCCGGCCGTTGAACTCACGCCTGGACACGCACAAGCTGCGCTCGGCCTTCGGCCTGACGCTGCCCGACTGGCGTTGCGGCGTCGAACGCATGCTGCGCGAAGTGCTGGGTTGAAGGACCACCGACCATGAACAGCTCCAACTCCAACCGCCGCGGCATCGTGCTGGCCGGCGGGTCGGGCACCCGGCTGCACCCGGCCACGCTGGCTTTAAGCAAGCAGCTGCTGCCGGTGTACGACAAGCCGATGGTGTACTACCCGCTGGCCACGCTGATGCTGGCCGGCATCCGCGAGATCCTGCTGATCAGCACGCCGCACGACACGCCGCGCTTCCAGGCGCTGCTGGGCGACGGCCGGCAGTGGGGCATCAACCTGTCGTACTGCGTGCAGCCCAGCCCCGACGGCCTGGCGCAGGCCTTCATCCTCGGCCGCGACTTCGTCGGCGGCCGGCCCAGCGCGCTGGTGCTGGGCGACAACATCTTCTACGGCCACGATTTCCAGGCGCTGCTGCACAGCGCAGCCGCGCGCAGCGACGGCGCGACGGTGTTCGCCTATCACGTGCACGACCCGCAGCGCTACGGCGTGGTCGAGTTCGATGCCAACAAACGCGCGCTGAGCATCGAGGAAAAGCCGGCCACGCCTAAGAGCCACTACGCGGTCACCGGGCTGTACTTCTACGACGCGCAGGTGTGCGACATCGCGGCCGACATCCAGCCGTCGGCGCGCGGTGAGCTCGAGATCACCGAGGTCAACGCGCAGTACCTGCGTCAGGCCCAATTGGAGGTCGAGATCATGGGCCGCGGCTACGCCTGGCTGGACACCGGCACACACGACAGCCTGCTCGACGCGTCGCAGTTCATCGCCACGCTGGAAAAGCGCCAGGGCCTGAAGGTGGCCTGCCCCGAGGAAATCGCCTACCGCGCCGGCTGGATCACGCGCGACCAGCTCGAGGCGCTGGCGCAACCGATGCTGAAGAACGGCTACGGCCAGTACCTGATGCAGGTCGCCGAAAGCCGTGTGTTCTAGCCGGGTGCTCTGATGAAAGTCACGCCCACCGCGATCGAAGGCCTGCTGATCCTGGAGCCGAAGGTCTTCGGCGACGCGCGCGGCTTCTTCCTGGAAAGCTTCAACCAGCAGGCCTTCGACGCCGCGGTCGGCAGCGAAGTCGCTTTCGTGCAGGACAACCACTCACGCTCGTCCAAAGGCGTGCTGCGCGGCCTGCACTACCAGTTGCCGCCGCACGCGCAGGGCAAGCTGGTGCGGGTGACGCAGGGCGCGGTGTTCGACGTGGCGGTGGACCTGCGCCGCGGCAGCGCCAGCTTCGGCCGCTGGGTCGGCGTGGAGCTGAGCGGCAGCAACCACAAGCAACTGTGGCTGCCGCCGGGGCTGGCCCACGGCTTCGTCGTCACCAGCGACAGCGCCGACTTCCTCTACAAGACCACGCAGTACTACGCGCCCGAGGCCGAGCGCTGCATCCGCTGGGACGATCCGGCGCTGGCCATCGGCTGGCCGGCGCTGGGCAGCGCGCCGCTGCTGTCGGCCAAGGACGCCGCGGCGCCGCCACTGTCCGAAGCCGAACTGTTCGACTGACTGCGGCCGGCGCCGCGGCACGGTCCGCGACGCGCGACGCGCGACGCGGCGGCAAAGCGGCGCGAAAGGGTCTGCGCGTCATGCCCTACAATCCCGCGTTCAATGCTTGAACAGTCCGCTCCCGCCCGCGCGCCAGCCCCGGCCCATGGCGACGCCGAAGCCGCGCGGCTGGCGGTGTTGCGGCTGCTCGAGCAGCGGCCGGACATGTCGCAGCGCGAGCTGTCCGAAGCACTGGGCCTGAGCCTGGGCAAGACCCACTACGTGCTGCATTCGCTGCTCGACCGCGGACTGGTCAAGGCCGGCAACTTCCGCCGCAGCGGCAACAAGCTGGCCTACGCCTACGTGCTGACCCCCACCGGCCTGCGCGAGAAGCTGCGCCTGACGCGCGCCTTCCTGCAACGCAAGGAGGCCGAGTTCGAGCAGCTGCAGCGCACCATCGCGGTGCTGAAGAGCGAGTTGGTGGAGTCGCGCGAGTGAGGAGGCCCTTCGCATGAGCCCGTTGGCTCGCTGCACTGTCGACAGCCATGCCGGCGGCGCCGTCGTCAGCATGGTCGTTGGGCTGCACTCACTATGACGCTGGCTGGGGCCACGTACGGCACCACGGACGAGCAGCTGCGTTCCGTGCTGTCCGCGTTTCCGCACATCGAGCTGGCGCTGCTGTTCGGCTCGGTTGCGCGAGGCCAAGCGCATGCGCAAAGCGATATCGACCTGGCGGTAGCCGCCCGCCGAGCGCTCACTGCCGCGCACAAGATCGCACTGATCGAAGCGCTGGCGGAATGCACCGGCCGGCCGATCGACCTGATCGACCTGCGCACGGTTGGCGAACCGCTGCTCGGGCAGATCCTGCGGCACGGCCGCCGGCTGCTGGGCAGTGACACCGCGTACGGCCAGCTGATCAGCCGCCACTTGTTCGAACAAGCGGACTTCATGCCTTACCGCGCCAGGGTGCTGGCGGAAAGGAGGGCGGCATGGATCGGCAAGTGATCGAACAGAAGCTCGAGTCGCTGCGGCACTGCCTGCGACGCATCGAAGCCAAGTGCCCACCCGATGCCCGGACGTTGGCTGCGGACTCAGATCTGCAGGACATCGTCACGCTCAATCTCAGCCGCGCCGTGCAGGCCTGTGTGGATATCGGCGCCCACATCGTGTCCGGCATGCAGGTGCCGCCACCCGACACGATGGGACAGACCTTCGACCTGCTCGCCCAGGCGGGCGTGATTCCTGCAGCGTTGGCGACCCGCATGAAGAAGGCAGTCGGCTTCCGCAACGTCGCGGTGCACAGCTACGAAGCCATCGACTGGCAGATCGTGCACAGCATCGCGACCAAGCACCTGGTCGACTTCGCGGAGTTTGCGCTAGCTGTCTCGCGCGAGGGACTGGCCGATGGTCCACGATGAAATCCCATTCCAGATGAAGCGCAACGCCACGATCTTCGTCGCCGGCCACCGTGGCATGGTCGGCAGCGCCATCGTGCGCCGGCTGCAAGCCGGCGGCTATGCCAAGCTCCTGCTACGCACACGCGCGGAGCTGGACCTGCTGGACCAGCGCGCGGTGCACGACTTCCTGGACGAGCACAAGCCCGACTACGTCTTCGTCGCCGCGGCCAAGGTCGGGGGCATCCAGGCCAACAACCAGTACCGCGCCGACTTCCTGTACCAGAACCTGACGATCCAGAACCACCTGATCCACGGTGCGCACCTGGCCGGCGTGCAGCGGCTGATGTTCCTGGGGTCGAGCTGCATCGACCCGCGCGACTGCCCGCAGTCGATCAAGGAAGGGCACCTGCTCACCGGCCCGCTGGAACCCCGCGGTGCCGCATGATGCGCTTGTATCTCGACCTTTGTTGCTTCAACCGACCCTTCGACGATCAGTCGCAGACGAGAATCCGTCTGGAAACAGAGGCCAAGCTCGCGCTGCAGGAACATGCCCGATCGGGCCGCATCGAGATCATCTGGTCTTACATCCTGGATTTCGAGAACGACCAGAACCCCTTTCTGGAACGGGCGGAATCCATCGGCGCGTGGCGCGCCATTGCTGCCGACCGGGTGTCGGAGAGCGACACGGTGCTGGCAGCGGCGCGGCAAGCCAGCGCGCTGGGCATCAAGGCCTATGACGCCTTGCACGCAGGCTGCGCCGTTGCAGGTGGGGCAGCGATCTTTGTTTCTACCGACGACGCGCTGTTGCGGCGCCTCAGAGGTTTTCCCGGCTTAAGGCCGGCCCTGCCGGCCGAGGCCCTGGCTGTCCTGGAGGAATGGTATGAAGAGTGACGCTGAAATCCGCCAAGAGGGCATGCGCGCGCTGATTCGCAGCCTTGGATCCGTCGAGGCCGAGCGCTTCGTCGCATCCATCAGCAAGGACCGCTTCAACTACACCGAGTGGCGACGTACGGCGCTGCCGGAGCTTGATCTCGCAGAACTCAGCCGGCGTGCGGCAGCGTTCAGCAAGCAGCAACACAACTGAGCCTCGAGTGGCTGCGCCATTGCCTGCGACACATCGAAGCCAAGTGCCTTCAAGTCCGGTGACGACCGTACTTGCCATGGACCGCACCGCCCGCATCTTCGTCACCGGCCACCGCGGCATGGTGGGCAGCGCCATCGTGCGGCGGTTGCAGGCCGACGGCTACACCAACCTGGTGCTGCGCTCGCGCGCCGAGCTCGACCTGTTGGACCAGCGCGCGGTGCACGCCTTCCTGGCCGAGCAGCGGCCGGACTACATCTTCATCGCCGCGGCCAAGGTGGGCGGCATCCAGGCCAACAACCAATACCGCGCCGACTTTATCTACCAGAACCTGGCGATCGAAGCCAACCTGATCCACGGCGCGCACCTGGCCGGCGTGCAGCGGCTGATGTTCCTGGGGTCGAGCTGCATCTACCCGTGCGATTGCGCGCAGCCGATCAAGGAGGAGTACCTGCTGACCGGCCCGCTCGAAGCGACAAACGAGCCCTACGCCATCGCCAAGATCGCCGGCGTGAAGCTGTGCGAGAGCTACAACCCGGCACCCCGGACCACCCGCAGCTCTCGCCGCGGGGCATGTACTACGCGGCTCGATACCCGGCCCGCGCGTACCCCTGTCAACGCTTCGTCCACGCCCTCGCGAGCGTGCACGCATGAATCGGGGCCGCCGTAGCTGGCTAAGCCTTCAACGAATGACTCCTTCATTCACCACATCTCGCCGGCTTTGACCGGCGCACAGGACCCAGGCTACTTCGCGACCGTTGGCATCAGCTTTGGCGCGCTGACCTGGCCGCAACAAGAAGACGTCGCCCTGGACACGCTGGTCGCGCACCCGCAAGTCGCAGGATCGCTGCACGCCTTGCCGTAGAATTCGTCGTTCAACAGTTGAACATACCGGCCGTGTCCACGCTGAACTCACCGCTCGACCTTGCCAGCCTGCGCGCTGCCGTACAGGCGCTCGCGAACGCGGTGGACGTGGTGTCGTCATCGGAGTTCGCCGCGGCCGATCCGCGGTGGCGCGACACCCTGATAGCCGGTGTGGTGCAGCACTTCGAGTTCACGTTCGAGCTGTGCTGGAAGATGCTCAAGCGCCAGCTCGAGCGTGAAATGCCGAGCCCATCGAATCTGGACGGCGCGAGTTATCGCGAGCTGTTTCGGACTGGGCACGAGCGCGGGCTGGTCACCAACGTCGAATCGTGGTTCGAGTTCCGCGAACTGCGAAACATCACCGCTCACACCTATGCGCGCGACAAGGCACTCAAGGTTGCGGCCGGCGCCCCGCTGCTGCTGGCGCAGGCCCGCGCCTTGTTGAGCGCCATCGAGGCACGCAACCATGACTGAACTGTGCCTGCCCCCGGCACACGCCGACTGGGTGCGCCGCATCCTGCTGGCCCACCTGCCCCGCGGCGCGAGGGTCAGCGTGTTCGGCTCGCGCGCCACCGGTCGCGGACTCAAACCGCATTCGGACCTCGACCTGCTGATCGACAACCCGCACGAACTGCCCCTTGCGGCCATCGCCGAGCTTCGCGAAGCGTTCGCCGAGTCGAACTTGCCCTTCTCCGTCGATCTGCTCGAACGCCGCAACGCCAGCCCCGAGTTCCTGTCGCGCATCGAGGACGAAGGCATGGTCGAGTTGAACCCGCAGCCGGCCGAACATCCGTGACGGACGAGCAACTTCGGGCGATGCTGTCGGTGTTCCCGCACATCGAATTGGCGCTGCTGTTCGGCTCGGTCGCGCAAGGACGCGCGCATGCACAAAGCGACATCGACCTCGCAGTCGCGGCGCGCCGCGCCCTCACTGCCGAGCAGAAGATTGCCCTCATCGAAGCCCTCGCAGAACGTACCGGCCGCCCGATCGACCTGATCGACCTGCGCACGGTGGGCGAACCGCTGCTCGGACAGATCCTGCGGCACGGCCGCCGGCTGCTGGGCAGCGACAACGCGTACGGGCAGTTGATCAGCCGTCATTTGATCGACCAAGCGGACTTCATGCCCTACCGCGCCAGGATCCTGGCGGAAAGGAGGGCTGCATGGATCGGGAAGTGATCGCACCAGATCAAAGCCCAAGCTGCATGAACCGCGACGCCAGCATCTTCGTCGCCGGCCACCGCGGCATGGTCGGCAGCGCCATCGTGCGCCGGCTGCAGGCGGGCGGCTACGCCAACCTGCTGCTGCGCACGCGCGCCGAGCTTGACTTGCTGGACCAGCGCGCGGTGCATGAGTTCCTGGCCGGACACAAACTCGACTTCGTCTTCGTCGCCGCGGCCAAGGTGGGGGGCATCCAGGCCAACAACCAGTACCGCGCCGACTTCCTGTACCAGAACCTGGCGATCCAGAACCACCTGATCCACGGTGCCCACCTGGCCGGCGTGCAGAAGCTGATGTTCCTGGGCTCGAGCTGCATCTACCCGCGCGACTGCCCGCAGCCGATCAAGGAGGAGTACCTGCTCACCGGCCCGCTGGAGGCGACCAACGAGCCCTACGCCATCGCCAAGATCGCCGGCGTCAAGCTCTGCGAGAGCTACCAGCGCCAGTACGGGCGGCAGTACGTGAGCGTGATGCCGACCAACCTGTACGGTCCGAACGACAACTACGACCTGGCCACGAGCCACGTGCTGCCGGCGCTGATCCGCAAGGCGCACGAGGCCAAGGCGCGCGGCGACGCTGAAGTCGTGGTCTGGGGCAGCGGCACGCCGCGCCGCGAGTTTCTCTACGTCGACGACCTGGCCGACGCCTGCGTCTTCCTGATGGAGTGCGGCTACGACGGCAGCCTGCTGAACCTGGGCACCGGACAGGACGTGACCATCCGCGAGCTGGCCGAGACGGTGATCGACGTGGTGGGATTCAAGGGGCGCATCGTCTACGACCGCAACAAGCCCGACGGCACGCCGCGCAAACTGCTCGACGTGAGCCGCATGTCAGCGCTGGGCTGGCGGGCGGGGACGGCGCTGCGTGCGGGCATCGAACGCGCCTATGCCAGCGCACCGTTTCGAGCGTGAGACCGCCATGCCCGTGATCTCGATGTTCTACGGAATCATCATTCGGATGTACCTGCTCGACACGCAGAACCACAACCTGCCGCATCTGCACGCCCGGTATGCGGAGTTCGAAGCCTCCATTGCGCTGGATGATGGCGAGGTACTGGCCGGACAGATGCCGCGCAAGCAACTGCGGCTTGTTCAGGCTTGGATCGAGTTGCGCCGCGACGAGTTGATGGCCGACTGGGCATTGGCGAGCGCGGGTGAGTTGCCCTACAAGATCGACCCGTTGTGAGGTACACCATGGATTGGGACGTGACTGCTGTACACGCAATGCCCGACCACAAGCTCTCTATTGAGCTGGCTGATGGACGCCGGGGCATATTCGACCTGCGGCCCTTCCTCGATCGGCCCGGCCTGGAGCGGCTGACGGATCCGGCCTACTTCGCGAGCGTCGGGATCCGCTTCGGTGCCCTGACCTGGCCGCACGAGGAAGACATCGCACCGGACACGCTCATCGCGCACCTTCAGATCGTCGAAGTCGCGTGAAGCCAAGGAACTGCGGAACATGACCCAACCCAAAGTCGCCCTCATCACCGGCATCACCGGCCAGGACGGCGCCTACCTCGCGGAACTGTTGCTCGACAAGGGCTACGAGGTGCACGGCATCAAGCGCCGCGCGAGCCTGTTCAACACCGACCGCATCGACCACCTGTACCAGGACCCTCATGTCGCCGGCCGCCGGCTGATCCTGCATTACGGCGACATGACCGACAGCTCCAACCTGATCCGCATCGTGCAGCAGGTGCAACCCGACGAGATCTACAACCTCGCGGCGCAGAGCCACGTGCAGGTGAGCTTCGAGGAGCCCGAGTACACCGCGAATGCCGACGGCCTGGGCGCTTTGAGGCTGCTCGAGGCGATCCGCCTGCTCGGCCTGGAGAAGAAGACACGCTACTACCAGGCGAGCACTTCGGAGCTGTACGGGCTGGTGCAGGAGGTGCCGCAGAAGGAGAGCACGCCCTTCTACCCGCGCAGCCCCTATGCGGTGGCCAAACTCTACGCCTACTGGATCACGGTCAACTACCGTGAGGCCTACGGGCTGTACGCCTGCAACGGCATCCTCTTCAACCACGAGAGCCCGCTGCGAGGCGAGACCTTCGTCACGCGCAAGATCACGCGTGCGCTGGCGCGCATCGCGCTCGGGCTGCAGGACTGCCTGTACCTGGGCAACCTGAGCGCGCTGCGCGACTGGGGCCATGCGAAAGACTATGTCGAGATGATGTGGCTGATGCTGCAGCAGGACCGGCCCGAGGATTTCGTCATCGCGACCGGCGTGCAGTACAGCGTGCGGCAGTTCGTCGAGGCGGCCGCGCGGGCGTTGGACATCGAGCTGCGCTTCGAGGGCCAGGGTGAAAACGAGATTGCAGTGGTGCGTGCTGTGGGTGCCCGTGCAAAGCTGAGACTCGGTCAGGTAATCGTCCGCGTCGATCCGCGCTACTACCGTCCGACGGAGGTGGAGGCGCTGCTTGGCGACCCATCCAAGGCCAAGGCCAAGCTTGGCTGGACACCGAAAGTCAGCTTTGTCGAATTGGTGCGCCAAATGGTGGCGTCGGATTGCGAGGCCGCTAGTCGTGACCATCTGGTTCGCCAAGCGGGATTCCGGGCCTATGACCACCACGAATGACGGAGTCAGAGTCGTGCCGACAATATGGCTCGTACCGCTTCTGTCATCCGTGCGGCCTCACCGCTGCCACGGCCTCTGACCGGGTATCGGGACTCGTACGTAGTCAGCGGATACCACGCTCTACCCAGCAAGAAGTTGCACTGGATTGCGCTATGCACCTCCGACGCCCCGCCGTCATCGATCGAAAGGTCCGATTTGCATTGGCGGGCTGCGGCCGCATCTCGTCGAATCACTTCGAGGCGTTGCGCCAACATGCACAGCGCAGCGAACTAGTCGACATATGCGACACGGACGGCTCCGCGCTCGCCACCGCTGTCGCGAAGACGGGAGCGCGAGGCCATCTCAGCTATGGCGAGATGCTCGCAGCGACGAACGCGGACTGCATCATCTTGACCACACCCAGCGGCCTGCACCCGGCGCAGGCGATCAAGGCGGTCCGCGCCGGCTTCCACGTGATGACCGAAAAGCCAATGGCCACACGTTGGCACGACGGGCTCGAAATGGTTCGAGCCTGCGACGCCGCCGGTCGGCATCTGTTCGTAGTCAAGCAGAACCGGCGCAATCGCACGCTGCAACTGCTGAAGCAGGCCGTAGACCAGGCCCGCTTCGGTCGCATCTACATGGTCAGCGTTAACGTCTTCTGGACGCGACCTCAGGCTTACTACGACAGCGCTGCCTGGCGAGGCACTTGGGAGTTTGATGGTGGTGCGTTCATGAACCAGGCCAGCCACTACGTCGACCTGCTCGACTGGATCATCGGCCCGGTCGACAGCGTGATGGCATACACCGGCACGCTGGCACGCAATATCGAGGTCGAGGACACGGGGGTCGCCGCGATCAAATGGCGCAATGGCGCAATGGGCACGATCAACGTGACCATGCTCACGTACCCGAAGAACCTCGAAGGGTCGATCACGATCCTCGGCGAGAAGGGTTCGGTGCGTATCGGTGGCGTGGCGGTCAACGAGATCGAGCGTTGGCAGTTCGACACGCCACATCCCATGGACGATCAGGTCGGCACCGCCAGCTACCTCACCACTTCCGTCTACGGTTTTGGTCATCCGCTTTACTACGACAACGTGATCTCGACGCTGCGCGGCGAAGCCGAGGCCGACACCGATGGCCGCGAGGGCCTGAAGTCACTCGAACTGCTGATCGCGATGTATCTTTCGGCGCGCGACGGCAAGCGCGTCAACCTCCCGCTGGCCTATTGAGCACTGCCGTGGCGACAACTATCCATCCCTCGGCCATCGTCGACGAAGGCGCATGCCTCGGCGATGGCTGCCGCGTCTGGCACTTTGTCCATATCTGCGCCGGGGCGCGCATCGGCGAGCGCTGCTCGTTCGGCCAGAACGTCTACGTCGGGAACGACGTCACCATCGGCAACAACGTCAAGATCCAGAACAACGTTTCGGTCTATGACGCCGTCACGCTCGAGGACGACGTTTTCTGCGGGCCCAGTATGGTGTTCACCAACGTCTACAACCCGCGCTCCGCGGTGACACGCAAGGACGAGTACCGACGCACGCTAGTGCACCGCGGTGCCACGCTGGGCGCAAACTGCACAATCGTTTGCGGCGCGACGATCGGCCGCTACGCCTTTGTGGGCGCCGGTGCGGTTATCAACCGCGACGTCCCCGACTTCGCCCTCGTCGTAGGTGTGCCGGGCCGTCAGGCCGGTTGGATCAGCCGCCACGGCGAGCGACTGCCGCTGCCGCTCAAGGGATGGGCCGATGCGACATGCCCGCACACCGGCGAGCGCTACCGCCTCGAGGATCGTGAAGTGCGTCTGATTGAAGGTGAGAACAGGCCATGAACGCTCCCGAAAGCCCTCGGACAGCGATGGACTTCGTCAATCTCAAGTCGCAATACGCGGCGCTGCGCGACGACATCAATGCCCGCATCCAGCGCGTGCTCGACCACGGCCAGTACATCATGGGACCGGAAGTGCGCGAACTCGAGGAGCGGTTGACCGAACGCACATGCGCGCGCCACTGCATCACCGTCGCCAGCGGCACCGAGGCGCTGCTGATCAGCCTGATGGCCATCGGTCTGCGCCCCGGCGACGAGGTGATCACGACCCCATTCACCTTTGCCGCGACAGCCGAGACCATCGTGCTGCTGGGTGGTCAACCGGTGTTTGTCGACATCGAGCCCGACACCTGCAATATCGACGCATCGAAGATCGAGGCCGCGATCACGCCACGCACCAAGGCAATTATGCCGGTCAGTCTGTACGGCCAGGCGGCCGACATGGACGAGATCAACACCATCGCGGCGCGGCACGGAGGCATCCCAGTGATCGAGGACGCGGCGCAGAGCTTCGGCGCAACGTACAAGGGGCGCGCGAGCTGCAACCTTAGCACGCTGGGCTGCACCAGCTTCTTCCCGAGCAAGCCGCTCGGCTGCTACGGCGACGGCGGTGCCATCTTCACCAGTGATCATGTGTTGGCCCAGACCTGCCGCGAGATCCGCGTGCACGGCCAGAGCAAGCGCTACACCCACGCGCGCATTGGCGTCGGCGGCCGCATGGACACGCTTCAGTGCGCGGTCGTACTTGCCAAGCTCGGGCGCTTTGAGTGGGAGCTCGAGCGGCGCAAGGTACTGGGCGAGCGCTACGGGCGGCTGCTCGGCGAGCGCGGTGTGCAACGGCTTGCCGTGCGCGCCGACCGCGACTGCGTATGGGCACAGTACACGGTTTTCGTGCCCGGGCGAGCCGCAATCCAGGCGGCACTGGAGGAGCGGGGCATCCCAAGCGCCGTGCACTACCCACGGCCGCTTCACCTACAGCCGGCCTATGCTGCCTACGGCGCCGCCGACGATTGCCCACACAGCGTCGAAGCAGCGGGCCGGGTATTGAGTCTGCCGATGAGCGCGGACCTTAGCAACGCGCACCAGGATCGCGTGGTCGCAGCGGTGTGCGAAGCAATCGCCTCAGCCTGAATTGAGCAGTTGTGGATAGCGACTGACGGTACGCCTTCCGTGCTCGCTCAACTGAGACAGAGCCCCTTTGCAATGTCCGCTCTCGCCTTGGCTGGCGGGACGGCCATGGCCCAGGCGGTGCCCATCCTCATCAGCCCGGTGCTCACGCGGCTCTACACCCCGCATGACTTCGGTCAGCTCTCGCTGTTTGCTGCCCTCATCTCCAGCGTCGGTATGGCCGCCAGCGGGCGATACGACATGGCGATGCTCCTTCCACGTCGCGACTTGGCGGCCCGTCACCTCTTCGGGCTGGCGGTCTGGGTTTCTGCAGCCTTTTGCGCCGCATATCTGCTGTTGCTGGTGCTGGCGCCGAACGTCGCCCGCCAACATCTGGGTGCCCAGAAACTCGGCGGGTGGCTCTACGCGATCCCTTTTGCGCTCTTCGTCATGGCTGCGCGGACAACCCTCGGTTACTGGGCTAACCGCTCTGCGGACTTCCGTGCTCTGGTCAAAGCCCAGTGGGCGCAGACGCTCTTGGCGGCGGCGATCAGTGTCGCACTGGGCGCGGCGGGAGCAGGCTTTGCCGGCCTGCTGCTGGGCAACATTGCCGGAGTCTTGGGCGCTGCGTTGATACTGGTGCTGGGCTTTCGCGGAGTGTTTAGGCGACCGACTCTTAGGTGGACCCGCGCAAAGCTCGCCCTGGCGCGCCGGTTCCGGGACTACCCGCTATATAGCGCCAGCAGCGCGATCGTCGATGGTGTCACCCTCACTTTGCCGATCTTCTTCCTGGCGCAGCACTTCTCGGCCAGCACACTGGGTTACTACGCGCTGGTCGTGCGCGTGGCCAACGCGCCGTTGTCATTCGTCGCCTCGGCGGTCAACCAGGTCAATCTGAAAAAGGTCGTGCAACTGATGCACGAACGCGCCAGCGTGCCGACGCACTTGGCGCGCCTGGCGACCTTCCTGGGCGTTTTCGCTGCCGTGCCGACTCTGATTCTCGTCGCGACTGCGCCGTGGCTGTTCCGGCACCTGTTCGGCCCCCCCTGGGAAGAGGCGGGCAGCTACCTGCAGATCCTGATGCCTTCACTAGCGGTGAGGTTCGTAGGCTCGACGCTCAGCGGCACGATGGAGGCCACCAACAACACCCGCATTGGCGCCGCCTGGAAGGTCCTCGCGCTGGCCGTGACTGCGCTGGTGATGCTGGTGTTGGCCCCGCGCGGGGACATCCTCCTGTTGCTGATCGGCATCGCGGTGAGCGACACGCTTCTGTATCTCCTGTACACGTATCTTTGCTTCTACGCCGGCGGCCGACCCCGGCTGAAGGGCGCTTGAAATGTGCGGCATTTCCGGCCTCATCAGTCCGACGCAAGTCGATCTGGCCGCATTGCGGCGCATGACGGACCTCATCCGCCATCGTGGACCCGACGACGAAGGGTATGCGCTGTTCGGGAGGGACGCAGTCGCCTGCCTGGCGGGCCAGGACACCGACCCGGCCGCCTCGGGTGTCGGTGTGCCCTATCGACCGACTGGCCTGTTGGAGGATCGGCACGCTTCGGCCCCCACGCTTGCGTTCGGCCACCGCCGGCTATCGATCGTGGATCTTTCGCCGTTGGGGCATCAGCCGATGTGCTGCCGGCTCGGGCGCTACTGGATCGCCTACAACGGTGAGATCTACAACCACGTCGAGTTGCGCGCCGAACTCGAACGCTCCGGTCACACCTTCATCTCGCAAACGGACACCGAGGTGATCCTGGCCGCCTACGCGCAATGGGGAGCAGACTGCCTGGCGCACTTCAACGGCATGTGGGCGCTGGCGCTGTACGACATCCACGAACGAACGCTGCTGCTCGCGCGCGATCGTTTCGGCGTCAAGCCTCTGTACTACTGGGTGGCGCCGGACGGCACGCTGGCCTTCGCGTCGGAGATCAAACAGTTCACCGCTCTCGAAGGCTGGCAGGCGGCACTGAACGGTCAGCGAGTCTACGACTTCCTGGTTCATGGCCTGAGCGATCATAGCGACGAGACGATGTTCCGCGGCGTCTTCCAGCTGCGACCCGGCTACTGCGCGGTGTTCCGCGGCGACAGTCACCGGTCCCTGCGGCCGGGCGACCGGATCGAGTCGCAGCGCTGGTACGACCTGACGGCACGTCGCTTCGAGGGTTCGTTCGCCGACGCCGTGCAGGGCTTTCGCCAGCGCTTCGTCGACGCCGTCCGACTCCGCCTGAGGGCCGACGTCCCCGTCGGATCCTGCTTGTCCGGCGGGCTCGACTCGTCTTCTATTGTTGGCACGATCCGCCAACTGCTCGAGTGCGCGGGCGGTGCTGCACCGAAGCGGCAGCGGACATATTCCGCCTGCTCGACGGTGCGCCGCTTCGATGAACGCCAATGGATGGACGAGGTGGTACGCCACACCGGCGTCGACTCGCACTTCGTCTACCCATCTCTGGACGGCCTGCTGTCCGACGGGGCAGCCATCACCTGGCACCAGGACGAGCCCTTCGGCTCGACCAGCATCTACGCGCAATGGCACGTGTTCAAGCTGGCTGCCGCAGATGGCATCAAGGTGATGCTGGACGGGCAGGGGGCGGACGAGCAGTTGGCCGGCTATCACATGTTTTTTGGCGCCCGCCTCGGCGCGCTCGCCCGCGGCATGCGCTGGATCGAGCTCATGCGCGAGGCAGCAGCGATCCGCCGCCGGCACGGTTACAGGAAGGCGGCGCTATTTCGCTACACGGCGCCGCACGTCGTGCCCACCGCCGTCCTCGATTGGGGAAAGCGGCGTGCGGGCTACTCGCACCAGGCGCCGGGCTGGCTGAACCTGGCCGCCATCGACGCCCGGCCGGAGAATCCCTTCCATGCAAGCGGCGCCTTTGACGCCTCTATCCAGTCCCTGTCGGTGTCACAGTTGACGGCATCGAACCTGCAGATGCTGCTGCACTGGGAAGATCGAAACTCCATGGCGCACAGCATAGAGTCGCGCGTGCCGTTCCTCGACTACCGACTTGTGGAATTCGTCGTCGGCCTGCCCGACGAATTCAAGCTCTTCCGAGGCGTTACCAAGCGAGTGCTGCGCGAGTCGATGCGCTCCACCATCCCAGCGTCCATTGTCGAGCGCATGGACAAGCTCGGCTTCGCGACACCCGAGGAGGTCTGGGTGCGGGAACAAGCCCCCCAGGCCTTCCGGCAAAGAATGGAGGGTGCGTTGGAGGCAGCGCGCGGCATCTTCGATGCCGACGCCTTGCGCGCCGAGGTGGACGCCATCATCGACGGGACCCGGACCTTCTCCTTCCTACCGTGGCGGATCGCCAGCTTCGGCCAATGGTACGAGGCCTTCTCCGTAAGGAATTGACCTTAGCGATGACCGATCGTGTCGACTACTGGGATCAAAGAGCGAAGCAGGTGTCTCGCCTGTCGGCGGTCAAACGCTGGCCGCCGCTGCAGTGGCTGCTCTCCGTGCGCATCGGCGACGAGGCCTTCATCCGCCGGCAGTTGTATCGCCTGGGCCAGCCAACCGTCCTCGACGTCGCCTGCGGCGTCGGCAAGATGCAAATCGCCGCCGTCGCGCGGCGCACCTATGGCGTGGACATCATCGGATTCCCGAAGGAAGTCGCCAGCGGGCGCGGCTATCGGGTGACAGAGTACGCGCCGCCAGACTACTTGTTCGACCTGCCCGAACCGGTCGACGTGATCATCTGCATCGACCTCAACGCCCACGTGGAGTTCGAGAGCTTCGCGAAGATCATCCATTCCGCCGGATCCCATACCGGCCCCCGCGGCCGGCTGCTGCTGATCGGCGAGTTCGATAACGACGGTCTCGGCTACCGGCTGATGAAACGATCGCCTGCGCGCTTCCAACGGTACGTGCTGGGCATGAAACACTGGCACTTCGCGCGCGAGAGCGAATTCATCGAACGCTTTGAAGCCGCCTTCCCGCAGTTTCGCCGTGTGCAGCGATCAGAGATCGTTTGTATGCCGCCCGCTTCGCACTTCTATGCCTGCATCGCGAACAAGGATGTGAGCGGGGCCATGATGAAGGCGGCCTTCCTGGTCGCGGATGTGGCTTTGAGCCTGTTCAACAACCTGCTGCGACTATTCCCCAACTGCGACTCGGCATTCCGCGTGGGCTACGTCTACGAACGGTGTACGTCGCCATGAAGATCATCAGCGTTACGTACAACGACCCTGGCATCTCCTGGGGACCTGCGATCCACTTCCTGGAACTGTGGAGCGGCGTCGCGATTCTGCATCCCGAAGTGCAGGTTGCAGGCTTCGCGCCCTCCTGGACCGGGAACACGCCGATCCTTCCGGTGCACTTCCCCCTGACGCAGTTCCGCGTGCCCGCCATCGCCAAGGGACGTCAAGTGCTGTACGACCTCATGGTGGCATGGCGCGTGGTGCTGCGCGCGGACGCCTCAGACGTGGTCTATCTACGGCTCAGCCAGTTCCACCTGTTCTCGACCCTGGCGCTCCACTGGCGGCGCAATCAGTTGGTGCTGGAACTCAATGGCCTCTTGCTGGACGACGCCGTTTCTGCACGTCGCAGCCGCCTCATGCGTTCGTTCGTGCGCTGGCAGGAGGGTGCCCTGGTGCGGCGTGCGGGCGGTCTCATCTCAGTAAGCCAAGGCATCTCGGACACTATTCGCGCCACTTACCGGCCGACGGGCGAGCTCATCACACTGAAGAACGGCGTCGGCATGCACTTCTTCGAGGACTGTGCGCCAACGCCAAGCACGTCGCAACGCGGCGAACCGCAGGTCACGATCCTCTACGTCGGCACGTTCACCCCTTGGGACGGCGCCGCGCGCATCGTCGAACTCGCCCGTCACTTCCCCGAGGTGAACTTCGCCTTCGTCGGCGATGGCCCTGCCCGCAAGGCTGTGCAGACGCAGGCCACACCCAACATGACGTTCGTCGGCCGGGTCGCCTACGCCGACCTGCCACAGCACTACCGGCGGGCGCAGGCCGGCATCGTGCTCTACGAGATCCAGCGCCACCAGCGCGTTCACTTGTCGTCGCTGAAGACCCTGGAGTACCTGGCCAGCGGGCTGCCGGTGTTCACGACCAGCGTGCCGGGGCAGGAAATCGTTGCCGAACTCGGCTGCGGCGTGCTCAGCAAAGGCGAAGACCTCGTCGAGGACTTCAGGAAATTCCTGCATCACCTGGCGAGCTACCGATCTCGAGCGCAGGCCGCACGCGCGGTGATGCGGCGCGACCACTCTTGGCAAAGCGTGGCCGACAAGACGATCAGCTTCATTCGCAGACTGAAGCCGATGACGGTACGCCCATGACGTCGCTCGCACAGATCAGGTCAGCTGGCTTCGGTGGCGTCTTCGCCTGCCTGGTGAAGAAGCTGCACTACCGTCGACTCGCCCGTCGCCACGGCTTCGACCCCTGGCACGCGAAGTCGCCCTTCGAATGCAGGGGCTACAAGCGTGAGGTCGTGCAACTCGCCGAAGCCCTGCAACCGCAGGTGGCCGTCGAAATCGGCTGCGGCCTCGGCGAAATCGTGTCGCGAATCCGCGGCTGCCGCCGCTTCGGTTTCGACGTCGACGCACGCGTTGTGCCTGCGGCACGCGAACTGCATGGCGCGCGCTGCCGTTTCGAGTGCGCCGGCATGGCCGATGTCGAGACGGTCCAGCGCGTGGTGGGCGCCGCCGGCGCCGATCTGCTCGTCATGGTGAACTGGCCGCATGGTCTGCCCTGGGTGGAGCTGGCCGAGCAGGTGCGGCGTCTGACTCAGGCGGTGTCGTTGAAGCGCCTGATCATCGACACGATCGCACCCGGCACACCAGGCTACGCGCACCATCACGCCGCGGTCGAACTCACAAGCCTCGGCCCCATCTTGAGAAGCCTGCCGTCCATCGACGGCGTGCGGACGATCCATGTCGTGGCGCTGGAGACCGGATGAGTGCGCGCTACATGGTCCGGTTGGACGACGCCTGTCCCACCATGCGGCCCGAGACCTGGGGGCCGCTGGAATCGCTGTTGGACGAGTTGGGCATCAGACCGGTGGTGGGCGTAATTCCGGACAACCGCGACCCCCAGCTCATCTGCTCGCCGGCAGACACCGACTTCTGGGGCCGGGTGCGCCGTTGGCAGTCCAAAGGGTGGGATATTGCAATGCATGGTCAGCATCATGTCTACCACCCTATTCCGTCAGACGGCAGACCCATCCTGCGACTGAACGACGAGTCGGAGTTCGTCGGGCTTCCGCTCGACGAGCAAAAGCGCCGGCTCTCGGCCGCCTACGCGAAAATGTTCGAAGCCGGTGTGCACCCGCGAATCTTCATGGCGCCGTCGCACACGTTCGACTCATTGACCTTACAGGCGTTGCGCGAGGTCACCGACATCCGCATCATCGCCGACGGGCACGCGTTGCGGGCCTTCGATGCGGCGGGATTCACATGGATCCCGCAGCAGCTCTGGCGCTACAGAGAAATGCCCTTCGGCGTCTGGTGCATCTGCCTGCATCCGAACACGATGAGCCAGACCGACTTGCACAAATTCAGCGCCGACCTGCGACGCCACGCCACGCTCTTCATCGACACCGCCACCGCACTGGAGGAGGCCCGCCGACGCACGGTGCTCGACCACGCCTTCGCCGCTGCGTTCCGCGTCGCACTGAAAATTAAGAAGAGGCGTCAGGATGATTGACGTCCCGGCGTTGCTGCTGGCGCTGGCCGTGTTCGCATTCGCGGTCTACGCGACCTCGCACACCAGCTTCGGCCGCCGCCCCGCGGATCCGGGGCCCTTCTGGGTTCAGTCGCTGCTGGAAGTGCCCGTGTTCATTCTTCCTGGTGTGGTCGTGACGTCGTTCGAGGGCGTGCGTGACCTGTGGCTCTTCTCCAACGTCGACGACGCGGCTTTCCACGCCACGATCTGGGCCGTGTACTACGGTCTCATCGCGTACTTCGCGACAGTGCTCGTCGCCGACCGGCTGCTCTGCCGGGCAACTCCGCCGGCACCCAACCCTCGACCGGCGGCGGATCATGCCCGACTCATCGGCCTGGTACTGGCATGGCAGTGCCTGTCGCTCGCCGTGCTGCTGGCCTTCGTGCGTGAGGTTCCGTTGGTCGGGCTGTTCATGGGGGCCGACGTAGGGGTTCTCCGAAAGGCGGCGACGACCGAGTTTGGCGGCCCGGCCGCCCTGCTGTCGCTCGTCAAGATCTACGGCCTGATGGGGGTGTTCCTTCTTGCGGCGACCCGTCGGTCACTGCGCCACCGGATGCTGAGGGCCATGCTATGGACGACCAGCCTCGTCTGTCTGAGCTGGTCGGGCGAAAAGTCGCCGGCCGTGCTTGCGGTGCTGGGCTACTGGTTCCTGCGCATGCACCACGAGCGGCGCCGAATGACCGTGAGGCGGATCCTGTTGCTGGCTGTCTTTGCCACGCTGGTCTCGCTGGGCATCCTCGCGCTGCAGCAGTACACCAGCGACGACCTGGGCATCGTCGCATTCTTCGCGATCCGCACGTTTCTGGGTCAGATTTCCGGTCTCTTCCAGACCATCAGCAACTTCACACCGGATCCGAAGTACCTACTGTCATGGGTGCCTTTCGGTGGCGCGTTCTCGCATGACCTGCCGGTCTTCGCGCGCGACCTCATGCTGATGACCGAGGGCGACACGGACACGTCCGGAACGATGAACACACTGTTCCTCGGCGAGGCCTATGGTGCCGGCGGCTGGCCGATGCTCGTGGCATCGCCATTCGTCGTGGCGCTCAGCATAGTGATCAGCCTGCATCTATTGCGGCGGTGGCTGACCAGACAGGCGGGTTCCGAGTTCGCGACGTGCGGCTGCTACCTGTTCCTGATGAATTCCTGGCTTACCAGCGGGATGGCTGGCTTCCCGGCATTCCGTAGCTTCATCGTTGTTGGATTCGCACTCGCCACCGTCGTCGTTCCGTACCGCCTGCTGAGGGCGCCGGGTCGAGCCGTACGCGACGCCCCGTTAGGCAGACACGCAGCCCCGAGCGGCGGAGTCCGATGAGTGCCCGCTCCGGGACCCTGCACGTCGTCATCGGCTTCGGCCTGTTCGCTGCCGGGGCGATGTTGAACAGGCTGAACACGCATGGTGCACGGCAGCGTGCCTGCGTCGTCCACCTGACCACCGACGGCCGGGTCGGCGAACAGATGGCAGAGGGCGAAATCCCCGTCCGCTTACGGCTGAAAAGGACGCGTTCCGACGTGATGTGGCAGTGGTGCGAGTTCCGTCGGTCGGACTTCGCCGGCGATAAACCCACCGCCACTGCTGTCGAGCTCGGCATCGACCAGTTCATCCCCGGCCTCGACGCGCGCTTGGCGCTGCGAACGGAGTTCGGGCTTCTCTGCGAAGGCGCCCCGGTCGGGCTGGTCACGCGCCTCAACCCCCAGAAGTACCGGCGCGTCGTCGCGAAGGCGGCGCGGGCTTACCGCTCGCATCCCAGTGTCGGGCCCGTCATGGTCGACAAAGGCGTCGATGCCTCGAACGCGCTACCGCAAGGCGGGATCGACGATGACAGCATCAGCGCCACGTTGCACCTGCCAGGCCAGCGCGGCGAGGGGCGGAGCTAGTGTGTGGCCTGGCTGGCTTCCTTCAGTCCGGCGGGTTCGACGCCGATTGGGCGCGTGCTGTGGGTCGGCGTATGGGCAGTGCCATCGCCCACCGCGGTCCCGATGACGCTGACGTCTGGTGTGACGCTGCTGCCGGCATCTTGCTGAGCCACCGCCGATTGTCCGTTGTCGACCTCAGCGCCGCCGGGCACCAGCCGATGCGCTCACGCTCGGGGCGCTATGAGGTCATCTTCAACGGCGAGATCTACAACCACACGCTGCTGCGCGCCGAGTTGGCTGATGACCCCTGGCGCGGGCATTCCGACACCGAGACGATGCTGGCCGGCTTCGAGCGCTGGGGCATCGAAGGCACGCTGCGCAAACTCGTCGGTATGTTCGCGATCGCGCTGTGGGATCGCGAGTTGAGGCGCCTGACGCTGGCACGTGACCGCCTCGGCGAAAAGCCGCTGTACATCGCGCGGCTGCCGGGTACGCTGCTGTTCGCATCGGAGCTGAAGGCCTTCGACGCCTGGCCAGGCTTTGCGCCGCCCATCGACCGGGGAGCGGTTGCGCTGCTGCTGCGCCACAACTACATCCCGGCGCCCTACAGCATCTTCGAAGGCGTGTCCAAGCTGCCGCCGGCGACGCTGCTTCACGTCGACGGGCCCCAACAGATCGGCGAACCTCGGGCCTACTGGTCGTTGCGCGAGGTGGCCGAACGCGGTCAGCGTGAGCCTTTCGTCGGTGGGGACGACGAGGCGGTCGACGCGCTCGAGCGCCATCTGGACGCCGCCATCGCGCTGCAGCGCGTGGCCGACGTGCCGCTGGGCGCTTTTCTGTCGGGCGGCGTCGACTCGTCGGCGGTGGTTGCGCTGATGCAGCGCCAGTCCAACACGCCGGTTCGCACCTTCACCATCGGCTTCGATGTGCCACAGTACAACGAGGCCGAGCACGCCAAGGCGGTAGCGCGGCACTTGGGCACGGCGCACACCGAGCTGTACTGTAGCGGCGCACAGGCGTTGGACGTCGTGCCCAAGCTCGCCGCGATGTACTGCGAGCCCTTCTCCGATTCATCGCAGATCCCCACCTTTCTGGTGTCGCAGATGGCGCGGCAGCACGTCACCGTGTCGCTGTCGGGCGATGCGGGCGACGAACTGTTCGGCGGCTACACGCGCTACGACCTGGCGCAACGACTGTGGTCTCGCATCTCGCGCGTGCCCAGCCCACTGCGCTCGATCGTCGGCTCGGCCATCCAGGCGCTATCCGCCGGCACGTGGGACGGCATCGGGCGTATCGGCTGGCCACTGCTGCGCCGCGGCCCCCCGCCCAGCCGCCTGGGTGACCGCGCGCACAAGCTGGCCGAGATGCTGCAGGTGCTCACGCCGGAGGCCTTCTACCGCAACCTGATGTCGCACCAGCCATGCCCGCAGCGTGTGGTGCTCGGCGCAACCGAGCCGGCCACCGCACTCAACCAGCCGGCGCTGTGGCCGTCGGACCAAAGCTTCGGCGAACGCATGATGTTCATTGACACGCTCAGCTACTTGCCTGACGACATCCTGGTCAAGGTGGACCGCGCGGCGATGGCGGTCAGCCTTGAGACCCGCGTCCCGCTGCTCGACCACCGGCTGGTCGAATTCGCCTGGAGCCTGCCGTTGCACTTCAAGCACCGCAACGGCACCGGCAAGTGGCTGTTGCGCCAGCTGCTGTCTCGGTACGTGCCGCGCGAGTTGATCGAGCGGCCGAAGACCGGCTTCGGCGTGCCGCTGTCGAATTGGCTGCGCGGCCCTCTGCGGCCCTGGGCCGAACACCTGCTGGACGAGCGCCGTCTGCGCGAACAGGGGCTGCTCGACGCGACGTACGTGCGTCGCCTGTGGCGCGAGCAGATCGACGGGCAGCGCGAATGGATGTATCTGCTGTGGGACGTGCTGATGCTGCAGGCGTGGCTCGACACACGATGAGCAGCCAGCAGCAGCCACTTCGGCACGTACCGGCCCCCCCGTTGCGCATTGCCTACGTCATCACCGGCCTGGGGACCGGCGGTGCAGAAGTCATGCTCGAGAAGCTGGTGAGCAACCTGCCTGCATCGATCGAGGTGCATGTGATCTCGCTGACCAGCCTGGGCACTATCGGCCCGCGCCTGCAGGTGCGCGGCGTGCCGGTCGAGGCGCTGGGCATGCGCCCCGGCTTGCCGAGTCCGCGGCTGTTCGCACGCCTGGTGCGGCGCCTGGCCACTCTGCGCCCGAACGTGGTGCATACGTGGATGTACCACGCCGATCTGCTCGGCGGCTTAGCCGCGCGCGTGGCCGGCGTGCGCGCGCTGATGTGGGGTCTACGGCACAGCAACCTCGACCCTGATGCCAACAAGGCCTCGACGCTGCGCGTGATGCGTTTGTGCGCTCGCCTGTCCGCGAGGTTGCCGCAACGCATCGCCTGCGCCGCCCAGAGGGCGCGCGAGGCCCACGTCGCCATCGGCTACACCGCCGATCGCATGGTGGTCATCCCCAACGGCTTCGACTTGAAGCGATTTGTGCCCGACTCTCGCGCCAGAGCAGACATGCGGGCCGAGCTGGGGCTGCCTGGCGACGCACCGCTGATCGGCATGGTGGGCCGCTTCGACCCACAGAAAAACCACCGCGGTTTCGCCCTAGCGATGCAGCATTTGCTCAAGTGCCGGCCCGGCGTGCATGCCCTGCTGGCCGGTGACGGCGTGGACCCGCTGAACCGGGATTTGATGGGCTGGCTGAGCGACGCGGGCGTCGTCGATGCCTGCCACCTGCTCGGCCGGCGCGACGACGTGCCGCGCCTGATGGCCGCGCTGGACGTGCTGGTGCTGCCGTCGATTGGGGAGGCCTTTCCGAACGTTGTCGGCGAGGCCATGGCCTGTGGCGTACCTTGTGCGGTGACCGACGTCGGCGACGCAGCGGATATCGTCGGCGAGCTCGGCCGCGTCGTGGCGTCGGGTGACATGGCCGGGCTGGGCGCTGCAGTGGTCGAGTTGCTCGGGCTGCCGGCGCCGACGCGACGAAGCTTGTCGTCCCAGGTGCAGCAGTCCATCCGCCAGCGCTTCGACATCGCCGTGGTTGCACGCCGCTATGAGGACGAGTATCGGTCCATGGTCGCAGCGGCGCGGCGGCCCGTTTGACATGCGTATACCACAGCACGCCTCGAGGCCCCTGTGCATCGCCGTGGTGGCCAATACCGCCTGGTACCTGCACAACTTCCGGCGCAACCTGATGCGCGCGCTGCAGCACGACGGGCACAACGTCATCGCCATCGGCGACGAGGGCACATTCGGCCAACGTCTGCATGACCAAGGCTTCGCGTATCACTCGGCCCCCTTCAGCGGCGCCGGCACGAGGCCCGCGCGCGAGCTGCGCACCGTGCTGGCGCTGCGCCGCGTGCTGAAGGAAGAGCGCGCCGACGTGGTGTTGAGCTACACACCCAAGGGCAATCTTTATGCCGCTCTGGCCGGCCGCGGGTTGGCGCTGGCGCAGGTGATGAACATCTCGGGCTTGGGGCGCGCGGTCACCAGCCCTGGGGTCGCATCACGCGTCGTCGACCTGCTCTACCGGCACACCGTGACGCGTGCCGCCTGGGTGTTCTTCCAGAACGAAGACGACCGCAGGCTGTTCGTCGAGCGCGGCTACGTGCCGCAGGAGCGCACCTCGCGGCTGCCCGGCTCGGGTGTCGACCTGAACGCGTTCACGCCTACGCCGCTGCCGTCCGTGGTGGCCGGCAGTTGCGTCTTCCTGATGGTCGCGCGTCTGCTATGGGACAAGGGCGTGCGCGAGTACGTCGATGCGGCGCGCTCGCTGCGCGCCCAATGGTCTGGTGCGCGCTTTCAGTTGCTGGGGCCGCTGGACCCATCGCCGCGTTCTGGCGTGCCACGCGACGTGCTCGACGACTGGGTGGCCGAAGGCGTGATCGAGTATCTCGGCGAGACCGATGACATCCGCCCGTACCTGCAGGCAGCCGATTGCATCGCGCTGCCCTCGTATCGCGAAGGTGTGCCGCGCTCGCTGCTGGAAGCCGCAGCCAGCGCGCGGCCCGTGATCACGACCGATACGGTAGGTTGTCGCGATGCGGTGGACCTCGGCGTCACAGGCCTGCTGTGTGCGCCACGCGACAGCGAGGATCTGGCTCGACGGATGGGAACGCTGCTGCAGATGCCGCCGCAGGACCGCTCACGAATGGGCCAGGCTGGGCGGCGAAAGATGGAGCGCGAGTTCGACGAGCGCATTGTCATCGACGCCTACCACGACCGAATCGCTGCGCTTCGCTACGGCTGACCGCCAGAGCAGCGGCGCGTCATCACCACATCGATGCGCCGTTCTTCCGGCAGCCGGTACAGCCGCACGATGAACCGCGTCCTGCGATCGATCGTTTCATCGGCCGGCATCGGACCGGGCAGTTCAATCAGCAGTTCGATCAGCAGATCGATGTCGCCGCCGCGCCGCGGTTCATGCACCGCGCGCCCGCGCGCTGGTCAATACACTTCGTCATGGTCGCCGACATTCAAAGGAATGATCTCCCGCTCGGTCACCAGCAGATGCAGCGTGATTCGATATGACAGGTTGATCGAAACCGCATGCACCCCTGCCAATCGCCCGCTCAGCGCGTGCAGGCGCAGTGAAGGATGGTGCGGGTTCAGTTCGAGCAGCGCCAGCGTCTTTTCGTAGGCGCGGGTCATGTCCGGGTGGCGCTTCAGAAAGCGCGCAGCGATGCGGATGTAGCGCTCGGTGAAGATGATGCTGTAGGCCATGAAAGGGCGCTCGAAGCCGCGCGGTCGGCTCAGCGTGCCTTCGATCGCGCCGGCTTCTTGACTGGCTTCCCGGCCGAACCACGGGAAGCGCGTGCTGGCCGGCTTGGCGCCGCCGATACGGCATCGGCGGCTGCTTCATCGGCAATGAGCGCCTGCAAGCGCTCGACGTGACGGGCTGGCGATTCGACCACGAAGCGCCCGGCGGCGATCTCGGCGCGGCTTTCGGCCAGCGCCGCTTCCAGCTCGCATTCGCGCAAGTGCTGGTAGTGGGCCAGGTCCATCACCACATAGCGATCGGCGCCGCGCACCGACACCACGGCTTCCGTGCGGCCGCCGGTCAGCGATGCCTCGATGGCCGCGATGCCGCGGGTCTTCAGGTCATTGGCGGTGATGTGGGCCATGGTGCCGGAGGAGTGACTGTACGGTGTAGCGCATTGTAGACCGTACGATTGTCTGTGCGCTCAAGGGCAGCGCCGCCAGCCTGGGCGAGAAGCGATCGTGAAGTCGGCCGACAACGGCACGCGCGGTCGTCAGCAGTTCGATTCGCCTGCGCGGCGGCTGTCCTCCAGTCGAGGCCTCGACGGCGAAGACTGCCGTACGCTGCTTTGCCTCGGGTGATACTCAGAGCAAACGCGCAGGCTGGCCGGCCGCGGTCAGCAGGGCAACCGCCTGCTTGTCGAAGGACACGAAGCTTTCGCCGCCCAGCCAGTTGCCTTCATAGGCGATGACGCCATCGGTGAAGTCCCCACCGGCTTCCAGCATCCACAGGCCCGCTTCTGCCGCAGGCCGGTTGACCCGAACCTTATGCGCGGCCAGCAGCGCACGAATCGCCGCGGCGATGTCCTGCGTCTGCAGGCCATACACCTTGCGCAGCACCTGCACGAATTCGCACAGGCAGTGCGCAGCCCGCTCGATGGCCTGGCATTGGACTGATCCGGGCTGCGAAAGACGGTGGACAACACCGCACCCACGGCGCCGTACAGGTCGGGCTGCTGGCGAGCCGCACCAGGGCGGCCGCGCGCGCCCTGGCCGGCGTGAGCCGCGAGCGCTCAACCCGCGCCAAACAACCCGGCGTGCGCCTCGCGCAACTGGCGCTTCAGCAGCTTGCCGCTCGGGTTCTTCGGCAGCGCATCGACGAAGACCACGCCCTTGGGCGCCTTGAAGCCGGCCATCGCCGCGGTGCAATGCGCCAGCACCTCGGCTTCGCTCAGCGCCTGGCCGGGCTTTCTCACGATGACCGCCACCACCGCCTCGACCCAGCGCGGGTGCGGCAGCCCCACCACCGCCACCTCGGACACCTGCGGCATCCGGTAGATGGTCTCCTCGACCTCGCGGCTGGCGACGTTCTCGCCGCCGGTCTTGATCATGTCCTTCTTGCGGTCGACCACCGTGATGTAGCCGTCGGCGTCGATCGTGCCCAGGTCGCCGCTGTGGAACCAGCCGCCGTCGAAGGCCGCGGCCGTGCGCGCGTCGTCGTGGAAGTAGCCCACCATCAGGTGCGGCGAGCGGTGCACGATCTCGCCGACCTCGCCGGGCGCCACATCACGCAGCGCATCGTCGACGACGCGCGTTTGCACGTTCAGCACCGCGCGGCCGCAGGAGCCGGGTTTGCGCAGCTGGTCGTCGGGGCCGAGCATCGTCGCCAGCGGCGCGATCTCGGTCTGGCCGTACAGGTTCCACAAGCGCAGCTCGGGCAGCCGCCGCAGGATCTCCTGCATCACCGCCACCGGCATGATCGACGCCCCGTAGTAGCCCTTGCGCAGGGTGGACAGATCGGTCTTGTCGAACAGCGGCGAGCGCAGCAGCGAAATCCACACCGTCGGCGGCGCGAAGAAGCTGCTAATGCGGTGCTGCGCGATCAGCGGCAGCAGGTTGTCCGGCGTCGGCGCGGCGGTGATGACGTTGCTGGCGCCGCAGTAGATCGCCGGGCCCAGGAACACGTCGAGCTGCGCGCAGTGGTACAGCGGCAGCGCGTGCAGCATCAGGTCGCCGCCCGAGATGCCGGCGTCGACCAAGCAGCTGACGTACTGCCACAGCACCGCGTCGTGGGTGAGCATCGCGCCCTTGGGCAGCGATTCGGTGCCGCTGGTGTAGACGATCTGCAGCAGGTCGCTGCCCGCCAGCTCCACCACGGGCAGCGTGGCATTGCTGGCGGCGAGTTCGTCGAAGCACAGCATGCCCGGCTCGGGCGGGCTCGGCCCTTCGGACGGCAGCCACACGAACTCGCGCACCGCGGTGTCCTGCCCGGCCGCGTCGCGCGCCAGTGCGGCCAGCCCGCTGTCGGTGGCCAGCATCACCGCGCCGGCGTGGCGCAGGATGTAGGCGGCCTCGTCGGCCTTGAGCATGAAGTTGATCGGCACCAGCACCGCACCGATGCGCGCCAGTGCAAAGCGCAGCGCGGCGAAGGCGTGCGAGTTGCGCGCCAGCACCGCCACCCGCGTGCCCTTGGCGACACCGCGCTGCGCCAGCGCCGCGCCAAGGCGGCTGACGAGGGCGTCGAATTCGCCGTAGCTCCAACGCACCGCGCCGCAGGCGATGGCGAGCTTGTCGGGGTGGCGCGCGGCGCTGCGCGTCAGCAGGTCGGAAAGGGTCTGGCGGCGCAGTTCGGGGTGCATGGCGTCTTCCGTGGCAAAGCGTGGGCAACCGGGCAAGAGGGCAAGAGGGTCGCCGCGCAGCTTAGCAGCCGCTGCCTTCGGGTAGGCTTCGCTGATGCACACCCACCCCTTGCGCTGCCGCTGCGCCCACCTGCAGGGCACGGTCGAACTCGCGCGCTCGACGCAGCGCGTGGTCTGCTACTGCCGCGACTGCCAGGCCTACGCGCGCCACCTGGGCAGCGCCGATGTGCTCGACGCGCACGGCGGCACCGAGGTCGTCGCCTCGCTGCCGAGCAAGCTGCACTTCAGCGCCGGGCACGACGCGCTGGCCTGCCTGAGCCTGAGCCCGCGCGGGCTGCTGCGCTGGTACGCCCGCTGTTGCCGCACGCCGATCGGCAATGCGCCGCGCAACCCCAAGATCGCCTATGTCGGCTTGGTGCACAGCTGCCTGGAGCGGGACGCGCCGCCGCTGGCCCGAAGCTTCGGCCCGCTGCGCCTGGCCAGCGACACCGGCCATGCGATCGGCCCGGTGCGCAAGACCGCGCCGCTGGCCGCGGCCGGCAGCCTGCTCGGCCTGGCGGGCACGCTGCTGGGCGCGCGCCTGGGCGGCGGCTGGCGCGACAACCCGTTGTTCGAGCCGGGCACGGCGACACCGGTGCGGCCGGTTCATGTGCTGACGCAGGACGAGCGGGCACGGGCCTATGCCGCGGTGGCCTGAAACCCGCTGACGCCGCTGACGCCGCTGACGCCGCGGACGTTGCCGGCGCCGCCGTACGCGGCCAGCGCGTAAGCTCGGCCAACAAGCGCGCCGCGCTGGAGCCGCCAACCCCGTGAACACCGTCGACGACCACACCCATCTCGCCGCGCTGAGCAACGGGGTGCGCGTGCTGGTGCTGCGCACGCCGCAGCGCCAGACGCTCGAGCTCAGCGTGTTCGTGCACACCGGCAGCCAGCACGAGAGCCCACGCGACAGCGGCATCAGCCACGTCGTCGAGCACATGGCCTTCAAGGGCAGCGCCACGCGCGACTGCCAGCGCATCAACCTCGACGCCGAGATGCTGGGCGCACAGGTCAACGCGCACACCGACAAGGACCACAGCGCCTTCCACATGTCGGGGCTGGCCTGCGACGCGGTGGCGCTGCTGCGCATGCTGGCCGACATCGTGCTCACGCCGACCTTCCCGGCCGACGAACTGGAGCGCGAGCGCCAGGTGATCCTGCACGAGTACCTCGAAGACGAGGACGATCCGCTGTCGGTGGCCTTCAGGCTGTTCGACAAGACCAGCTGGGGTGCGCACCCGCTGGCGCTGCCGGTGATCGGCAGCCGGCGCAACATCGAGCGCTTCGGCCGCGACGAGCTGCAGCACTACGTGCAGCGCCAGTACACCGGCGCCAACCTGGTGGTCGCGGTGGCCGGCGACGTCTCCCCCGAGCTGATCGTGCGCGAGGCCGAAGCCTGCTTCGGCGCGCTGCCGCGCGGCCACGACAACGCGGTGGCCGCGCCGCAGTGGGTGGGCGGCCTGTGCAGCCGCGCGCTGTCGGGCACGCCGCAGACGCACGCGGTGCTGGGGTTCCCGATCCCCGGACTGCGCGGCACGCACGCGCCGGCGGTGGTCGCGGCCACCTTGCTCGGCGACGGCATGAGCTCGCCGCTGATGGACGAGCTGCGCGAGCGCCGCGGCCTGGTCTACTACGCCGCGTGCTCGGCCGACCTGCTGGACTCGGCCGGGCAGTTCGTGATCGAGGCGTCGACCTCGCCGCAGCGGCTGGACGAGTTCTTCGAGCACACGGTGCGGCTGTTGCTCGAGCAGGCCGGGCAGGTCGACAGCCTGCAGCTGGCGCGCGCGCGCCGCCAGCTGATCGTGCGCCACCTGCGGCGCCAGGACCAGCCGGCGCAGCGGCTGGAGACCGCGGCGCTGGACCTGTTCGCCAGCGGGCGCGTGCGCCGCAGCGACGAGCAGCTGGCCGCGCTGCAAGACGTCGGCGCCGAGCAAGTGCGCGAAGCCGTCGCCCGGATGCTCGCGGCCGGCGCCGCGGTCGCGGTGGTCGGCAAGCTGCCGCGCGGCGCGGCCGAGCGGCTGCGCGGCCTGGCGCAGCCGATCCTGCGTCCGGAAGCGGCCGCGGCCGCGGCACCGGCGCGGCGACGCCATTTCGGCGCACGCACCGGGCGTGGCGCAAGGACCGCGCCAAGCTGAACCGCGCGGCCGCGGCGCCGCCCCGGCACCCGGCCCGGCCAGCGCGACGGCGCGGGCCGGGCCAAGACCTCGCCGCGCGAGGGTCGCGCCGGCTGTGCTACACCCGCCAGGGCTGACCCGGCGCAGCGGCGGCTTCGACCCCTTGGCGCCGGCCCGGCCACACCTTGCCTGCACCCTCGCCCACGCCCATGAAACTGAACCTGCTGTCCGACCTGCACCTGAGCTTCAGCCCGATGGACTGCCCCGCCACCGACGCCGACCTGGTGGTGCTGGCCGGCGACATCGCACGGCCGCGCCAGGCGGTGGAATGGGCGTTGCAGCTGGACAAGCCGGCGCTGTACGTGCCCGGCAATCACGAGTTCTACGGCGGCAGCATCGACGGCACGCTCGACCAGCTGCGCCGGTTGTGCGAGGGCACGCCGGTGCGCCTGCTCGAGCGCGACGAGGTGGTCATCGACGGCGTGCGTTTTCTCGGCGCGATCCTGTGGACCGACTTCGAGCTGTTCAGCGACGCCGAGCGTCGCGCCGCATCCAAGGCCGAGGCGCAGCGGCTGATGTACGACTTCCAACGCGTGCGCACGCGTCAGGCATCGAGCGAGATCTTCACGCCGGACGACGCGGCGCGCCTGTTCCACCGCGACGCCGCCTGGCTGGACGAGCGGCTGAACCGCCCCCACGCCGGGCCCACGGTGGTGATCACGCACCATGCGCCGGCGTTGCCGAGCATCCACCCGCGTTTCGCCGACTCGCTGCTGAACGCGGCGTTCGCGTCGGACGCGGCCCACCTGATGGGCGCGGCGCGGGCGGCGCTGTGGATTCACGGCCACATGCACAACGGCAGCGACTACTGCATCGACGGCACCCGCGTGCTGTGCAACCCGCGCGGCTACGGCCGCGACGGCGTCAACGAGAACCCCGAGTTCGACCCGGGCTTCATGATCGAGATCGATCGCGGCGGCAAGGTCACGACCCGGCACGCCGACGGCTGGCAGGCCCAGCCGCAGCCGACGTGACCCGAATGGCGTCTGCGCCAGCGCCGGTGCTGCTCAGCCCGTGCCGTTGAAAGCCAAGCCTGATGAAGGCACGCCAGCGTCGGCCGCGGCGCTGCGGCGGCTGCTGCGCGAGGTGCGCAGTTGCACGCTGTGTGCCGCGCAGTTGCCGCTGCCGCCGCGCCCGGTATTGCAGGCCGCAAGCGGCGCACGCATCTTGCTGGCCGCGCAGGCGCCGGGGCGCAAGGTCGCGGCCAGCGGCATCCCGTTCGACGACGCCAGCGGCGAGCGGCTGCGCGCGTGGATGGGCGTCGAGCGCGACGCGTTCTACGACCCCGGCTTCATCGCCATCGTGCCGATGGGTTTTTGTTATCCGGGCAAGGGGCCGTCGGGCGACCTGCCGCCGCGCCCGCAGTGCGCACCGGCCTGGCGCGCCCGGGTGCTGCAGCAACTGCCGGCGATCGAGCTGACGCTGGTGATCGGCAGCTACGCGCTGGCCTGGCACCTGCCGCAGGCCGCGCGCGCCGGCCTGACCGCCACCGTCAAGGCCTGGCGCGACCACGGCGGCGCGGTGCTGCCGCTGCCGCACCCCAGCCCGCGCAACAACGGCTGGCTCAAGCACAACCCGTGGTTCGAGGCCGAGGTGGTGCCGGAACTGCAGCGCCGCGTGCGTGCGCTGCACGAGCGCCGATGACCCACAGTGCTCCCGACGGTTTCACTACCGGGCGCCAGCGCGCGAACGGCGGCTTGCGCGGCGCTGGATCGGCGCCGCGCCTCAGGCCGTCGGCAGCTTGTGGTCCTTGAACTGCTCGCGCAGCTTGTTCTTTTGCATCTTGCCGGTGGCGCCCAGCGGGATCGCGTCGGTGAAGACCACGTCGTCGGGCGTCCACCACTTGGCGATCTTGCCGTCGAAGAACTTCAGCAGCTCGTCGCGCGTGAGCTCGGCGTCGGGCTTCTTCACCACCACCAGCAGCGGGCGCTCGTCCCACTTCGGATGGAACGCGGCGATGCACGCGGCCATCGCCACCGCCGGGTGCGCCATCGCGATGTTCTCGATGTCGATCGAGCCGATCCACTCGCCGCCGCTCTTGATCACGTCCTTGCTGCGGTCGGTGATCTGCATGAAGCCGTCGGCGTCGATGGTGCTGACGTCGCCGGTAGGGAACCAGCCGTCCACCAGCGGGTCGCCGCCCTCGCCCTTGAAGTACTGCGACACGATCCACGGCCCCTTGACCAGCAGCTCGCCGCTGGCCTTGCCGTCGCGCGGCAGCTCGTTGCCGGCGCCATCGACGATCTTCATGTCCACGCCGAACACCGCGCGGCCTTGCTTGGCCTGCACCGCCATGCGCTCGGCCGCACTCATCGACAGGTGGCGCGGCTTGAGCGTGCACACCGTGCCCAGCGGGCTCATCTCGGTCATGCCCCAGGCGTGCAGCACGTGCACGCCGTACCGTTGCTCGAAGGCTTCCATCATCGCCGGCGGGCAGGCCGAGCCGCCGATCACCGTGCGCGTCATGGTGCTGAACTTCAGCTTGTTGGCGTCGGTGTAGGCCAGCAGCCCCTGCCAGACCGTGGGCACGCCGGCCGACATGGTCACGCCTTCGCTTTCGAAGAGTTCGTACAGGCTCTTGCCGTCCATCCCGGCGCCGGGGTAGACCATCTTCGCGCCGACCAGGCAGGCCACGTAGGGCAGGCCCCAGGCGTTGACGTGGAACATCGGCACCACCGGCAGGATGACGTCGCGCGCCGAGGCGTTCAATGAATCGGGCAAGGCGCCGGCATAGGCATGCAGCAGCGTCGAGCGGTGGCTGTACAGCACGCCCTTGGGGTTGCCGGTGGTGCCGCTGGTGTAGCACAGCGACGATGCGCTGTTCTCGTCGAACTGCGGCCAGTCGTAGTGGTCGTCCTGGGCGTCGAGCAGCTCGTCGTAGCACAGCAGGTTCGGCACCTTGGTGCTGGCCGGCATGTGGGCGCGGTCGGTCATCAGCACGAAGTGCTTGATGGTCTTGACGCGGCCAGCCACCGCCTCGACCAGCGGCAGGAAGGTCAGGTCGAAGAACAGCGCCTGGTCCTCGGCGTGGTCGGCGATGTAGACCACCTGGTCGGGGTGCAGCCGCGGGTTCAGCGTGTGCAGCACCGCGCCCGAGCCCGACACGCCGTAGTAAAGCTCCATGTGGCGGTAGCCGTTCCAGGCCAGCGTGCCCACCGTGTGCCCGGGCTTGATGCCCAGCGCGGCCAGCGCCTTGGCCGCCTGGCGCGAGCGCGCGGCCAGGTCCTTGTAGGTGGTGCGGTGGATGTCGCCCTCGACGCGGCGCGAGACGATCTGCTGCTCGCCGTGGTGGCGCTCGGCGTGCACCAGCAGGTTGGAGATCAGCAGCGGGTGGGATTGCATCAGTCCGTTCATGTCGCTTCCTTGGATGGCAGGGGATCGAATGGCTTGGATCGAAAGGCTGTGGGGCGCATCGCCTGGCTCGCATGGCACGCGCGCCGGCCGGCGCGCGCAGTGTGCCTCAAGCGCTGCCCCAGCCCTGGCAAAAGTACCCGGCCCGCAGCGCGAAGATCGCATCGAGCGCCGCGCCGCACGCCGATCGCGGTCGCGTCAGTGATGCAGTTCATGGCGCGCCGACTTGCGCGGCGCCATGGCAGCCTACGCGCGCCGAAGGCCGGGCTACAGTGCGCGCCCCGCCGACGCGACTGCCGGCCCCACTGCGCCTGCCCGCCAAGAGTGCCTGCCGTCGCCGCCCCTTCACCACCCAACCGCCGCACGCCGCCGCGTGCCCGCCCGATGCGCCAAGCGCTCGCCATCCTGCCGCTGTGTCTGGTCTTGGGCCTGGGTCTGGCGGCGCCGGCCCGCGCGGCCAGCGTCTGCCTGCAGGAGCTGAGCAGCGCTGACGTGGCCACCGCGCTGCGCGACGGGCGGCGCAGTGTGATCATCCCGGTCGGCGGCGTCGAACAGAACGGGCCGCACATGGCGCTGGGCAAGCACTCCTACCGCGTGCACGCGCTGGCCGGGCGCATCGCCGCCGAGCTGGGCGACGCGCTGGTGGCGCCGGTGGTGGCCTACGTGCCCGAGGGCCGGATCGACCCGCCCAGCCAGCACATGCGTTACGCCGGCACGATCAGCGTCAGCGAAGCGGCGTTCAAGCAGGTGGTGGCCGACGCCGCGCGCTCGCTGGCGCGGCACGGCTTCAGCGACATCGTGATCCTCGGCGACAGCGGCAACTACCAGGCCGCGCTGAAGGCGGTGGCCGACGCGCTGAACCGCGACTGGCGTCGCCAGCACGCCAAGGCGCGCGCGCACTTCATCGCCGAGTACTACCTGGCGGCGCAGGCGCCGTTTCACGCCAGGCTGCGCGAACGCGGGTTGAGCGACGCGCAGATCGGCACCCACGCCGGTGCCGCCGACACCGCGCTGATGCTGGCGGTCGATGCGTCGAAGGTCTGGCCGCAAAAGGCCGCGGCCAACGCCGACGGCGTGTCGGGCGACCCCAGCCGTGCCAGCGCCGAGCTCGGCCGGCTCGGCACCGACCTGATCGTGCAGCGCAGCGTGGCGGCCATACGTCACGCTGTGGCCGCGCCGCGTTGACCGCGCAGCGCGCACCGGTCAACCCGAGTTCACCACGCCGCGTTCAGCCGCCGTCACTGCATCGACCCATCATGAACCGACTCCCCGCGCTCGCCCTGGCCTTGACCACGCTTTCAGCGCTGAGCGCCGCCAGCGGCCTGACCGCGCTGCGCAGCGACGCCCAGCCCGCGCCCGCGGCCGTGCCGGCCAAGCCGCCGGCGGCGATCCAGCCCGCGCCCGGCGTGATGCCGGTGCCCGATGCGGCCAACCTGTACAGCGAAACCGCCGCCGGCAAGATGAGCCCGAACGTGGCCGGCGCGCTGCAGCGCATCTACGTGCCCAACCACAAGTCGCACACGGTGTCGGTCATCGACCCGGCGACGCTGAAGGTCACGCACACCTTCAAGGTCGGGCTGTACCCGCAGCACGTGGTGCCGAGCTGGGACCTGAAGACGCTGTTTGTCGCCAACAACGCCGAGAACAGCGACAAGGGCAGCCTGACGGTGGTGGACCCGACCACCGCCAAGCCGGGCAAGACGATCCCGGTGGACGACCCGTACAACATGTACTGGACGCCCGACGGCAAGCACGCGATCGTGGTCGCCGAAGCGCACAAGCGGCTGGACTTCCGCGACCCGCAGACCTTCGCGCTCGACTTCAGCATCGCCACGCCCGACTGCGCCGGCATCAACCACGCCGACTTCAGCATCGACGGCCGCACCGCGTTCTTCACCTGCGAATTCAACGGCGCGATCACCAAGGTCGACCTGGCCGGCCGCAAGGTGCTGGGCACGATCACCTTGAGCCGCTACTTCGAGCGCCCCGACGCGCTGGCGCTGGTCAAGGTGGGTCTGAAGACGCCCAAGTACGTGGCCGACCCCAAGGCCCCGGGCGAGCAGATCTGCGTCACCCCCGGCATGCCGCAGGACGTGCGCTTCTCGCCCGACGGCAAGACGCTGTATGTGGCTGACATGATGGCCGACGGCGTGCACGTGGTCGACCCGCAGAGCTTCAAGCAGGTCGCGTTCATCCCGACAGGCGTGGGCGCGCACGGCCTGTACCCGAGCCGCGACGGCAAGCTGCTGTATGTGGCCAACCGCGGCAGCAACTACGTGCACGGCAAGCCCAAGGGCAAGGGCAGCGTGTCGGTGATCGACTTCGCCAGCGGCAAGGTGCTGCAGACCTGGCCGGTGCCCGGCGGCGGCAGCCCCGACATGGGCGGCGTCAGCGCCGACGGCAAGCACCTGTGGCTGTCGGGCCGCTACGACGACGTGGTCTACCGCTTCGACACCACGAGCGGCGCGGTCGACTTCGTCGCCGTGGGCAAGCAGCCGCACGGGCTGGCGGTGTGGCCGCAGCCCGGGCGCTACAACCTGGGGCATACCGGCAACCTGCGCTGAGGTTGACGGAAGCGGCCGCTCGTACCAGGTCGGTTTGAGTGGCACAAGAACCTGCGACCGCTTGCGGCGCAAAGCAGCCGAATACAGAACAGCCTTCACCGCAGAGGAACGGAGGACGCAGAGGTCCGCAGAGTAAAGCCAGACTTGTATTCCTCTGCGCAAACTCTGCGTCCTCCGTTCCTCTGCGGTGAATGTGTTGGGTGTCGGCTAAGTGCCGTTCTCCGCCGCTTCTTGCTAGGCGATCGAACGCAAGTCCGTATCAGGGCGCGATCAGCTCCACGGTAGGGAAATAGCTGCGGTAGCGCGCGGCGTCGCGCGTCAGCAGCGGCCAGCCGTTGACCGCCGCCTGCGCGCCGATGAAGAAGTCGGGCAGCACCTGCGTCTTGGTGCCGCCGCGCCGCCGGTACTGCAGGAAAGCCTTGCCCGCCAGGAACAGCGCCGGGCGCGGTAGCGGCGCATGCTCCAGGCGCAGGCGCGACACCATCGCGTCCAGCGCCTGCACCGTGCCGAACGACAGCGACAGCTCGGCATGGATCACGTCGTTGATCGTCAGCCGGTGCAGTTGCGCCTGCGCGCGCAGCTGCGCGATCGACCAGTCGGCCCACTGCGGGTCGTCCTGCAGCAGGTCGAGCAGGACGTTGGTGTCGACCAGCAGCGCCACGGCGGCGTCAGTCGTCGCCGCGCAGCAGCTTCATCAGGTCGTCGGTGCGCCAGCGCACATCGGCCTTGCCGCGCACCGCGTCGAAGCGGTCGGCCGCGCGCCGCCTCCCCGCCCGCGCCACGCGCGACGGCTGGATCACCACCTCGCCCGCTGCATTGACCGCGAACTGCACCGCCATGCCGGGCCGCAACTGCAAGGCATCGCGGATCGGCTTCGGAATCGTGACCTGGCCCTTGCTCGTCAGAGTCGTCATCGCCGCAGCCCCAAGTGTTACCGAGAACTGGATGGTAATACCTCGCAGCCGGGCGCGCGCACGCGGCTCAACCCGCGGCCCAGCGCGCCGGCTCGCCCGGCAGTGGGCGCGCGCGGCCGAGCGCGGCCAGCGTGTCCAGGATCGTCGGCAGCCGCTCGCGCCAGCGCCCGCGCGCCTGGAAGCGCGCCTCCAGCTCGGCCAGCGCCAGTGGCTGCGGGCTGGCCGACAGCAGCTCGGCCACGGCCTTGATCTGCTCGGGCAGGCCGGCCGGCCAGGCTCGCTTGGCGAGCGGCGCGGTCGGTGGCGCGAGCGGCGCCGCCAGCGCCTCGTTCTCCGCCTCGGCCGTGCCTTCGATTTCGGCCTGGACGCCCGGCGCACCCGGCTCGGCTGAGGCCGACGCCGCGGCCTGGGCGCGCGTCTGGAACTCGGGCCGCAGCCAGCGCACCGTGCCCGCCGCCTCCTCGGCGGCGCGCCTGGCGTTCAGCGCGACCAGCCTTTCGAGCAGCGTCTCCACCGCCGCGCTGCGCGCCTCGGCTGCGGCTGGGCGGTAGTCGGCCAGCGCCGCCTGCAGGTCGGCCCAGCCGTAGGCCTGCAGCACCGCGGCGTCGAGTTCGTCGTGCAGGCTGCGCAGCACCGCGACCAGGCCGTGCTCGTGGATCAGCTTGTCCTTCGCGCTCAGCGGCTCTTCGGCGCGCAGCTTGGCGAGCACGTTGTACAGCCCCGTCAGCGTCACGTCGTCGTGCAGTGCCTGCCGCGCCTTGCGGTGCGCGTCGATCTGTTCGGCGAGGTGGCGGATGTGCTCGGCGAGTTGGGGGGTCAGGCCGGTGTCGTCGCTGGGGAAGGGGAACGTGTCGAAGCACCGACTGTTGTGATATCGCGGTCTGTCTTCGAGAGTGCCTCCCGTCGCGAGCGACCATAGTCGATGCACTTCCGAGCCGAGGACTCCAAGCACCATCGAGTCCGCGACTGCAACAACATACAACGACGCATCGGGTATCGAGTCGCGAACGAACATGAAAGGTCGGTGCTTTGCGACTTCGGGTGTGCAGATGAACCGCGACAGGCCGACCAGCGCAGCCCGCATCCCCTCGTTGCTCCTGCCAAACAGCCACCACCGAAGCCTTCGCGATGGCTCCCGATTGAGATCACGTAACGGCTTCACCATCTCTACGACTTGCTGAAAGGCAGCGGGATTCGCGGTACGCGCCTGTGCCTCCGTCATGCCCGCGAAATCGATGACGTGCAAGGACCGAGTCCTCTGCACCATATCCTTGTTCGACAGGTACGGTCGTACGACCGCGGCACCGAGGGAAGCAATCCGCTCGAAGGCAATCGGCTCGACGAGAAAGCCGTCCCCAACGAGCTTTACTCCTTGCCAGCACAAGCGGGAATTGGACCGCAGCGCGTTCGCAACGTGAACGTCTGCTCCCACCGACAAGCCTGCGCTAACTGTCATGACCGGGGCGGGTCACCCTGGATGATGGAAGACACTAGGGTGTGCGGGGCAGCATGGGTAGAGGT
>WBZL01000053.1_pt1 | contig 104767 bp, 99 predicted proteins | sample 5204291 | NCBI WGS metagenome assembly WBZL01 (sample SAMN12344345, study PRJNA552823) | activated sludge metagenome | biome: Activated sludge suspended growth; feature: Nitrification reactor; material: Wastewater; isolation source: activated sludge from nitrification reactor of wastewater...
GTCGTTCACCGACATGTCGCCGGTGGAGCAGTGCGTTTGCAGGATGAAGACGTCGCTGCCCCGGATGGACTCCCCGAAGCGGCAGTGGAGCTCGCCGTTGGCGAAGGCCGCGAGGTTGGCCTCGCCGAGCTGGTCGCCGAGCTGATCCGCGATCTCCTCCGCCAGCGGGAGGTTGGTCTCCCCCGCGACGAGGTGGAACCGCTTGGTCGATACCTGCTCCATCGTCCGCCTCTGGTCAGTGGTCGGGCCCGGTCGGGTCGACCAGGCGGCCAGTGTAGAAGGGGCCGGTGCGGGTGCCGGGCGGCACCTGGGATCCCGGCTCGAGCACCGCGAACGGCCCGACGACCGCGCCGTCGCCCACCTCGGCCTCGCGACCCACGGTCTGCTCGACGGCGCACTCGGCGCCCACGACGCAGTCGACCAGGCGGGTGTCGGGGCCGAGCTCGGTGCCCTGGCCGACGACCGTGCGCCCTTGGAGCAGGGTGCCCGGGAAGACGGTGACGTCGGTGGCGAGCTCGACCGTGGCGTCGATGTAGGTGCGGTCCGGGTCGACCATGGTCACCCCGCGGGCCATCCAGCCGGCCACGGTGCGGCGGCGCAGCTCGGACTCGGCGGCGGCGAGCTGGGCGCGGTCGTTCACGCCCGCGATCTCGCCCGGGTCCGCCGCGACCACCGAGGCGACCGGGTAGCCGGCGCCGCGCAGCACCTTGATGACGTCGGTCAGGTAGTACTCGCCCTGGGCGTTGGCCTCGGGGCTGAGGCGACGCAGCGCCGGGGCCAGCACGCTGCGGCGGAAGCAGTAGATCGAGGTGTTGACCTCGTCGATGGCGCGCTCCTCGTCGGTGGCGTCGACGTCCTCGACGATCGCGCTCACCCCACCGTCACGGCCCCGGACCACCCGGCCGTAGCCCGTGGGGTCGGCGAGGCGGGCGCTGAGCAGGGTCGCGGCGGCGCCGGTCTCCCGGTGCTCCTCGACCAGGGCGGCGATGGTGCCGGGCCGGAGCAGCGGCGTGTCACCGGGCAGCACGAGCACGTCGCCGCCGTCGAGGTCGCCGTCCTCGTCGTCGAGGCCGGTCAGCCCGACGCTGACCGCGTCGCCCGTGCCGAGCTGCTGGTGCTGCTCGACGTGGTCGATCACGAGGTCGGGGCCGTCCTCCTGGAGCATCTTGGTGACCCGCTCGGCGCCGTGGCCGACCACCACCACGGCCCGGTCGACGGCGCAGTCCGACAGCGCGTCGAGCACGTACAGCAGCATCGGGCGGCCGCAGAGCACGTGGAGCGGCTTGGGGCGCTGCGAGCGCATGCGCTTGCCCTCGCCGGCGGCGAGGATCACAGCGGAGAGGGTCGGCGCGGCCACGGCCCCTTTCTAGTACCCACCTCCTCGTCACCGCCCACCGGCGCGAACCCGTGCAGGGCTACCCTCACCGCGACGCCACCGGGAGGGGACGACACGATGCGACGGGCGATCGGAGCGCTGGCCGTGGGCCTGACCGTGCTCGCCCTCGGCTGTGCCAGCGGCAACGACCGGCCCGCCACCGGCGACGCCACCACGAGCACCACCGCCGACGGTGGCGGCGGGGGCGGCGACGGGGGCACCACGACCACCGGCGCCGGCCCCTTCGGCGATGCCACCACGACCACCGTGGCGGGCGGCACCGCCACGACCGCGGCCGGCGAGCAGGGCGGCAGCGGCGACGGGACCGGCGCACCGGCGGCGCCCACGGGGGGCGGCGGCAGCGGCAGCGCCGAGCCCACCTCACCGGTCGACGCCACCACCCCCAGCGACCTCGCGGCTGCGCTCGGCGGACAGTGCACGGGCTACGCCGACACCGGCGCCGCGCTCCAGCAGCCCGGCACCACGGGCGAGGGGACCTGCCTGTTCGCCGGCGAGATCGTGAACCTCTACACCTTCGCCGACCTCGAGGCGCAGCGGGCGTTCGTGGCCGAGGGCGCGTTCTTCGACTGCGGCTTCATCGTGGCCTTCGGCGGTGGGGGCGCCACCTGGTACGTCGCCGGCGACGGGTGGATCGCCCGGCCGGGCACCGAGGGCGTGGCCCGCCAGCTCGCCGACGCCCTCGACGGCGACGCCGCGACCTACACCTGCGACGCCTGAGCGCCCAGCCCGCCGACGGACGCGTCGGGGTCGATACTGTCGCCACCCGGTACCCATCGCTCCGGAGGACCCCGTGCACCGTTCGACCCGTCTCACCCTCGCCGCCCTCGCCGCCGTTGCGATCGGCGCCGTCGCGCTCGCCGGCTGCGGCAGCGACGGTGAGGACGCCGCCACCACGACGACCGGGGAGGCGACCACCACGACGGCCGGCGCCACGGCCGAGTTCTCGGCCGCGCTGAACGACCTCTGCCTCCAGGGCAAGGACGCCACGGGCCAGGCCAGCGACGACCTCTCCGTGGCCCTCGACGCGGTGGGCCAGGCCGCCCAGGACCGCGACCAGGACGCCTACGCCACCGCCCTCGACCAGGCCGAGACCGCTGCGGAGGACATCATCGCCGCCTTCGAGGACTTCCAGGCCGCGGTGGCCGAGCTGGATGTGCCCGCCGAGCTGCAGCAGTCCCTGAACGACTACCTCGACGCCCAGGGCACGCAGCTGGCGCTGGCCCAACAGCTCCGCGACGCCATCGCCGCCGACGACGGGGATGCCTTCAACGACGCCATCGCCGGGATCCAGGAGGCGGACCAGACCACCACCGAGGCCCGGACGGCGGCGGCCGCCGAGCTCGACGCCCCCGACTGCGCCCCCGACGACTCGAGCACGGGCGGGTCGTCGACCGACTCGACCGACTCGACCGAGGGCGACACCACCACGACCGGGGGCTGACCCTCGGCGCCGGCGGCGACCGACGACCGACGACCGGCGCGCGGTCGGCGGGGCGGGGCGACCGGCGGTCCCCTCAGCGCCGCTCGGCCAGGAAGGCGTCGGCGACCTCGACCACGTAGTCGACGTCGTCGTCGTCGAGGCCGTGGTTGCTGGGCAGCACCACGCCCCACTCCATCACCCGGTCGGCGTTGGGCAGACCGGCCTCGGGGGCCCGGTGCTCGATCCGCCGGAACGCCGGCTGGCGGAGCGCGTTGCCCGTCCAGACCATGCGGGTGTCGACCCCGTGGCCCTCCATGTGGGCCTGGAAGTCGGCCCGGCGGATGCCCGCCTCGAGGTGCAGCAACAGGGGGAACATGTGCCACGCGGTGTCCAGGCCGTCGAGGGTCCGCGGGAGGGTGAACACGTCGGGGTGGCGCCCGAAGCCTTCACAGAGCCGGGCGAAGTTCCGCTGGCGGCGGGCCAGGTTCTGCGGGAGCTTGCGCAGCTGCACCTCGCCGAAGGCGGCGCTCAGCTCGGACGGCTCGAAGTTCCAGCCCAGCTCGTCGAAGATGAACAGGTTGTCGTACTCGAGGTCGTCGTCGATCTCGGAGAAGAAGCGGGTGCCGCTCCCCCGCCCCGAGCCGAAGAGCTGCACCTCCGAGCGCCGGCCCCAGCGCCGCAGCAGGAGGGCCCGGTCGACCAGGGCGGGGTCGTCGAGGCACACCATGCCGCCCGTGCCCGCCGCGGTGATGATGTGGGAGAGGGCGAAGCTGGTGACCGAGATGTCCGACCGGGAGCCCGTGGGCGTGCCCCGCAGCGTGGAGCCGAGCGCGTCGCACGAGTCGTGCACGACCGCGAGGCCGTGCTCGTCGGCCAGCGCCCGCAGCACGTCCCAGTCGGGCGCGTTGCCGATGAGGTCGGGGACGAGCATCGCCTTCGTGCGGGGCCCGACCATGGCCGCGGCGGCGGCCGCGTCGAGATTGTAGGTGTCGGCCTCGACGTCGACGAACACCGGTACGAGCCCGGCGCGGACGATCGGGGCCAGGTCGGTCGAGAACGTGAGCGGCGAGGTGAGCACCTCGTCGCCGGGCTCGAGGCCGAGCAGCTCGACGGCGAGGTAGAGCGCCGACGAGCCGGAGTTCACCATGACCCCGCGCTCCTTGCCGAAGAGCGCGGCCACCGCGGCCTCGAAGGCCCGCACGTGACGGCCGATGCGCAGCGCGGTGGGCCCACCTCGCAGCACGCCCAGGACGGCCTCGATCTCCTCCTCGTCGTGGACCGAGCCGGCGTACTCGATGCGCCGTGGCGGCGGTCCGCTGGTGGCGCTCATCGGCCCAGCAGGTCGAGGCTGACGTGGACGCCGCCCGTCATCTCGGGCGGGCAGTCGCAGAGCACGAGGGTGCCGGCGACCATCTCCTCCATGGTCTCGTAGAGGTCCTCGCCGAGGTCGCCGCCGACGAGGGCCTCGGCGCCCTCCGAGCGCACGGCGTTGCGGGGCTCGACGGTGTTGACGCGGACGCCGGTGCCCCACAGCTCCTCGGCGAAGGCGTTGGTCAGGCGGTTGAGCGCGGCCTTCGACGCGCCGTAGACCCCGATGGTCGCCCCGAGGGCGGTCTCGGGGAACGGCGCCTGGCGCCCCCGGGCACTGCCCGAGGACACGTTGACGATCCACCCCTCCCCCGCCTCGACCATCGCGGGCAGCGCGGCCTGGGCGAGGTCGGCGGGCGCGTGCACGTTGACCTCGAAGATCAGGCGCCGGCGCTTCAGGGGGAAGTCGGCGAGGGGCTGGTAGATGGCCGCCGCCGCGTTGTTGACCAGGATCTCGATCGGCCCGCCGAGCGCCTCGGCGGCCTCGGGGACGATCCGCGCCCGGTCGTCGGCGTCGGTCAGGTCGGCCACGATCGGCACGGCCCGGCGCCCGTGGGCCTCGACCGCGGCCGCCGTCTCGTGCAGGGACCCCGGCAGGGTCGGATGGGCGTCGAGCGTGCGGGCGGTGATGGCCACGTCGGCCCCCTGGGCGGCGAGCTCGACCGCCAGCGCGGCCCCGATCCCCCTGCTGGCGCCGGTCACCAGCACGCGTCGTCCGGCGAAGCGCTCGCTCACGGCCGGTGGAACCCCGGGCTCGTGGCGTCGGCCGGTACCTCGTCGAGGGGCACCGCCACCTCCGCCACGGTGGGGCCGAACTCGGCGGCGAGCGGCGCCAGCGCCTCGAGGTCGAACCCGTAGAGCTCGGCCGCGTTGGCAGCCAGCACCCGTTGGATCTCGCCGGGCTCCTCGCCGGCGAAGGCCTTGCGGAGCAGTTCGCGCGTGTACGGGTACGAGGCCTCGTAGTGCGGGTAGTCGCTGCCCCAGAGGTAGTGGTCGATCCCGATCTCGTGGCGGGTCTCGGCCTCGCGCCGGCTCGGGAAGCTGGCCGCCACCCAGACGTTGCGGTGGAAGTACTCGCTCGGGGTCAGCGGCAGGATCTCGTCGGGCCCGTACTTCAACTCGCCGATGCGGCCGCGCTTCATCTGGGCGTGGATGGCGTCGAGCTGGGCGAGGGTGTCGGGGATCCACGACGAGCCCTGCTCGGTGATGACGAACCGCAGGCCGGGGAAGCGCTCGAACACGCCGCCGAAGAGGAGGTGGGTGAGGGTCCGCCGGGAGAAGAAGGTCTGCTCGGCGATCCAGACCGCGCCGGCGGCGAGGTGGTCGCCGTAGTCGGGTGAGCCGCTGCCGCTGTGGTTGTTCACCACCACGCCGAGGTCCTGGCAGGCCGCCCAGAGGGGGTCGTACCGCTCGGAGTAGAGGGGGTCGAGGAACTTCGCGTCGGGCGGCACCGACGGCAGGAGGACGCCGCCGCGCAGGCCGTGCTCGGCGGCGAAGCGCACGTCGGCGATGGCATCGTCCACGTCGTTCACGAAGATCTGGCCCACGCCGGCCCGGCGCTCGGGGAACCGGCCGCAGAAGTCGGCCAGCCACCGGTTGTGGGCCCGGATCCCGGCCAGCCGGGCCGGGTACTCCTCGGGCGTCGGCGGGTAGGCCACCACCGCCCCGGTCGGGAAGAACGGGGGCACCGTGTTGGGGAACACCACCTCGGCAACGACGCCGTCCTGCTCCTGCTCGCCGACACGCCGCTCGTCGTCCCAGTTGCGGCTGCGGCCGGACCCCTGGAGGTCGCGGAACGGGTTCGAGTAGTCCCCGCGCCAGGCGTCGAACTCGTCGAGCCACGCCGGGTCGAGGAACTCCCGGTAGGCCTCCATGTTCCCGCCGGCGTGGCAGTCCGCGGAGATGACCGTGTAACGGTCGGTGGGGGGTGGGCTCGTCGTGGTCGTGCTCATGGTGCTCCTCGTGCTCGTCCGTGTGCGCCGACGCCGGCCAGGACGACGGCAGTGTCCTCCATACACTTGACCGAGTCAAGTTTCCCTCGACTACGCTGGCGTCGTGGCCGAGCCGCTCGACGACGTCCAGACCTCGCTGCTGCGACTCGGGCGCCTGCTGGCCAGTCGCCAGGCCGCCAGCGCCCTGGTCCGGGTCGCCGGGGTCGACGTCTCGCAGCAGGGCGTGACCCTCGTCCGGGTGCTGCGGCGCGAGGGCCAGCTCCCGGCGGCCACCCTGGCCGCCACCGCGGGCATGGACCTCGGGGCGGTCAGCCGGCAGCTCCGGCGCCTGGAGGCCGACGGGCTGGTCCACCGCACCACGGACCCGGCCGACGGCCGGGTCACCCTCGTCGAACTGACCGGCGCCGGCGCCGACGTGGCCGAGCGCCTGCACGCCATCAGCGCCCGCCACCTCGAGGAGGCGCTCGCCGGCTGGTCGGCGGCCGAGCGTCGCGCCCTGGGCCGTTCGCTACGCCGGCTCGTGGACGACCTGCGGGCCACGCCCCTGCCCACGGCGGCGGCCGGCGACGCGCTCGAAGATCACCTGCCGGCGGATCCCGGATCGGCGTGAAACCCACCGGTGCCGGGCGCGGTACGATCCTGCGACCGAACGGCGGTTCCGAATCACGGAGGTGGCCCGTGCCCCGACTTCTGCGCGTGACGATGGTCGCGACCTGCCTCATCGCCCTCGCGGCGTGCGGCAGCAGCGGTGACGACGGCGGGGACACCGCCTCGTCCACCGGCATCACCACGGCCGGCGGCGACAGCGCGCCGAGCGGCGCGGTCGGCGAGCTCGACGCGGCGTGCGCCACGGCCCAGCAGGCGGTCGACGCCGCCGCCGCGAACGTCGGCACGGCGCTCGACGAGGTCCGGGCCGCCACCAGCGCGGACGAGTTCCAGGCCGCGCTGGGCGACCTGCAGGACGCCGTGGGTGAGGTCGAGACGGCCCTCACAGACTTCAAGGACTCGGTGGCGGCGATCGACCTCCCCGACGACCTGAGCGACGCCCTCGACCAGCTCACCGCCGCCCTCGACGACCAGATCGCGGTGGCGCAGCAGATCGGCGACTCGCCCGCCGACAGCGTGGCCGCCCTCGAGGAGACCCTCACCAACGTGCAGTCCGACGACGAGGCGGCCCGCCAGGCCCGCACCGAGGCGGCCGACGCCCTCGGCGCCAGTTCCTGCGCCCCGACCGTCACCGCTGGCTCGGGCGACGGCGGCGGGGCCGGCGCCACCACCACGACCGCCGGCTGAGCCCCGGCGGCCGGCGCGGACCCGGCGCCGGCTCACCGGGCGTCCTCGAGCTCGCGATCGCGGGTCTCCGGGACGAGCCCGACCGCCAGCGCCGACAGCGCCACCGGGGCGAACACCACGACGGCGGCCGCACCGAAGCGGTCCCCGGCGTCGGCCACCAGGCCGAACGCGAGCAGCCCGACGAAGGCGCCGAGCACGCTCGCGGCCAGCAACCAACCGGCGACCGCAGCACGCACCGACGTGGGGAACAGCTCCGCCTGCAGCGCACCGATGGCCGGGAGGAAGGCGGCGCCGACGAGCACGGCCGCCAGGTAGCCACCGACCGCGGCGGCGACCGAGCCGCTGTAGGTCAGGATCCCCGCCGCCGGGAGCAGGACCACCGCCAGCGCCACGGTCGGTCGGCGCCCGAGCCGGTCGGCGCCCACACGACCGAGCAGGAGCCCGCCGAGGCCCGCGACGCCCGCACCCACGACCATCGTGGCGGTGGCCACCGAGGACAGGCCGAGGACGTTCTCGACGTAGAGGAAGAAGAAGCTGTTCGCAGGACCCGTGACCGCGCTGATCGCGGCCATGATCGCCACCAGCGCCACCAGCCGACGACGGAAGCGAGGGGCGACGGCACCGAGCACCGGGACGGGACGGGCCTCGCCGGCGGCCGTCGCCGCCGCCTGCACGCGGTACCGGTCGGTCTCGGTCACGAACCGGCCGACCACGGCGAGGCCCGCGAGGGGGACGAGGGCCAGGGCGAGCACCGCCCGGAACCCCAGGCCCGCGCCGAGCAGGCCTCGGAGCACGGCGACGAGCCCCGCACCGACCCCGTAGGCCGCCGCCACCACCGCCAAGGCGCGCGCCCGGTCGCCCGTGGCGGTCTGCTCGGCGGCGGCCACCCCCGCCACCGTGTCGGTGGCGCTGATGAAGGGCCGCCCGAAGGCGAAGACGGCCACGAACACGGCGTAGGTCGGGCTCAGCGACGCGAGGGCGGTGAGCCCCAGTCCGAGGGCGGCGCACCAGCGCAGCGTCCGGCGCCGCCCGAACCGATCGGCGAGCGCGGCGACGGGGAGGGCGAGCAGCGACGCGAGGCGGATCACCGCCAGCCCGGTGCCGATGGCGGTGCCCGACAGGCCCGCCTGGTCGGTGATCGTGTCCCCCGCCCGGACCTCCCCGAAGCTGCGGGCGACGTCGCCGAGCGCGGCGACCACGCCGAACTGCGAGAACCCCGCGGCGAACGTGAAGCCCGCCAGGACGAGGATCGCCGGGTCCCGCCAGCGGTGCAGGCGGAGCGGCCCGCTCGCGTCGCCGTCGCTCACGCCGCCAGGCTGGCACCCGGGCGCCTGCCCGTGGGCGATGTGGACCTGGCCGATCCGAGTACCCGAGCACAACAACATCCACGGCTCACCCCGAAGCGCGGCCCTTCACGGCAACGGCGGGCGTCGACGAAGGGATCGCGGTCGACGGACACGGAGGTCGCGCCGGCGAATGGAGGTCGTACCGGCGAATGGACGACGCCGGCCATCTGACCATCGTGAGTCTGCGCTTCATCGGCGGCGACGACTGAACGCCGCTCCGCTCCCCGTCGTTGTCAGGCTGGCGGGGGACGGACGCCAGAACCGTCGGTTGCTGGGCTGGCGGGGGAGGGATCGAACCTCCAACCTCCTGATCCAAAGTCAGGCGTTCTGCCGATTGAACTACCCGCCACGGGTGTCCGGCCCGACGGTACCCGCTGGCGACGTCGGCGCCCGCGTCGGTTCGCACAAGCCGGAGTCCTGCCGATACCCTGCTCCGCGCCATGGGATCTCTCATCAAGAAGCGCCGCAAGCGCATGCGGAAGAAGAAGCACAAGAAGATGCTGAAGCGCACCCGCTTCCAGCGTCGCGCCGCCGGCAAGTAGCCCCCCGCCCCCGCTGAGGCGGGTCGTCCGGCGCGCTCAGCGCTCGGTGGCGCGGGCGACGACACGGCCGTCGCCCGGGTACTCCCCTTCCACGAACCAGGTCGAGCCACTGCCCGCCAGGCGCGGGCGCTGCCCCGTCGCGTCCCCGAGCCGGTCCCGCCACTCGGCCAGCCGGGGCTCGACCACCAGCGCCGCGGGCTCGAGGTCGTTGCCGTGGTCGCCGGTCGGGCCACCGAGGTCGTCCCAGGCCCGGTAGACCGCCGGCGTCGAGCAGAACAGCGGCGGCGTGAGCAGCGTGTAGACCCGGGGCTCGAACGGCAGGGGCTCGACGACCTCGCCGATGCCCGTCACCCGCGCCCGGCCCCCGACCACACAGAACGCCACGTCGGCGCCGATGCCGGCGGCGAGCTCGAGGTCGTCGCAGCCCGCCCAGCGGAACACCGCAGCCGCGTCGGCCGAGCCGCCGCCGAGGCCGGCGCCCGCCGGGATGCGCTTCTCCAGTCGGACGTGGGCGGTGCGACCCACCGCCCGCAGGGCACGGCGCACGAGGTTGTCGTCGTCAGGCGGCGCGGCCGGCTCCCCCACCACCTCCAGGCCGTCACCGGCCGAGATCGTGAGGGTGTCGTGCAGGTCGAGGCTGACCATCTCGGCGTCGATCAGGTGCAGCCCGTCGGCCCGCACCCCGATCACCTGCAGCGACACGGTGAGCTTGGCCCGGGCCTCGACCACGACGGGCGGGGCGCCGTCGGGGGCGAGTCGATCATCCACGGCGGGCACGCTAGGGCGCGGCGAGGGCGAGGCGGCCCCAGGCCTCGACGTCGAGGTCTTCGGCGCGGGACTCGGGGGCCACGCCGGCGGCGGTGAACGCGTCGGGGTCGACGAGACCGGCGAGCGAGCGGCGCAGCATCTTGCGGCGCTGGCCGAACCCGGCCCGAACGAGGGCAAAGAGCCGTTCGGGGTCGGCGGGCGTGGCCGGCTCGGGGCGGCGCACGATGCGGACCAGCGCCGACTCGACGTTGGGGCGGGGCAGGAACACGTTGGCGCTCACCTTGGCCACGACCTCGGCCTCGGCCCAGTACGCCACCTTCACCGACGGGATGCCGTAGGTCTTGCTCCCGGGCGGGGCGGCGAGGCGCTCGGCCGCCTCGCGCTGCACCATCACGAGCATGCGCTCGATGGCGGGCACCTCGTCGAGCAGGTCGGCCACCAGCGGCGTGGCGATGTTGTAGGGCAGGTTGGCCACGAGTGACCACCGATCGTGGCCGGCGAGCAGCTCGGGCCAGTCCACCTCGCGGGCGTCGCCTTCCACGATGCGGACGGACGTGCCGGCGAGCACCTCCCGCAGGATGGGCACGAGGTGCCGGTCGAGCTCGATGGCGGTGACCTCCGCACCGGCCTCGGCCAGCGCGGTCGTGAGCGAGCCCAGGCCGGCACCGATCTCGACCACCGGCGCACCCGGCGTCACCCCGGCGAGGTCGACGACCCGACGGATCGTGTTCTGGTCGACGACGAAGTTCTGACCGAGGGCGCGGCTCGGAGCGAGGCCGTTCTCCTCGAGCAGGGCGACGATGTCGCTCCGGGTCAGCACCCGCCGAGTCTACGGACGGGCGGTGCGGCGCTCGCCGCCCGGGACCGGGTGGCTAGCGCAGGCCGAGGGTGGCGGCGCAGTGCGGCCACGACGAGTAGCCGCCGGTGCGGGCCACCAGGTGCACGGCGCCGTACTTCTGCTCGGCGTAGGTGTAGTCCCGCGGGTCGCCGGTGAAGCCGAGGCCCCACCAGGTGGCGAGGGAGAACTGGAACGCGCCGTAGTAGCCCGCGGGGTTGTAGGCGTCGGGGTTGCCGCCGGACTCGCACCGGGCGATGGCGTCGAGGTTGGCGCTCACGCTGCCGGCCGGGGCCGGGGCGGGCGGGGGCGACGGCGGCGCGGTGGTCGGCGGCGCCGTGGCCGGTGGCGCGGTGGGCGCCGGGTCGGCGGGGGCGCTCGTCGGCGTGGCGTCGTCGCCCGACGACGCGCGCTCGGCCTCGGGCGCGGGCGCCTCGGTCGTGGGCGGGGGCGCCGTGGTGGTGGTCGTGGTCGGGACGCCGACGACGGCGACCCCCTTCGGGTCCTCGTCGCGTTGAGGCTCCGGCACGGCCTCGCGGCCGAGGACGAGCACGGCGGCGGTGGTGGGTGGTGCAGCGGTCTCGAGCTCGGTGGCGGCGAGGTCGCCGGCGACGGTGTCGGTGGGGAGGTGGCCGGCCAGCGCCAGCGCGGCCAGCGGCAGCGCGATCAGGCCGGTGGAACACGCCAGGAGCCGGGCCCGGTGGCCCGTCCGGCTCACTGCGTGCGGCGCGTCGTCCCGCTCGTCGTTCGTTCGTCGCATATCGGTCCGCGAACCGTAACACAACCGCAACGCGACCGGTCCAGTCGACGGAGGCGCGGCGTGGCCGCCTGGTTGCTCAGCGCGGTCGGTCGAGCCCGTAGAAGCGCTCGGCGTTGTCCCAGGTGGCCGCGGCGACCTCGTCGACGGCCACGCCGGCGGCGGCGGCCACCGCCTCGCCCACCAGGCCCACGAGGGCCGGGCGGTTCTTCTGGCCCCGGTGCGGCACCGGGGCGAGGTACGGCGAGTCGGTCTCCACCATCATCCGGTCGAGGGGGCAGAGGGCGGCGGCGGCCCGGAGATCCTCCGCGGTCTTGAAGGTGATGATGCCGGAAAAGGACAGGAGCGCCCCACGGTCGAGCGACGCCTGCGCCTCGTCGGGGCCACCGGTGAAGCAGTGCATCACGGTGTGCGGCGGTACGCCCTCACGGTCGAGGATGGCGAACGTGTCGTCCCACGCCTCCCGGGTGTGGATCACGAGCGGCAGGCCGTGCTCGTGGGCGAGGGCGATCTGGGCGGCGAACACGTCACGCTGGGCGTCCCGGGGCGAGTGGTCGTAGTGGTAGTCGAGCCCGCACTCCCCCACCGCCACGACCTCGGGCCGGCCCAGCAACTCGGCCAGGCCCTCGATCCCGCCGGCGGCATCGTGGGGGTGCACCCCTGCGGTGGCCCACACCCCGTCGAGCACGGCGGCCCGCTCGGCGGCGGCCTGCGAGGAGGCCAGGTCGGTGCCGACATCGACGAGGCGCTCGACGCCGGCGGCACGCGCCTCCTCGACGGTGGCCCGGGCCTGCTCGGCGTCCCCGCGCAGGTGGCAGTGGTTGTCGGTCCAGCGGGGCATCACCGTCGCCGTCAGGCCTTGATGCGGGGGAAGAGCGGGGCGCCCGTCTCGATGGCGGCGCCGCCGGGGTACTGGCCCCAGGCGGCGGCCTCGGGCAGGCGCTGGTCGGCCGGCGTGTCGGGCAGGCCGAGACGCCGCCAGATCTCGGCGGTGGCGTGCGGCACCGCGGGGGTCGCCAGGATCGACACGACGCGGAGCGCCTCGAGCGCGTCGCCGAGCACGGCGTCGACCTCGGGGCCGGGCTCGGCCTTCCACGGCTCGGCCTCCTCGAGCAGGGCGTTGGCCTCGCGGATGATGCGCCAGGTGGCATCGAGCGCGACCGAGGGGGCGAAACGACCCCAGGCCTCGGCGGTGGCGGCGTAGGCGGCCTCGACCACGGGTGCGAGTGGGCTGTCGGCCCGCGGCGCCGGGGCGATGCCGCCGCACTTCTTGCCCACGACCGTGGCCACCCGGGAGAGCAGGTTGCCCAGGTTGTTGGCCAGGTCGCCGTTGTAGCGGGCGACCATGGCCTCGTAGGAGAAGTCGCCGTCGGGGCCGAAGGGGTTCTCCCGCAGGAAGTGGTAGCGGAAGCCGTCGACCCCGAAGTCCTCGACCAGGTCGGCCGGGAAGATCTGGTTCAGGGAGGTCTTGGACATCTTCTCGCCGCCGATGAGCAGGAAGCCGTGCACCTGCACCTGCTTCGGCGGGGTCTCCCCGGCGGCCATCAGCAGCGCCGGCCAGTAGACGGTGTGGAAGCGGAGGATGTCCTTGCCGATCACGTGGTGCACCTCGGGCCACCACGCGTCGAAGCGCTCACGGTCCGCGCCGTAGCCGACCGCGGTGGCGTAGTTGATGAGCGCGTCGTACCAGACGTAGAAGACGTGCTCGGGGTCCCACGGCACCGGGATGCCCCAGCTGATCGACGTGCGGCTGATCGAGATGTCGCGCAGGCCCTGGCGGACGATGCCGATGGCCTCGTTGCGCTTGCCCTCGGGCAGGACCGTGTCACCCGACGCGTACCAGTCGAGCAGGCGGTCCTCGAACTTCGAGAGCTGGAAGAACCAGTTCTCCTCGCGCAGGGTCTCGACCGGACGCTTGTGGATCGGGCACAGCCCGTCGACGAGGTCCTCGGGCTGGTAGTAGGCCTCGCAGGAGACGCAGTAGAGGCCCTCGTACGTGTCCTTGTGGATGTAGCCGTTGTCGTAGGCGGCCTGCATCAGCGCGGTCACCGACGCGGCGTGGCGCGGCTCGGTGGTGCGGATGAAATCGTCGTTGCTGATGTCGAGCAGCGCCCAGGCCTCGCGGAAGCGGGCGCTGGTGGCGTCGGCGTGCTCGATCGGGGCGAGGCCGCGCTCCTCGGCCGAGCGCTGGACCTTGAGGCCGTGCTCGTCGGTGCCGGTCAGGAAGAAGACGTCCTCGCCGAGAAGGCGGTGCCAGCGGGCGACGGCGTCCGCGATGACGGTCGTGTAGGCGTGGCCGATGTGGGGGACGTCGTTGACGTAGTAGATCGGCGTCGTGACGTAGAAGCGGTCGGGCACGGGGGCAAGGCTACGGGGCGCCGCCAACCCCGACCCAACGACATCGGGGCCAGTCCCGCGACCCCGTCGCCCGTCAGGCGCCGCGCACCTCGTGCAGGTGCGGGACGCCGGCGGCGGGACCGGCACCACCACCGGCCCCGCCGCCGAGCTCGTCGAGGCCCTGGCGCTCCCGCAGGTCGACCACCGCGTCGACCGCCCGCTGCAGCTGGTTGCGGCGCGTGCCGGACAGCTCCGCGAACGCCTTCTGGCTGCCGTCGAGCTGGCGGCCCACCTTGTCGAGCTGGTCGGAGAACTTCTCCCACTGGCGGGTGAAGGTGCCGAGGCACTCGAGGATCTCGTTGGACGCCTGCTCGAGGCGGAAGTGGTCGATGGCCTGGCGTACCACGGCGAGGACCGCGAACAGCGTCGACGGCGAGCAGAGCACCACCCGCTGCGACAGGGCGTGGTCGAGCACGTCGGGGTCCTGCTCGTGCATGAACGAGTAGACGGCCTCGTTGGGGATGAACAGCAGCAGGTAGCCGGGCGTCGTGCGGGGGTCGGCGTAGTCGCGGACGGTGAGCTCCTTGACCCGGTCGCGGACGTCGCGCAGGAACTGGCGGCGGTGCTGCTCGCGGTCGGTGTCGGAGGTGGCCTCCAGGTAGCGGAGGTAGGCCGAGGCGGGGAACTTCACGTCCATGTGGAGGCGGTCGCCGTCGGGCAGCAGGAAGGTGAAGTCGGGGATGGTGCCCGCCTCGTTGGCCCGGCGCTTGGTGTAGTTGACGCCCTCGAGGAACCCGGCCCGGCGCAGGACGTCGTCGGCCATGCGCTCGCCCCACTGGCCCCGGGACTGCGGGCTGGCGAGCGCCTGGCGCAGCGAGCCGGTGACGTCGGCGAGGTCCGCGCTGCGGCGGGCGGCCTCCTCCAACTGTGCCTCGAGCCGGCCCTGCTGGTCGGCCCGCTCGCGCTGCAGGGCGGCGACGAGCTCGCGCACCTGGGCCAGCTCCTGGCTCATGCCCTCGACCTGGCGGGTGATCACCTGGCCGGTGTGGTCGATCTCGCGCGAACCGGCGGCGAGCTGGTCGCCCAGCTTGTCGCCGGCGAGGGCGTAGACGGTGTCGACCGCGGCGCGCACCGTGGCGTCGCGCGACGCCTCGGCCTGGCGGTCGAGCACCGACCGCACCACGACGGCCACGACGGCGGCGGTGACGGCGACGAGCACGAGGGCGGCGACGAGGGCGAGGACCATGCCCAGAGTGTGCGCCGGGGGTCTGACAGTTATCGGGGATGCGGGCGCGACACCGGCCGCTCGACGACGACGAGTACCCCACCACCGGCATCCACGACGGCACCTTCCCCCTCGAGCGCCGGGCCGACCCGTTCCGCCTGGCGGCGTCGTGGTGCCGCCAGTGCGCCTACCCCTTCCGACGGCACCTGCGCGGCTGAGGGCCGGTCAGGTCGCCAGGTACTGGGCCAAGAAGATCGACGAGGCGGTCGCCCCCGCACCGCCGGCCACGAGGATGCGGCCGTCGGGGCGCAGGGCCACCGCGAACCCGACGTCGGCCCCCGGAGACAGGTCGTCGACCCGCCGCCCGTCCGCGTCGAACTGCTGGTCCAGCGCACCGGTCGGACCGAGGCGGGCGAGCGCCACCTGGGCGAGGCCGTCGCTGTAGCCCACCACGACGATGCGCCCGTCGGCCTGGATGGCCACGTCCCACGCCGCGTCCTCGCCGGAGCCGAAGTCGACCACGCTCGAGCCGAACGAGCCGAAGGTCGGGTCCACGATCCCGTCCGAGTCGAACCGGGCGACGGCCATCCGGCCGCCGGCACTGCCGTCGAAGCCGGCCACGACGAAGCCGCCGCCGGGGTCCAACGCCACGGCGGTGCCGATCGCACCTCGGTTCGAGAACGTCCACGCAAGGCGCCCGTTCTGGGCGAAGCTGCGGTCCAACGAGCCGTCGGCCCGGTAGCGGATGGCCTCGAGGGTCGGCTTGGTCGACGGGCCCAGGCCGGCGGCGCCGACGGCGAGCAGCATGCCGTCGGGCTGCAGGGCGAGCGCCCACGGCCAGTCCTCGACCGCGGTGACGTTCGTGGTGGTGCGCCCGTCGGTGCTGAAGCTCCGGTCGAGCGAGCCGTCCTGGCGCAGCCGGGCCAACCCGAAGCGGCCGCCCTGGCCGCCGACCTCGCCGGCCACGACGATGCGCCCGTTCGGCTGCACGACGACGTCGAAGGCGGCCGCGAACCCCGTCCCGAAGTCGATGGTGACCTTGCCGTCACCGCCGAAGGACGGGTCCAGGGCCCCGCTCGGCAGGAAGCGGGCCACGGCCATGACCGGGTTCGTGCCCTGGGCGCCGGCCACGCCGGCGGCGACGATCTTGCCGTCGGCCTGCACCGCGACCGCTTCGGCGAAGTCGTCCCGCGAGGTGAAGTTGGTCTGCACCCCGCCATCCCCGCCGAAGCCCGGATCGGGCTCCCCCTGGGCGTCGAGGCGCACGACCGACAGCCGACCGCCCCGCCCGGTGGCCGAGCCCACGGTGACCGCACCGCCACCCGGGAGCAGGGCGATGTCCATGGCGTACTCCGAGCCCGCGAACCGCGCCTGCGCCACACCGCCGGCGGCGAACGACGGGTCGAGCGACCCGGGACGCGGCACGCTGGTGCCGTAGAGCCGGGTGACGGCCCGGGCCGAGCGGCCCTCGACCATGCCGGCGTCGCCGACGACGAGGATCGAGCCGTCGGGCTGCAGGGCCAGGTCCATCACGGCGCCATTGAGGAGGGGGTCGATCAGCGTCGGATCCACGCTGCCGTCGAGCTCGAGCCGGACGATGTCGTGGTGCGCAGTGCCGCCCGCCTGGGAGAAGCTCCCGGCGACGAGCACCCGCTGGTCGGGCTGGACCACCACCCTCGAGATCCCGCCGGTGTCGAGGGCCGGGTCCACGAAGTCCGGGTCGAGGCCACCGTCCGGGCCCAGGAGGGCCACGCCGTCGTGGGCCTGCCCGTCGATGGTGTCGAAGCTGCCGCCGATGACGATGCGCCCGTCGTCGGCCACGTCGAGGTCGGTGATGGCCCGTAGGGCGAACGCGGGCCCGATCGTGGGCGACGTGAACGCGGGGTCGACGGTGGCGTCGGGGAGGAGGCGGAACAGCGACGGGTGGCCCGAGCCGGCCACCGACGTGAAGCCACCGGCGACGAGCAGCCCGTCCGCGGTGGGATGCACGTCGCGCACCGGGCCGCCGGTGATCTCGAGGTCGGGCACCGACGCGTCCAGCGTCCCGTCCTCGTGGAGGACCGCCAACCCGTGGCGAGGCTGGCCGCCGACCGACGAGAACCACCCGCCGACGATCACCCGTCCGTCGGGTAGGCGGCGGGCGATCTCCACCTGACCATCCACCTGCGGGTCGACGAAGCCCGAGTCGACGGTGCCGTCGTCGTGCAGTCGGACCACACCCTGATGGCCCAGCTCGGGTGGCAGCAGCCCGCCCACGAGCACGGCGTCGTCGCCGGCGTCGGCAAGGGTCGTGATGCCGTAGGCGCCGCTCGCGCCGAGCGTCGGGTCGACGGCGTGGTCCGGGGTGATGCGGGCGAACCCACTGCGGGCGAACCCGCCGAGGTGGTCGAACTCGCCCGCCACGATCAACGAGCCGTCGTCCCGGACCAGCAGGTCCCGGATCAGGCCGTGCACCCACGGCACGTCGAACCCGGCGTCGCTCGCCCACTCGGGCCCGGCGGCGCCGAGGGCCGACGACGGCGACGCGCTCGACGGCGAGGTCGGTGCTGGTGGCCAGGTCGCCGCCACGCCAGGCGGGCGCACCCCGGCACCCGCGGTCGCGGCATCGGGCCCGGCCGCGCCAGCCGCCGGCGCGACGGCGACGAGCACGCCGGCGGCGAGGGCCGCGCCGACCATCGAACGAACCCGCATCCCAGCCCGACCTCCTGCGACCCGGGGCGGGTCGGGCGGCGATGGTCGCACGGCGACCGAACCACGACAATCGACAGGGGTGTCTAGCGACGTGCTGTGCGCCTGTCGGCGGTCAGGCGGTGCCCGCCGATCGACGGACGACCGCGACCGTGGCCTCGGGGTCACCTGGCACGAAGTAGAGGGTGACGCCGTCCACGGGCTGGAGACCCGGGTCGGGGGCGAGCTCGAAGACGGGCTCCCGAGTGGCCTCGGGGTCGAACACCTCCCGCATGCCGAGCATCAGGCCGGCGAGGACCGCGCCGCTGGCGATCGAGCCACGGAAGCCGGGGGGCGGCCGGTCCACGGTGGCCTCGTCGTCCTCCCAGGCCGGCTCGACGCCGGTGTCGAGGGCGGCGAGCGTGCGGGCGTCGTAGACCTCCTCGAGCGCCGGCGCCGGGTCGGGCGGCGTCGCCCACCACGGGCTCACAGGGCGACCGTTCGCCGCGCCCCGCCCCGCGGCCTGCTCCGGTGACCGGACGGAGGTGAGGCCGGTCGGGACCATCCGGTTCGGGGGCGACCCGTGGCGCTCGGCGACCCCGCGCCACGGGTCGGGCCGGCACCCATCGGCGCGGTGACGGCGACGGTCACGTCGGCAGCTCCACCGCGAGGGCGTAGGCGCGGCGCTTGGGCACGCCCAGGGTGGCCGCCACGGCCGCCGCCGCGTCGCGCTTGGAGGCGCCGGCGGCGAGTTCGGCCCGGAGCGCGGCGACGACGGCGTCGTCCCCCGCAGGCTCGGGTGCGGGCGCCCCCGCGACCACGATCACGAACTCGCCGCGGGGCTCGCCGCCCTCGGCCCACTCGACGGCCCGAGCGAGCGAGCCGCGCCAGTGCTCCTCGTGGAGCTTGGTGATCTCGCGGGCGAGGGCCACCCGCCGGCCGGGGCCCAGGGCGCCGGCGAGGTCGGCGAGGGTACGGGCCAGCCGGTGGGGCGCCTCGTACAGGACCATCGTGCGGGGCTCGACCGCAAGCGCCGCCAGCCGCTCGGTGCGACCCGAGCCCTTGCGGGGCAGGAAGCCCTCGAAGCAGAAGCGGCCCGTCGCCAGGCCGCTCGCGACCAGCGCGGCGACGGCTGCCGACGGGCCGGGCACGACCTCGACGACGTGGCCGGCGTTCACCGCCGCGGCCACCAGCCGCTCGCCCGGGTCCGAGATGCCCGGCGTTCCGGCGTCGGTGACCACCGCCACGCGCTTCCCCTCGTCGAGCAGCTCGAGCACGACCCGCACCTGGCCCGGCTCGGTGTGGTCGTTGACCACCAGCAGGCGCGGCGCCCGGACGCCGGCGTGCTCGAGGAGCCGACCGGTGCGGCGGGTGTCCTCGCACGCGACGACGTCGGCGGCCGCCAGCGCCTCGACGGCCCGGGGCGACAGATCGCCCAGGTTCCCGATCGGGGTGGCCACGAGCACGAGGGCGCCACCGGGGCGCCCGGTAGCGTCAGCGCTCGCCATGGCCACCACCGTCCAGATCGTCGGAGCGCTGCTCGTCCTCGCCGCCTTCGCCGCGGTGCAGCTCGGCCGCTGGTCGACCGATGCCACGCCCTACCTCGTCATCAACCTGGTCGGCGCCGCCGCCCTGGCCGGCACCGCGCTGGTGGCGTCCCAGTGGGGCTTCGTGCTGCTCAACACGACGTGGGCGGCCGTGGCGGCCGTCGGCCTGGTCACGGGGGCGCGGCGGCGCCGGCGCGGCGACCCGCCCGCACCCGAGCACCCGCCCCTGCCGCCGACCTGATCCGACGACCGCCGGCGTCCACGTGCGGTCGTCGGCCTCGGCGACAGCGTGGCGGGCGGCACCCCTGGACAACCGACGACCGGTAAGCGCGCCGACCAGGGGCGAGCGGCACGAGGACGTGCCCGCTGGCCGTGGGCCGACCCCGCTCGCAACCCCCGACGGCGGGGCGACAACGGACGGGCGCCGCCGCCGGGCCCGCACCGGCCGCACCCCGGCCACGGTCGACCGAACGGCATCGGCGCTCACTGGCGCACCTCGAGCTGGACGCCGGGGGCGATGCCCCAGCGTTCGAAGGCGCCGGCCTCGGCCTCGATCACCGAGTGGGCGTGCCAGCACGGCCGGCCCAGGCGGTGGGGCGCCATGCGCACGGTGCGCAGCACGACCAGGTCGGCGTCGCAGTAGGCCACGTCGATGGCGAAGCGCATCCCCACGGTGTGGACGGACCGGGCCGGCGTCAGCAGGAGCGCCCCCTCGATGCCGTCGCGGCCGAGCAGCCCCCGGGCCCGCAGGCGCGGCGAGTCGGCGACGTCCACGCTGGCCAGCACCTTGTCGTCGCGGAGCAGCCACGGCACGGGTGCATCTTGCCCGCCAGGGCGGCGGATCGGGCACCCCGGCCGCCGGCCGTCGCGGCCCTAGGGTGGCGGCGGTGGTCCCCCGTCGCCGAGCTGCCCGCCACGCCCGGCGCCGGCGCGCCCGGATGTCCCGTGTCGACCACGACCTGACCGACGCCGAGTGGCAGGCCCTGCGCCGCGCCTGGGGCGGGTGCGCCTACTGCTCGGACGACCGCTCGCCGCTGCAGCGGGACTGCGTGCTCCCGATCTCCCGGGGCGGGCGCTACACGCTGGCCAACGTGGTGCCGGCCTGCCGCTCGTGCAATGCGAGCAAGTGCAACGACGAGGTCACGACGTGGATGCGACGCAAGAAGCTCGACGAGGGCCACTTCCTGGTGCGCCGGGTCGAGGTCCTCCAGGAGCTCGAGGGGCCCGAGGACGTCGGCGACGGGCCCGACGACGTCACACGTTGAAGCGGAACTCCATCACGTCGCCGTCCTCCACGACGTAGTCCTTGCCCTCGACCCGCAGCTTCCCGGCCTCCTTGGCCTGGTGCCAGCCGCCGAGGTCGAGCAGCTCGTCCCAGTGGATGACCTCGGCCCGGATGAAGCCCCGCTGGAAGTCGGTGTGGATCACGCCGGCGCACTCGGGGGCCTTGGCGCCCGCCCGGAAGGTCCACGCCCGGGACTCCTTCTCCCCCGTCGTGAAGAACGTGCGCAGGCCGAGGGCGTGGTACGCCGCCCGCACGAAGCGGGGCAGGGCGCCCTCGCCGAGCCCGAAGGCGTCGAGCATCTCGGCCCGCTCCTCGGGGTCGAGCAACGCCGCCTCGGCCTCGAGCTGCACGCAGGCGCCGAAGACGGGGGCGAGCTCGCCGAGCTCCTTCTCCACGGGGGCGACGACCTCGTCCACCCGCTCGAGCTGCTCCTCGTCGACGTTGACCACGGCGAGCACGGGCTTGTTCGTGAGGAGGAAGTAGGGCTTGACCGTCTCCCGGTCCGCCGCCTTCACACCGCTGCGGTAGACGGGGATGCCGTCGGCGAGGGCTTCGTACACGGCGTCGAGGGCCTTGACCTCCTCGGCCAGGGACTTGTCGAGCTTCGACTGCTTGCGCTTGCGCTCGATCTGGGACTCGACGGTCTCGAGGTCGGCGAGGGTGAGCTCGAGCTCGACGATGCGCAGGTGCTCGAGCGGGTCGGTGGGGCCGGGGACGTCGGCGTCCTCGAAGGCCCGGAGCACGTACACGATGGCGTCGACCTCGCGGATGCCGCCGAGGAAGCGGTTGCCCAGGCCCTCGCCCTTGCTGGCGCCCTCGACGAGACCGCCGATGTCGGTGAACTGCACGGCGGCGGGCACCACGTTCTTCGACGCGCTCATCGCCGCCAGGCGGTCGAGGCGCTCGTCGGTCACCTTGGCCACGCCCACGTTGGGGTCGGTGGTGGCGAAGGCGTAGGGCGCCGCGAGGGCGCCGCCGCCCGCGAGCGCGTTGTACAGCGAGGACTTGCCGGCGTTGGGCAGGCCCACGAACCCGAACTTCTCCATCCTGGGACCGTACCGGTCGTGGGTAGCCTCGCCGCCAATGGCCTCTCCGCCCGCCGTCGACGTCGACGCCATCGAGCCGCTGCCGCCGGCCGAGGCCCTCGACCGGATCGTCTACCTGCTCGACCGGGGCCTCCAGCCGTCGCAGAAGGCGCGGGCGTTCCAGAAGGCCGCCGTCATCGTCCGCGAGCTCGGCGACGACGAGGTCGCCCGGCGGGCGGCCGACGGCACCCTCACCGAGCTGGAGGGAATCGGCGACTCGACCGGCACCGCCATCGCCGAGGCGGCCCGTGGCCTGGTCCCGGAGTACCAGCGCAAGCTCGAGGCGTCGACGGTCATCCCGCTCGAGCTCGAGGAGGGCAAGGCCATCCGGGCCGCGCTCCGGGGCGACTGCCACATGCACTCCCACTGGTCCGACGGCGGCGCCCCCATCGAGGCCATGGCCCGCAACGCCATGGCGCTGGGCCACGAGTACGTCGTCATGACCGACCACTCGCCCCGGCTCACCGTGGCGCACGGCCTGAACCGGGACCGCCTGCTCGCCCAGCTCGACGAGATCGCGGCGCTGAACGAGGCGCTGGCGCCGTTCCGCATCCTCACCGGCATCGAGGTCGACATCCTCGAGGACGGCGCCCTCGACCAGGACGAGGACCTGCTCGGCCGCCTCGACCTGGTGGTGGCGAGCGTCCACTCCAAGCTGCGCATGGACGCCAAGGCCATGACCGAGCGCATGGTGCTGGCCATGGCCAGCCCCCACACCGACATCCTCGGCCACTGCACGGGACGGATGGTCACGGGGCGGGGGCGGCCGCCGTCCACCTTCGACGCCGAGATGGTCTTCGCCGCCTGCGCCCGCTTCGACAAGGCCGTCGAGATCAACTGCCGCCCGAGCGCCAGGATCCCCCCGACGACCTCCTCGACCTGGCGTTGGAGTGGGGCTGCAAGGTGTCGATCGACACCGACGCCCACAGCCCCGGCCAGATGGAGTGGCAGAACTACGGCTGCGACAAGGCCGCTGCCCACGGCATCGACCCCGACCAGATCGTCAACACCTGGCCCGCCGACACCCTGTTGGCCTGGTGCGCCTCCCACAGCGCCGAGTGACCCGCCGGCGCTGAGCCGGCGGCGCCGAAGGCCGGCGAGGCCGCCGAGGCCGAAGGCCGGCGTAGCGGCCAAGGCAGCGGACGCAGCCAGGCAGGGCCGGCAGACCACTTTGTCCGCAATTTCAATGACGGATCCGACACCGCCGCTCGAGGTCCTCGTCGGCGGGACCCGCCACCCGGAACGCTCCGGGATCGTGGTGCACCGGACGTCGACGTTGGATCCGAGGGACATCTCCCGCCGCCACGGGATCCCGGTCACGAACCCGTTGCGGACGCTCGTCGACCTGGGCGCCGTCGCCACGCCGGAGCAGGTCGAGCTGGCGCTCGACTCGTTCACGTCCCGGAAGCTGATCACCGTCGCGGGCGCCCGGGCCTACCGGGACAAGCTGGCGTGCCAGGGTCAGCGGGGCGTCGGGGTGCTCGACCAGGTGCTCACCGGACGGGCTCTCGGCGACCAGGACGCCGAGAGCCTGCTCGAACCGGACATGGCCCGACTGTGCGAGCGCTTCGGGCTGCCGACGCCGGCGTTCCAGGTCTGGGTGCTGGTCGACGGCGTCTGGCGCCGCCTCGACTTCGCCTACCTCGACGAGATGGTCAACCTCGAGGTCGACGGCTACGAGCACCACGGCGGCAACTACGAGCGCTGGGAGGACGACCTCGACCGCGACGCCGCCCTCACCGCCGCCGGCTGGCGGGTGATCCGCACGTCGAAGACCACCCTCACCCGCCGCCCCGCCAAGCTCGCGGGCCACATCCGGAACACGCTCGCACTCCGCCACCGCGAGCTCGGCGCAGCCTGACACCCGACCCCGCCACGCCGAGCCTCCGGGTCGAGGACGCACGCCCGGCGATCGGCCCCACGCCGCCCACCTTCGCAGGCGCACGGCGTGACGAGACGCCCGGTCGACCGTCGATGCGTCCCGTCGGGTGACGCTGTGTCGACGAATCCGCGGCAGAGACGAAGGGCGCCGACGCGCCCCTCTGGACCGGGTCCTCGTGGCCGATGGCCCACACGACGACCGCCCGGGTGGCACCGAGACGCAGGGCCCGACCAGGTTCGGCGCCGGCCATCAGGTGACGCGGCGCCGGGGTGGGCATCCAGGCACGACGCTGCTCGCGTTGCGGACGGCCAGGGGCGGGCGCCGCCGGACGTCCGCCGCTGGAGAGGCCAGGCGCTGCGGCCGCCACCACCCAGGGTCTACCGTCGGCGCGTGGCCGAGTCGACCGTCGTCGAGGAGATCGAGGCGCTGCGGGCTCGCGGGTACACGGCCGACTTCAGTGTCACGGCCGACGGTCACCTGCGCTGCGTCAGTTGCGGCCAGAGCCATGCCCCCCGTGATGCGACGATCGAGTCGGTCGCGCGCTTCGAGGGGGCGTCGGACCCCGACGATGAAGCCGTGGTGTACGGGCTCCGGTGCGGGGGCTGCGACGTGCGCGGCGTGCTGGTGGCGGCCTACGGCCCCACGGCCACGGCCGAGGAAGCCGCGGTCGTCACGGCGCTCTCCCGCCGGCGAACCTGATCGGGCCCGCGGCGGGGGCCGACGGGGACTAGAGCTCTTCGCCGGCGGTGGCCCAGAAGCTGGAGAGGATGGCCGCGACCTCGTCGGGGCGTTGGGCGGGCCACCAGTGGCCGCACCCCTCGAGCAGGACGCAGCGGCCGCCGGCGCGCTCGGCCAGGCGCTCGCCGTAGCGGGCGTCCACGTACCGGTCGTCGGTGGCCCACAGGGCGAGGCAGGGGCGCTGGTTCTGCTCGACCGCCGGCTGCCACTCGGCGCCGACGGTGACGGCCGACCGGTACAGCGCCAGGATCGACGAGCGCATCGTGTCGTCGATGCGGCCGGCGGCGGCGAGGGCGTCCTCGTAGGGCACGCCCTGCTCCTCGAGCGCCGGTGCCATGGTCTCGGCGGTCATCGCCGCCACTACCTGCTCGCCCACCTCGGGGGTCTGGAAGAGCTGCGCGGCGTCGTGCCAGGTGTACTCCTCGTCGACCGGGCCGTTGCCGGCCACCCAGGTGCGGACGAGGTCCGGTCGGGTCGACCCCACGTACTGCACGAGCAGCGAGCCCCAGTCGTGGCCGACCAGGTCGACGGCCGAGCCGGACTCGGCCACGATCGCCTCGAGCTCGTCGGCGAGCCACCCGGCGTACGCCTCCTTCGAGCAGTCGAACCCTTCTCGCACGGGGCAGCCGAAGCCGGGCAGCGCCGGCGTCACCACGTCGGTCCGGGAGAGGTTGGCGCGCACCCGGTCCCAGACGTGGGGCGTGTCGGGCACACCGTGGACGAGGACGGCCGGCATCCGACCGGTCTACCCCACGAGCGCCGGGCCGTCCGCGGATCGGGCGTGGACTGTCGGGGAGGGGGTCGGAGCCGGTACCGTCTAACGCTTATGTCGAAGAAGACGGACAAGCGCAAGACCAACGCCCGCCGCAAGAAGGCCAACCACGGCCGCAAGCCCAACGCGGGGCGGTAGCCCCACCCGCCGCATCGCCAGCACCCAGGCCCGGGCCGCCCGCTGCTTCAGGCGGAGCGCCCGGTTCTTCTGACGGGCGGCGAAGCGCACGGGCGCCGTGCGCTTCAGGCGGACCTCCAGCGGCTCCTTGGGCTCCGGCTCGGGGGGCGGCGTCGGGATCTCGAGGCCGGCCGGCCGCCAGCGGCGGTTGGGCTGGCGTCGCAGCGCGTTCAGGGGCGGGAGCTCCCGGTTCGGGTGCCCGTCGCGCGGCACCCAACGGTGGACGATGGGCAGCGCGACCGACGACGCCATGAGGTCGTCGATGGCCACGTCGACCACCACCTTGCGGCCCCGGTCGTCGACCCCGTCGGGCCAGAGCGCGTCGAGCTCCCAGTGGGGCTGGTTCCCGCCGGCGGCGGTGACGGTGATCCCGAGCGATGACCCCGCCCGCAGGTAGTGGCCCGCCGCCGGGATCGGGATGCGCACGAGCGCGAACTCGCCCTCCGGCAGTGGGGCGACGTCGGCGCGCCGGTAGCTGAGCCGCGGCAGCAGCTCGGTGGAACGGGCGTCGTCGAGCGCCCGTGAGCTGGCCCGGACGGCGCCGGTCTGGATGAACGTCTCCCAGCCGTCGGGGCGCACCTCGCTGAGCACGACCTCGAGGTCGAGGTCGGGGGCGGTGCTGCGCAGCCACAGGTCGACCGACGCGGTGCCGAGCACCAGGGCGTCGCGCTCGAACGGCTCGGTGGCGAACTGCAGGCCCCGACCCCCCGCCGGCGGCTGCCAGTCGTACTCGGCCATCGGCGCGTTGACGTCCTCCAGCGCGCCCTTGGACGTGCGCGGGCGGGCCGACGGGTCGTAGGTGAAGCCGAGGGGCCGGCCGTCGGCGGTGGGGCGGGACCGCGAGAGGCGGTGGTCCGGGGCGAGGTACCAGCGCTCGGCCTGCGCCTCCGGCGGCGGCCAGCGGTCGAGGCTCACCGAGAACGCCGGGTACGGGTAGCCCGGCGGCCGGCCCGGCCCGTAGCCGTTGTCGAACCAGACCGTGAGCGGCGCCGAGGCCAGGTAGGCCTCGCGGGCCTCCTCGACGGTCCGCCCGGCGTAGTGGCGGAAGGCGACCTCGAGCCCCTCGGGGAACATGTACCCGGTCACGTCGTTCAGGTACCGCGCCGCCGCCTCCGGGAACGCCGGCAGCTCCTCGCGCACCGTGAAGGCCAGGAACTCGAGCCACTGGATCGCCGCCAGCGGGAAGCGGGTCTCCTCGTGGGTGCCGTTGTAGGCGGCGAGGCGCAGGATCGTGTCGGAGGGGTACTTGTCGAGCAGGTCGGTGAACCAGGGCCCGGACTCCTGGTCCTGCCAGGCGCCGAGGATCAGCGTCGGCACCCGGGTGCGGGCCGCCCACGCCTCGCCGTCGGCGTGGGCGAGCACGCCGCCCTCCTCCTGGTCGACGTGTGACCAGGCCGGCACGGCGTCGACGGCCTGGCCGCGCAGCAGCTGGTTGCGCTCGCAGACCTCGTCGCCGCCGGCGATGCGTGCCGCGATCCAGTCGTCCCAGCCGCCGGGCTCGTAGCGGGGCGGCTGCACCTGCGGGACGCCCCCGGGCGGGTCGATCGGGTCGACCTGCCAGCCGGCGATGCCCCGCGCCAGCGCCACGTTGAGCACGCCCCCGGGCCGTCCGGCCGCGCCGTAGGGCCGGCCCCCCACGGCCGCGGGCGTGACCGCGGCCAGCGACGGCGGGTTGTAGGAGGCGACGAGCAGTTGCTCGTAGCCGGGCATCGAGCGCCCGATCATGCCGACCTTGGGCGATCCGTCCGCCTTGCGGGCCACCCACGGCTGCGCCGCCACCGCCTCGACCACGTCGTGGCCGTCGGTGCCCTGGATGGGCTCGAGCAGCAGGAACGACCCCTCGGAGCCGGCCGAGCCCCGGATGGCGGCGCCGACCACGGCGTAGCCGCAGTGCAGCGCCAGGTTCGCCTCGGTGTTGAGGACGTTCTCGTTGGCCGGGTCGCCGGTGGCGAAGTCCGGCTTCGAGTCCTTGTAGCCCGAGTACTGGATGAGGGTCGGGTGGGGCCCGTCGCCCCACACGGCCCGGTCCGGGAAGCAGACGTTGAGCGAGAGCAGGGCACCGTCGCGGACCTCGACGTAGCCGTAGCCCTCGTCGAGGCGCTGGCCCCGCACCCGCTCGTCGAAGTCGTCCGGCAGGGCGAACGGGTCGAGGACGGTGACCGCCACCGCCTCGCCGTCGAGGTCCAGCGTGTACGCCCCCGGGTCGAGGTCTCGGAAGACCAGGCCGCCGAGGCCCTTGAGCCCGTCGGTCACCCCGAGGTCGGCGAGGGTGAGGCGGTCGCCGAAGTGGTCGATGGCGCCGGTGCGCACGACGGCACCGGCGGCGTCGCGCAGCTCGACCGGCGTCCCCGCCGGTCCGGTCACGGAGACCTGCAGCACGCTGCCCCGGACCGAGAAGGGAGAAGCCGTCACGGTGGGGCAAGGTAGCGCCATGGCCCCCGCCGAACCGCCAGACCCCTCGCCCGGCCCCTCGACGACGCCGCCCGCGCCGCCCGAGACCCGCCGCCTCGACCTCGTCGAGGACCTGCACGGCACCACCGTGGCCGACCCCTACCGCTGGCTGGAGGACGACGGCGGGGAGGTCGCGGCCTGGGTCGACGCCCAGAACCGCCGCAGTCGTGCCGTGCTCGACGCCCTCCCCCAGCGGGGCGCGATCCGGGCCCGGCTCCTCCCGCTCCTGCAGGCGCCCATCTCGGCCGCGCCCCGGGTGAAGGGCGAGCGGGTCTTCACCCTCGAACGCGGCGGTGACCGTGAGCAGGCCGTGCTCTGCGTCCGCCCCGCCACGGGCGACGCCCCCGAACCGCCTCGGGTCCTCGTCGACCCCGCCGCCCTGGCCGGCGACCCGACCGCCGCGCTCGACTGGTACCACCCCTCCCCCGACGGCGCCCTCGTGGCCTTCGGCCTCTCCACCGGCGGCGACGAGCAGAGCACCCTGGCCCTCCTCGACGTCGGGACCGGCGACCTCCTCGCCGACCGCATCCCCCACGCCCGCGCCGCCTCGGTCGCCTGGCTACCCGACGGGTCGGCCTTCGCCTATGCCCGCTACCCCGATCCGGCCACCGTCGCCGAGGGCGAGGAGGGCTACGGGCGCCACCTGCGGTGGCACGTGGTCGGCACCGACCCCGCCGACGACGAGGTCGTCTTCGACGCGCCCGAGGACCGCACCGCCTGGCCCGACGGCTCGCTCTCCGACGACGGGCGCTGGCTGCTCGTCCACGTCGCCTACGGCTGGAGCCGGGTCGACGTGCACCTGCACGACCGGGAGGCGGGGACGTGGGCGGTCGTGGCCGAGGGCGTCGAGGCGGTCAACGGCTTCGCGGTCGTCGACGACCGCCTGGTCGGCACCACCACCCTCGACGCCTCCCGGGGCCGCCTCGTCACCGCGCCGCTCGACGACCCCGGGCCCGACCGCTGGACGACCCTCGTCCCCGAGGGCGACGCCGTGCTCGAGGGGTTCGTCACCACACCCGGCTCGCTCCTGCTCGCCGCCACCCGCCACGCCGAGGCCGTCCTGACCCACCACCCCCTCGACCGCGCGACCGGCGTGCTCGGCCCCGCCACCGAGGTGACCCTGCCCGAGGCGGGCTCGCTCGCCGGCCTCTCCGCCTCCCACGACCGGGACGAGGCGTTCTTCGCCTTCACCTCGTTCACCCGCCCGGCGCAGCTCTTCCGGTGGACGGGTGGGGCGGGCGTCGAGGCCTGGAGCGACGCCGGGGCCGGCATCGACCCCGACGCGTTCGCGGTCGAGCGGGTCGAGTACCCGTCCACCGACGGCACGGCGATCTCGATGTTCCTGGTCCGTCGCCGCGACACCACGCCGGCCCCCGACACCCTGACCCTGCTGACGGGCTACGGCGGCTTCGGCGTCACCATGAGCCCGGCCTTCTCCCCTGCCGCGGTCGAGGTCGCCGGCCAGGGCGGGGTGTTCGCCGCCGCCTGCCTGCGCGGCGGCGCCGAGGAGGGCGAGGCGTGGCACCAGGCCGGCACCCGCGAGCGCAAGCAGCAGGTCTTCGACGACTTCCACGCCGCCGCCGACTGGCTCGTCGCCGAGGGCCGCACGTCCCGCGACCGCCTCGCCATCCGGGGCGGCAGCAACGGCGGCCTGCTCGTCGGCGCCGCCCTCACCCAGCGGCCCGACCTCTGCCGTGCGGTCCACTGCGCGGTGCCCTTGCTCGACATGGTCCGCTACCACCGCTTCCTCATCGCCCGCCTCTGGATCCCCGAGTACGGCGATCCCGACGTGCCCGAGGAGCTGGGCTGGCTGCACGCCTACTCGCCGTACCACCGGGTGGTCGACGGCACCTGCTACCCCGCGGTGCTGGTCACGTCCGGCGAAGGCGACTCCCGGGTGCACCCCATGCACGCCCGCAAGATGGCGGCCCGCCTCCAGGCCGCGACGAGCTGCGGCGACCAGCGCCCGGTCCTGCTGCAGATCGAGGCGCGGGCGGGCCACGGCCAGGGCAAGCCCGTCGGGATGCAGGCCGACGAGCTCGCCGACGTCCTGGCCTTCCTCACCGACCAGCTCAGGGCCTGACCGGGGCGCACCGCCGACGACGCCGCACCCACCCGACTCCGGGATTTCTTGGTGGAAACGCCCCGAATACGGGGGAATTCACCAAGAATTCCGGGGTCGTGGTGACGAGCGGGTGACCGCGAACCGTCGGGGCCCGGGCGCCGGCTAGAGCTCGATGACGTCGCCCTCGGCGGCGGCGGTGACCGGCACGGGGGCGTCGGCGAAGCGCTTGGCCAGGTCGTCGAGCTGGGCGTCGGTGCGGTTGGGGTCGTGGTGGAAGAGCAGCACCGCCTTGGCGTCGGCCTCCCACGCCAGGCCGACGGCGTACTCCGCCGCCGAGTGCCCGAAGTGGGCCCGGGCGGGCAGCTCCTCGGCGGTGTGCTGGGCGTCGTGGACGAGCAGGTCGACGCCCCGGGCGAGGCGCACGGCCGCCTCGTGGTAGGCCCCCAACCCGTCGGGGCCCGGGCCCACGGTCAGCGGTGAGTGGTCGGACAGGTAGGCGAACGACGCCCCGTCGGCCTCGACCCGGAAGCCCAGCATGCGCCCGCCCTTGTGCGGGATGTCGAGGGCCAGCATCGAGAACCCCTCGATCTCGATCGCTCCCTCCTCGAGGCCGTGGATGGTCCACTCGCCGTTCAGGCCGTCGACCCCGATGGGGAAGTGCGGCGGCGACATGAACCGCTCGAGCACCTCGGTCTCGTCGCCCTGCTCGGGCAGGTAGACGTCGACGCGCGAGCCGTCGCGGTCACCGCCCACGAAGAAGGGGATCCCCTGGGTGTGGTCCCAGTGGAGGTGGCCAAGGACGAGCGCGCCCCGATAGGGCTCGCCGCCCAGCAGCGCGGTGACGTTGCGCAGGCCGGTGCCGGCGTCGAGCACGAGGGTGGGCGGGCCGTCGTCGCGGGCCACGGCGACGCACGAGGTGTGGCCCCCGTACCGGACGAAGTCCGGGCCAGGGGCCGGCGTGCTGCCGCGGACGCCGCAGAGGTGCAGGCGCAATCAGCGCACCTCTTCCCGGCGGTGGCCCTCCGAGAGCTCGGCGAGCTTGTCGGGGTCGATGTCGGCCCGGGGCGCCACCGCCACCTTCACGGGCGTGACCGCCCGCAGGGTGGAGGTGCGGGTGCCGCCCTCGAGCAGGGCCCGCTCGCCGAGCACGGCGCCGGGACCGACCTCGGCGAGGGGCTCGCCGTCGACCTCGACCGCCAGCACGCCGTTCAGCAGCAGGTAGAGCTCGTCGCCCTCCTCGCCCTGCTCGGTGAGGGTCCTGCCCTCCTTGACCGTGCGGGTCTTCGGCTTGGCCCCGCCCTGCATGATCAGCGTCGACAGCTGGCGCTCCAGCGCCGTCTCGGCCGCGGTCACCAGCGCCGGCGACTCCTCGTCGCCCCACGGCGTGTGCTTCCCGAAGGAGTGGTGGTACCAGTCCTTGAAGTCGGCCATGCCCGCCTTCGCGGCGATCCGGTGGTCGTCGCCGTAGACCCAGTGGCGGGGGAACCGGGAGGCGCCGACGACCTCGAACGACGACGTGCCGTCGGCGTGGATGGTCAGCGACAGCGTCGTCCACACCAGCGGAGCGAGCCACTGCACGAAGGGCGGGTGGTTGACCCGTCGGGGCGCCGGGAGCCCGGTGCGCCCGCCGGTGGTCTGGACGAAGGTGGCGGCCTCGGCGCCCCAGTCGGGGCCGGTCCGGATCTCGGGCATGACCCCCGGCTGGAACACGGTGGCGGCCCGACCGACCCGAACGGTGGTCGAGTTCACGACGCCGCCGCTGCCGTCGGCGAAGCCGGCGTCGACGATGCGACCGTCCTCGACCTCGACCCACCCGGCCAGGTGGTTCACGAACCGGAAGCGGTCGCCTCGGCGCAGCTCCTGCACGTCGCCGACCTCGTCGGGCGGCACCTCGTCGTAGTGGGTGATCCCCATCTCGAAGGGCGCCTTCATGGGGCCCTTGATGGCCTCGGAGGGGATCCAGGAGAGGGAGGTGACGGACTTCTCGATGCGCATGGCCAGCCCTTTCGGTCGAACTGGGGCCAACGTACGATCAGGCCCCGGGCGGGAGAAGGGTGCGAACACGTGGACCCAGGTGTGGCTGGCACCACCCCGATTGGGCATGGTCGTCCCCTTGGCCGGGCGGCCCTCGTCCGGGTCTACTGTCGCCAGTGCCAGGGGAACAGACCGCACCTGAGGGGACCATCACCGTCTTCCTCGCCGACGACAACCTCATCGTCCGCGAGGGCGTGAAGGCCCTCGTGGCGCGCCAGCCGGACCTCGAGGTGGTGGGCGTCGCCGCCGACTACGACGAGCTCGTCGACGGCGCCGAGGCCGCCAACCCCCAGGTCGTCGTGTCGGGCATCCGGATGCCCCCCACCTTCCAGCGCGAGGGCATCGAGGCGGCCAAGGAGGTGCGCAAGCGCCACCCGGGCACCGGCGTGGTCATCCTGAGCCAGTACGACGACCCCGAGTACGCCATCGCCCTGCTCAGCGAGGGCGCCGCCGGCTACGGCTACCTGTTGAAGGACCGACTCGCCGAGGGCGACCAGCTCGTCCAGGCCATCCGCTCGGTGGCGACGGGCGGCTCGGCCCTCGACCCCGCCATCGTCAACGCGCTGGTCCAGCCCGTGACCAACGACAACGAGCTGACCCCCACCGAGGAGGAGCTCCTCCGGATGGTCGCCGAGGGCAAGCCCATGAAGGCCATCGCCGTGAGCATGCAGACCACCCCCGAGGCGATCGCCGACGACGTCGAGCAGGTGTTCCTGAAGCTCGCCCAGGGCGCGAGCGCCGGCACCGCCAGCTCGCTGCGACGCCTGCGGATGCTGCACCAGGCCATCGTCGACCGCGAGGAGCAGGGCGAGACGCTGAGCCGGCTGCTGCCGGGCGGCATCGCCGAGAAGCTGCGCGACGAGGGCCGGCGCATCGGTGAGAGCGACGAGGTCGAGGTGACGGTCCTCATGTCGGACATCCGGGGCTACTCGGGCATCGCCGAGAAGGCGGAGCCCACCGTGCTCGCCCGCCAGCTCAACGAGCACCGGGCGGCCATGAACGACGCCATCCTCGGGGTCGACGGCACGGTGATGCAGTTCGTGGGCGACGCGGTCATGGCCGTGTTCGGGGCCCCGTTCCCCCAGGACGACCACGCCGATCGGGCCGTGCTGGCCGCGGTGGCGATGCACGCCGCCCAGGACGAGGTCAACGGCCGCTGGGCGACCCAGGGCCTCCCGCCGTTCGGGCTCGGCATCGGCATCTCGACCGGGCCGGCCGCGGCCGCACTGCTGGGCTCCGAGGAGCGCCTCGAGTACACCATCGTGGGCGACACGGTGAACCTCACCCAGCGCCTGCAGCAGTGGGCCGAGCCCGGGGAGACGGTGCTGAGCGAGCCCACCGTCGGCGCCCTGTCGGCGCCGGTCGAGGCGGCGGCGATGCCCCCCGAGCTCGTGAAGGGCCGCACCACCCCCGTGCAGGCGTTCAAGGTCGCCCGGCCCCCCACCCTGCGGGCGACCCCGTCCCCCGATCCCGAGCCCACCGCCCCGACGACCACCGATCCGACGACGCCCGCCCCGGAGGCAGCCCCATGACCGACGAGCCCACCACCGCGACCCCCGAGGACGAGGCCGCGCCGGCCGCCGAGACGACCGACGGCGGGGACGCCGGCGACGTCGTCCTGACCGTCACCGGCGCCCGCAAGACCTACGAGGCCGAGGGCGCGCCCGTGCGGGCGCTGCGCGGCGCCCACCTGACCATGACCCGCGGCGAGTTCGTGGCCGTCATGGGGCCCTCGGGCTGCGGCAAGTCGACCCTGCTCAACCTCATCGCCGGCCTCGACAGCGCCGACGAGGGCACGATCGTGCTCGACGGCGAGGAGGTCACCGGCCGCTCCGAGGACGACCTGGCGCGCATGCGGCGGCGCCACATCGGGATCGTCTTCCAGTTCTTCAACCTGCTCGAGGGCATGAGCGTGCTCGAGAACGTGGCCCTGCCCGCCATCGTCGCCGGCTCGAAGCGCAAGCAGGCCGAGACCCGGGCCCGGGACCTGCTCGACCTCCTCGGCCTGTCCGACAAGGCCAAGGCCGCGCCCGGCGTGCTCTCGGGTGGCCAGCGCCAGCGCCTCGCCATCGCCCGGGCCCTGGCCAACGCGCCCACCCTCGTGCTCGCCGACGAGCCCACCGGCGCCCTCGACTCCGAGGGCGGCGCCGAGGTGATGGAGCTGTTCCGGCGGCTCCACGCCGGCGGCCAGACCATCCTGCTCGTCACCCACGACGACGACGTGGCCGCCGCCGCCGACCGCATCGTGCACATGGTCGACGGTCGCATCGTCGGCCAGGACGACGAGGCCCTGGCGACCGCCGGCGCGTCGGCCTGAGCCCGGCCACGACGGACGAACCCACGATGGCCCTGCGTGTCGACGAGCCCGCGCCGCTCGTCATCCCGACCGAGCGGGCCCGGACACCCGAGCGGGAGGGCACGCCGCTGCTCCTGCTCGCGGTGGTCGCCGCACTGCTCGTCGGCACCGGTCTGGCGGTGGCCGCCGAGGGCGACCTGGTGGCCCGCCAGGCGGTGGGCGCCGCGGTCATCGCCGCCTGGATCTTCGCCGGTGCGACCCTGGCGGTCCGCCCGCCGCTGCGGCCGCTCGCCGCGTGGGTGCTGTCGGGGTCGACGGTCGCCGGCGCGGCGTACCTGGCCTGCGCGGCGGTGGCGGCCGACTGGTCGGGCACCGGCGACGCGGTCGCCCAGGTGGTGCGGCCGCACGCCATCGGCGTGCTGCCCTCGTTCGGCCTCGCCATCCTGCTCGCGCTCCCGGCCGGACGCCTCGACAGCCGGGCCCGCAAGGTGGGCACGCTCGTCGGCTTCGGCGTCGGACTGGCCCTCGGCGCCTTCCTCTGGACGATCCGCCCCGACCTGCCGGGCTGGCTCCTCTGGCTCGTGTCGGTCCTGATGCTGCTGTGCGGCCTGCCCGGCGCCCACCGCTCCTACCTCCAGACCGCCGGCCTCGAGCGCCAACGCCTCCAGTGGGTCGGCTGCGCCACCGCCGTCGCCTTCGAGGGCACCCTCGTGGTGGTGGCGCTGCGCCTGTTCGCGGGCTGGCCGTCGAACAGCGCGGTGGTGGCCGCCGCCCTCACGATCCTGATCCCCCTGGGCCTGGCCGCCGGCACGTCGCACCGCCTGGTCGCCCGGGTCGACCGCATCCTCGTCCACACCGTCTCGCTCGCCGGCCTCACCGGCGTGGTCGTGGCGGTGTACCTCGTCATCGTCCTCGGTCTCGGCCGGGTACCCGACGACGCCGAGCGCCACGTGCTGATCCTGTCGATGGCGGCGGCCGCGGTGGCGGCGCTGCTCTACCTGCCCGCCCGTGAGCGGCTGTCGGAGTTCGCCAACCGACTCGTCTACGGCGAGCGCCAGGCCCCCGACGAGGTCCTGCGCACGTTCGGCGGCCGGCTCTCCCGGGCCATCCCCATGGACGAGCTGTTGCTGCAACTGGCCGAGTCGCTCAAGAAGACCATGGCCCTGACCGCCGCCGAGGTCTGGACCGGCACCGGCGGGGTCGTCGAGCGCACCGTCTCGGTTCCCGACCGCCCCAAGCGCCGCATCGAGCTCGGCGAGAAGGAGCAGCCGGTCGTGGCGCGCGCCGGGGTGTCGGGCAACGCGTGGGCCTCGGTGTGGCTGCCGGCGCTGCTGGACGGCCGCGACGACGTGGCCATCCGGATCGCCCCCGTGAGCCACTCCGGCGAGCTCTTCGGCCTGATCGTCGCCGAGCGCCCCGCGGACGGCGACGTGTTCGGCGAGGAGGACGAACGGGTGCTCACCGAGCTCGCCCGCCAGGTCGGCCTCGCCCTGCACAACGTGGAGCTCGACTCCGCGCTGCAGGAGAGCCTCGACGAGGTGAAGCGCCAGGCCGAGGAGCTGCGCGCCTCCCGGGCCCGCATCGTGGCCACCGCCGACGCCGAGCGGCGCAAGATCGAGCGCAACCTCCACGACGGAGCCCAGCAGCACCTCGTCGCGCTCGCCGTGAACCTGCGCCTCGCCCGCGACCTGCTCGAGGACGACCCCGGCACCGCCGGCGAGATGCTCGACATGCTCGCCGACAACATCAAGGAGACGATCCAGGAGCTCCGCGACCTGGCTCACGGCATCTACCCGCCGCTGCTCATGGACAGCGGCCTCGTCGAGGCCCTGCGGGCGGCCGCCGGACGCAGCCCCCTCGACGTGACCTTCACGCCCGGCGAGGTCCGCCGCTACCCGACCGAGGTCGAGGCCGCCGTCTACTTCTGCTGCCTGGAGGCGCTGCAGAACGCCGCCAAGCACGCCCCCGACGCCCACGTCACCCTCGCCGTCGGCGAGGAGGAGGGGCGGCTGCGCTTCCGCGTCGCCGACGACGGACCGGGCTTCGACCTGGCCGCCATGGGGCTCGGCCACGGCTTCACCAACATGTCGGACCGCCTGGGCGCGATCGGCGGCGAGGTCGCCTGGGACTCCCGCCCCGGCGCCGGGGTGACGGTCAGCGGCTGGGTGCCGGCTGTGGGCCCCGACGACACCCTGCCGGACGGCTGATCCCCTCGGGACGTCGCCGGCAGCAGGTCCAGCGGCGCACCCGGCCCCCGTCGAGGGGCCCGGCCGCTCAGAGCCGGCTGGTGGCGCGGCGGTCCCAGAGCTCGCGCAGGACCGCCGGCCCGAGCTCCTCCTTGTTGATGTAGGCCCGAGCCCCGCTCTCGCCGGCCTCCTCGGGCAGGTCGCTGCGCTCGTAGGTCGAGCACAGGAACACCACCGCGTCGGGCGAGTGCGACACGATCCGGCTGGTCGCCTCCAGGCCGTTGATGCCCGGCATGTTGATGTCCATCAGCACGAGGTCGGGGTGGAGCTCCGCGGCGAGGTCCACCGCCTGCTCGCCGCTCTCGGCCTCGCCCACGAGCTCGAAACCGTCGGCCCGCTTGATCACCGCCCGCGCCGCGAAGCGAAAGGGGGCCTGGTCGTCCACGACCAGCACCGAGACGGTGTCGCCGCCGGTCACCTCGTCGCTCATCGTGACCTCATGGTGGCAGACGTCGCGCGACGCAACCACCATGGAGCCTGGTGTCGCGGGGTGGTGCTAGCTCGCCCCCGACTCGCTGAGGTAGAGCAGCACCGCCTTGACGCGGCGGTTCACGTCGCGCTCCTCCGAGAGGCCCAACTTCGAGAAGATCGAGTTGGTGTGCTTCTCCACCGCCCGCTCGCTCAGGACCAGGGTGGCGGCGATGGCGGCGTTGCTCTTGCCCTGGGCCATCTCGGCCAGGACCTCGGTCTCGCGGGGCGTCAGCCGGTGCAGGTCGCTCGTCGGGCCCCGGCGGCCGACCACGAGAGACTCGACGACCTTCGGGTCGATGACCGACCCGCCGGCGGCGACCGCCCTCACGGCGCTCAGCAGCTCGTCGACCTCGCTGACCCGCTCCTTCAGCAGGTAGGCCCGGCCCTCGGAGCCGTCGGCCAGCAGGGCCAGTGCGTACGCGGGCTCCGCGTACTGGGAGAGCACCACCACGCCGGTCCCGGGGTGCTCCCCGCGCAGCGCCGCCGCGGCCTGGATGCCCTCGTCGGTGCCCGTCGGGGGCATGCGGATGTCGGTGATGACGACGTCCGGGTGCTCCTTCTCGATGAGCTCGAGCAGGGCCGGGAGGTCGCCGGCGAGCCCGACGAGCTCGAGGTCGGCCTGCGCGTCGAGGAGGCGCGCGATGCCGTCGCGCAGCAGCGCGTTGTCCTCGGCCAGCACCACCCTGATCACGGGCGCCAACGCTACTGCTGGCCTCCCCGGCGACGACGCCGGACCGCCCGCCCCACGGTGGCGGCCGCGGCCAGCCCCGCGCCGGCGGCGACGAGGCGGCGGCCGCGGGCGTCACGCCCGAGGGCGGCCGCGGCGGCGTTGGCGCCGCAGGCCCCGTGCACGCCGCCACCGGGATGGGCCGACGCCGACGCCAGGAACAGCCGGTCGACGGGCGTCTCGGGGCGGGCGAACCCGGGCACGGGACGGAAGATCAGCTGCTGGTGGAGCTGTGCGGTGCCGCCGTTGATCTCGCCGCCGACCAGGTTGGCGTTCGCAGCCTCGAAGCCCGGGGGCGTGAACACGTGCCGGGCGAGGATGCGGTCACCGAAGCCGGGGGCCAGGCGCTCGATCCGCTGCTCCATGCGCGCCACGAACCGCTCGGTCTCGTGCTCGTCCCACGTTCCGGTCAGGCCCTCGCCGCCCCCGTCGCCCTTCACCTCCCGGGGCACGTGGGCGTAGGCCCACGCCGCCTCCGTGCCGGCGGGCGAGCGGCTGGGGTCGGCCGTGGTCATCTGCCCCATCACGAGGAACGGGTTGGCGGGCAGCAACCCGCGCGTGAGCTGGCTCGTCATGTCCGAGAGGTCGTCGAGCGAGTCCGAGACGTGGACGGTGCCCGCCCGGTTCACCTCGGGGTCGAGCCACGGGATCGGGCCGTCGAGGGCCCAGTCGACCTTGACCGTGCCCGAGCCGTACTCGAAGCGGCGCACGTCCTCGAGCACGCGGGCGGGCAGGTGCTCGGGGGCGACGAGGCGCGTGAACAGCGCCGGCGCGCCGACGTCGGCGAGCACGGCCCGGCGGGCGTCGTAGCCGGTGCCGTCGGCCGCGACCACGCCGACCGCCCGGCCGCCCCGGACCTCGACCGACGTGACCCGCACCCCGCACTCGACCCGGCCGCCCCGCTCGACCAGGCGCCGCACCAGGGCGTCGGTGAGGGACTGGGCCCCGCCGGCGGGGACCGGGAAGCCCTTCTCCTGGCCGAGGCCGCCGAGCAGCCACCCGAACAGGCCGCCGCCCGTCGACTCCGGGCTCAGGTCGGTGTGCAGGGCGCAGCCGGCCAGCAGGAGGCCGCCGCCCTCCCCGCGGAACTCCTCCTGGGCCAGGCGCCGCACGGTCATCAGGGCCAGGCGGGCGAACGGCAGGGCCCGGGACGGGCCGAGCGCGGCGGCGAGGCGGGCGCCGGGCGCCACCGGCGGGAAGGGCTGCATGAGGGCGTCGAGCAGGCGGTCGCCGACCTGCTCCCAGAGGCCGTAGAGGTGCCGCCACCCGTCACCGTCCCCCGGGGAGAAGCGGTCGAGCGAGGCGGCGGTCTCCTCGCCGTCCATCGACAGGACGGCGGCCGGGCCGTCGGGTGTGGGGTGGGCGACGACGAGCGGCGCACGGCACCACTCGAGCCCGTAGCGCTCGAGGCCGAGGGCGGCGAGCGGCGGCGAGGCCACGCCCAGCGGGTAGAACGCGCTGAAGAGGTCGTTGCGGAAGCCCGGGGCGGTGACCTCGGCGGTGCGTACCGCGCCGCCCGGCACGTCGTTCGCCTCGAGCACGACGACGTCCCAGCCCGCGTCGGCGAGCCGGTTGGCGGCGACGAGCCCGTTCGGGCCGGCCCCGATCACGACGGCGTCGCTCATGGCCGGTGCGCCTCCTCGCGGCGGGCGGGCAGCAGGTCGGGCGGGGCCGTCACGCCCCTCGCCTCGTCACCACGGCAGGATAGGTCCCATGGCCGGCCCCACCGAGGCGCTCGACACCGGCGATCGCGCCCCGGCGCCCGCCGCCACGCTGACCGCGTTCACCCGTGTCGCGGTGGTGGCCGTCGCCGCGTACGCCGGCGCCCAGGTGATCTCCGACGTCGCCAGCCTCAAGATCGGGATCGTGGCGGGGCGCGCGGTCGACATGGGGACCTTCATCTACCCCATCACCTTCACGTTGCGCGACGTGGTCCACAAGGTCCTGGGGCGCAGCGCCGCCCGCACCCTGATCGTCACCTGCGGCGGCGTGAACCTCTTCATGGGCGCCTACTTCGCGTGGACCGCCAGCGTCACCAGCGACCCGGCCTGGGGCCTCGGGGCGGAGTACTCGGCCATCCTCGGCCCGGTCTGGCGCATCGTGATCGCGTCGATCGTGGCCGAGGTGGTGAGCGAGCTCGTCGACACCGAGGTGTACCACTGGTTCGTCACCAAGGTGACCACGCGACACCAGTGGGCGAGGGTCCTGACGTCGAACGCGGTGAGCGTCCCACTGGACAGCGTGCTGTTCAGCGTGCTGGCCTTCGGGGCGATCCCCTTGCTCGGCGACCACCCCCTGACCCTCCCCTGGGGGTCGGTGTGGGACATCGTGGTGGTCAACATGGCCGTGAAGGGGCTCGTGACCCTCGCCAGCCTCCCCCTGATCTACGTGGCCCCCGACCGCGACTGGGACCAGATCGACTAGCCGTGCTCCCCACCCCATGACCCGCCGCTCCGCGCCCCCCGACCGCACCACCGGGCCGACCCCCAGCAGCGACGCGCGCCCTCCGAGCGACGAGCGCTCCGGTGAGCTCCCGACGGTGCGCATCAGCTCGTCCACCACCGGGGCCGGACGACCGGTCCCGCCCGGACCGCCGCCGGGCCCCGTCCGGCCGTCCCGGCGCCGCCGCGCCCGTGGCGCCGCGGGCACCAGTGCCCCGGGTGCCTCAGGCGGCCCGACCCGCACCGGGCCCAGCCGCCCCGGGCCCAGCCGCCCCGTGCCCCGCCGCCCCGTTCCCAGCCGCCCCGGCCCGGCCCCCAGCGGCGCCGCGGGCACCGGGCCCACCCGCCCGGTCGCGGGTCCGGGTGGGCCGGAGGAGGCGGAGCCCGCCACGCCGCGCCGCCACCACCCGTCGCGCCTGGTGCTGCTCGTCGCGGCGACGGTCACCGTCGTGGTCGTGGCGCTGTTCGTGGTGCCCCGCGTGCGCGAGCAGGACGCCGGGCCCGCCGACCGCACGGTCGACACCTACACGGTGACCCTGGGCGACACGATCTCGTCGGTCGCCCAGCTCCACGGGACGACCAAGGAGGCGGTCGAGGCGGCCAACGACCTGACCGACGCGTCGTCGATCGAGCCGGGCAGCCAGATCGAGATCCCCCACCCCGTGGGCGACGACAACGAGCTACCCACGTTCCTCGCCGCCGACCCGGCGCTGGTCGCGCTGCGCCCCACGTTCGCCACCAAGGCCGCCGCCTACGACGTGCCACCGGCGCTGCTCGAGTCGCTCGCCTGGCAGGTGTCGGCGTGGGACGAGGACAAGGTCGGCGAGGAGGGCCGCTCCGGCATCGCCCAGCTGCGGCCCTCGACGGTCGCCTTCATCAACGACGAGCTCGTGGCCGGCCCCGACCTCGACCCGGAGGTCGCCGCCGAGAGCATCGAGCTCATGGCCGCCTACGTCGACGAGCTCCTGAGCGAGACCGACGGGAGCTGGGCGGCGACCGCGGCCGCGTACGAGCTCGGCCTGAACGCCTCGCGCACGAGCAGCTGGGACGGGGACACCATCGGCTTCGTGACCACGGTGCTGGCCGGCGTCCCCGACTTCGCAGGCGGCTGACGTGGCCGGGGCGGCCCCGCTCGGCAAGGCCCGCGCCGGGCGGTTCGACCACCTGGCGCCCGAGGTCGTGGGGCGGGCCCGGATCCGCACCGCCCGCCACCTCCCCAAGCAGGCCGACGCCATGACCGTCGGGCGCACCATCTACGTGCGCCCCGGGCACGAGGCCAGCGACGGCCTGCTCGCCCACGAACTGGTCCACGTGCGGCAGTGGCAGCAGTACGGGGCGCTCGGCTTCCTGCGCCGCTACCTCGGCGCCTACCTGGCCAACCTCGTGCGCCTCCGCGACCACATGGCCGCGTACCGGGCCATCCCCTTCGAGGCCGAGGCCCGCGCCGAGGCGGCGACGTGGAAGGCCCGGCACCCCTGAGCGCGGACGGGCGGGCAGCCCCGGCGCTGGTCGGCCTGGACGTGGCCGACGACGCCGACGCCTGGCGGGCCGGCGGCTTCACCGTCGCCGACGACGGCACCTGCCGGATCGGCACCGTCGTCGTGCGCCTGCTCGGCACCGGCGCGGGCCGCGGCGTCCTGGCCTGGACCTTCACCGGCCTGGCCACCGGACGGGACGAGGATGAGCTGGACGGGATCCCCACGCGAGGCATGCCGGAGCACACGGCGCCCACGGGCGAGCCGAGCGCGCACGCGAACGGGGCCGAGCTGATCGATCATGTGGTGGTGACGACCCCCGCGCCCGAGCGCACGATCGCCGCGCTCGAGGGGGCCGGGCTCGTCCACCGCCGCACCCGCCTCGCCGACGGCTACGCGGTGCCGATGCGCCAGGACTTCTTCCGGGCCGGCGAGGTGATCCTCGAGCTCATCGGGCCCCGCACGCCCGACCCGGCGCACGCCGACCGCCCGGCCCGCCTGTACGGCCTCGCCCACACGGTCGCCGACCTCGACGCCACCGCCGCCCGCCTGGGCGACCGCCTCACCGCACCGAAGGACGCGGTGCAGCGGGGGCGCCGCATCGCCACGCTGAAGACCCGGGACCTCGGCATCACCGTCCCGACCGCGTTCCTCTCCCGCGGCGCCGGCGCGCGCTCGTGACCCGGCGGCGGGGGCTCGACCGGCGGCTCGTCGTCGACGAGCTGCTCCCCCTGCTCGGCCTGGCCGGGTTCGGGTACGCCCTCCCGCTGCTCGACCTGCTCGGCACGAACCCCGAGTTCCTCGTCTCGCACTACCTGACGGGCGCCTCACTGGTGGTCGCCGCCCTGGCCCTCGCCACCCTGCCGCCGCTGATGGCCCTCGCCACCGTGGTGCTGGCGACCATGGCCTCGGAGCGGGCCGGGCGCGTCGTCTGGGTCGCCTGGGCGCTGCTCTTCGGCACCCTCGCCGCCGGCTCCCTACTCCGCCAGGTGGACCTGCCCTCCGACGTCCTGCAGGTGCTGCTCGCGGCCGCGGGAGGCGTGGCGATCGTGATCGCGGCGCGCCGGTGGCGGGCGGCCCGCACCGGCCTGGCCTTCCTCGCGGCCACGCCGCTGCTCGCCGTGCTCGCGCTGGTCACCTGGTCCCCCTCCGCCGAGCTCGTCTGGCAGCGCGACGTCGGCACCGTCGACGGGGTCGAGGTGGCCCGGCCGGCACCCGTCGTGGTCCTCCAGCTCGACGAGCTCCCGCTCTCGTCGCTCCTGCGCCCGGACGGCACCGTCAACGACGAGCGCTTCCCCAACTTCGCCCGCCTGGCCGGGACCTCGACCTGGTACCAGAACGCCGTCGCCATCGCGCCCAACACGACCGCGAGCTTCCCCGCGGCGCTGACGGGGACGGTCCCGCAGACCGGGGAGCTGCCGACCGCGGCCGACCACCCCCGGAACCTCTTCACCCTCCTCGGTGAGTCCTACGACCTCCAGGTCGACGAACCGGTCACCGCCCTCTGCCCGGCCTCGCTGTGCGGCGGCGCCGTGGACTGGGGCGGGCTGGCCGACGACGCCGTCGGGGTCGCCGGCCAGCTCTGGCTGCCACCCGGCCTGCGGGGGCGTCTGCCGTCCGAGGTGCAGCGGGTGGCCGACTTCGAGAACGTCGACGGGCTCGGGGGCGACTCGGCGCTGCAGCGCCTCGAGCGGGCGGAGGCGCACGTCGACGCCCTCGACGCCGGCGGCGATCGCCCGGTGCTCTGGTACGAGCACGTGGTGCTGCCCCACGTGCCCTGGGCCCTCGGGCACACCGGCGACGAGTACCGGACCGACGGCGCCCACGCCAGCGGCCCGACCGAGCTCGGCGGCTGGGACGACGACCCGACCCTCGCCCGGGTCGGCCTGCAGCGCCACCTCCTCCAGGTCGGCGCCTCCGATCGCCTCCTCGGCCGCCTCCTCGACCGACTCGAGGCGGAGGGCGTCTGGGACGACGCGCTCGTGGTGGTCCTCGCCGACCACGGCGCGGCCTTCGAGCCCGACCGGCCCTACCGCGAGCCGACGACCGCCACGGCCCAGGAGATCTACCGCATCCCCCTGTTCGTCAAGCAGCCGGGCCAGACCGAGGGCGACGTCCGCACGGACCTGGCGTACAACGTCGACGTGCTGCCGACGGTCCTCGACGTGCTCGGCGCGGACGACGGCAGCGGGGCCGAGCTCAACGGCCACTCGATCCTCGAGCCGGTGCCGGACCGGGCCCAGGACGCCGCGCTCTACGTCGCCGACGGCGACCCGATCCACCCCGACATCACGGTGGACCAGGTGACCGCCCTCGCCGAGCGCAACGCGGCGCTCCTGCCCCGCGGCCTCGGATGGCACGCCCTCGCCGCGGTGGGCCCGCTGGGCGGCGACGTGGGCGCCGACGTCGCCACCCTCGACGTGAGCGCCACGACCGACCTGCGCTTCGACCTGGAGCAGGCCGGCGACCTCGCCGCGGTCGACACCGAGGCCACCCGGTCCCTCCCGGTGTTCCTGTGGGGCACGGTCGTCGGTGGCGACGGGCCCGCCGACCTGCTCGTCGCGTTGAACGGGACGGTCGCCGGCACCTTGAGCCGCCTCGCCGGTGACGGGTCCTACGTGGGCGTGCTCGACGACTCGCTCATCCACCAGGGCGAGAACGAGGTCGAGCTGCTGCTGCCCACCGGGGACGGCCGCTTCGCGCCGCTCCCGCCGGCGAACCCGTAACCTCCCCCGGGTGCTCGACCACGTCTTCACCGACGCCATCGGGGCCCTCCGCGAAGCCCTGGTGAGCGCCATGCTCGAGCGCCAGGCCTTCGAGGAGCGCTTCCAGGCCGACGTCCTCCTCGGCGACCTCACGTGGGAGACGAGCTACGGCCTGCCCGGCGAGGGCCTCCCGCCCCGGATCCGCGCCGACATCACCCTCGACTGGCCCACCTGGGCCCAGAGCGCCTACCGGTCCTGGTTCATCGGCGAGGACTACGACGAGGGCCCCCACATCGAGGTCGAGATCGTGCTGCGCATCCAGCGCCTCGCCAGCGAGCCCGACCTGCGGGCGGTCCTCGACGCGCTGCCCGAGAGCAGCCCGCCCATCGGCGACGAGCGCCTCGAGCGCTCCAGCCCGACCGTCGAGATCGTCTACGACCGCGACCTCGAGCACCCGCAGTACGCCCTCGAGGTCTCCTACGACGGCTCCTACGAGCTCGGCGAGGCGGCCCTGAGCGACGGCTCGATCCTCGACGACCACTTCAAGGACATGGGCGGCTGGATCGCCTCGATGCTCGTGCGCATCGGCGACGTGAAGCTCTCGTACCTGCCCCCGGACATCGAGGACGACGAGCCCTAGGCCCGGCCGGCGCGGGCGGCCCGGACCACCCGGGCTACGGTGCGGCCCGCAGCCGACACCGGGGGGACCGACGATGGCCAGCACCGACGACCGCAGCGCCGAGGCCCGCGCCGCCTACGACCGCTACGTGGCCGAGCGCAGTCGCGTCGAGCGGGGCGAGCGCACGTGGGGCTCGCTGGCCGAGGAGTTCTTCACCGACGACGTGGTCTTCATCGACCCGGCGTGGGGCCGCTCCGAGGGCCGGGAGGCGGTCGTGCGGTTCATGGACGAGTCGATGCTCGGCCTCGAGGACTGGACCTTCCCCGAGGAGTGGACGATGGTCGACGGCGACCGGGTCGTGAGCTTCTGGTGGAACCGCCTCCCCGGCACCGACGCGAACGGCCGCCCCTACCAGGCCCCGGGCGTGTCGATCATGCGCTACGCCGGCGACGGCCGCTTCGACCACGAGCTCGACATCCTCAACATGGCCGAGGTCATGGAGATCCTCACCAACAGCGGCTGGCAGCCCCAGGGCCCGATGAACCTGCCCCCGAAGGAGCCGATCCGCCACACCGACCCGCCCGCACGCTGAGCGCTCGGCTCGCCGCTACAGACCGCCGGGGCGGGGCGGGAGGTCCTGGAACTGCGGCAGGCGCTTCTCGGACTTCGCCGCGAAGCACTCGAGCATGTCGGTGGGCTGGAACATGCCCGTCTGCCAGGTGGCGATGAAGTCCAGCGAGTCCGCCACCGAGTGGTCGCGGGTGAAGTTGACCGACTCCTTGGTGCCCCAGATGGCGAGCGGGGACTTGCTGGCGATCTCGGCGGCGATCTCCATCACACCGGCGAGCAGGTCGTCGTGGGTGGCGAACACCTGGTTGACCAGCCCCACCTCGACGGCCCGTTCGGCCGGCAGGCGCCGGCCCGTGTAGGCGAGCTCGCGGGCGACGCCCTCGGGGATGATCTTGGGCAGGCGCTGGAGCGTGCCGACGTCGGCGGTCATGCCGATGTTGATCTCCTGGATGCAGAAGAAGGCGTCGGCGGTGGCGTAGCGGCAGTCCGCCGCGGTGACCATGTCGACCGCACCCCCGATGCAGCCGCCCTGGATGGCGGCGAGCACCGGCATGCGGGCCTGCTCGAGGCAGGTGAAGGTGTCCTGGAGCACGCGCACGCCCTGGCGCAGGCTCGCCCGCTGGCGGCCGACCTCGACCGGCTCGCCGTCGACCGCACTGCCCCCGCCGAGCACGCCGCCGCCGCCCGTGAACACGCTCAGATCCATGCCGGCACTGAAGTGCTTGCCGGTCGAGGACAGCACGATCACACGCGCCGAGCCCTCGGCGTCGATGCGGTTGACGATCTCGGGCAGCTCCCGCCAGAAGGCGGGGGTCATGGTGTTGAGCTCGTCAGCCCGGTTGAGGCGCAGGTGCGCCACCTTGTCGGCGATCTCGACGTCGAAGCACTCGTAACCCATGCGCCCGACGCTACCCCCACCAGGAATTCCTGTTGAGAAACCCCCGAAACGGGGGTTTCTCACCACGATTTCCGCCGTTCCGGGCGGGTCAGTCCAGGGTCCCTGCGAGCTCGGCGAGGGAGGTCTCGGGGCGGGCACCGTAGTGGCTGATGACCTCGCCGGCGGCGAGGGCGGCGAGGCGGCCACAGCGCTCGAGGTCCTGGCCGGTGGTGAGGCCGTGGAGGAAGCCGGCGGCGTAGAGGTCGCCGGCGCCCGTGGTGTCGACCACGCCGCCGTGGGGGTGGATCGGGATCACGTGCTCCTCGTCGGCGGTGACGATGACCGAGCCCTTCTCGCTGCGGGTCAAGCAGGCGATCTCGCAGTGGCCCCGCACCTGGTCGCGGGCGGCCTCCCACGAGTCGACCTGGTAGAGCGAGGTGATCTCGGCCTCGTTGGCGAAGAGCACGTCGACCCGCTCCTGCACGAGGGCCAGGAACTCGTCGCGGTAGCGGTCCACGCAGAACGAGTCGGAGAGGCTGAGGGCGACGCGGTTGCCGGCGGCCCGGGCGTGGTCCATGGCCTTGACGATGGCGTCCTTGGCCGACGGCACGTCCCACAGGTAGCCCTCGGCGAGCACGACCTTGCCGCGGGCCACCAGGGCCTCGTCGACGTCGTCGGGGCCGAGCAGGCCGGCGGTGCCGAGGAAGGTCGACAGGGTGCGCTCGGCGTCGGGCGTGACCGCGATGAGGCAGCGGGCGGTCGACGGGCCCTCGGTCGCCGGAGCAGCGTCGAAGGCGATCCCGAGCGAGCGGATGTCGTGGGTGAAGATGTCGCCGAGCTGGTCGTCGCGGACCTTGCCCACGAAGCCGCCGCTCCCGCCGAACGAGGCCACGCCGGCGATGGTGTTGGCCACCGAGCCGCCCGAGCTCTCCTCCGCGGGCGGCATCGCCGCGTACAGGACCTGGGCCCGGTCGGCGTCGATGAGGCCCATGGCCCCCTTGACCAGGTCGTGCTCGGCGAGGAAGGCCTCGTCGACCGGGCTGATGACGTCGACGATGGCGTTGCCGATGCCGACCACGTCGAGATCGGCGGTGGTGTTGGTCGAGTTCTCGGTCACGAGGCGCAGAGGTTAGTGACGACCCCTTCGCCACCCGGCATCCATCGCCGCGCGCCCGCGGGCGCACCCCCTAGCCTGCGCTGATGGACCCCTACCGGCTGCCTCGCACGGTGGTGCCCTCGCACTACGACCTCACCCTCGTGCCCGACCTCGGCGCCGCCACCTTCACCGGCACCGTGGCCATCACCGTGGACGTGGCCGACGAGGTCGACGAGGTCGTGCTCAACGCCCTCGAGTTGACGGTGTCCGAGGCGTGGCTCGAGAACGCCGAGGGCATCCGCCGCAACGCCTCGGTCACCCTCGACGAGGGGTCCGAGCGGGCCACGCTGCGCCTCGAGGAGCCCGCCGCCGCGGGCGCCTGGGTCGTGCACCTCGCCTTCGCCGGGATCCTGAACGACAAGCTCACCGGCTTCTACCGCAGCACCTTCACCGACGACGAGGGCGTCGAGCGGGTGATCGCCACCACCCAGTTCGAGGCCACCTCGGCCCGCCGGGCCTTCCCCTGCTGGGACGAGCCCGAGCTGAAGGCCAGCTACGGGGTCACCCTGGTGGTGGAGGACGGCCTCACCGCCATCTCCAACGCCGCCGAGGTCGAGCGCCACGACACCGGCGACGGCCGGGTCGCCGTCACCTTCGCGGACACCATGGTGATGTCCACCTACCTGGTGGCGTTCATCGTCGGCCCCCTCGAGGTCACCGACGCGGTCGACGCCGGCGGCACGCCGCTGCGGGTCGTGCACCCGCCGGGCAAGGGCCACCTCACCGCCTTCGCCCTCGAGGTCGGGGCCTTCGCCCTCGCCTTCTTCGAGGACTACTACGGGATCCGCTACCCCGGCGACAAGCTCGACCTGGTCGCCGTCCCCGACTTCGCCTTCGGGGCCATGGAGAACCTCGGCTGCGTGACCTTCCGGGAGGTGCTGCTGCTGGTCGACCCCGACACCGTGACCCAGCCCGAGCTGCAACGGGTGGTGGACGTCATCGCCCACGAACTCGCCCACATGTGGTTCGGCGACCTCGTGACCATGAAGTGGTGGAACGGCATCTGGCTGAACGAGGCCTTCGCCACCTTCATGGAGATGCTCTGCACCGACGCCTTCCGCCCCGAGTGGGACCGCTGGTCGGACTTCGGGCTGTCGCGCACCGCCGCCTTCGACGTCGACTCGCTCGGCGCCACCCGGCCCATCGAGTTCGAGGTGGTGTCGCCGGCGGACTCCGAGGGCATGTTCGACGTGCTCACCTACGAGAAGGGCGCGGCGGTGGTGCGCATGCTCGAGCAGTGGCTCGGCGCCGACGCCTTTCGCGAGGGCATCCGCGGCTACCTCGCCGCCCACGCCTACGGGAACACCGAGACGACCGACCTGTGGGACGCCATCGAGGCCGCCAACCCCGGCGCGCCCGTCCGCAAGGTGATGGACACCTGGATCTTCCAGGGCGGCTACCCGCTCGTGTCGGTCGCCCGCACCGAGGAGGGCGTGCGGCTGCGCCAGGAGCGCTTCGCCTACGAGGGCGGCACCGAGGCGGCACCGGCGAGCTGGGCGGTCCCGCTCGTGGTCGCCTCCGGCGCGGCGACCGAGGAGGCCGGTGGTGACGTCGGGGTCAGCGGGCGCCGGCTCGAGAAGGCCCTGCTCGACGGCGCCGGCCTCGAGCTCGCCCTCCCGGGCGCCGACTGGGTGCAGGCCAACGCGGGCGGCAGCGGCTTCTACCGGGTGGACTACGACGCCGAGCTGCGGGCGGCCCTCGTGGCCCGGGCCCAGGACGTGCTCTCGCCCATCGAGCGCTACGGCCTCGTGGACGACACGTGGGCCTCGGTGCTGGCCGGCCGCACGACCACGCCCGAGGTGTGCGAGCTCCTCCAGGGCTTCGCCGACGAGACCGACCTCGCCGTCTGGCAGCGGATCGTGGCGGCGCTCGACGGCCTCGACCGCCTCCTCGACGGGGCACCCCGGGAGCGCTTCCAGGCGTTCGCCCGCGACCTCGTCGGGCCCGCACTCGACCGGGTCGGCCAGACCGGCATGCCCGGCGAGGCCGACCGGGTCCGCGAGCTGCGCGCCACCCTCGTCCTCGCGCTGGGCACCACCGGCGCCGACCCCGCCACGCGCGGGCGGGCGCGCGAGGTCCTCGCCGCCCACGGCGCCGACCCGGCCGCCGCCGACCCGAGCCTCACCGCGGCCGCCGTCAGCGTGATCGCCGCCACCGGCACCGCCGAGGACCATGCCGACTTCCGCGCCCGCCAGGCCGCCGCGACCAACCCGCAGGACGAGCAGCGCTACCTGCGGGCGCTCGCGGACTTCAACGACCCGGGGGTCTTTGCCGACACCATGGCCATGACCCTCACCGACCAGGTCCGCAGCCAGGACGCGCCGTTCGTCCTGCGCAAGGGCCTGATCAACCGCGAGCGGGGCGCCGACGCGTGGGCCTTCGTCGAGGACCACTGGGACGACATCGGAGGGCGCCTGCCCTCCAACAGCATCTCCCGGCTGCTCGAGGGCGTCCGCTGGCTGAACGACCCCGAGCTCGCCGCCCGCGTCACCGCCTTCCTGGAGGCGCACCCCGTTCCGCAAGGGGCCAAGACCATCGCCCAGCACCTGGAGCGCCTCCAGGTGAACGTCACGCTCCGCCGCCGCGAGTCCGCTCGCCTGGCCGAGCACTTCGGCGGCTGAGGTGGGCCAACGACCCCGAGCGGTGCGGCTGGGCGTCTTCGCGGTCGACGACGCGACGGTGCAGATCGCCTGGGGGAAGCTCGGCCCGGGGCGGATCGAGGTCTCGGTCGGCGACGACACCGTCGAGCTCCACACCGACGGCGGCCCGGGCGTGCTCTCGTTCCGGGGCCTCGAGCCCGACCGACCGGGCGCGGTCGAGCTGCGCGGCCCCGGCGTCCCGGGCGGCCACCAGACCCTCCCCTTCCGCACGTTGCCCGCCCTGCCCGGCCCGGAGCTGTTCCGCTTCGCCACGGTGAACGACATCCACCTCGGCTGTCGGGTCTACGGCATGCTCCACACCATGCGGGAGAAGCCGCAGCCCGAGGAGCCCTACACCGTGCGCATGGCCCGGGCCGCCTTCGCCGAAGCCGCGGCGTGGGGCGCCCAGCGCCTGATCGCCAAGGGCGACGTCACCCACCACGGTGAGATCCACAACTGGCAGCGCTTCCGCGACCTGCTCGACGAGGCCGGCCTGGTGGGCGAGGCCATCCCGGGCAACCACGACGTCGAGCCCCGGCGCGAGATCGACCCCAACGACGCCCTGGAGAAGATCGGCCTCACCCCGATCCCCGAGGGCGTGCGCTCGATCGACGTGCCCGGGCTGCGCATCGTCCTGCTCGACTCCACCCGGCTCGGCGTGCGCCGCGGACACGTCGACCACCTGCACGAGGGGGTCCGGGAGGCCGTGGCCGGCGCCGACGGCCCCGTGTGGATGGGCCTGCACCACCACTTCGAGCCCCTGTGGTTCTCCTACTTCTACCCGCCGGGTGTCCGGGGCCGGCACACGTCCCGGTTCCTCGCCGAGATCGCCGCCGCCAACCCCAACGTCTTCCTGAGCAGCGGCCACACCCACCGCAACCGGCGCCGCGACGTCGGCTCGCTCGTGCTCACCGAGGTCGGCTCACCCCAGGACTACCCGGGGACGTGGGGCTCCTACGTCGTCCACGAGGCCGGGATCCGCCAGGTCACGTGGCGCACCGAGGACCCGTCGACCACGCCGTGGATCGAGTACTCACGGCGGGCGGCCGGGACGATGTGGGGCCGCTGGTCACCAGGGCGCCTGCGCGACCGCTGCTTCGAGCACCGCTGGGTCTGAGCGGCCCTACTGGCAGCGGGCGGGCAGGGTCGCTCGCACCTGCCCCGAGTTCGGTGCCACCCGGAGGCAGGAGGAGTCGACGGCCTCGAAGTCGTCGCCCGTGAGCCGGCCCAGCGCGTGCAGGGCGTCGTTGTCCCAGTTCCCGTTGGGGGCGCCGCTCAGGTACCAGGGCGAGCCGTTGTCGGCCAGGATCATCCCGTGCACCTTGAGGGCCTGGAGCACGGCCCGGGCCTCGGGGCTGAACCCGCTGATGTCGACGTCGGCCTTCAGGCGGAACCACGTGCCCATGGGCGGCAGGTCGGCGTCGCTCCGGTCGGAGGCCTGGTGGCGGGCGGGCCACACGTAGGTGTTGCGGGTGACCGGGGCGGTGAAGCGGATGGCGTGGTCGATGGCACCCCGACGGGCCTCGTTGTAGCGGACCAGGCCGGGCAAGATCGGGAGTCCGGCCGCATCCGCGGAGGTCCACCCCGCCGGGCGCAGGGCGTTGCTCGTGAGGTCGTAGATCGCACCGGAGCCCGCCCGCCAGCGACGGCGACCTCCGGCCCGGTGGGCGTCGTAGAGCTCGTAGAGGCGGCAGGCCTCGGTGTCCACCGCGAGGATGTGGCGGTCACCGTCGCCGTCGGGCCCGCCCTCGATCTTCGGGTTGACCCGCACCGGGTAGGGGCCGGGGTCGCTCTCGTCGGCGTAGCGGAAGGTCACGCGGACCCGGCGGGTCGCCGAGTCCTCCCGCATGTACGGGATGCCGATCGGCCCGCCGTCCCAGAGCCCGCTGCCGAAGTCGGCCTTCAGGCCGGCGTTGCGCCCGATGCTGTCGACGTAGGCGTCCGACTGCGGGAGGACCGGCAGGTCGGACACGTCGGCGTGCCAGTAGTTGTCCGCCGGGAACACCGGGCACGCCGAGAGCGGCGGGGCGGCGCCGGCCGGCGTGACGAGCTCGGCGGCCACGAGGGCGGCCAGCGCCGCGGCGGCGACGAGCAGGCGGGCGAGCGACCGGGACCGCATGGCTCCCAGTATCGACCCCGCCGCCAGCCCCCTTGACGCCACCCTGCCGCGCCGCACCCCCGCACTCACCATGCTGGGACCACACACAAGGCGTGCGTGACCCAACCGTGGTCCCAGAACGCCAGGGGCGGGCGTCAGGTGGTCAGGGAGAGGACGATCCCGATCTGGCCGAGGTGGTAGGTGACGATGATGAACAGCTCCATCCAGGCGTACGGCTTCACGAAGCGGCTCCACCCGATGCAGGCGTCGGAGGCGAAGAAGAGCAGCGAGCCGGCGATCGCGAGTGGCAGGGTCGTGCCGAACGCGCACGCCACCATCACCGAGATCACGCCCATGTAGACGGACACGGGCACGGCCAGCGCCGGCTCGTCCCCCGCCCTCACTGCGGCCACGATGCGCCGCCCGATGACGGCCATGGCGAGCACGACGACCACGACGCCGGCCACGAGCGCCACCCCCGTGAGGCCGAGCAGCACCAGGCCGACGACGTAGGCCAGGTGGCCGACCAGGAACGAGGCCAGGCCGAACACGAACCACCGCTTGTCGTCGGGGAGCATCAAGAAGACGTCGCCCGCCATCCCGAACACGAGGGCCACCACGAACGCCGCGCGAGCGCCGGCGTCGGTCGGGTCGAGGGCCAGGGCGACGCCGATCAGCGCCACCATGGTCAACGGCTTGAAGACGTACTCCATCGGCTTCGAGCCGATGCCCTTGGCCAGCCAGTCGAGGGCGGCGATGACCAGGGTCAGGGCCAGCAGGGCCCAGGCGAGGGAGGTCATGTCAGGGCTCGCTCCTCGCCAGCTCGACCGCGTCGGCGTAGTCCATGCCCTCGACGAGGCGCTGGCGCCACTGGATGATGTGGCGGGGCCGGTTCCAGCCCAGGGCGCCGACGAGGCGGCCGCTGCGGCCGTAGAGGGCGACGAAGCGCCGCTCGGCCACGTCCCCGGCGACGACCTGCACCTCGTCGTCCGGGCCCGAGCGGCCGGCGAGCTGGATCTTGCGGTCGTAGAGGTCGGACCAGAACCACGGCACCGGCTCGTAGGGCAGGGCGGACTCGCCGCTCGCCGCCAGGAGTCGGGCCGCCGCCGCCTGGGCCATCTCGATGGCGTTGTCCCAGTGCTCCACGCGCATGACCTCGCCCCCGAAGCGGGCGTTGGGCCAGCGGGCCACGTCGCCGGCGGCGACCACGCCGGGGGCGGCGAGGGTGGTGGCGTCGCACACCACCCCGTTCTCAAGGGTGAGCCCGGAGCCCTCCAGCCACTCGGTGTTCGGTATGACCCCGATGCCGACCACGACGACCTCGGCGTCGACGGTGGTGCCGTCGGCGAGGCGGACGCCGGTGACCCGGCCGGCGCCGTCGTCGGCGAAGCCGTCGACCCCGACGCCGAGCCGCAGGTCCACCTCGTGGTCGCGGTGCAGGTCGGCCACGAGGGCGCCCATCTCCGCGCCCAGCGCGCGCTCGAGGGGCACCGGCAGCGCCTCGATGACCGTGACGTCGAGGCCCCGGGCCCGGCAGGAGGTGGCGACCTCCGAGCCGATGAAGCCCGCCCCGATGACCGCGACCCGCGACGGCCCGCGCTCGAGGTCGGCCCGCAGGGCCACGGCGTCGTCGAGGGTGCGCAGCACGTGCACGCCGGCGAGGCCGTCGCCGCCGATGGTGCGGGGCCGACAGCCCGTGGCGATCACCAGCCCGTCGAACCCGAGGCGATCGCCGTCGTCGAGCGCGACCTCCCGGGCCCCGAGGTCGAGGCCGACGGCGCGGGCGCCGAGGCGCCAGTCGAAGGGGTCGCCGCCGTCGTCGGCCGGCGCGGCCGAGGGCAGGACGATGCGGTCGACGTCCCAGTCCCCCGTCAGGATCTGCTTCGACAGCGGGGGCCGGTCGTACGGCTGGTGGGTCTCCTCACCGACGAGGGTGAGGGCACCGTCGTAGCCCTGGGCGCGCAGCGCCTCCGCAGCGCGGAACCCGGCCAGGGACGCGCCGACGACGACGATGCGCTCCATCACGATGTCCGTTCCCGTGGGTCAGGGCGGGGCGTCGGCGCCGGCCGCCGGCGGATCGGGCTCAGTCCTCCGCGATCGAGATCGCCTGCTTGGGGCAGCGGCGGACCGCCTCCTCCAGCTTCGGGCGCACGTCCTCGGGCGGGTTCTCGTCGAGCACGTAGAGGAAGTCGTCGTCCCGGACCTCGAAGACCTCGGGGAGGATCCCCATGCACACGGCGTTGCTCTCACACAGATCGAAGTCGACGACGACTCGCATGTTGGTGTCCCTCCTGCAGGGCTCGAACGGCTGGCCCCATCATGCCCCACTACCGTCACCCCCATGGACACGCTGCGGACCCCGGACGACCGCTTCGAGGGCCTGCCCGACTGGCCGTACGCGCCGAACTACGTCGAGATCGACACGAGCGCCGGCGACGGGCCCGGCGAGCCGCTCCGCGTCCACTACGTGGACGAGGGGCCGAGCGACGCCGACCCGATCCTGTGCCTGCACGGCGAGCCGTCCTGGAGCTACCTGTACCGGCACATGATCCCGGCGCTCACCGCGGCCGGGCACCGGGTCGTGGCGCCCGACCTGGTCGGCTTCGGACGCTCCGACAAGCTCACGGACCGCACCGAGTACACCTACAACCGCCACGTCGCCTGGCTCCGCGACACCGTCGAGCGCCTCGACCTGCGCGACATCACCCTGGTCTGCCAGGACTGGGGCGGACTGCTCGGCCTGCGGGTCGTCGCCGAGGTGCCCCACCGCTTCGCCCGCGTGGTCGCGGCGAACACCTCCCTGCCCACCGGGGACCACGCGCTGAGCGACGCGTTCCTGGCGTGGCAGCGCTTCTCCCAGGAGACGCCGACGTTCGCCGTCGGCAAGATCGTGGACAGCGGGTGCGCCACCGATCTCGCCCCCGAGGTGGTCGCCGCCTACGACGCGCCCTTCCCCGACGAGTCCTACAAGGAGGCCGCCCGCCAGTTCCCGCTGCTGGCGCCCTCGACCCCCGACGACCCCGCCGCCGAGGCCAACCGGGCCGCCTGGGACGTGCTGGCCGGCTGGGACAAGCCGTTCCTCTGCGCCTTCAGCGACGGCGACCCGGTCACCGCCGGCTCGGACCGCAAGATGCGCCGGCTCATCCCCGGCTGCGAGGGCCAGCCCCACACCACCGTCGAGGGCGCCGGCCACTTCCTCCAGGAGGACAAGGGCCCCGAGTTCGCGGCGGTGGTCGTCGACTGGCTGGCCGGCCTCGGCGCCTGACGCCCGGCCCGGCGCTCAGACCTGGGTGGCGGCGGGGCCGCCGGCGTCGACCCGCCAGGTGGACGCGGTCTCGATGCCGCTCTCGGGGTCGCGCACGTCGTCGAGGATGCGGAAGTCGGCGGTGACGTCGTCCGGGGTGACGGTCACCAGCAGGTAGCCGTGGCCGTCGAGCTGCTCGTGGAGCTGCGGCGTGCGGGCGTCGACCGGCTGGCTGAACAGCACCGAGGAGATGGGCGGGGCCATGAACTCGGTGGCGACCAGCGTGCTGTCCGTGTCGAAGGGCGTCTCGTTGACGTCGAGGACCATGCCCTGGTGGTAGTCGCCCGAGATCACGACCGGGTTGTCCACGGTGGCGAGCAGGTCGATCACCTGCTGGCGGGCCTGGGGGTAGCCGTCCCACAGGTCGAGGAAATACTCGGGCTCGTCGGTGCCGACGTCGATGCCGGCGAGCGCCACCGGGGTGCCGAGCAGGTTCCACGTGACGCCACCCTGGTCGGCGGTGTCGGCGAGCCAGGTCTCCTGCTCCTCGCCGAGACGGGTGCGGGGCTCGTCGACCTCGGCGCAGTTGCCGTCGTCGTAGGGCACGGTCTCGCCCCGGCACGGGGGCACGTCGGCGTACTGGCGCTCGTCGAGCAGGTAGAGCCGGGCCAGGTCGCCGAAGGTGACGTCGTGGTAGACGACGAGGTCGGGCCCCTCGGGCGGGTCGAGGCGGACGGGCAGGTTCTCCCACCACGCCTGGTAGGCGGCGGCCCGCAGGCGACGGACCTCGGCCGCCGGCGCGCCGCTGGGCAGCGTGTCGCCCATGTAGTTGTCGGACACCTCGTGGTCGTCCCAGGTGAGGGTGAACGGGGCCGAGGCGTGGGCGGCCTGGAGGTCGGGGTCGACCTTGTAGGACGCGTACCGCAGCCGGTACTCCTCGAGCGTCGTCGGCGTCCGGGCCGGGGCGCTCGAGCGGTCGCCGCCCGGCCCGGGCAGCGCCGGCAGCTCGTAGATGTAGTCACCGAGGTGCACGACGAGGTCGACCTGGTCGTCGGCGATGTAGCGGTAGGCGGCGTAGTAGCCGGCCTCGAAGTGCTGGCAGTTGGCGATGGCCAGGCGCACCTGCTCGGGCGACGAGTCCGCCGCCGGCAGGGTGCGGGTGCGGCCCGCCGGACTGGTGAAGTCGCCGACGCGGAACCGGTAGAAGTAGTCAGTCGCCGGCGCCAGGCCGGAGGCGTCCACGTGCACCGAGTGGCCGAGGTCGGGCTCGGCGGTGGCGGTGCCGCTGCCCACGAGCTGCTCGAAGGCGTCGTCGAGGGCGATGTCCCACGCCACGTCGATCGGCTCGGGCGGCACCCCGCCGCCGCCGTCGCTCGCCAGCGGGTCGGGCGCGAGGCGGGTCCAGAGGATCACGGAGTCGGGCAGCGGGTCACCGGAGGCGATGCCCAGGGTGAAGGGGTCGGCGTCGAGGCCGGCGCCGTCGGGCGCGGCGACCGCCGTCACGGTGGTCGCGGTGGCGCCGCCGGTGGTGGCCGTCGAGCCGCCGCCGTCGTCCGAGCCACCGCTGCCACCGCAGGCGCTGAGGGCCGCCACCGACGCCGCCCCCAGGAGGAACGTCCGCCGTGTGACGCCCGGGACCAGGTTCAGGTTCCGCCGGGGTTCAGGCCCCGTTCCCCGCTCGTTCACCCGGCGATTGTGGCACGGCGCGGCACGGGCGCCGGGTTGCCCCGGCGCCCGTGCGGACGATGCGAGTGACGAGCCCCGTCAGGTGGGCTTGTTCGAGGACACGACCCACATGGCGAAGAACTGCGAGCCGCCGCCGTAGGCGTGACCCAAGGCCGTGCGGGCGCCGTCGATCTGGTGCTCGCCGGCCTGGCCCCGCACCTGCATGGCCGACTCCGCGAAGCGGAGCATGCCGGAGGCACCGATGGGGTTGGTGGAGAGCACGCCGCCGGAGGCGTTGACGGGCAGGTCGCCGTCCATGGCGGTGACCCCGTCCTCGGTGAGCTTCCAGCCCTCCCCCTGGGCCGCGAAGCCCAGGTTCTCGAGCCACATGGGCTCGTACCACGAGAACGGCACGTACATCTCGACCACGTCGATCTCGGCGCGGCGGTCCTTGATGCCCGCCTGGGCGAACACGTCGTCGGCGCACTGCTGGCCGGCGAGGGGGTTCACCGCGTCGCGGCCGGCGAACATCGTCGGCTCCGAGCGCATGGCCGTGCCCAGGATCCAGGCGGCGTTGCCGTTGGCGTCGCCACCCGCCTCGTTCGAGATCACCAGCGCGGCGGCGCCGTCCGACGAGGGGCACGTCTCCGAGTACCGGATCGGGTCCCAGAGCATGATCGACTCCTCGATCTTCTCGAAGGTCACGTCGTGCTCGTGGAGGTGGGCGTACGGGTTCTTGAGGGCGTTCTGGCGGTCCTTCAGGGCCACCAGGCAGCCGATGTGGGGCGGCGCCCCCGACCGGTGCATGTAGGCCCGGATGTGGGGGGCGAAGAAGCCGCCGGCGCCCGCCACCAGCGGCGGCGAGAACGGCATCGGCAGCGACAGGGCCCACATGGCCTCGCTCTCGGACTGCTTCTCGAAGGCGACGGTGAGCACCCGCTCGTGGATGCCCGCCTGCACGAGGCTGGCGGCCACGATGGCGGTGGAGCCGCCCACCGAGCCCGCAGTGTGGACCCGCAGGAGCGGCTTGCCCACCGCGCCGAGGGCGTCGGCGAGGTACAGCTCGGGCATCATCACGCCCTCGAAGAAGTCGGGGGCCTTGCCCACGACCACGGCGTCGATGTCGTCCCAGGTCATCTGGGCGTCCTCGAGGGCCCGCATCGCGGCCTCCCGGACGAGGCCGGCGATGGAGACGTCCCCGCGGGTGGCGGTGTGGTTCGTCTGACCGATGCCGACGACGGCGGCGAGCTGCTTGGCCATCAACCCTCTCCCTCCAGGACGCAGACCAGGTTCTGTTGCAGGCACGGGCCCGAGGTGGCGTGGGCCACGGCCCGGTCGCCCTCGCCCCGCGAGATGCGCTCGGCGGCCTCGCCGAGGCGGATCAGGCCGGCGGCCATGATCGGGTTGGCCGCCAGGGGCCCGCCCGACGGGTTGATGGCGACGTCGTCACCGAGGCCCAGGGCCTCGGCCACGATCAGCTCCTGGTGGGTGAACGGGGCGTGCAGCTCGGCGAAGTCGACCTTGCCGCCGGCCACGCCGGCCTTCTCCCCCGCCAGCGTCGTCGACGCCGAGACGGTGAGGTCGCGGACGCCGAGGGCGTGGGCCTCGACGCGGTGGTCGAGGCCCCGGATCCACGCCGGGCGGTCGCTCAGCTCACGGGCCAGGTCGCCGGCCGCGAGGATCACGGCGGCGGCGCCGTCGGTGATCGGCGGGCAGTCGTGCTTGCGCAGCGGGTTGGCCAGGTACGGCTCGGCGAGGATCTCCTCGACGGTGTAGTCGCCGGCCAGCTGGGCCTTCGGGTTCGACTTGGCGTTGGCCCGGTTGCGCACCGCCACCTCGGCCAGGTCGGCCTCGGTGGCCTTGCCCGAGTCGAGCAGGGCCCGGGCCTGGAGGCCGGCGATGCTCACCGCGTCCGGCCACAGCGGGGCGACCGAGTACGGCTCGAGCTGGGTCGTGAGCACCTTGGGCAGGTCGCCGGGCGACGACTTGCCGTAGCTGTAGATCAGGGCCGAGTCGATCTCACCGATCTGGAGCTTCACCCAGGCCTCGTAGAGCGCCCAGGCGCCGTCGGCCTCGACGTGGCTCTCGACGATGGGCGGCCACGGGCCGATGGCGTCGAGGATGGTGACGAACGAGAAGGCCTGGCCGGCGAGGAAGTCGGTGCTGCCGGAGCAGGTGAACCCGACCGTGTTGGCGCTGAGGCCGGTGCGCTCCCAGAGCTCACCGACCACCGGCATCATCATCTCGATCTCGTTGAAGCCCTCGATCCGCCGCTCGTGCTTCGACTGGGCGAAGGCGACGATCGCTACGTCCCGCATCACATCTGCCCTTCGTAGGTCGAGGGGTCGGCGTCGGGCTCACCCGTCGGCCGCCACCACTTGATGTTCTCGAGGCTGGTCTCGAGCTCGTCGTCGTCCTTCCAGACCGCCTCCACCCGCAGGCCCATGCGGACGTCGTGGGCGGGCATCTCCTGGATGAGCCCGAACAGCGGCAGGTCGGCCCCGTCCACGAGCACGTTGGCGCTCACGTACGGGATCTCCATCTGCTGGCCGTGGAACGGCACGTTCACCACGCAGAACGTGGTCACGGTGCCCGTGTGGGGCAGCTCGACCTCGTCGGTGGTGGGCACGCCGTCGGTCGGGCAGGCGCCGCGCGGCGGCAGGTAGACCTTGCCGCACTTCGGGCAGCGCTGGCCCATGAGCTTCTTCTCCTTGACCGCCCGGAGGAAGCGGGAGGACGCGGCGCCGGCGGTGTACTCGTAGTCGAGGCGCAGCGGCGTCTTGGTGCTCTTGACGGGCTCGACGTCCGCGAGCGCGGGGATGGTCGTGAGATCGATCGCCATGTCAGTCAGCCTCCGGGACGAAGCAGGCCAGGTCGGTGATGTGGCCCTCGTGCTCGTCCTTCCAGGTGGCGGTGACCCGCATCCCGGTGGCCATGGCCGACTCGTCGGCCTTGACCACGTGCAGGAACGGCACGTCGGCGCCGTCGAGCTTCACGAGGGCGAAGGCGAAGGGCTCGTCGAGGGGGTGGACGTCACGGGGGGTCGCCACCCACGACCAGCTCGTGACCTCGCCGCCCGGGCCCACCTCGACGAGCTCGGACAGCTCCTCGGCGGTGACCGGGTCGTACTCGACCGGTGGGACGATGACCCGGCCGTCGGCGCCCTTGACCCCCACCAGCACCTGCTCGCGCAGGCCGGTGAGGAAGGCGCTGACCGCGGGGCCCACGGTGCGGCTGAACGGGTACTCGATGACGAGCGGTGCCCGCAGGACTTCCTGTTCCATGCGTTGCTCCTGGGGTTGGGGGTGGGCCGGGTCGCTCAGAACGTGAGGACCTGGCGGACGACCTCGCCCGACTTCATGGCGGTCAGGGCCTCGTTCACCTCGGAGATGTCCATCTCGGCGGTGATCATGCCCTCGAGGTCGAGCTTGCCCGCCCGGTAGAGGCGCAGCAGGCGGTGGAAGTCGCTGCGCACGTCGGTCGAGCCGTAGTACGACCCCATGAAGACCTTCTCCGCGAAGAAGATCTCGAAGGCGTTGAACTCGACCATCTGGTCCATCTTGCCGACGCCCACCACGACGGCCTTGCCGCCGCGTCGCACGGCGTCGAACGACGCCCGCATGGTCGCCGGCAGGCCGATGGCCTCGAAGGCGTAGTCGAAGCCGTCACCGGCGGTCAGCTCGCCCTTGAGGTCCTCGAGGCCCTCGGGCTTCACCGCGTGGGTGGCGCCGAAGGTCTTGGCGGTCTCGAGCTTCGAGTCGACCATGTCGACGGCCACGATGGTGGCGGCACCGGCGATCCGGGCGCCCTGGATCACCGAGATCCCGACGCCGCCGCAGCCGAAGACCACGACCGACGAGCCCGGGGTGACCTTGGCCGTGTTGATCGCGGCGCCCACGCCGGTCATGACCGCGCAGCCCACCAGCGACGCCACCGGGAACGGGATGTCGTCGTCGATCTTGATGGCGCCCTGCCAGGGCATGATCGTCTCGCGGGCCCACGTGCCCGAGCCGGCCATGCCGAACACGCCGGTGTCGCCCCGCTGGAACTTCTGCTGGATGGCCCACTCGAACTGGAGCATCACGCACAGGTGGGGCGACTTGTGGTCCACGCACATGGTGCAGTGGCCGCAGGGCGGCGACCAGGCGACGATCACGTGGTCGCCCTCGGCCAGGTTGGTGACGCCCTCGCCGACCGCGGTGATGATGCCGGCGCCCTCGTGGCCCAGGACCACGGGGGCGGGCTGCGGCAGGCTGCCCGTCATCGCGTGCAGGTCCGAGTGGCACACGCCGGTGGCCTCGATCTGGATCTTCACCTGGCCGGGGCCGGGGTCCGCGACCTCGAGGTCGTCGACGATCTCGAGGGTCTCGTCGCCGGTGTTGTGCAGCAGTGCTCCGCGCATCGGGGAGCCTCCTTCTCAGCAGGACTGGTCGTGGGCGTTGCGGACTGTAGTGGAACGCGTTCTACTCTGGCGCGAGCGTGTCAGCCAACGAGGGGAAGAACGACGTGGCCAGTCTCGGCTTTTGGAAGATCGGTCAGGAGCAGCCGGACCGGCCGGCGCTCGTGACGCCGGACGGCACCGAGTACACGTTCGGCGAGCTGCTGGCCGAGACCAACAAGGTCACCCACGGCCTGCGGGCGATGGGGCTCACCAAGGGCGACGCCATCGCCACCGTGCTGCCCAACGACGCCGAGATGATCGAGCTGTACATGGCCTGCCTGCAGGCCGGGCTCTACATCACGCCCATCAACCACCACCTGGTGGCGGACGAGATCGCCTACATCGTCGAGGACAGCGAGGCCAAGGTCCTCGTGGGCCACGAGCGCTTCGCCGGGGAGACCGCCAAGGCGGCCGACCAGATCGACTTCCCCGCCGAGTGCCGCTTCGCCATCGGCGACATCCCCGGCTTCCGGCCCTTCTCGGAGCTCATCGAGGGCCAGCCCGACACGCTTCCCGAGGAGCGCTCGTCCGGCGCGGCCATGCACTACACGTCGGGCACCACCGGCCGCCCCAAGGGCGTGAAGCGCCCGGTGGTCGACATCGATCCCGACGTCTTCGGCGAGCTCTTCGCCGGCTTCCCCCAGATGTTCGGCATCACCCCGCTCGGCGACGGCGTCCACTGCACGGGCTCGCCGCTCTACCACACCGCCGTGCTGCACTTCACGGGCAACTCGCTGCACCTCGGCCACCGGGTGATCCTCATGGACAAGTGGACGCCCGAGGGGATGCTCGAGCTGATCGACAAGTACAAGGTCACCCACAGCCACATGGTGCCGACACAGTTCAACCGGCTGCTCGCCCTCCCCGACGACGTGAAGGCCAAGTACGACGTCTCGTCGACCCGCAACATGGTCCACGCCGCCGCCCCGTGCCCGCCCGACGTGAAGCGGGCGATGCTCGAGTGGTGGGGCCCGTCGATCTACGAGTACTACGCGGCCACCGAGGGCGGCGGCACCCTCGTCACCCCCGAGGAGTGGCTCGAGAAGCCCGGCACCGTCGGCAAGGCCTGGCCGAACTCCGAGGTCGTGATCATGGACGAGGAGGGCAACGAGCTGCCCCCGGGTGAGGTCGGCACCGTCTACATGCGCATGGGCACGGGTCAGGACTTCGAGTACAAGGACGACCCCGAGAAGACCGCCGAGAACCGCAAGAAGGGCTTCTTCACCGTCGGCGACATCGGCGTGATGGACGAGGACGGGTTCCTCTTCCTGCGGGACCGCAAGAGCCACATGATCATCTCGGGCGGCGTGAACATCTACCCCGCTGAGATCGAGAACGTCCTGCTCGGCCATCCCAAGGTCGCCGACGCCGCCGTGTTCGGCATCCCGCACCCCGACTGGGGCGAGGAGGTCAAGGCCGTGGTCGAGCTCGTCGACGGCGTGGAGCCGTCCGACGAGGTCGCCTCCGAGATCCTCACCTACTGCGGCGAGAAGCTGGCCAAGTTCAAGCTCCCCCGCAGCGTCGACTTCACCGACGAGATGCCCCGGGACCCCAACGGCAAGCTCTACAAGCGCAAGCTCCGCGACCCCTACTGGGAAGGCCACGAAGCCAAGATCTGACCGCCGGCTCCTGCCGGGCCCGTCAGGGTGTCGGGTCCGGCAGGTCGGCCGGGTAGGTGACGTCGATCTCGGTGATCGACGTCGGGAAGTCCTTCGCGTTGTTCGTGATGAACCGGTCGGCGCCGGCGAGGACCGCCGTGGCGAGGTGCACCGCGTCGACCGTGCGTAGGCGGTAGACCGCGCCGAAGTGGGTGGCGAGGCGACTGATCGGCTCGTCGACGGGGAGCAGGTGGAGGCGCACCAACAGCTCGGTGAGCGCGTCGGCCTCGGCCGCCGCCGCCTGCCTCGCCGGCCTCGTCAGGAGCTCGGGGATCAGCAGCATCGAGCCGACCCCGGCGACGCTCTCCGTACCGCCGGGAACACCGGCAGGGATCAGTGGGCGCACGCGCCGGCCGAGCGGATGGTCCTCGTTGGCCGCGTAGATGAGGACGTCGGCATCGAACGCGTCCACCTCGACCGCCTCAGTCGGCGTCCCGGCCCGCCCGGATCTCGGCGACGTGCTCGTCCGCCCACTCCGCGGTGATCACCGTCCCTGGGCTCAGGGGCCGGTGGCGCGCCTCCTCCATGCGCTGGCGCAGCCGTTCGGCCGCGGCGAGGGCGTCATCGGCACGCCGCACCCGGAGCAGGTCGGGGTGCACCACCACCGCGACCGGCCGACCGTGTCGGGTGAGCGTGACCTCCTCGCCGTGGAGCACCTGATCGAGCAGCTCCGCCCAGGTCGCCCTCGCTTCGCTCACGGTCATCATGATCGGCACATGACAATCGTACGTCGTTGTACAAAGAGGTACAAACGAGTTCCTCCCGGGCGTGTGGGCTAGAACCGGCGTCATGATCATCGTGACGGGCGCCGCCGTCCTGCGGCCCGACGACGTCGACGAGGCCATCGCCATCGCGCTCGAGCACGTGCACCGCTCGCGCACCGAGCCGGGGTGCGTGCTGCACTCGGTGCATCGAGACGTGGAGGACCCGAACCGGCTCCTCTTCCTCGAGCAGTGGGTCGACCGGGCCGCGCTCGACGCCCACTTCGCCGTGCCCGCCTCGCTCGACTTCGTGACCCGCCTCAGCGCGCTCGCCGTCGAGCCGCCGTCGATGGCGATCCACGAGACCACGGCCTGACCCGACGCACCCGTCCCCACCCGGCCGACTTCGCCGTCACTCCCGTCCGCGACGACACTGAGGACGTGGCCGACGAGGACACGGCGCCCGCCGTCGAGCAGCAGCCACCCGGGGAGGGCGCCGACGCCGGCGACCGGCCGTCGGGGCTGAAGGCCACCTACCTCCACCGGCGCGCCCAGGTGGAGGCCCTGGTCGAGCTCGCCGCCACCACGGCGTGGGCCCCCGTCGTGCTCGCCCGCGAGGCCTACCAGCGGGACCGTGACATCGGCGGCGCCGTGCTCGCCGGCGCCATCGCCTTCCGGGTCTTCGTGTGGTTGCTCGCCGCCTCGCTCGTGGCGGTGGCCGGGCTCGGCTTCGTGGCCGCCGCCGGCCAGAGCAGCAGCGAGGTCAGCACGAACCTCGGGGTCACCGCCTTCGCGGCGAGCTCGGTCTCCCAGGCCGCCAGCGACGTCCAGCGCAGCCGCTGGATCCTGCTCGGCCTGGGCCTGTGGGCGCTGTACTCCGCCAGCAAGCACGCCCTCCGCTCGATGTGGGTGACGAGCGCGCTGGTCTGGCGGGTGCCGATGACCAAGCCCCCGACCGTGGCCGGCGTGGCCGGGTACAACGCGGTGTTCCTCACCCTCGTGGCCACCACGGCCGCCGCGAGCCGCCTCCGGGACCTGCTGCCCGGCCCCGGCCTGGGCATCACGCTCGCGGTCGTGCTCGTGTTCGGCCTGCTGATGTGGGCCGGCCTGCTGGGGCTCCCCCGGCCGAACCTCCCCTACACGGCGGTGCTGCCCGGCGCCACGGTGCTGGCCCTCGGCCTCCAGGCCATGCACCTGATCTCGCTCTTCTACCTCCCGCACGCGGTCGAGAACTCGTCCGAGACCTACGGCTCGCTCGGGATCGCCGTGTCGATGCTGCTGTGGCTCTACCTCTACGGGCGCCTCGTGGTCTTCGCCGGCGTGCTCAACGCCACGCTCTGGGAGCGCTACCACGAGGCGGGCGACGCCCCCGACCTCGTGGGCGCCGGCGCCGACCCGGTCATGGCCGCCGGCCTGGCCATGCTCGGCGACCTGCGCCAGAAGGCGAAGGCCCGCCGCGACCGCAAGGCCGCCGCCCCCGCGCAGGACGAGGACGCGCCGCCGGCCTAGCCCTCGTGGGGCTCGATGAGCAGGCGGGCGGCGAGCTCGAGCTCGTCGCCGACCTTGCCGATGCCCGACCAGCCGTTGACCCAGCCGACGAGGGCGGCGTACCAGATCCACCCGAGGGCCCGGACGATGCCGGCGCGGGTGCCCTCGTCGAAGCCGTCGGCGAAGGCCCGGTCCTGGATCCGCGCCATCGTGTCGCCCACGACCTGCTGGCACTCGATGACCTTGGGGTCCGACGCCGACAGCGCCCGGATCACCGCCTCGCTGAGCCGGGGCTCACGCTCCATGGTGCGGGTGGCACGGCGCAGGATGTCGACCATGCGGTCGGCGGTGGTCGCGCCGGTGGGCGGCCGCCGGGCGATCTGGCCGTCGAGGTCCTCGACCCACTCCACCAGGGCCTCGGCGAGCACGTGGTCCTTCGAGGAGTAGTAGCGGTAGATCGTGCCGAGGGCGACGTCGCTGCGGGCGGACAGGTCGCGCATCTGCACGGCGTCGTAGCCGCCACCGGCGCCGAGGTCGATGGCCGCGGCGATGACGCGGCGCCGGCGCTCGGCCTGGCTGCGACTCAGGGCGGTGCCCGGCTCGACCGATGTCACCCGGCCGAGGCTAGGCGGTGGGCGGCACCGGTCAGGCGGGCTGCCAGCGCGACGGGTGCCGGTCGGCGGCCTGCCGGGCCTGAACCGCCCGCTCGACCCGGCGGGCGGTGAGGTCGACGACCGGAGCGGCGGGACCGTCGCCGTCATCGGTGGGACCGCCGAGCAGGATCACGCCCCGAGAGGACCGGAACTCGACCGGCTCGCTGCGGGTCACCCGCCGCAGCGCCGCCCGGCGCACGGCGTAGGGGCTGACCCACTCGGGCCCGTGGAGGAGCCGGCTGCGGTGCGGCGCCCGGTGTTCGTCGTGCGAACGAGCTGCGTGCATGCCCACGTCCTCCCCTCACGGTGTCCCCTACCCGATGCCCATCCATCGGAGTCCTGAGACGCGACGTGAGGGATCGTCACGGACCTGCAATCGACCCGCGCGCCGGCCGCGCGCGACGTGCGTGGTGCGGGCCGGCGATCAGGCGGTGTGGGCGGCGGGCTCGCCCGCGGTGCCGTCCGCGGCCGCACCCTCGTGCACCTCGGCGTCGCCACCGTCGACCACCACCGTCGCCTCGGTGACGGCCCCCTGGGCCTGGCCCTCGAGGCCGCGGAGCCAGTCGCGGCGCACCCCGTCGAGGAACCGCTCGACGCCCTCGATCACCGGGGCGGTGCGGGGCGACACGAAGATGTCGAAGGCGTGCTGCGCGCCGCGCAGCTCGGCGTAGACGACCGGCTGCTCGGAGGCCTCGCGTAACTTCTCGACGAAGAGGCGGGCGTCGGCCAGCGGGGCCAGGGTGTCCCGGTCGCCGTGGATCACGAAGAACGGCGGCGCGTCGGCCCGCACCCGGTCGATGGGCGACGCCTTGGCGAACTTCTCGGGCTCGTCGGCGAGGTAGGCCTTCATCACGTAGGGCTCGATGAGCATCGGCAGGAAGCCCTTGGTCTGGGACTCGAGCCGGTCGGTGAAGTCGTACACCCCGTAGAACGGGACCGCGGCCTGGACCGAGGTGTCGGCGTCCTCGAACCCGGGCTGGTACTCGGGGTCGTTGGCGGTCAGCGCCATCAGGGCGGTGAGGTGGCCCCCGGCGGAGCCGCCGGTCACCGCGATGAAGTCGGGGTCGATGCCGTACTCGTCGGCGTGCTCGCGGATCCACACCAGCGCCCGCTTGAGGTCGATCAGGTGCTCGGGGAAGGTCGCCGCCGGCGAGAGCCGGTAGTTGACGTTGAACCCGACCCAGCCGTTCGCGGCGAGGTGGCCGAGCAGGGGGATGCCCTGCTCGCGCTTGTCGCCGATCACCCACGCGCCGCCATGGATCTGCATGATGGCCGGGCGCATGGTGGCGCTCGCCGCCGGCTCGTCACGGGGCAGGTAGACGTCGAGCTTGAGGGTGCGGCCGCCGGCCCGCGAGTAGGTCACGTTCTTGATCGTCCGGGCCTCGGGCCGGCGGAACAGGAAGGGCACGAACACGTGGCGCTTCGGGACCCGGGGTGCGTCCGACCCCGGCGCGACGAGGTCCTCCATGGCGTCTCGCATGGTGACGGCCGCCTTGCGTCCCCGCACCACCAGCACCCACAGGCCGATCCAGGACAGGATCGTCAGGCCCAACCCGACCCAGCCCGGCCAGGAGTCGAGGGCACCGAGGCGGATGAAGACCAGGGTGGCGACGGCCTGCCACACGAGGTGGTGGCCGGCGAGCTCGATCGTCATCCACGAGGCGAAGAACGAGGGGACGAGCAGGACCCGGTTGTTGGTCGGGAGGAACGCGTTCAGGGTGAAGAGGAACCCGATCACGCTCACGATCAAGAAGAGCCACGACACGGCCCTAGTCTGCCAGCGTGCAACGGCTCTCCGGACTCGACGCCTCCTTCCTCTACCTCGAGACGCCCACGCTGCACATGCACGTGGCCATGACCGCGGTCTTCGACCCGTCGACCATGCCGGGCGGTTACTCGTTCGAGAAGGTCAAGGAGTTCATCGGCAACCGGGTCCACCTGATCCCGCCGTTCCACCAGCGCCTCGTCGAGGTGCCGTTCCGGCTCAACCACCCGCTCTGGGTGAACGACCCCGAGTTCGACCTCGACTACCACGTGCGCCGCATCGGCGCGCCGGCACCGGGCGGCCCCGAGGAGCTCGGCCGGGTGGCGGGCCAGATCGCGAGCACGCCGCTCGACCGGTCCCGCCCCCTCTGGGAGGCGTGGGTCGTCGAGGGCCTCGCCGACGACAACGTGGCCCTCGTGGCCAAGGTCCACCACTGCGGCGTCGACGGCAGCGCCGGCGCCCAGTTCATGGTCCACCTCTTCGACCTCGAGCCCGATGCCGCCGGCCCCGAAGGACCCACGCCCATCGAGCCCGAGACCATCCCCACCGACGGCGAGCTCATGGCCCACGCGGCCGCCTCCCGCATGCGCCAGCGGCTCAACATCGTGCCGCTCCTCGGCAAGACGATCTCGTCGGCGACCCAGCTCATCGCCTCGCGCAACAGCCCCGACCGGCCGTCGGGTGCCCTCCCGCTCACCGCCCCGGCCACGCCGTGGAACGGCGCGATCTCGGCCAAGCGCAACGTGGCGTTCAGCCGGGTGCCGCTCGCCGACATGAAGGCCATCAAGAACGCGGCCGACGCCACCGTGAACGACGTCGTCCTGGCCATCTGCGCCGGCACGCTGCGCCGCTACCTCGAGTCCCGCGACGCGCTCCCCGATGCACCCCTCCTCGCCGTCTGCCCCGTGGCGGTGGCGCCCGACGACAAGACCGGCCCCAGCGCGAACTCGGTGTCGGCCATGTTCACCTCGCTCGGCTCCGACATCGCCGACCCCGCCCTGCGGCTGGCGGTCATCAGCGAGAACACCAAGGGCGCCAAGGAGGACCACAACGCCATCGGCGCCGACATGCTCCAGGGTTGGACCGAGTTCGCGGCACCGAACACCTTCGCCCTCGCCGCCCGCCTCTACTCGTCGATGAACCTCGCCGACCGCCACCGGCCCATCCACAACCTCGTCATCTCGAACGTGCCCGGGCCGCCCTTCCCCCTCTACTTCGCCGGCGCCGAGCTCCAGGCCGCCTACCCCATGGGCCCGGTGATGGAGGGAGCGGGCATGAACGTCACCGTCATGAGCTACCGGGACTCGGTCGACTTCGGCTTCATGGTCTGCGACGAGCTCGTCCCCGACGTCTGGGACGTCGCGGCCTGCGTCGAGCCCTCCTTCCGCGAGCTCTACGAGGCCACCGTCGGCGCCTGAGGCCCACCCCCCGACCTCGGGGGTGCCCCATCCCTCCACGGCCCCGCGTCGATGGGCGATGATCGGCGGCGCACCACACACCGAGGGAGGACCATGCCCAGACCACACCGCCACCGCCGCGCCGCGCTCGCCCTCGCGAGCGTGCTGCTCCTGCTCGTCGCCGCATCGTGCTCGAGCGACGACGACGCCGGCGACGACGCCGCGAGCGACACCACCGCCGTGGCCGAGACCACGACCGCCGCGGCCGCCGAGCCCACGGCGTTGGGCGTCACGAGCAGCGACTACGCGTACGCGCTCGACGCCGAGACCGTCCCCGCGGGCCTGGTCACGGTCACCCAGCAGAACGACGGCGACGAGCCGCACCAGGTCACGCTGATCGCGCTCGAGGACGGCCAGACCGCGGACCAGCTCGCGGCCGACCTGGCCGAGGGCGGCGACGGCGCCACCGCGCCCGGGAACTACGCCGGCGGCCCGAACGGCGTCGAGCCGGGCGCCTCGAACGACGCCACCGTCTCGCTGGAGGAGGGCGACTACGCGCTGATCTGCTTCATCCCGGCGGCCGACGGCGAGGCGCACTTCCAGAAGGGCATGGTCGGCGAGCTGACGGTCGGGCCCGCCGAGGGCCCGGAGGCGGCGCCGCCGGAGACCGACGGCACGATCCACATGGCCGACTACACCTACGTGCTGCCCGACGACTTCACCGGCCAAGGCACGTACGAGGTGGTCAACGACGGGCCCCAGGTCCACGAGCTCACCGTCTCGACGGGGCCGGACGGCGGCGCCGGCGGCGGCCTCGCCGCGATCGCGCCCGGCGCCACCGCCTATCTCCCCCTCGAGGTGGCCGACGGGGACAGCTTCGTCTGCTTCGTGAGCGACGAGGACACCGGCGCCCCCCACTTCACCCTCGGCATGAACGTCCCCATCAGCCTCGGCGGCGGGGGCTCGGGGGGCACCACCACGACCGGCGGCTGAGGCCGACGCCACCGCACGGAACGGGCCGCCCTTGACGGGCGGCCCGTTCTCTGCCATTCTCCGAACAGTGTCAGGAGTTACGAACAGTCCTCGTATAGCTGAACGCCGTCAGGCAACGCGGGCCGAGATCCTCGCCGCGGCCTGGGACCTCGCTCACGAGGAGGGCCTCGCCGGCCTGTCGCTGCGGGCCCTCGGCGACCGGGTGGGGATGCGGGCGCAATCGCTCTACGGGTACTTCGCCTCGAAGAACGACATCTACGACGCGATGTTCGCCGACGGCTACCGGCAGCTCCTCGCCACGCTCTCGGTGCCCGCCGACGGGACGGTGGACCGAGCGTCGTTCAAGGCCGTCACCCGCGCCTTCGTCGGCTTCTGCGTCGAGGACCCGGTCCGCTACCAGCTCCTCTTCCAGCGCACCCTGCACGGCTTCGAGCCGTCGGCCCCGTCGTACGCGTTGGCGGTGGAGGTCCTCGACAGCCTCCGCCGAGCGCTGGCCGCACTGGGGGTCACCCGACCGGCCCACGTCGACCTGCAGACCGCGCTCGTGAGCGGCCTCGTCTCGCAGCAGCTGGCGAACGACCCCGGCGGCGACCGCTGGACCCAGCTGCTCGACGAGGCCCTCGACATGTACCTCGACCACGTCCTCCACGACCGACCCGACCCCGACCCCTGGAGCGCCCCGTGACCACCCCCACTGCCACCGCCGTCGACGCGGTCGCGCCCGTCGACCACCGCGAGGCGATGGCCCTCGCCGCCACGGAGTACCAGCGTTTCGGCGCACTGCTCCACGAGCTCGGCCCCGACGAGTGGACCGCCGCGACCGACTGCCCGGCCTGGGACGTCCGGGCCATGGTGGCCCACGTCGTCGGCGCCATGGCGGGCAACGCCTCGATGCGCGAGAACCTGCGCCAGCTCCGTCTCGCCCGCAAGGGCGACGGCCCGCTCGTGGACGAGCTGAGCGCGCTGCAGGTCCTCGACCGCCGCGACGCCACGCCCGCGGCGCTCGTCGCCGAGTACGACCGCCTCGCCACGCCGGCGGTGAAGGGGCGCCGCCGGGTCCCGGGGCCCGTCCGGTCGCTGGCCCGGCTCCCGGTCGAGATGCCCTACGGCACCGAGACCTGGACGCTCGGGTACCTGATCGACACCATCTACACGCGCGACGTGTGGATGCACCGGGTCGACATCGCCCGGGCCACGGGCCACGACCTCGTGCTCACCGCCGACCACGACGGGCGGCTCGTCGCCGACGTGGTGGCCGAGTGGGCCCGCCGCCACGGCCGCCCGTTCACCCTCGTCCTCGACGGCCCCGCCGGCGGCACGTTCACCGCACCCGGCGACGGCCCGGAGCCCCGCCTCGACGCGGTCGAGTTCGCCTGCATCGTCGCCGGGCGCGCCGAGGGCGACGACCTGCTCGCCACCCCGGTCGCGTTCTGACCGAGGTCCGCGGCCGGGCGGGCCGGCTCAGGCCAGCCCGGCCTCCTCGGCCCGCTTCAGCAGGCCGCGGGCGATGACGATGCGCTGGATCTCGTTGGTGCCCTCCCCGATGATCATCAGCGGGGCGTCCCGGTAGTAGCGCTCGACGGGGAACTCGGTGGTGTAGCCGTAGCCGCCGTGGACCCGGAGCGCCTCGGTCGCGATCTCGAAGGCCGACTCCGAGGCGAACAGCTTGGCCATGCCCGCCTCCACGTCGGCCCGCTCGCCCCGGTCGAACTTCTCGGCCGCGCTCTTCACCAGCAGGCGCGAGGCCTCGAGCTTGGTGGCCATGTCGGCCAGCTTGAACTGGATGGCCTGGTGCTTGGCGATGGGCACGCCGAAGGTCTCGCGCTCCTGGGCGTAGGCGAAGGCGGCGTCGTAGGCGGCCCGGCCGACGCCGACGGCCCGGGCGGCGATGTTGATGCGGCCGAGCTCGAGCGAGCTGAGGATGAAGTGCAGGCCCCGGCCGAGGCCGTCGGGGCCGCCGAGCACGTTGGCCGCCGGGATCCGGTGGTCCGTGTAGGTCATCTCCACCGTCTCGATGCCCTTGTAGCCGAGCTTGTCGATGTGGCGGCTGACGCCGATCCCCTCGAACGAGGGCCCGGGCTCCTTCTCGACGATGAAGCAGGTGATGCCCTCGGGGGTGCGGGCCGCGAGGGCGACGATGCCGGCCCGCTCGCCGTTGGTGACCCACATCTTCGTGCCGTTGACCACGTACTCGTCGCCGTCGGGCACGGCCTTGGCCCGGAGGGCCTGGGTGTCGCTGCCGGCGTCGGGCTCGCTCAGCGAGAACGCCGCCCGGACCTCCCCCGTCGCCAGGCGGGGCAGCCAGCGGGCCCGCTGCTCCTCGGTGCCGAACCGCTTGATCAGGTTCGAGGCGATCATGTGGGTGTTGAGCACGCCCGACAGGGTCATCCAGCCGTAGGCCAGCTCCTCGATGATGCGGGCGTAGGTCATGACGTCGAGGTCGAGGCCCCCGTACTCGGCCGGGATGGTGGCGCCGAACAGGCCGAACTCGCGCATCTGGGCCACGAGCGCCTCGGGGTAGGCGTCGGCGTGCTCGAGGTCGGACGCGACGGGCAGGACGTCCTTGCGCACCCACGTCCGGATGGTGCCGACGAGCTCGTCGGCGAGGTCTTGGTCTGTCGCCATGGCGGCGATCGTAGGTGCCGGAACGGGACGTGAACGCCTCCACCCCGGCTCTGCTACTGTCGCCGACGCACCCGGGGGAACGACGAACGGAAGGCGGGGATCGATGCAGCGGTTCTGGATGAGGCTGGCCGTCTGGCTGGGCAAGCACGCCGGGCTGGTGGCCCTCCTGGGCCTGCTCGTGACCCTGGTCCTCGGGTTCGGCATCACCCGGCTCGAGTTCCAGACCGGCCAGGACAGCTACTTCAACAAGAGCGACCAGGTCTACAAGGACAGCGTCGCCTACCAGGACCTGTTCGGCGGCCAGGCGATGCTCACCCTCGTCACCATGGACGAGGGCCACACGGTCGACGAGCTCTTCACCGAGGAGAACCGGGCCAAGTTCACCGACGTGGCGGAGCAGCTCCGGGCCGACGGGAGCATCGAGACGGTGATCACCCCCGTCGACGTCATGGACTTCAACGACGCCCTCGTCTCGAGCGACAGCGGCGACGTCACCCAGAGCGTGGCCGGCCAGGCGCTGCTGCGGGCCACCACCGAGGACCCGACCGAGGAGGGGCGCGCCGCGCGCCAGGCCGATGCGGTGGCCACCCTCGAGCGGATCAACGCCATCCCGCCGGACGAGCGCAACCTCGACAACCCCGAGTTCGTCGACTTCCTCCTGCGGGACAACGAGGGGGAGATCCGCCTCGCCCTGCGGTCCTTCTTCCCGGACGACACCCACGCCCAGATGGTCACCCGCCTCGTCGGCAACGCCTCGATCGACGAGGAGGGCGCCGGCGCCGACGTGACCCAGGAGGCGGCAGGCCAGCTCGAGTTCGACAACGCCTCGGTGGTCACCACCGGCGCCCCGGTGCTGCTGCAGGACATCAACGACTACCTGACCGGCGGCATGCTCACCCTGGGCGCGATCGCCGCCACGATCATGGTGATCATCCTGCTGATCTTCTTCGACGTGCGGTGGCGCCTGCTGCCGCTCGGCGTGATCATCGTCGGCCTCGTCTGGGCCTTCGGCGCCGCCGGCTTCCTCGGCATCCCCCTCACCATCGTCACCATCGCCGGCCTCCCCGTGATGATGGGCATCGGCATCGACTACGCGATCCAGATGCACGCCCGGGTGGAGGAGGAGGTCGTCATCGACCACATGCGCCACCCGATCCAGGAGACGGCGCGCAACCTGTGCCCGGCCCTCCTGGTCGTGACCTTCGACGCGGTGTTCGCCTTCTGCGCCCTGCAGTTCGCCAAGGTCCCGATGATCCGGGACTTCGGCCTGCTCCTGGCGGTCGGCATCGCGGTGATCTGCGTCTGCAGCATCATCGTGCCCCTGGCCTCGCTCGGCATCCGCGAGTTCAAGTCGCCCACCAAGGGCCGGGACTTCCGTGAGGGCCCGCTCGGCCGCCTCGTGATCTGGATGGGCTCGGTGCCCGGGTGGTTCGCCATCCCCCTCGCCATCGCCAGCATCGCCATCTTCTTCGGCGGCATGGCCGTCGAGGACGACCTGACCCTGCAGACCGACCCGATCAAGTGGGTCAACCAGGACACGCAGGTCATCCGTGACATCGACACCCTCGACCGCGAGGCGGGCAGCTCGAGCGAGCTCGGCATCTTCATCCAGAGCGACGACGTCTTCAGCGACGAGAACGTGACCTTCCTCCACGAGTTCACCCAGGAGCAGCTCGGCCAGTACCCCGACGACCTGATCACCTCGTCGAGCATGGTGGCCACGGTGAGCGACCTGCTCGTCGTGCCGGGCGCGTCCTCGGTCGCACCGACCGGCGAGGAGGTGCAGGCCGCCTACGACGTGGCACCCCCCGACATCCAGGAATCCCTCGTCTCGTCGGACGGTCAGGCCATGAACCTCATCTTCCGCACCGGCCCCAGCGCGCTCGAGGAGCGCGCCAAGGTCGTCGACGAGATCGAGGCCACGGTCGACCCGCCCGCGGGCATCCAGGCCACCCCGTCGGGCCTCGCCGTGGTGGGCGTCGGCCTGCTCAAGAACCTCGAGGCCAACCGCATCGAGCTCACCTACCTCGCGCTGCTGTTCGTCTTCCTGTTCCTCACCATCCGGATGCGCAGCGTGGTGCGGTCCCTCCTCTCCCTCGTGCCGGTGCTCATCGCCGTGGGCACCGCGTCGCTCGTGGCCTGGGTCTTCGACCTGAAGCTCAGCCCCATGACCGCGATCGGCGGACCGCTCGTCATCGCCGCCTGCACGGAGTTCACCTCGCTGATCCTGTTGCGGTTCGTGGAGGAGCGGGAGCGCGGCGCCTCGCCACGCGAGGCCGTCGACACCGCGGCCGGACGGACGGGCCGGGCCTTCATCGTGTCGGCCATGACCGCCGTCGCCGGCGTGGCGGTCATCGCCACCTCGTCGCTGCCCCTGCTGCGGGACTTCGGCATCCTCGTGGCCATGAACGTGGCCGTCGCGCTGTTCAGCGCCCTGGTGGTGCTGCCGCCGATGCTGGTCTGGGCCGACAGCCGCAAGCACGCCTGGGTCTCGAAGGGCCTGGCCAAGCCCGACCGGGTGGTCGAGTACGTCCCCACCCCGCCCCGACCCAACGACCCGGACGGCGCCCCCGCCCGCGTCTGACCTCAGCACCCCGCCGGACGCGCGACGAGGCCCCCTCCTTCGGGAGGGGGCCTCGTCGCGTCCGGGCGACCGAGCCGGCTACGGGGCCAGCGTGGTCGACGTCGTGCTCGTGGTCGTGGTGCTCGTCGACGTGGTGGTCGGCGGGAGGGTCGTCGTCGTCGGCGGCGCCGTCGTGGTCGTGGGCGCCAGCGTCGTCGAGGTCGTCGACGACGTGGTGCTGCTCGTGCTGCTCGACGACGTCGACGACGTGGAAGAGGTGGTCGTGGTCGGCGAGTCGTCGTCGCCGCCCGAGGCGAAGACCGCCACCGCGACGCCGATGAGCAGCACCAGGACCAGCACGATGGCCACGATGACCGAGGTGCGCTGGAACCAGGGCGGCTCCTCCTCGCCCCCGTCGTAGGGACCACCGGGACCACCGGGGCCGGCCGGACCGCCGCCGTCGGGCGGGAGCGGCGGCTGGGGCGGGACGTCGTAGTGCACGGCGTCGGTGCCGGCGGGCGGGGTGACCGCGCCGCCGACCTGCGTCGGGTCGACCGGCGCGGTGCCGCCGGTGGGCACGCCCCCGGGCTGGGTCGGCGGCCCGCCAGGGTCGCCGAACACGGAGTGGCCCGGCTGGGTGGGGTCGTCGCTCATGGTTGCTCCCTCGGCGTCGGCGGGGTCCGGTCGGGACGGATCGACGGTAGCCGCGGCACCCGGCGCCCGGGTCGACCCCCCGTCACGCCCCCGGTGACTAGCGTCGTGGCGGTACAAGACGACAGGGGGAGAGAACCATGGGTGATGCACGCGCGCTCGGTGCCGAGGCACTGGGGACGTTCTGGTTGGTGCTCGGGGGCTGTGGCAGCGCGGTCCTGGCCGCGAAGTTCGGGGCCGCGGACGGCCTCGACGGGATCGGGATCGGCTTGGTCGGTGTCTCGCTGGCCTTCGGCCTCACGGTGTTGACGGGGGCCTACGCCCTCGGCCACATCTCCGGGGGCCACTTCAACCCGGCGGTCACCGTCGGGCTGTGGGCGGCCAGGCGCTTCGAGGGGGCCAAGGTGCTGCCCTACGTCGTCGTGCAGGTGGTGGGCGCCATCGCCGCCGCCGGCGTGCTGTTCCTGATCGCCGACGGCGGCCCCGACTTCGTGCGCGAAGGCAACTTCCTGGCCGCGAACGGCTTCGGCACGACGGGCTCGCCGGGTGGGTACTCCATGGTGGCGGGCATCGTCGTCGAGGTGGTGTTCACCGCGGTGTTCCTGTGGGTGATCCTGGGCGTCACGGACCGCCGCGCCCCGGCCGGCTTCGCCCCGCTCGGCATCGGCCTGTGCCTCACCCTCATCCACCTGGTGACCATCCCGGTCACCAACACCTCGGTCAACCCGGCTCGGTCGACGGGCCCCGCGCTCTTCGTCGGCGGTGACAACCTCGAGCAGCTGTGGTTCTTCTGGCTGTTCCCGATCGTCGGCGCGCTCATCGGCGCGGGCCTCCACCGGCTGCTGTCGGGCCACCACGAGGCGGGCGAGGCCGAGATCGCCTGATCTCCCGGGGCTCCGGTCGGCCACCGACCGGACGCCGTCCGGCCCCGCCCGAGGATCGGGTCAGGGCCGGACGGTGTTGACCCCGTCGGCCGAGACCAGGTCGACGCCGGCGCCGACCCACTCGGTGGCCTCCATCTCGGCCAGCAGGCCGGCGTCGTCCACCCGGGCGTAGCCGCGGTCGCCCTCGGGCAGGTCGACGATGGCCAAGCCCCACTCTGCGGCGCCGTCGCGCCCGTGGGCCACGGTGTAGGCGGCCACCGTTCCGGCGCCGGCGGCCTCGTCGCGGATGGCGCGCCGCGGCTCGGTGTCCACGCGAGCCTGGACGGCGGACTCGTCGGGCCACTCGAGCGGCCCCGGCGCCGTGGAGTAGACGCCGAAGGCGTGCTTGGACATGTGCATCCCGACCCCCGAGACCACGCCGTACGAGCCGGCGTCCTCCCGCAGCACCTGGGCCATGGCGGCCAGCGAGTGGGTGACGTAGTTGCTGCCCGGGCCTCCGGCGAAGGGCAGCCCGCCGGTCACCGTGGGGACCCGCTCGTCACCGGGCGCGAGGCCCAGCGCGTCGGCGGCGAAGTGCAGCGAGCTGGCGAAGCACGAGTAGAGGTCGAGGTGGGCCACGTCGTCGATGCCGATGCCGGCGGCGCGCAGTGCCTCCCCACCGGCGCCGGCCATGGCCGCCGAGCGCCAGAGGTCCTCGCGCTCGGCCACGTAGAGGGGGTCGGCCGCGTAGCACCAGCCCCGCAGGTAGACGCGGCGCTCCGGCGGCACACCGAGCTCGTCGGCCTTGGCGTGGCTCGCCACGATCACCGCGGCGCCCTGGTCGATGTCCATGACCGCGACCTCGCGCTTGGTGTACGGGTAGCCCACCAGGCGGTTGTCGGGCGTCGGCGTGGCGAGGGCCTCCGCCGTGTGCGCCTCGGGGAACCAGGCGTAGGGGTTGGCTGCGGCGACCTCGCTCATCGGTGCCAGCAGCTCGCCGATGGCCCGGGCGTAGTCGTCGGGGGCGACGCCGAGGTGAGCGCGGCGAGCGACGTCCCAGACCGGGAAGGTGAGCCAGGCCTGGAACACCTGGTGGGCCACCTCGGCCGGGTGGAAGGGGTCCTCGAAGGGGAAGGGGTTGCGGTCGGCCGCCGGGTGGCTCCAGTCGGGCCTGCGGCCCTCCTTCTTCATCCGCCGCTTCGTGGCCAGCGCCTCCGCCCCCACGACCACGCCGACCTCGATGTCGCCGGAGGCGATCACGTCGGCGAGGTGCTGCACGAGCAGCTGCGGCGTGGTGCCGCCCATGCCCGAGTAGTGGCCGTGGCGGCAGGCCACGCCGAGGCGCTCGGCGAGGCGGGCCGCGGGGTCGTCGTACTGCCAGCTCTGGCAGTGCACCACGTTGAAGCTGTCGATGGCCTCGAGCACGCCGCGCCCACCGCTGTCGGCGGCGGCCTCCCGAACGACCTGCTCCCACACGGCGAGGGGCTCGGGCGAGTCGCCCTCCTCAGGGCGCACGACCGACTGGGCGACGCCGATCAGACAGGTGGACCGGGGGTCGGGGGTGCTCACGGCCGCCTCCCTCCCCCGCTCAGCGCCCGGTCCAGCGGGGCGGGCGCTTCTCGGCGAACGCCTTCGGGCCCTCCTTCGCGTCCTCCGAGGAGAAGACCTTGCCGCTCAGCTCCTCCTCCACCTTGTAGGCCGCCTCGAGATCGAGGGCCAGGCCCCGCAGCACGCTCTCCTTGGTGGCCTGGACCGCCATCGGGGCGTTGGCGGTGATGCGGTGGGCCCAGTCCCGGGCCCGGTCGAGCAGCTCGTCGGGCTCGACGATCTCGTTGAGGAGCCCGACCTCGAGCGCCCGTTGGGCGGGGAAGGCCTCGGCGGTGAGCAGGAACTCCATCGCCGCCGGGAAGGCCAGCTGACGGGGCAGCCGCACCGTGGTCCCCCCGCCGGCGAACAGGCCGCGCTTGGGCTCCATCACCCCGAAGGTGGCGTTCGGCGTGGCGATGCGCAGGTCGACGCCGCCGAGCATCTCCATGCCCCCGGCCACGCAGGGCCCGCCCACCGCGGCGATGATCGGCTTGTAGATCTTGGCGTTGCGCAGGACCGCCCGGGTGCCGTCGCTCAGCCGGCAGCCGTCGATCTCGGTGACCTCCCCGGAGGAGATCTTCGAGTGCAGTTCGGTGATCTGGGGGATGTAGGTCTTCAGGTCGGCACCCGCCATGAACGCGTCGCCCACGCCGGTGACGATCGCGACCCACGCGTCGTCCTCGTCCTTGAAGCGCCGCCACGCCGCCGCCAGGTCGCGGAAGTGGTACATGTCGAGCGCGTTGCGCGCCTCGGGCCGGTCGATGGTGATGAGGGCGACGTGGTCGTCGCCGAGGTCGTAGTGGATCGGCATCGCGCGACACCGTAGCCACGGCCACCGGCGCCCTTCCGCGGGAGGGAGCCCTTCCGCAGCGCGACCGGCCGGGCCCCGGCGGCCGGGCCGGGGCCACCGCTAAGGTTGGCCCGATGTCCACGCTGTCGCGTCAGGTCCGGCGGGCCGTCCCGGTGCGCATCAAGCAGCGCTTCGGACGGGGGCCGGCGCCCGCTCCGGTGTCGATCGACACCCCGTGCTTCGCGCCGTTCTCGAACATGTACCTGTTCACGAACGGCGACGTGCGGGCCTGCTGCGTCAACGACCTCTACCCGCTCGGGAACATCACCGAGGCGCGGCTCCCCGAGATCTGGGGCGGCGCCCGCCAGGCGGTGCTGCGCGACAAGATCGTCCGCCACGACTTCTCGGCAGGCTGCGACTTCTGCTCGTGGGAGATCGAGGGCGGCATGACCCCGTACGCCCACGTCTACGACCACCTGCGGACCGAGCCGGGCCCGACCAGGCCCGACGGCGTGCCGGAGTACCCCCGGCGCATCGAGTTCAACCTCTCGAACTCGTGCAACCTCGAGTGCAAGATGTGCGCCGGCGAGCTGTCCTCGTCGATCCGCATCCACCGCGAGAAGCTGCCGCCCCTGCCCAAGGTCTGGGACGACCAGTTCTTCGAGGACCTGCGGGCCTTCATCCCCCACCTGACGGAGGCGAGCTTCGCCGGCGGCGAGCCGTTCCTCGGCGCGGAGAACTTCCGGGCCTGGGAGCTGATGGCCGAGCTCAACCCCGGGATGCGGGTGCTCATCACCACGAACGGCACCCAGTGGAACAAGCGCGTCGAGCGGGTGCTCGACACCCTCGAGGTCTGGCCCCACATCTCCCTCGACGCCCACACCAAGGAGACCTTCGAGTACATCCGCGAGAAGGCCGACCACGACGTGATCATGGCCAACCTCGACCGCCTCCAGGCCTACGCCGAGGAGCGGGGCACCGAGGCGCGCATCATGCACTGCCTCATGCCGCAGAACTACCACGAGCTCTGCGACCTCCTCCTCTTCGCCGAGGACCGGGGCCTCCCCGTCACCATCACCGTGGTCACCTTCCCGGTGGACTTCGCCATCGAGCGCATGGACCGGGCCGACCTCGAGCAGGTGCACGCCCTGTTCGTGCGCCAGTACGAGCAGCACGGCGATCGGCTCGTGCGCAACGGCGCCGCGTTCCTCGACCAGATCACCCGGATCGAGAACTGGCTGGCCGCCGAGCGGGCACCGCACCGGGCCGACGCCCCGCCCGCCGCCACCAAGATCATGGAGTTCGACCGCCAGGGTGCCGGCCCGACCGACGAGGGCCCGGCCCGGGCCGTCCTCGCCGCCTACGGCCCCGACGCGTGGGACAACGTGGTCACGGTCGACGCCAACGGCACCGTGTTGAGCTGCTCACCGGGTGCCGCCGAGGCCTTGGGCCGGGCCGTCGACGAGCTCGTCGGTGGCCGCACCGACGACCTGCTCGCGGCGGCGACGAGCCGCCACGGCGATCCCGTCGACGAGCAGACCACCCTGGGCACGGACCTCATCGACCGCCGCCTCACCTGGCCGGACGCCGAGTTCCGGGTCGTGATCCAGCCCGTCCGCGACGAGTCCGGATGGGCCGACGAGGCCGCGATCCGCTTCGCGGTGCGCACCACTGCCTGAGCCCACCCCGGATGCGGGGGGCGTCCAGCCCACCCCGGAGGCGGGCGTCGAGCCCATCTCAGCGCGGGCGTGGACGGTGCTGGCGGTGGCCAGCGTGGCCGGCTTCGCCGGCGCGCTCGACCTCTCCATGCTCTTCGTGGCCTACCCGGCCATCGCCGACGACTTCCCGGCGACGTCCGACGCGCTGCTCTCGTGGGTGGTCACCGTCTACTCCATCGTCCTCGCCGCGCTGCTGATCCCCTCGGGTCGGCTGGCCGACCGCCTCGGCCGTCGCCGCATGTTCCTCACCGGCATCTCGATCTTCGGCGTCGGCGCCCTCGCGTCGGGACTCGCCCCCGGGCCGCTCTGGTTGATCGCAGCCCGAGCGGGCCAGGCCGTGGGCGGGGCGCTCGTCCTCCCCGCCTCGATGGGCGTGCTCCTGAGCGAGTTCCCCGCCTCCCGACGCGGCACCGCCATCGGCACGTGGGGCGGGGTGGGCGGCGTGGCCACGGTGGCGGGACCCGCCATCGGCTCCGCCCTGCTCGCGGCCGGGGGCTGGCGCTGGGTGCTGCTCGTCAACGTCCCCCTGGCGGCGGTGGCCTTCGTGGGCGGCGCCCGGGTGTTCCGCGAGTCCCGCGAGCCCGACGCCCGCCTCTCGGACCTCGTCGGCTCGGGGCTGCTCGCGGTCACGGTCGCCGGGCTGGCGCTGTGCATCACCCAGGGGCCCGAGCGCGGGTGGGCCGACCCGGTCGTGGTGGGCGCCGCCGTGGTCGCCGTGATCGCCGGCCTCGTCCTGGTGCGTCGGTCGGCCCGCCACGCCGACCCGGTGCTCGACCTCGACCTGCTCGCCGACCCGCTCTTCCGGGCCGCCAACGTGGTGGCCTTCACGTTCTCGGCGGCGTTCTTCGCCATGTTCTTCGGCCTGGTGCTCTTCGTCACCGAGGCGTGGGAGCAGCCCCACGGTCGGGCCGGCCTCTTCGTCATCCCCGCGCAGATCACCGCGGCCACCGTGTCGGTCGCCGGGGGCAAGCTCGCCGACCGCGTCGGCCACCGGCGGGTGATGGTGCCGGGTGCGCTGGCCTTCGCCGCCGGCAGCCTGCTGCTCTACGTCGGCGTCGACGAGCCGGACACGTTCGCGGTGTGGGTCCTCGCCCTGGTCCTCATGGGCGCCGGCATCGGCGCCGTGTTCCCCTCCTTCCAGAGCGGGGCCGTCCACGGGGTGGCGAGCGCCAAGTTCGGCGTCGCCGCGGCGACGACCCAGACCAACAGCCGGGTCGCCGGCACCCTCGGCGTCGCCGTCGCGGTGGTGCTCGTCGGCGGGGCGACCACGGGCGACGCCTCGTCGTTCGACGGCCTGTGGGTCATGCTCGCCGGCCTCGCGCTGGTGTCGGCGGTGGCCTCGTGGCGGGTCGACACCCGGGCGGTCGCGGCCGGCGCCCTGCCGGCGATCCCCTAACCTCGGCCCCCTATGGGGGACTTCTTCAACGAGACCGAGCTGTTCATCGACGGTCGGCGCACGCCGGCCGAGGGCGGGGCGACCTACGACAACGTCAACCCGGCCACCGAGGAGGTCATCGGCGTCGCCGCCGACGCCTCCGAGGCCGACCTCGACCGGGCCATCGGGGCGGCGCGCCGCGCCTTCGACGAGACCGGCTGGGCCACCGACGTGGACCTGCGCGTGCGCTGCATCCGCCAGCTGCACCAGGCCCTCGTCGACCACCAGGAGGAGATCCGGGCCATGACCGTCGCCGAGGTGGGCACGCCGGTGGCGCTCACCTACGGACCGCAGCTCGACGTGCCCCTCGAGTTCCTGCCCTACTACGCCGACCTGGCCGAGTCCTACCAGTGGAGCGAGGACCTCGGGGACGCCTCGCCCATGGGCATCCCGTCGCACCGTTGGATCGAGAAGGAGCCGGTGGGCGTCGTCGGCGCCATCACCGCGTGGAACTTCCCCCACCAGCTGAACCTGGCCAAGATCGGCCCGGCCCTCGCCGCCGGGAACACCGTGGTGCTGAAGGCCGCTCCCACCACCCCGTGGTCGGCGCTGGTCCTCGGCCGCCTCGCCGAGGAGCACACCGACCTGCCGCCCGGCGTGCTGAACATCATCACCGCCGAGCGCAACGACATCGGCGAGGGCATCACCACCGATCCCCGCGTGGACCTCGTCACCTTCACCGGCTCGACCGCGGTGGGCCGGCGCATCATGGCCGCGGCCGCCGACACGGTGAAGAAGGTGTTCCTCGAGCTCGGGGGCAAGTCCGCCTTCGTGGCCCTCGACGACTGCGACATGAACGGCGCCGCCGGCGCCGCCGCGTTCGGGGTCTGCACCCACGCCGGCCAGGGCTGCGCCATCCCCACCCGCCTGCTCCTCCCCCGCTCCCGGTACGAGGAGGGCGTCGAGATCGCCAAGGCGGTGCTGGAGTCGATGCCCTACGGCGACCCGACCGACCCGGGCAACTTCATGGGGCCCCTCGTGACGGAGCGCCAGCGCGAGCGCGTCGACGGCCTCGTGCAGGGCGCGATCGAGGAGGGCGCCACGTTGGTCACCGGCGGCAAGCGGCCCGAGCACCTCGACAAGGGGTGGTTCTACGAGCCCACGCTGCTGATCGACGTCGACCCCGACGCCACCATCGCCCAGCAGGAGGTCTTCGGGCCGGTGCTGGCGGTCATCCCCTACGACGGCACCGACGACGAGGCCGTGCGGATCGCCAACAACTCGATCTACGGGCTCTCGGGCGCGGTGATGTCCGCCGACAACGAGCGGGCCAAGGCGGTCGCCCGCCGCATCCGCACCGGCACCCTGATGATCAACGGCGGCATCTACTACAGCCCCGACGTGCCCTTCGGCGGGTACCGCCAGTCGGGCGTGGGCCGGGAGATGGGCGTCGCCGGCTTCGAGGAGTACCTCGAGATGAAGGCCTTCGCCGAGCCCGCGACCTGACCTCTCCCGCGCCGTCCGCGAGGGCGTGGGGCATCCGGCCGCGTCGCGCAGCCGAGCGGTAACGTCGCCCCACACCGGGTGACGAGGAGGGGGCAGTTGGTCAGGCTGGCGGTCATCGACGCCGACGCCTCCGCCCTGCACCGGCGCCGCACGGCGCCACCGTCGGGGACCGGCCGCCGATCGTGACCGACGTCCCGCTCGCGCCGGACATGGGGGTGCCCCGGACCCGCAGGGCCCGGGTCGGCCTCTACCTCCCCCAGCTCCGCATGGACTACCTCTCGATCGAGGAGAAGGTCCTGATGGCGGAGAACCTCGGCTTCCACTCCGTCTGGTTCATGGACCACCTGGCCGCCCCGGCGCTCCCGGAGGCCGACACCCTCGAGGCGTGGGCCCTCGCGGCGGCGCTGGCCCGGCGCACCTCACGCATCCGCCTGGGCCACCTCACGCTCTGCAGCTCGTTCCGCCACCCCGCCCTCCTGGCCAAGATGGCGGCCACCCTCGACGTCATCAGCGAGGGCCGCCTCGACCTCGGCCTCGGGTGGGGCTCGGTCGAGGACGAGCTCCGCACCTTCGGGTTCCCCGAGGAGCCCGCCAAGGTCCGGGCCACCCGCTTGGTGGAGTCCCTCGAGGTGCTCGACCGCATGTTCAGCGGCGAGACGTTCTCGTTCAAGGGCCGCTTCCACCAGCTGCGCAACGCGATCGGCCGTCCCGTCCCGGTCCAGCAGCCGCGCATCCCGATCCACATCGGCGGCGGCGGGCGCCGGTTCACGCTGCCCATCGCCGCCCACTTCGCCGACTGGTGGAACTGCCCCACCTACGCGGTCGACCGGCTCGCCGAGCTCATCCCCCTCGCCCGGCCGGCCCAGGTCTCGGTGCAGCACGTGGTCGGCCTCGCATCGAGCCGCGCCGGGCGCGAGGAGGTCGTGGCCGAGGCGGAGCGCCGCTTCGGCGGCTGGGGCGGCCTGGTCGCCGGCACCCCGCAGGAGGTCGCCGACGCCCTCAACGCCGAGGTCGACCTCGGCGTCGAGATGTTCATCTGCCAGTTCGCCGACTTCGGCACCGCCAAGTCGCTCCGCCTCTTCGCCCGCGAGGTGCTCCCCGCCCTCAAGTCCCCCGACCGGGTCGCCTTCGCCTGACGGCCGCGCCGCGGCCACGGGCTCCGACCGCGCGGTCCCCGTCTACGACCCCGAGGGCGCAGGGCTGCGGTCGGGGGCACGGTCCGTCGGGACGTCGCCGGCGCCCGCCCTGACGGGTGTGCCCGCGACCACCGTGGGCAGCGTGACCTCGACCCACGCCCCGCCAAGGTCCGAGTCGTTGCCGAGGGCGATGCGGCCCCCGTGGGCGGCCACCACCGCCGCGGCGATCGCCAGGCCCAGCCCGGTGCTGGACCCCGAGCGGCCGCGCGACGGGTCGCCGCGGCGGAAGCGCTCGAAGGGGTGCGCGAGGTAGTCGGGGGCGAACCCCGGGCCGTCGTCGCTGACCCGCAACGTCACCGTGGCCCCCTCGGACCGGCACTCGCACCGGACCCGGCCGTCCGCCCAGCGGCTGGCGTTGCCCACCAGGTTGGTCACGACCTGGGCGACGGCGACGGGGTCGCCGGACACCACGGCGTCGGGGCCGGTCAGGTCGAGCTCCAGGTCGTTCCCGCCGGCTCGGGTGGCGGCGCGCTCGGCGACCCGGGGGAACGAGAAGAGCTCGGGCTGGACCGTGAGCATGCCCGCGTCTGCCCGTGCCAGCACGAGGAGGTGGTCCGTCAGGCGACTCAGCCGGTCGGTCTCGTCGAGGGCGTTGGCGAGGGACCGGGTCACGTCGTCGCCCACGTCGGGGCCGTGCTCGAGGAGGGCCAGCTCGAGCTCGCCACGGATGACCGCGAGCGGGGCGCGCATCTCGTGGCTGGCGTCGTCGAGGAAGGCGCGCTCCCGCGCCCGGGCCTCGGCCATGCGTCCGAGCATGCCGTTCAGGGTCGTCCCGAGTTCGGCGACCTCATCGCGCCCCGGGGGCACGGGGAGGCGCTCGCCGCTGGCCTCGGTCGACAGGGTGCGGGCCCGGCGCGTCATGCGCCGCACAGGCCGCAGCGCGGCACCGGCGAGCAGCCACGACGCCGCGCCCGCCGCGCCGAGCAGGAGGCTGCCGGCGAGCAGCAGGCGGCCGAGCAGCCGCTGCTGGGCGTGGGTCACCGTCGCGGTGCTGCCCGCGACGACCACGACGGTCTGCGCACCGGACGGGGTCCCGACCGGGACGGCCACCACCCGCAGCGGGGTGGGCCCGTCGGCCCGATCGGTGACGAGCGGCCGGGATGCGGCCTCGGCCAGTTCGTCGGCCGAGAGGAGGGCGTCCTCCGCCGCCGGGGTGACCGTGCCGCCGCCGACCCGCAGCACCTGGGTCTCGAGGCCCGTGTCCAGCGACGGGGGCACGCCCCGCGCCACCTCCGCGGCCACGTCGCGCGCGTGGGAGCGCAGCTCCTGGGTGAGGGCCCCGCTCAGGGTGGCGGTGACGTCGCGGTAGAGCAGCCACCCGCCTGCGGAGAGCCCGATGGCGGCGGCGCCGACCGCCACCAACGTGAGGCGGGCGCGCACGCCGAGGCGCGGACGGGCCACGGCTCAGCGGGCGTCGTCGGCCACCGGGGCGACGCGGCGGGTGTCGCGCCGGCGGAGGTCGTCCAGCGACGCGACGAGGTCGCTCAGGGGGAAGGGCTTGGCCAGGAAGCCGTCCGCGCCGGCGGCGAGCACGCGGTGGCGGTCGTCGGGTGAGTTGCGTGCGCTCATGGCCAGCAGCGGTCCGGCCCACCCGTCGCGGCGGAACTGGCGGCACACCTCGATCCCGTCGGGGTGCGGGATCATCACGTCGACGACCACGGCGTCCGGCCGCCGGTCGCGCATGGCCCGCAGGGCGTCGTCCCCGGTGGTGACGAGCTCCCACGCGTAGCCGGCCCGCGCCAACATCCGCCCGACGAGCGCGCCGAGGCGGTCGTCGTCCTCGACCACGAGGACCCGGGGCGGCGGCGCGGGCGCATCCAGTGCGGAGGTGACCATGGCGCCACCGTCGTCCCCCGCGGATAAAGGCGCGGGCAAGCGCCGCCGAGCGGGCTCAGCCGGCGGGCGGCGCCCCGTCGCGGGCGGCCTCGTTCATGGCCGCGACCGCCCCGGAGCGGTGCCGGGCGTAGGTCGAGTGGGCCTCGGTCGCGCCCTCCCGGTCACCGCCCGTGATCGCGGTCCGGGTGGCGTGGGCCGCCTCGCGCATGCCGTGCAGCATGGCCGCGACCTCGGGATCGGGGCACACGGTGGCGGCGTTGCCCATGGCCTCGTCGACGACGGCGTCGATCTCGGGGTCCGTACCGGGCTGCAGCTCGGGCAGCGTGCGCTCGTGGGCGTCGAGCCAGGCGTCCACGTGGTGGCCCTGGGTCTGCTGCCACGCGAGCAGATCGGTGTGGTGCTCGCCCCAGTCGGCTCCCCCACCCGATCCGTCCGAGGGCGCCGATCCCTCCGGGCCGCCGCCGGTCGTGCCGTCGCCGACCTCGGACCGCGCCCGCTTGTCCTGGCCCCGCCGCAGGACGATGGCGACGGTCGAGACGAACGCACACGCGGCGATGATCAGGCCCGGGATGAGGACGCCGCCCTGGTCGACCGCGAGGACCGCCCCGGGCACCTCAGCGCTCCTTCGTGAGCAGCAGGCACCCGCCGAGGGGGCCACCGCCGGCGGCGGCGACGGCCACCTCGGGGTCGCCGGCGACCTGGCGGTCACCGCCCTCGCCCCACAGCTGGAGGCAGGCCTCGTGCAGGAACCCGTAGCCGTGGAGGCGCCCGCCCGAGAGCTGGCCGCCGTGGGTGTTCAGCGGCAGCGGGCCGTCGAGGGCGATGCGCTCACCACCCTCCACGAAGGGGCCGCCCTCGCCCTTGCCGCAGAAGCCGAGGGCCTCCAGCCAGCACACGGTGATGAAGCTGAAGCCGTCGTAGAGCTCGGCCACGTCGACGTCGGCCGGGGTCAGCTCGGTGCGCCGCCACATCATGGCCGCGGCGTCGCGCAGGGCCATGGTGGTGAGGTCGTCCCACTGGTCCCACGACGGCCGGCCGTGGATCGCCGTGCCCACCGACTCGATGCGGACCGGCGGCCGGCGCAGGTCGGCGGCCGAGTCGGGCGCCGAGACGATGACGACGGTGCTGCCGTCGGCGGGCACGTCGCAGTCGTAGAGGCACAGCGGCGACGAGATCATCCGCGCCGCCAGGTAGTCGTCGAGGCTCATCGGGTCGCGGTAGATGGCCTTCGGGTTGCGGCCGGCGTTGCGCCGGGCGTTCACCGCGATGGCGCCGAGCTGCTCGCGCGTCGTGCCGAACTCGTGGAAGTGGCGCTGGGCCATCATCCCGATCCAGTTGGCCGCCGACGGGGCGCCGAAGGGCAGTGTCCACTGCATGAAGCTGCCCACACGGAACGAGGAGGCCCCACCCGCGGCGGCGCCGCTGCCCGGCATGACCGCCGAGCGGCCCTTGCTGCCCTGGGCGGTGGCCTCCCAGACGGTGCGGAAGCACACGACGTGGCGGGCCAGGCCGCACGCCACCGCCATGGCGGCGTTGATGACGGACCCGAGCTGCCCGGGCGACTCCATGCCGCCGGCGAACCAGTTCAGGTCGAGCCGCAGGGCGTCCTGCAGCTCGGTGACGCCGACGCCCGAGAAGCCGGGCGGGTTGTCGATGCCCCCCGGGTACGTGGCGATGCCGTCGATGTCGGCCAGGGTGAGGCCGGCGTCCTCGACCGCCGCGAAGGTGGCCTCGATGGTGAGGTCGAGGGGGTCGCGGTCGATCCGGCGCCCCACCTGGGACTGACCCACACCCGAGATGACGGCGTCCATCACGACGACTCCTCCCCGGCGGGCTCGAAGAACGGCAGCCACACGTCGTCGTACTGCTCGAAGGTCACCTGCAGCGCCATCCCGATCTCGACCTCGTCGGGGCCCACGCCCACGAGGTTGGTCGTCAGCCGCAGGCCGTCCTGCTCGGGCAGGGCCACGATCGCGACCACGTAGGGCGGTTCGAGGCCCGGGTACCAGGGCTGGTGGTTGACCGTGTAGGTGTGCAGGGTCGCCCGCCCCGAGGCGGCCTCGACGGCGAGGTCCCGGCTGTGGCACTCGGGGCAGATCGGCGACGGCGGGTGCAACCAGCACCCGCAGGCCTGGCACCGCCAGAAGCGCAGCTCGCCGTCGGCGCCGCCGGTCCAGAACGGCTCGGTCTCCGGCGTGAGGCGGGGTAGGAGGCGGAAGGGCTGATCGCTCATCGTCGTCGACCGTCCTGGTGGGCGCCGTCCCCGTGCACGGCGACACCCTAGGGGGTGGGCCGGCGCCGACGGACACGAACCCGAGCTCGGCCGGGCCATGCCCCGCTCTGTTACGGGAGCATGAAACGCGGGCCCTTCGAACGAACCGGTCGTCTCCGACGAACTACGGTCTCCGATCGATGGTGGATGCGGGGGACAACGACGGAACCGTTGGCGGCGATGTCGTCATCGAACTGGTCGACGTGGAGAAGCGCTTCGGCGACGCGGTCGCCGTGGACCACATCGACATCGCCATCGAGCGCGGCGAGTTCTTCTCGCTGCTCGGGCCCTCGGGATGTGGCAAGACGACGAGCCTGCGCATGATCGCGGGCTTCGAGGCGCCGACCTCCGGTGAGATCCGCCTCGAGGGCAAGGACGTCTCCAAGGTCCCGCCCTACAAGCGCCACGTGAACACGGTGTTCCAGCACTACGCGCTGTTCCCGCACATGAGCATCTTCGACAACGTGGCCTTCGGACCGCGCAGCGCGAAGACCGACAAGGCCGTCGTGCGCGAGCGGGTCACCGAGATGCTCGAGGTGGTGCGCCTGGCCGACTACGCCAAGCGCAAGCCGAACCAGCTGAGCGGCGGCCAGCAGCAGCGCGTGGCCCTCGCCCGTGCCCTCGTGAACTACCCGAGCGCCCTGCTCCTCGACGAGCCCCTGGGCGCCCTGGACCTCAAGCTCCGCCAGGCGATGCAACTCGAGCTGAAGCGCATCCAGCGCGAGGTCGGGATCACCTTCGTCTACGTCACCCACGACCAGGAAGAGGCGCTCACCATGAGCGACCGGATCGCGGTGATGAACCAGGGCGTCGTCGAGCAGATCGGCAGCCCCACCGAGATCTACGACCACCCCCGCACCGTCTTCGTGGCCGGCTTCATCGGCCAGGCCAACCTGTGGCCGGCCACGCTGACCGGCCAGGCCGACGGCCACGCCACGGTGCAGGCCCTCGGGACCACCCTCGCCGGTCGCGCCCTCGAGGCCCTCGACGGGCCGGTCACGCTCATGGTGCGGCCCGAGCGCATCAAGGTCACCACCGAGCGCCAGAACGACCGCTCGGTCACCCTGACGGTCACCGACCTGGTGTTCCAGGGCCCGGTCGTCCGCCTGGCCGGTGCCGCGCCGGACGGCACCGAGGTCGTCGCCCACGTGGGCGCCGACCAGCAGCTCCCCCTGCTCCGACCCGGCGACGCGGTCTGGGCCACCTGGGAGGACGCGGCCACCTCGGTCCTGCCCGGCGTCCCCGACCTCGCCCCCCAACGATCCCCCGACGACATCGAAAGGGTCTTCTCGTGACCACTCCCGACCAGCGCCTCGCCCGCCTCCTCGCCGCCGCCCCCCGCCGTGGTTGGGCCCAGACCCGCACGCCGGGGGGCTCGATGTCGATCAGCCGCCGTCGCTTCCTCGGCGGCGCCGGCGTGGGCCTCGGCGTCCTCGTCGTCGGCCCGAGCCTGCTGGCCGCCTGCGGCAGCGACGACGGCGACACCGAGTCGAGCAGCACGACGTTCACGCCGACCACCGACGACGCGCTGCGCATCTCGAACTGGCCCTTCTACATCGACGAGGAGACGGTCGGCGCCTTCGAGGACGCGTCGGGCCTCTCGGTGACCTACACCGAGGACGTCAACGACAACGAGGAGTACTTCGCGCGGATCCGCGAGCCCCTCAGCCGGGGCGAGGACATCGGCGCCGACCTGTTCATCGTCACCGACTTCATGGTGAACCGCCTGATCCAGCTCGGCTGGCTCGCCCCGATCGACAACGCCAACGTGCCGAACAAGGCCAACCTGGTGGAGGCGCTCCAGGGCATCGCCTTCGACCCCGATCGCACCTACAGCCTCCCGTGGGCGTCGGGCTTCACCTCGATCGCCTACAACCCGCAGCTCACGGGCCGCGAGATCACCAGCCTGAACGACCTCTTCGACGAGGAGTTCGCCGGCAAGGTCACCCTCCTCAGCGACATGCGCGACGGTGGCGGCCAGGTCATGCTCGCCAACGGCGACTCGCCCGCCGAGGCCACCCTCGAGATGATCCAGGCGGCCGCCGACCGGGTCCAGGAGGCCAAGGACCAGGGCCAGATCCGCCGCTTCACCGGCAACGACTACGGCGACGACCTGGTGGCGGGCAACGTGGCCATCGCCCAGGCGTACTCGGGCGACGTCGCCCAGCTGAAGCTCGACAACCCCGACCTCGAGTTCGTGTTCGCCGACGAGGGGATGATCTCGTGGTCGGACAACATGGTGATGCCGATCAGCACCCGGAACAGCACGGGCGCCGAGGAGTGGATGAACTACGTCTACGACCCCGCGAACATGGCCAAGATCACCGCCTACGTCCAGTACATCCCCCCCGTCGAGGGCACGGGTGAGGCCTTGGCCGAGTTGCCGGACGGCCAGGAGCTGGCCGACAACCCCTTGATCAACCCGCCCGCCGACGTTCGGGACAAGGCCATCGCGTGGCGTGGCCTCACCGACGAGGAGGACCAGGAGTTCTCGACGGTGTGGAACGCGGTGGCCCGGGGCTGAGCGACCGGCACGGGCGCGGGCGAGCGAGGACGAGGGGCGAGTGGCCGGGAGCGCGAGTGGTGGGAACCGGCACGGACGGGCGACGCCCTACCTGCTGAGCCTCCCCGCGCTCGCCTACCTCGCGGTCTTCTTCGTCGTCCCCCTGTGGGCGCTGCTGCGGACCTCGCTGTCCAGCAACACCGGCTCGGTCTTCGACCCGACCCTCAGCTTCAGCTGGGAGTTCTCGAACTACTCCGAGGCCTTCAGCCAGTACAACGAGCAGATCCTGCGCTCGTTCGAGTACGCGCTGAGCGCCACCCTGCTGGCCTTGCTCTTCGCCTACCCGCTGGCCTACGTCATCGCCTTCAAGGCCGGGAAGTGGAAGAACCTGCTCCTCGGGCTGGTCATCGTGCCGTTCTTCATCACCTTCATCGTGCGCACGCTGGCGTGGAAGACGATCTTCGGCGACGACACCTTCGTCGTGTCGATCCTCGATGCCCTCGGCCTCACCGAGAACGGGCGCATCCTGTCCACGAAGTACGCGGTGATCGGCGGCCTCACCTACAACTTCCTCCCCTTCATGATCCTGCCGATCTACGTGAGCATCGAGAAGATCGACCCGCGCCTGCTGGAGGCCGCACGCGACCTCTACTCGGGCGGCTTCCGCACCTTCCGCAAGGTGCTGCTGCCGCTGTCCATGCCGGGCGTGCTGGCCGGCAGCCTGCTGACCTTCATCCCTGCGGCGGGTGACTTCGTCAACGCCCAGTACCTCGGGGGCGTGAACCAGACCATGGTCGGCACCGTGATCCAGAGCCAGTTCCTGGTGACGAAGGACTACCCGCTCGCCGCCGCGCTCTCGTTCGTGCTCATGCTGATCATCCTGGTGGCGGTCCTGATCTACACGCGGGTGCTCGGCACCGAGGACCTCGTCACGTGACCGCGACCGCCGAGCCGCAACTGCACGCCCCCGACGAGGCGGAGTCGGGCCCGGTCCGCGCCGGCTTCGCGCCCCCGCCCTGGCTGCGCCGCCTCGGCGGCTGGTTCCTGAACGGCTACGCCGCGTTCGTCATCGGCTACCTGCTGCTGCCGGTGGCGGTCATCGTCCTGTTCTCGTTCAACAACCCGGTCGGGAAGTTCAACTTCGTCTGGAAGGGCTTCTCCCTCGAGGCCTGGCAGGACCCGTGGAAGTACCCGGCCCTCGTCGACGCCCTGGTCACGAGCCTCAAGGTCGCGGCCCTCTCGACCGCGGTGGCGCTCGTGCTCGGGACGCTCGTGGCCATCGCCCTCGTGCGCCACCGGTTCCGGGGCTCGGGCGGCATCGACCTGTTCCTCGTGATCCCGCTCACGACGCCCGAGATCGTGCTCGGCTCGTCGCTCCTGACCCTGTTCCTCGACTTCGGGTGGCACCTCGGCTTCGGCACGATCGTGCTCGCCCACATCATGTTCGAGGTGAGCTTCATCGCCCTGACGGTGAAGGCCCGCATCCGCGGCTTCGACTGGAGCCTGGAGGACGCGGCCATGGACCTCGGCGCCAACCCCACCCGCACCTTCTTCCGGGTCACCCTGCCCCTGATCGTGCCGGGCATCGTGGCCGCCATGATGCTGTCGTTCGCGCTCTCGCTCGACGACTTCATCATCACCCTGTTCAACGCAGGGTCGACCTCGACCTACCCGCTGTACGTCAACAACGCCGCGAAGACCGCCCTCCCGCCGCAGATCAACGTGCTGGCCACGATGATCCTGGTGGCCAGCCTCCTGGTCATCGGCCTCTCCGTGCTGTGGCAGCGGTGGCGCACGCGCGGCGAGACCACTTGATCCCGGAGGGATCCACCCGTGAACGAGCACGCTGAACTCCTGGCCCGCCACCAGGCGGTCCTGCCGTCCTGGCTCGCGCTCTACTACGAGGAGCCCATCGAGCTCGTCTCGGGGGAGGGTCGCCGCGTCGTCGACGGCGAGGGCAACCAGTACCTCGACCTGTTCGGCGGGATCCTCACCACCATGACGGGCTACGCGGTGCCCGACGTGGTGCGGGCCATCCAGGACCAGGCCGAGCGCATGCTCCACACCTCGACGCTCTACCTGATCCGGCCCATGGTCGAGCTGGCCGAGCAGATCGCCGAGCTCTCGGGCATCCCGGACCCGCGGGTCTTCTTCACCACGTCGGGCACCGAGGCCAACGAGGCCGCCCTGCTGGCGGCCTCGTCGTACCGGCGGTCGAGCCAGATCATCGCCGTGCGCAACAGCTACCACGGACGCTCGTTCGCCACCGTGGGCATCACCGGCAACCGCGGCTGGTCCCCCACCTCGCTGACCCCGTTCCAGGTGTCCTACATGGCGTCGGGCTACAAGTTCCGCAGCCCGTTCCGCCACCTCGACGACGCCGCCTTCGTCGACGCCGCCGCCGAGGACCTGCGGGACCTCGTGGCCACCACCACCTCGGGCGACGTGGCCGCGCTCATCGCCGAGCCCATCCAGGGCGTGGGCGGCTTCGCGATCCCGCCGGACGGCTTCTTCGGCCCGGTCGAGAAGGTCTGCCGGGAGCACGACATCCTCTTCATCAGCGACGAGGTGCAGACCGGGTGGGGTCGCACGGGCGACCACTTCTGGGGGTACCAGGCCCACGGCATCACCCCCGACCTGATGACCTTCGCCAAGGGCATCGGCAACGGCCTCACCCTCGCCGGCGTGGTCGGCCGCGCCGAGGTCATGGACGCGGTGCCCGCCAACTCCATCTCGACCTTCGGCGGCAACCCGCTGTCGTGCGCGGGGGCGCTCGCCAACCTGCGCTACCTGCTCGACCACGGCCTCCAGGCCAACGCCGCCGAGCAGGGCGCCCGATTCCTCGCCGGCCTCGCCCCCCTCGCCGAGCGCTTCCCCGCGATCGGCGAGATCCGCGGCCGCGGCCTCATGATCGGGCTCGAGCTCGTCGCCGCCGACGGCTTCACCCCCGACGCCGACGCCGCCGGCCGCCTGCTCGAGGCCACCAAGGCCCGCGGCGTGCTGGTCGGCAAGGGCGGCCTGTACGGCAATTGCCTGCGCATCGCCCCGCCCCTCTCGATCACCGCCGACGAGGTCGACGAGGGCCTCGCCGCCCTCACCGAGGCCACCGAGGCGGCGCTGGGCTGACGCCCCGGGCTAGGCCTGCTTGGCGATCAGGTCGCGGAGCATCGCCGCGAACCCCCCGCCGTCCACGTAGACCGTGTCCTCCACTCGGGAGGCGAACCGCCAGGTGTCGCCCACACGCACGTACTCGTCGCGGTAGAAGCCGCCGATGTCGAGGATCTCGGCGGCTCCCTCCCACTCGACCCCGTTGCGGTTGAACAGGTGGACCTTGCCCACCGCCCGGTCGGGCCCGGTGAAGTGGATCTCGTGGGTGTAGATGGAGTGCATCGTCCACGTGAAGATCGACATCGCTCCGGGCATCCACGCCCCCACCTCCGCAGGGTCGCCGATGATGCCCCCCGACGACGAGTAGTCGATGCGGGCGTCGGGGGTGAACAGGGCCTGCCACCGCACCCAGTCGGCGTCATCGACCGCGCCCGCGTAGGCGATGGCCAGTGCCCGGATGGCCTCGAGGTCGACGAGGCGGCCAGCGTCGGGCACCTGGCCGTCGGCGAGGTCGTGGCCGCGGTCCGCGGCGGCGTCGGTCGTGGCGTCGGTCATCAGTAGCCCCCCAGGGCGGTCGTGTCGAAGAGGCGCTTCGGGTTGCCCACGAGCAGCTGGTCGAGCTGGTCGTCGGTGACGCCCCGCTCGCGGAGCGCGGGCAGGACGTCGTTCGAGATGTGGGTGTAGTGCCAGTTGGGCAGGACGACCTGCTTCAGGTCCTGGTCGATCCAGTCCATGTAGCAGGCGGCGTCGTGGGCGAGGACCATGCGGTCGGCGTAGCCCTGCTCGCACAGGTCGGCCACCACCTGCACCCGCTGGTCGAAGGGGGCGTAGGCGTCGACGCCGAAGCGGTCCATGCCGATGATCGAGCCCTTGTCCATCAGCTCGCGGAGGTAGTCGAGGTCGGCGGAGTCGCCACAGTGGCCGATCACCACCCGGCTGAGGTCGACGCCCTCCTCCTCGAACACCCGCTGCTGGTCACGGCCACGGAAGCTGGCGGCCTCGGTGTGGGTGGTGATCGGCACCCCGGTCTCGCGGTGGGCGCGGGCGCAGGCCCGTAGCACCCGCTCGACGCCGGGGGTCAGGCCCTTCTCGTCGGTCGCGCACTTCAGGATCGCGGCCTTCACGCCCGTGTCGGCGATGCCCTCGGTGATGTCCTTGACGAACATGTCGGTCATGGGCTCGGGGCCCTCGACCAGCGCGCCCGGGCCGGGCTTCAGCCGGAAGAAGAAGGGCAACTCGTCGTAGGTGTACAGGCCGGTGGCGGCGACGATGTTGAGGTCGATCTGGGCCGCGATCTCCTGCACGCGCGGGACGTAGCGGCCGAGGCCGAGCACCGTGGGGTCGACGATCGTGTCGACGCCGGCGTCCTTCAGCTGGCGCAGCTTGTCGACCGCGTCGGCCACCCGGACCGCCTCGTCCCAGTACTCGGGGTGGTTCTGGAGGATCTCGGGGCTCAGCACGAACACGTGCTCGTGCATGAGCGTCGGGCCCAGGTCGGCGGTGTCGATGGGTCCCTTCACGGTCTCGATGGCGGCCATCAGCTTCGTGACTCCTTGGTCGGTTCCTGGTCTCGGGGGAGGCCGAGCAGGCGCTCGGCGATGACGTTGCGCTGCACCTCGGAGGTGCCGCCGGCGATGGTGAGGCAGCGGTTGCCGAGGAAGCCGGCGATCCACATCGCGGCCTCGCCGTCCGCGGCGGCGCCCTGGGGGCCGAGGTGGGCCAGGCCGGCCTCCTGCACCCGCTGCTCGTGCTCGACGCCGAGCAACTTGCGCACGCTCGACTCGGGCCCGGGCTCGGCGCCGGTCAGCGCCCGCAGGGTCGTGCGCAGGCCGAGGACGGCCAGGCTCTGGCCCTCGGCGAGGAGCCGGCCGAGCTCGTCGGCGTCGAGCGGGCCGAGGCTCGACCCGTCCACCTGGGTGCTGCCGGCGAGGGCGAGGCGCAGCACGTTCTCGACGCCGGGACCGAAGCTCGAGCCGCTGCCCATCGAGACCCGCTCGTTCTCGAGCGTGGTGCGGGCCGCCTTCCAGCCGTGGTCCACGCCGCCCACGACGGCGTCGTCGGGCACGAACACCCCGTCGAGGAACACCTCGTTGAACATCTCGTGGCCGGTGAGCTCGCGCAGCGGCCGGATGTCGAGCCCCGGCGTGGCCATGTCCACGATGAAGCAGGTGATGCCGTCGTGCTTGGGCTTGTCGGGCGAGGTCCGGGCCAGGCAGATGGCGAAGTCGGCCTGGTGGGCCAGCGTGGTCCAGACCTTCTGGCCGCTGAGCAGCCAGCCGCCGTCGGTGCGCTCGGCCCGGGTCGTGAGCGACGCGAGGTCGGAGCCGGCGCCGGGCTCGCTGAACATCTGGCACCACGAGATCTCGCCCCGGAGCGTGCCGGGGATCCAGCGCTCCTGCTGGGCCGGGCTGCCGTGGGCGATGAGGGTGGGCAGCACCCACGCGCCGACCTGCAGGTGCGGGCGGCGCAGCCGGGCGGTGGCGAACTCCTCGTCGATGACGAGCTGCTCGAGGGGGCCGGCGCCCCGTCCCCACGGCTCGGGCCAGTACGGGACGAGGTAGCCGGCGTCGGCCATGCGGGCCGTCCACTCCTCCTTGGGGGCGGCCTGCACCTCGGCGACGAAGCGGCGCACCTCGCCGCGGAGCACCTCGGCCTCCTCGGGGAGCTCGACCGAGAGGGAGCGGCGGGCCCCGGCGGCGGCGAGCTCGGCGACCCGGGCCCGCCACGGCGGCGCCCCGCCGACCAGCGCCCGCAGGGCCATCGAGCGCTTCAGGTACAGGTGGGCGTCGTGCTCCCAGGTGAAGCCGATGCCACCGAGCACCTGGATGGCGTCCTTGGCCGCCGAGGCGTACGCCTCGGGCACGAGCGCGCCCGCCACCGCGGCGGCCAGGGCGGTCTCGACGCCCTCGTCGGCCTCCCGGGCGGCGTCCCAGGCCGCCGCCCGGGCCTGCTCGATCGACAGGAGGAGGTCGGCGCAGCGGTGCTTGACCGCCTGGAACTGGCCGATCGGGCGGCCGAACTGCTCGCGGACCTTGGCGTACTCGGCCGCGGTGTCGAGGCACCACGCCGCGCCGCCCACCGACTCGGCGGCGAGCAGGGTGACGGCGAGGTCGTCGACGTGGCGGCGGGTGACGCCGACCAGGGCGGCGTCGAACGAGAGCACGGTGCCCTCCGGCACGGCCACCTGGGCGACGCGGCGGGTCTGGTCGAGGCTGGGCAGCAGGGCGACGTCGACGTCGGCCCGCTCGAGGAGGTACCACACCTCGGTGCCGTCGAGGACCACGGGAGCGACGACCACGTCGGCGCCCCCGGCGCCCAGCACCGGCCGCAGCGACCCGCTCGCGTGGGGGCGGTCCTCGCCGCCCACGCCGGCCAGCGCGCCAGCGGAGAACGCGACGGCGCCCCGGAGCGAGCCGTCGACCAACCCCGGCAGCCAGCGGTCGCGCTGGGCGGCGGTGCCGTGGCGCTGGATCAGCGCGCTGGTGAGGACGGTGGGCAGGAAGGGCCCGGGGGCGCAGGCCCGGCCGAGCTCCTCGAGCACGACGGCCAGCTCGGCGATCCCGTAGCCCTCGCCGCCGTGGGCCTCGGCCACGTGGAGGCCCAGCCACCCGAGGCCGGCCAGCTCGGGCCAGAAGTCGGGCAGGGGCTCGTCGTCGCGGTCGAGGTACGAGCGGGGCACGGCCGGCGGGCAGTGCGCCGCCGTCCACCGGGCGGCGGCGTCGTGCAGGGCCAGGTGCTCGTCGGAGACACCGAGGGGCACGGGCGGTCCTCAGGCCCCGGCTCGGCGCGGGGCGAGGCCGAGCGTCGGGCAGGCGCCCCTGCGGTTGTCCTGGTCCCTCTCGCTGCGCACGTGCGCCCCCCGAGCCGACGTCGGCGCCATCTTACGGTCGCGCCGATGGGCGCTCGTCCGCCCCAGCGGACGCCCAGCGTCCTCGGAACGCCCCCCGTTCTGGCGTCACCTGCGCCCGCTGGGCGGGCGGGAACGACGCCAGAACGGCGTGGGAGGACACCGTCAGCCCTCGCCAGGGCCGCCGGTGAGCGCCCGGAAGCGGTCGTAGCGCTCGGCCATGGCCGCGGACCAGACCGGATCGGGCTCGACCCGGCGGTCGGTGCGGGCCCAGCGGGCCGAGTCGGCGGCCGAGCGCTCGAGGCCGGCGGTCACCCGGGCCAGGTAGGCCGCGCCGAGGGCCCCGCCCTCGGGGACGGCCACGACGTCGACGGGCAGGCCCGTGGCGTCGGCCAGGCACTGGACCCAGTCGGCCGAGTGGGTGCCACCGCCGGTGGCGACGATGCGCCGGGCGGGCACGCCGGCGAGGTCGAGGTGGTGGCGGACGACGAAGCCGGCGGCCTCGTACGCGGCGCGCCGGGCGGCGGCGGGACCGTGGGTGAGGTCGAGGTCGACCAGCTGCGCCCGGCGGTCGGGGTCGTGCAGCGGGGTGCGCTCGCCCCGCACGTACGGCAGCCAGACCGGGATCCGGTGGGGATCGAGCCCTTCGGTGCCGCCGGCGGCCCCGCCGCCCGGGCCCCGGCCCCGCGCGGCCCGGCCGAGCAGGCCCGCGGCCCAGTTGAGGAACAGCCCGCCGGCGTTCGACGGGCCGCCGAGCAGGATGCGTCCGGCGGTGGTGTGGGGGATCGTCCAGAGGCCGGGGACCTCCCGCCACTCGTCGGTGACCGCCCAGGTGATCAGGGTGGTACCGCAGATGACGAGCACGTCGCCCACCTCGTCGGCGCCGGCCACGAGCTGCTCGCCGAAGGCGTCGATGGTGCCGCCGCCGAGGAGGACGTCGGTGCCCCGCACGCGGCCGGCGGGCTCGCTGCCGGCGACGATGCGCGCGAGCTGGTCGAGGCGCACGCCGGCGTCCGCGGCGACCGCCGCATCCCACTCGACGCCGGTGAACAGCGGCAGCGCGGTCATGGCCGTCACCGTGTCGATCACGCCCTCACCGCAGAGCGCGTGGTTGGCGACGCCCTGCGCCGGCCAGAAGCCGGCAGCGTCGGGCGCCTCGCTGGCGAGCCAGCGGAGGAACTGGAGGAGCTCGCCGCTCGACGCCGGGTCGAGCCCGACCCCCGTCCGGCCGCGCTCGTCGCCGTAGAGCAGGCCCGGGGTGAGCGCGCGGCCCCGCGCGTCGACCGCGCCGAGCGACGGCACCATGGCGGCCACGTTGACGGCGCGCACGTCGAGGCCCTCGGCCGCCTCCCGGTAGGCGCGGCGCACGTTGCGCCGCCACGCCCGGTCGACGTCGTGCTCGAGCCGGTCGGGCGCGGGGATGCCGATCGGGTGGCGGACCCGGGACCGGGCCACGACGTTGCCGTCCCCGTCGGCGGCGATGGCCTTGACCGACGTGGTGCCGATGTCGACCCCGATCGTGACCTCGGTGCGTCCCCCCATGGCGCCTCGCTCCCCCGTCGTCCCGGCTCAGGCCGTCACTTGAGGGCGACCGGGTTGACCGGCGACCCGACCGCCCGCACGAACGGCAGCGGGGACGCCTCGAGGAGGAAGTCGTACTGCCCGTCGTTCGCGCAGTCGGCCGCCAGCTCGTCGAGCACCCAGTTCTGGCCCTGGGTCATGCCCATCTCCACCAGGTGCAGGAGGTGGACGGCGAGGTCGATGCCCTCGTCGAAGGGGTACACCTCGAAGGTGATGGTGTCGGTGGCGACGGCGGCGACGTCACGCTCGTGGAACCAGAGCGCGGTCTCCATGGTGAGCCCGGTGCCCGCCAGGGTGTACGCCCACTTGTCGTCGGGGAGGTGGGCCTGGGCGCCGGTGCGCACGAGCACCACGTCGCCCGAGCGCACGGCCGTGCCGGCGAGCTCCTCGGCGGCGTCGAGGTCGGCGGCGGTGATCGGGTAGCTCTGCTCGAGCACGTCGAGGCCCTTCACCCGGGCCACGTCGAGCAGCACGCCACGGGTGGTCAGGCTGGTGATGCGGTGGATGCCGCAGCGGCCGGCCCCGGCCTCGTCGATGCCGTCGGCGGGATAGCCGTTGTAGATGTGGCCGTCGTAGCTGACGTGGCAGAGCCCGTCCCAGTGGGTGGCGGCCTGCAGCGAGAGGTCGACGCGGTCGTCGCTCGTGCAGGCGGCCCCCTCCTCCGCCGACATGGGCTCGTTGACGAGGGTCATGCGGTGGATCGGGTTGTCCCGGCCGGGGATGACCCCGACCTGGATGCCCTGCTCCTCGTCGAGGGGGAGGGCCAGCGAGAAGGCCTTGCCCGAACGCACCGAGGCGGCCGCGGCGCGGCGCACCTCGGGCGTGATCAGGTTGAGGGTGCCGATCTCGTCGTCGTCACCCCAGCGGCCCCAGTTGCGGACCTGTGCGGCGACCTCGTGGAACCGCTCGCTCGACGGCACCGGCCTGTGCGCTCCCCCCTCGGCCCGTCGGCTACGCGTTCGGCTTCTCGCCGCTGGCGGCGGCCTTGCGCCGCTCCTCGATCTGGGCGATCAGGGGCAGCGGCTCGACGCCGACCTCGGCGAAGCGGGCCTCGATCTCCTCGGGGGTCCAGCGCCCGTCCTTGCGCATCTCGCGCACCTCCTTGGGCTGGTCCCACACGGCGATGGTGCCGCCGTTGGCGGTGTAGATCTGGCCGGTGACCTCCTGGGCCTTGTCCGAGAGGAGGTAGACCACCATCGGGGCGACGTCCTCGGGGGTGCCCATGTCGAGCTCCATGGGCACGTTCTCCGACATGCGGGTGCGAGCGACGGGGGCGATGGCGTTGGCGGTCACGTTGTAGCGGTGCATGCCGGCGGCCACGCTCTTCACGAGCGACACGATGGCGCCCTTGGCCGAGGCGTAGTTGGCCTGGGCGATGCTGCCGGTGAAGGCGCCCGAGGTGAAGGCGATGAAGCGGCCGGAGGCCTGGGCCTTGAAGTGCGGAGCGGCCGCACGGAAGACGGTGAAGGTGCCCTTGAGGTGGGTCTCGATGACCGCGTCCCACTCGTCCTCCGACATGTTGAAGAACATGCGCTCGCGCAGGTTGCCGGCCACGCAGACGACGCCGTCGATCTTGCCGAACGAGTCGATGGCGGTCTGCACGATGCGCTGGCCGCCCTCCATGGTCGTGACCGTGTCGGCCACGGCGACGGCCTCGCCGCCGGCGGCGCGGATCTCGGCGACGACCTCGTCGGCCACCTCGCTGCTCGGGTCCTCACCGGCCATGGAGACGCCGTAGTCGGCCACGACGACCTTGGCCCCCTCCGCCGCGGCCAGCAGCGCCACCGCTCGGCCGATCCCCCGGCCGGCGCCGGTGATCGCGATGGACTTTCCTTCGAGGTAGCCGCTCATGGGGTCGGGGTCTCCTGGCACGGGTGTCGGGGCGCGCGAGGGCACGCCGAACGGGCTTCTGACGCCATGTTAGGTCCGGGTGGGCCCCGGCTCCGAAGGCGCCTCGGACCTCGGCCCCACCGCATGGTGGGAACGCGTCCATCGGCGGGTAGAGAGGGGAAGGAGGGATTCGCACAGAGAACCGACGACCAGAGAGGTCCCCCGCACATGGCCCAGTACACGCTTCCCGACCTGCCCTACGACTACGCCGCCCTCGAGCCCCACTACTCCGCCGAGGTCCTCGAACTGCACCACGACAAGCACCACGCGGCCTACGTGAAGGGCGCCAACGACACCCTCGAGAAGCTCGCCGCCGCCCGGGACTCGGGCGAGTTCGAGTCGATCGTGGGCCTGCAGAAGACCCTGGCGTTCAACCTGTCGGGCCACATCCTGCACTCGATCTTCTGGACCAACCTGAGCGCCGACGGCGGCGACAAGCCCGAGGGCGAGCTCGCGGATGCCATCATCGAGAGCTTCGGCTCCTTCGACGGCTTCAAGGGCCAGCTCACCGCCGCCACCACGACGGTCCAGGGCTCGGGCTGGGGCGTCCTCGCCTACGACCCGATGGGCGCCCGCCTGTTCGTCGAGCAGGTGTACGACCACCAGGGCAACATCGGCCAGAGCGCGGCGCCGCTGCTCGTGTTCGACGCCTGGGAGCACGCCTTCTACCTGCAGTACAAGAACGTGAAGGCCGACTACGTCGACGCCCTCTGGAACATCGTGGACTGGGAGAACGTCGCCGACCGCTTCGCCCGGGCCAAGAAGCTCGACATCGGCAGCTGATCCGGAGCGCGACGGCGCGAGCACGCGTCGGCGCCGGCAGGTGACCGGGTTCGCCCGGCAGTTGACCGGCGCCGGCGTTTCCGCGCGCCCGTGTCCCGCCTCCCCCCGCAGGATTTCTTGGTGAGAAACCCCCGGATCGGGGGTTTCTCACCACGAAATTCCGGGCGTGGAGTGCCCGGTGGCACGATGGCGGGGTGACCGACCCCAGCGCCAGCACGCCCCCCGCCGCCACCGAGACGGATGACCTCCTCCACCGGGTGGAGAACGGGGTGGCCTGGATCACCCTGAACCGGCCCGAGGCCGCCAACGCCATCACCCCGAGCCAGCGCAACCGGCTCATCGAGCTGCTGGCGGACGCCTCGGCGTCACTGCACGTGCGGGCGGTCGTGCTCACCGCCGCGGGCACGAAGGGGTTCTGCACCGGCGCCGACCTGCGGGCCGCCCAGCCCGGGCCCAAGGAGCCGCCGCCGGAGGGCGCCCCCGAGCGGGCCATCGGCGACGTCACCCGCATGATCGCGAACGGCGCCCAGCGCCTGATCGCCGCGATCATGGACTGCGAGAAGCCGGTCATCGCCGCGGTCAACGGCACCGCCGCCGGCATCGGCGCCCACATGGCGCTGGCCGCCGACCTGGTCATCGCCGCCGAGGGCGTTCGCTTCATCGAGGTGTTCGTCCGCCGCGGCATCGCCCCCGACGGCGGCGGCGCCTACCTGCTCCCCCGCATCGTCGGCCTGCACAAGGCCAAGGAGCTCATCTTCTTCGGCGACGACCTGCCCGCCGACGAGGCCCTGCGCCTCGGCATCGTCAACAAGGTCGTGCCCCCCGACGAGCTCGAGGCCGCCGCCCGGGAGTGGGCCGAGCGCCTCGCCACCGGCCCGACCAAGGCGATCGGGCTCTCCAAGTGGCTGCTCAACCGCTCGCTCGACGTCGACCGCACCACCCACTTCGGCGAGGAGGCGATGGTCCAGGACCTGATCATGACCAGCTTCGACGCCAACGAGGGCGTGAACAGCTTCAAGGAGCGTCGCCCCACCGAGTTCAAAGGCTGGTAGCCCCGCCATGCTCACCCCTCTCCACCGTTCTGGTCACGCAAGCGCGAGGTCCCACCTCGCGATTCCGTTACCAGAACGAGCGGTTCGCGGGGGCTGAGGGGTGCGGCTGGAGGCGGTGGAGTTGCGGGTGGTGGAGCTGCCGCTCGTGTCACCGTTCCGGACGTCGTTCGGGACAGAGCTGGTGAAGGAGTGCGTCGTGCTCCGGGCGGTCACCGACGCCGGCGAGGGCTGGGGCGAGTGCGTCGCGATGGCCGACCCCTTCTACTCCTCGGAGTTCCTGACCGGCGCCGCCGAGGTGCTGCGGCGCTGGCTGGCGCCGGCGGTGTTCGCGGCCGGCGACGGCCTCACCGCCGAGGCGGTCGGGCCGCTGACCGCGCCCGTCAAGGAGCACCGCATGGCCAAGGCCGCGCTGGAGATGGCCGTGCTCGACGCCGAACTGCGGGCCGCCGGCGTCTCGCTCGCCGCCCACCTCGGCGCCACCGAGACCTGGATCCCCTCCGGCGTGTCGGTGGGCATCCAGCCGTCGATCGCCGCGCTGGTCGACGTCGTCGACGGCTACCTGGCCGATGGCTACCGGCGCATCAAACTGAAGATCGAGCCGGGCTTCGACGTGGATGCGGTACGGGCGGTCCGCGAGCACATCGGCCCCGACGTGCCGCTGCAGGTCGACGCCAACACCGCCTACACCGTGGCCGACGCCGACCACCTCGCCGGCCTCGACGTGCTCGACCTGCTGCTCATCGAGCAGCCCCTC